>Ga0265338_10010020_pt1 | contig 11201 bp, 10 predicted proteins | sample 42126metaG_FD_193579 | JGI IMG/M metagenome (GOLD analysis project Ga0265338, IMG submission 193579) | Rhizosphere microbial communities from Carex aquatilis grown in University of Washington, Seatle, WA, United States - 4-21-26 metaG | ecosystem: Host-associated > Plants > Roots > Rhizosphere... | reverse complement strand
GCAGTAGTTTCGCCGTCAAGGACAAACAGGATCTCCCCGGACTTGGTCTCGGTCTAAATCACCCCAATCCCAGGCGCCATTCTACCTTCCGCACAGCCCCTTGCAGGCCGCGTCAGCCGCGCTTCTCATAACGCCAATTGTAGTTCTTGCCCTGGGCCAGCCACTGCAGCGCCGTGGCCAGGCGCTTCTCCCGGGTGGCCGCCTGTTTTGTGCCGGCGATCCACTCCACGTATTCGTTGCGGTGACTGGTGCTCAAGGCCTTGAAGGTGGCAGCCGCCTTGGGATCGCGCTTGAGCGCAGCGGAGAGATAGACCGGCACCCGCAGGGCCACGGCCTTGCGCTTGGCCTGGCCGGGGACCTTCACTCCTTCCCGGTTCAGCTTCACCGCCTTCTTGATGTAGCCCAGGAGTTTCGCGTCGGAAGGAAGATCCTTGAGACTCTCGATACGGCCGAAGCTGCCCATGGCCTCGTCCACCCGCCGGCCCTTGGCATCCAGGATCAGCTTGCCCTTCCAGAACCCCAGAGCGCAGTGCTGCTTGAAGGCCGCCATGTTGCAGACGATGCCTGCGTGGGTGAAGCTGGGCATGCCCCACTTCACCGTCTCCTCGATGCCCGGATCCGCCTGGTGCACCAGCTTGCGGATGTGCTTCAGGATCGGTTGCGCGAAGTCCGGTGACTTGGCGATGTAGGCATCGACGCGCGGGTCTTTCTTGCCCATGGCCTCTCCCCATCAGTCTCCCGTGGGGATGATACCCGCGTTCTCCACCATGAGGATGATGGAGCGTTGCGGCGCCCGGGTGCGGTGCGTCACACCCTTGGGCACGGTGAAACCCTGGCGTGGCTTGAGCTTCACAGAGGGCTGGCCTTCCACGTCGATGACGAACAGACCCTCGATGCAGTAGAAGAACTCGTCGTCATCTTCGTGCTTGTGCCAGTGGTACTCGCCCTGCATCACGCCCAGGCGCACCACCGAGTCATTCACCTTGGTCAAGGTCTGGTTGTACCAGGGATGGGTGACCGACTGGATGAGGGGCGGCAGGTCCACCAGCTCCAGGGCCTTGAACTTGACGTCCAGATGGGTCTCGTAAGGGAAATCCTTGGGATCGCTCATGGCACACCTCGTGTTGCAGGGCATCTCCTGCATTGACCCGCTGTCTCAGGACATTGTTCCAGGAAAAGCTGTTGTAAATTCACGGATGGGATGTGGTTTTTTCACGGCACTGCCGCGAGGCGATGGCCATGTGCCCTGAGAGATATCCCCAACTCAACCGGGCTGCGTATCTCGAACGGGAAGGACACCCGCGCCAGCTGCCGCGCCATCCAGTCGATGCCATCGGTGCTGGTCTTGAACAACACGCCATCCACATGGGGCTCGAAGAGCCCGATGTGTTCACCCAGTTCCAGCATGGCGGTCTTGAGGTCGGTCTTGAGCCACACCTCCACCGGCGTGGCCCGCGGCAGGGTGGCGATGCTGAAGTCCAGGTGCGCGCCGGCATCGAAATCCGCAGGCCGGCTGAACGCCATATCCAGCATCTCTACCGCTGCCACGCGGTCCAGGCGGAAAGAGCGCAGGCCGCGGCGCAGATGGCAGTGGCCGCCCACATACCAGCTGCCGTTGCGGTAGAGCAGCCCATAGGCATCGAAGTCCCGCTCGCTGTCTTCGCCCTTGGAGGAGCGGTAATGCATGTGCACGCGCTTCTGGGCCTGGGCCGCGGCACTCAGCACCGCGAGCGCGCGGTTGTCTCCGGGCGGCGCGCTGCGGCTGAGATCGAGGGTCACGGTCTCGTCCACTGCCCGCAACCGCTGCTTGAGCTTGGCGGGCATCACCCGTTCCAGCTTGGCGTGTGCACTGGCGACGGCTGATGCGCCTTCTGCCAAGCCAAGACTGCGTGCCGCCAGGAGTCCCACCGAGAGGGCCAGCGCCTCATCCTCGTTGAACATCATGGGCGGCAGCTTGAACCCCGCCACCAGCATGTAGGCGCCGTAGCGGCCGCGCTCGCTGGTGAGCGGGATGCCCATCTCCTCCAGCGTGGTGATGTAGCGGCGCAGCGTCCGGCCATCCACTTCCAGCCGCCGCGCCAACTCCGCGCCGCTCATGCGGCCATGGGTCTGCAGCAGTTCCAGCACTGCCAGTACGCGGGTGGTGGATGTGGCCATGCAGACAGTCTATGCCTAATTAGGACTTTAATTGCCCTAATTAAGCCCTACCGTGCAGGCCATACCCCGGCCCGACGCCGGCCCTCAAGCCCCAATACAAGGATTCCGGACATGCATACGCACTTCAGCCCCTTCGCCCTGCTCGGCGCCGCCATGCTGCTCACCGCCTTCGGCGGCTATGGCCCAACGGCCCAGGCCAACAACGCCACCGGCCAGGTGCCCACGGACAAGGTCACCGCCACCCGCGATGGCTCCCACGATTTCGACTTCCTCTACGGCAAGTGGAAGATGCCGAACCACCGCCTGGTGAAGCGCCTGGCGGACTCCCATGCATGGGAGGACTTCATGTCCTACGACGAGTGCCAAGCCCTGCCCGGCGGCCTCGGCAACGAAGACTTCTTCAAGACCGATCACTGGAAGGGCTTCGTGGGCATGACCACCCGTACCTACGACCCCAAGACCGGTCTGTGGCGCATCTACTGGGTGGACAACCGTTTCTCGGACGGCGTCATCGAGGCGCCGGTGGTGGGTAAGTTCGAGGGAAACGTGGGCGTGTTCGAAGCCCCCGATACCTTCGACGGCAAGCCCATCATCGTGCGTTTCACCTGGACCGTGCATCCCAAGGGCGACAAGGTGGTGGCGGACTGGGCACAGGCCTTCTCCACCGACGGCGGCAAGACCTGGGAGACCAACTGGACCAACCAGATCATCGCCATGGATGATGCGGAAGCGGCACAGCACTTCACTCCCAGCATCTGAGACCTAGGGGACGACTACCATGATCGACTACCACCACCTCTGGGTGTTCGCCCTGTTCGTGCTGGGCATCATGATCCTGCCGGGCCTGGACATGGCTTACATCCTGGGCAGCGCGCTGGCTGGAGGACGCAAGTCGGGCTTCATGGCGCTGGCAGGTGTCGCCGCGGGCGGCACCTGCCACGTGATCGCGGGGGTGCTGGGCATCAGCGTGCTGCTGAGGCTCTACCCCGCTGCCTTCCAGGTCATGCTGCTGGCGGGCGCGATCTATATAGCCTGGATCGGCTTCTCGATATTGAAGAGCGCTTCTGCCTTCCACCTGCACCCGACGGCAGGCCGGCGTACTCCTTGGGCCACCTTCCGCCAGGGCATGCTTACCTGTCTGCTCAATCCGAAGGCCTACCTCTTCATGCTGGCGGTGTTCCCGCAATTCCTGCGGCCGGAATATGGGCCGCTGTGGCTGCAGGGCATCGTCATGTGGCTGATGATCCTCGCCGGCATGGTGGGCGTGTATGGCAGCCTCGCCTACGGCGCCGGCCGCGTGCGGGACTGGCTGGAGCGGGAACCCGCCTCGGCGGTGGCGGTGAGCCGCGTGGTGGGCGCCATGCTCATGGCGGTGGCGGTGTTCACCGCCGTGGACGGCTGGCGCGGGGTCTGACCACAATAGGGCATGACTCACTTCGCGCACCTATGGCTGTATTTCGTGTTGGTGTCCGGCGTGATCCTGCTGCCGGGCACGGACATGACCTACGTGCTGGCCAGCACCCTCACCGGCGGACGGCGCGGTGGCTTCGCCGCGGTGGCGGGCATCATCACCGGCGCGGCCTTCCACATGTGCGCCGCGGTCCTCGGCCTGAGCGTGCTGCTCAAGCTCTACCCCGCTGCATTCAAGGCCTTGCTCCTCGCCGGCACCGCCTACATCGCCTGGATCGGCTTCAACATCGCGCGCAAGGCGGTGGTGCTGCACCTGCATCCGGAGGCGAGCGTGCGCCCGCCCGCCGCGGCGTTTCGCCAGGGCGTGGTGGCCAACCTGCTGAACCCCAATGCCTACCTCTTCACGCTCGCAGTCATCCCCCAGTTCATGCGCACCGAATACGGCCCGCTGTGGATCCAGGGCGCGGTGCTGTGGGGCATCGGTTCGGTGAGCGAACTGGCGGTGTACGGCGGCGTCACGCTGCTGGCGGCGCAGATACGCCTGCGCCTGGAGAGCGACGCCGAGGCCATGGCGCGCGTGAACCGCGTGATCGGCATCCTGCTGATGGCGGTGGCGTTCATCGGTGCGATGCACACGCTGTTCGACATGGGCTGAGTGTTTTACCTAATCGTGGGCAAGTTTCGACCAGCAGGTTAGACATAATTTTTTAGCACGATTGCAAACTCACAGTCACGCGCGCGCAACGCGCGTGCAGCATCCTCCCCGGCGCCCATCACCATCCGAGGAGACTGCTGCAATGAACCGGATCAAGCTCATCCCGCTGGCGCTCGCCGCCATCGTCGCCGCGCCCCTGGCGCAGGCCGCCCCCGACCTCATCGCCGTGGGCACCATCAGCGGCACTTACCAGGACCTTTCCGGTGCGACCTCCGGCACGCTGGAGAACGGCGTTGCCGGCAACCGCCTGGGTGGCCTGGGCTCGGGCATCACCTATGCGGGCGGCGACCTCTTCATCGCCGTGCCGGATCGCGGCCCCAACGCCGTCTCCTTCGACAGCACGGTGGATGACACCGTGGCCTACATCAACCGCCTCGAGACTTTCCGCCTCGACCTCGCGCCCTCGGATGCGGGCTCGGCCCTGCCCTTCACCCTGACGCCCACCCTGCGCTCCACCACCCTGCTCTCCAGCGCCACCCCGCTGGTATATGGCAACCTGGACGGCAGCGGCGTGCCCGCCCTGAACAAGGCGAACCACACCTTCTACTTCACCGGCCGCTCGGACGGATTCGATCCCAGCAAGCCCTCCAGCAACTCCAACAACGCCCGCTTCGACAGCGAGAGCATCCGCATCTCCAACGATGGCCTCAGCGTGTACATCTCCGACGAGTACGGCCCCTACATCTACCAGTTCGACCGCTTCAGCGGCCAGCGCCTCAAGTCCTTCAAGCTCCCGGCTAACCTGGCGATCACCAACTTGAGTGCCCAGGGCGCGGTGGAGATCTCCGGCAACACCGCCGGCCGCGTGGCCAACAAGGGCATGGAAGGCCTGGCCATCACCCCGGACGGCAAGATGCTGGTGGGCGTGATGCAGGAAGCCCTGATCCAGGACGGCGGCGATAACGGCCCCTATACCCGCATCGTCACGGTGGACCTGCGCAGCGGCGCCACCCATGAGTACGCCTACCCGCTCACCAACACGGGCTCGGTCTCCAAGCCCAAGTTCCCCACCGTGAGCGACATCACCGCCATCAACGACCACCAGTTCCTGGTGGACGAGCGTGACGGCCACGGCCGCGCGGATCAGTCCGTGGCCAAGTTCAAGCAGCTCAACATCATCGACCTGAACGGTGCCCACGATGTGAGTAGCCTGAGCGGTGCCGCCAACCTGGCGCCCTTCGCTCTCGGCAAGACCCTGTTCCTGGACATCGTGGCGGACCTCGGCACCCACGGCTTCGCCACCGACCAGGTGCCGGCCAAGCTCGAAGGCATCAGCTTCGGTCCGGACGTGGTGATCGATGGCGTCACGGAGCACACGCTCTACGTGAGCAACGATAACGACTTCCTGGCCACCACCACCGACGACAACGGCGCGACGGTGGACAACCCCAACCAGTTCTTCGTGTTCGCCTTCACGGACGCAGACCTGCCGGGGCTGGTGCGCCAGCAGGTGAAGGTCATCGACGGCAGCGAGTGCAACGAAGGCAGCGGCTTCTTCGGCTTCGGCGGCGACCGCGGCCGGCACTGACCGCAAAGGCCGTCTCGAACGGCTGAAAACGCGAAGCCCGTCCGAGAGGACGGGCTTCGTTCTTTTCCCGGCTCAGGGAAGGTCAGGGAGCGGCAGCGGTCGAGGCTGCGGGAGCCGGTACCGGAGCGGAGAACTTCACTGAGCTGTCGGTCGCCTTGGCGCCCTTCAGGTCCATGTGGCCTGCCACCACGGGGATCTCGAAGATCAGCGGCGGCTTGTCGCACTCGCATTCCAGCTTGCCGTGGATGCTGAAACCGCCCATGACCTTGGGGTCCTCGGTCTTGCTCCTGGTCCGCAGATCCAGTTCGCTGTCTTGTATCGGCTTACCCTGCACCAGGAACTCCAGGGCGGCATAGTGGTAGCCCTCATCCTTGTGTCCGTGCAGCACCACGGCTTCCGCCGGGTCCTTGTCGGAACCGAAGTACACCACTGCCAGGGCGTCGTCCGCGCCACCGGATGCGTCTTTGAAACCGGTACTGGCGGCGTTATCCATGAGCCCCACGAAGCGCAGGGTGCCGGGGCCCTCTACATATACGCTCAAGAGCGGTCCGGTGGCGTCGAAGAGATGCTTGCCGTTCCATAGGCTGAAGTAGCTGTCCGTGTCACTGCTGCCGCAGCAACCGGGCATACGCACCCGGTACAGGGACCAGTGCCCGTCCGGTTCCGCTTCGCCTTCCCAGCCCTCATGGGTGAAGGACCAGAGGACCTTGGGATCCTTGAAGTCCCTGTCATACACCGTGGCTGCCACCGTGACCTTGCCCTGCACCGACTCGGCGCAATCGCTGTCACCCTGATCGAAGCTCTCTTTCAGCACCAGGTTCAGGGAGTCGGGATTGCGATGCCCGTCCACGCCGATGGGCGTGAAGCGGGTGTTGGTGGCGTGAGTGATGGTGCAGCCGTTCTTATCACGGTACCCCTGCACCGTGGACGTGGCTTGCTGCAGCACCGGGGCGGACGCAGGCACTGTGGGAGCCGCCGCCTGAGCGGCAGCAGCCATGCCTAAGAAGGAAACCAAGAAGAGCGGGAGCTTCATGCGGGCATCCTTGGGAGTGATGCCCGATTATAAAGCGGCGCGTCAGCCGTTGACGGCCTTCGGCTGCCCGGCCTTGGCTTTGGTGAAGCCGAAGCCGATGTCCCGCGCGTCCACGGCGATGGTGTCACCGGCGCCGAATTCGCCCGCCAGGAGCTTCTGCGCCAAGGGGTTCTCCAGCTGCTGCTGGATGGCACGCTTCAGGGGCCGCGCGCCGTACACCGGGTCGAAGCCGGCCTTGCCGAGCTTGTCCAGGGCGGCCTCGGTCACTTCCAGCCCGATATCCCGGTCTGCCAGGCGCTTCTGCAGGAAATCGATCTGGACACGCGCGATGGCGCGGATCTGGGTCTGGCCCAGCGGGTGGAACACCACCGTCTCATCCACGCGGTTGATGAACTCGGGGCGGAAGTGGCCGCCCACGATCTCCATCACCTTGTCCTTCATCTTCTCGTAGTTCTGCTCGCCAGCCATCTCCTGGATGACCTGGGACCCGAGATTGGAGGTCATGACGATGACAGTATTCTTGAAGTTCACGGTGCGGCCCTGGCCGTCCGTGAGGCGGCCGTCATCCAGCACCTGCAACAACACGCCGAACACGTCCGGGTGCGCCTTCTCCACCTCGTCCAGCAGGATCACGGAATAAGGCTTGCGGCGCACCGCTTCGGTGAGATAACCGCCCTCTTCATATCCGACGTAACCCGGCGGGGCGCCGATCAAGCGTGCCACGGAGTGCTTCTCCATGAACTCGCTCATGTCGATGCGCACCATGGCCTCGTCGGTGTCGAAGAGGAAGCTGGCGAGGGCCTTGCTGAGCTCGGTCTTGCCGACGCCGGTGGGCCCGAGGAACAGGAAGGAACCCATAGGGCGGTTCGGGTCCGCGAGGCCGGCGCGGGAGCGGCGGATGGCGTTGGATACGGCACGCACCGCCTCGTCCTGGCCGATGACGCGCGCCTGGAGCGCCTGCTCCATGCGCAACAGCTTGTCCTTCTCGCCTTCCAGCATCTTGGACACGGGGATGCCGGTCCAGCGGGAGACCACTTCCGCGATCTCCTCCGCCGTCACTTTGTTCTTGAGGAGCTCGGTGGGCTTGTTCTCCACGGCGCTGGCCTGGGCCAGCTTCTTCTCGAGCTCCGGGATGCGGCCGTACTGGATCTCGGACATGCGCGACATGTCGCCGGCACGGCGCGCCGTATCCAGTTCCGCCTTGGCTTTCTCCAGGGCTTCCTTGATCTGGCTCGCGCCCTGCACCTGGGCCTTCTCGGCCTTCCAGACTTCCTCGAAGTCGGAGTACTCGCGCTCCAGCTTGGCGATCTCGCCCTCCAACACACCGAGGCGGCGCTTGGAGGCCTCGTCCTTCTCTTTCTTCAGGGCTTCGCGCTCGATCTTGAGCTGGATGAGCCGGCGATCCAGCTTGTCCATGGCCTCCGGCTTGGAATCCAGTTCCATGCGGATGCGGCTCGCCGCTTCGTCGATGAGATCGATGGCCTTGTCCGGCAGCTGACGGTCGGCGATGTAGCGCATGGAGAGGGTGGCGGCGGCCACGATGGCGGGATCGGTGATCTCCACGCCGTGGTGAACCTCGTAGCGCTCGTTCAGGCCACGCAGGATGGCGATGGTGTCTTCCAGGCTGGGTTCGTCCACCAGCACCTTCTGGAAGCGGCGTTCCAGTGCGGCGTCCTTCTCCACGTACTTGCGGTATTCATCCAGGGTGGTGGCGCCCACGCAATGCAGCTCGCCGCGCGCGAGCGCGGGCTTGAGCATGTTGCCGGCGTCCATGGAGCCCTCGGCCTTGCCGGCGCCCACCATGGTATGGATCTCGTCGATGAAGAGGATGATGCGGCCTTCGGCCTTGCCGATGTCGTTCAGCACGGCCTTCAGGCGCTCCTCGAACTCGCCGCGGAACTTGGTGCCTGCCAGGAGCGCGCCCATGTCCAGTGTGAGCACGCGCTTGTCCTTGAGACCTTCGGGCACCTCGCCGTTGATGATGCGCTGGGCCAGGCCTTCCACGATGGCGGTCTTGCCCACGCCCGGTTCACCGATGAGCACGGGGTTGTTCTTGGTGCGGCGCTGCAACACCTGCACGGTGCGGCGTATCTCGTCATCGCGGCCGATCACCGGGTCCAGCTTGCCGGACTCGGCACGGGCGGTGAGATCGATGGTGTACTTGTCCAGGGCCTGGCGCTGGTCTTCCGCACCGGCGTCGTTCACGGCCTGGCCGCCGCGCATCTCCTCGATGGCCTTCTCGAGCGCTTGCTTTGAGGCGCCGGCGTCGCGCAGCGCCTCTGCCATTGGACCTTTGGAATCCAGGGAGGCCAGCACGAAGAGCTCGGAGGAGATGAACTGGTCCTGGCGCTTCTGCGCCAGCTTGTCGGTGAAGTTGAGTATGCGGGTGAGATCCTGGGATACCTGCACGTCGCCCGGATGGTTGGGCACCGTGGGCACCTTATCCAGCTGCGCATCCAGGGCATTGCGGAAGCGATTGAGGTTAGCGCCCACCTTGGCCAGGAGCGGTCGCACGCTGCCGCCTTCCTGGTCCAGCAGGGCCAGCATCAGGTGCACGGGCTCTATATAGGCATGGTCCTGCCCCACCGCGAGTGACTGGGCATCCGCGAGAGCCACCTGGAATTTGGAAGTGAGTTTATCTATGCGCATGTTTATTGCTCTTCAAAAGAGTTTAGCCCCCCCAATCAGAGGGGCAAACCGAATGAACAATAAATGGGGGGTTTCGGGAGGCTTTTCAACCGCCCCAGCTAGCCACCTAGGCAGGTCTGAGTGACCCAGATCAAGCCGATGCCCGCGGCGATGAGCGCCACCGTCAGCAGCGAGAGCCGGGCCCCCTCATGACGATGCAGGCCGGGGATGAGGTCCGCCACCGCCACATAGATGAGGCTGGCGGCGGCGATGGCCAGGACATACGGGATATAGCTCTGCAGCGTGCCCAGCAGGAACAGGGCCGCGATGCCTCCCACCACCATGGTGGTGCCGGAGAGGGCCGAGAGCAGCAGCGCCCGGCCACGGGCCACGCCGGCCTGCAGCAGCACCGAGATGTCCCCCACCTGCTGGGGTATCTGGTGGGCGACGATGGCGATGGCCAACACCACACCCATGTGCACGCTGGTGAGGAAGGTCGCGCCCAACAACACGCCGTCCAGAAGGTTATGCAGGCCTGTACCCACCAGGATCATGGTGCCGGCCGCGTGGCGGCGCAGGTCCTCGTGCTCCGTATGGCCTTCGTGGCCGTGGTGCCAGAAGGCCAGCTTCTCCAGCAGGAAGAAACCCAGCACGCCGAGAGCGATGGCGAGGCCCACGCCCTGCACCTGGGCCGGTGCCGCGGACTTCACCGCCTCCGGCAAGAGGTCCAGGAAAGCGGCTCCCAGCAGCGCGCCCACGGCGAAACTCACCAGCTTCGGCACCAGCTGCATGCGGCTCTGCTGCGGGAAGAGCAGCAGCACCGAGGCCAGGAGCGCGCTTAAGACCGCGCCCGCCAGCGTCGCCGGGATGATCCAGAGCAGGAGTTCTGTATGCATGGATGCGACGGATTTTACCCTGCCCCAGGCGTCTCCGGTACAATGCGCGCCCGGCTACCCTCCATATAAGTCACAAGTCCCGTGATCCGCATCGAATCCCTCACCCTGCAGCGCGGCACCAAGCCGCTCTTCGAGAACGCCTCCGCCATGGTCTATACCGGCGAGAAGGCGGGCCTGGTGGGATCCAATGGCTCAGGCAAGTCCACGCTGTTCGCCATGCTGCGCGGCAAGTTGCATGCCGACGGCGGCGAGCTGGACATCCCCTCCTCCTGGCGCGTGGCCCACGTGGCCCAGGAGACACCGGCGGTGGAACGCACCGCCCTGGACTACGTGCTGGACGGCGACACGCGCCTGCGCGAGATCGAGGCGCAATTGGCCAAGGCCCAGGCCGCCCACGACGGCCACGCGGAAGCGGAAGCGCACATCGCCTACGCGGACGCGGATGGCTATACCGCAGCTTCCCGCGCCGGTGCGCTGTTGCTGGGACTCGGTTTCAGCGTGGCCGAGACCACGCAATCGGTAGCGAGCTTCTCCGGCGGCTGGCGCATGCGCCTGAATCTGGCCCAGGCACTGATGTGTCCGTCCGACCTGCTGTTATTGGACGAGCCCACCAACCATCTCGACCTGGACGCCATCGTCTGGCTGGAAGATTGGCTGAAGCGCTACCCCGGCACGCTGTTCATCATCTCCCACGACCGGGAGTTCCTGGACGGCATCTGCGACGTGACCTTGCATCTGGAGAACCTCCAGATCAAACGCTACAGCGGCAACTACAGCGCCTTCGAGACGCGTCGCGCCGAACAGCTGGTGCTGCAAGCCACTTCCTACGAACGC
>Ga0265338_10010019_pt1 | contig 11202 bp, 8 predicted proteins | sample 42126metaG_FD_193579 | JGI IMG/M metagenome (GOLD analysis project Ga0265338, IMG submission 193579) | Rhizosphere microbial communities from Carex aquatilis grown in University of Washington, Seatle, WA, United States - 4-21-26 metaG | ecosystem: Host-associated > Plants > Roots > Rhizosphere >... | reverse complement strand
CCAAGGGATTTCCTGAATAGCGTTCGCACGAGCGTCGCCCCGGATCAGCTTTGCGGCGAGCTCCGGTGGGACCACGACGTCGCGGTTCGTAGGGCTGTATAACTTCTGGGCGAAGGCGGTTTGATAGGCAATGCTCAGCGAATTGTTGATCCAGGCCAGCGCGCCGTCCATGTTCGCCGAAAGCTTTGGGATCTGCGTGCCGGTGCGCTGCCCCCAGTTGCCATCCTGCGGATAGGCTTTGGCAATAGGCAGGCCCATGTCGGCCATCTGCTGCGCCCGTGTGTCGTAGAACAACCCGGCATCGACTTCATTCTGCTGGAACAGCGACATGCCCTGACTGACGTTCTTGAAAATCTTGATACGCTTCAGCCGCTTGATTGCCTCGAATCCGGGATCCAGATTGGTCGCACTGCCTCCGTTCATCAGGGCGGCGATATATAAGAACGTCAGGCCATAAGCCTGACCGACATGCGGCACCGCCACCACCACTCCATCGTTCCACAGGTCCTTCCATGCCGATGGGTTCTTGATCCGCTCTCTGTTGTATACCAGCGGATATTGATAGATGACGTACGCATAGTTTCTGGACAAGGGTGGTTTGCAACTGTCGTAGATCTCACCGATATTGCTGAGCTTGGCGGACTGGTCCGGTGCCCACAGTCCCAGGCTATCGGCAAGCACCGCGGTGTTGTTGTCGACCGAAACGACGTCGTAGGGTGCTCGCCCGCGCGCGAGCACCAGCTTGGACATGATCGTGGGGTCGTCATCCAACGCAAGGGTCACATCGTAGCCATGCTGTTTTTCAAATTCTGGGATCACACTCTGACGTAGAACCTGTTCGTACAGGCCCCCATAGGACTGCACAATCAACTTGATGCGTCCTTGTCCAATGGCTGGCCGCGCCAGTGCGCTGGCCAATGCCACACTGCCGGCGGACAGCATGTGGCGCCGAGACACCGTTCGCTTTGCCATGATCTTCCCCCTCACCCCAAGCCGTTGCCTGGCGAATCCAGCGGCCGACCTGTGACCTTGTCGTGCTGCGTGCAACTCGCTCGTACTGAAATGCCGGATCAGGATAGGTTGACGAGAGCGGCTCGGCAAGCACAACTCAACGCTTTCGGGGTGGCGATGAGCCATGTAGTATCCGTGCCATCGCGTTCGGCGTGGCGCCTCCGCGCCGGCAGATACGCAGCGCGGCGGGGTCGCCCCTGCGGTGGATGGCCTGGCTCTGAGTTGGATCGAGGATACACTTGATGGATCTACCGATAACTTCGTCCGCGGTGTCAGCTAACCACAGCTACGACTTGATCGACTGCGATGTCCATCCGCTGATGCAAGGCGGCATGCCAAGCATCTATCCGTATATGACGGACTCGTGGCGCCGGCGCTTCGAACGCAAGCGCGCCAGCCCCGCGGAGATGCCAATGCGTTATCGTCATCCGAACGGTTCGGTTCCGCGCGAGGACGCGCGGCCGCCGAACGGGGGCGTGGCCGGCTCAGACCCGGCGTTCATGATCGCCGACCTGCTTGACCGGCAGGGCGTCGACCTGGCGCTGCTGAACTGCCTGACCTCGCTTGCGATCGCCGGCGGACAGGCGAGTGTCGAAGAGAGTGTCGTCCTCGCCAGCGCGGCGAACGATTACTACCTGTCGGAGTGGCTGCCGCGCGATCCACGCTTCAGATTCGCCATGACGGTACCATCGCAGGATCCGCTTGCCTGTGCCGCGGAGATTCGCCGCATCGGGGGACATAAGCAGATCGTCGCTGTCTCGGTGCCACCGCTGGATATTCTGATGGGCAACCGTTACTGGTGGCCGGTTTATGAAGCTGCTGAGGAGGCCGGCCTGGCGATCTACACGCACGTTGCCGGTGCAGCAAGCGTTTACATTTCCGGCCCGCGGCAGGGGCCCGGGGTGCCGAATTCCTACACCGATCGGTATCTGTCGCAGCCGTTGATGGCGGAGGCGGCGGTGATCAGCCTGGTATTCAGCGGCACACTGGCCAAGTTCCCACGGTTGAACTTCATCTTTGCGGAGTTCGGATTTCTGTGGCTGTTGCCTCTGTTGTGGCGCATGGACCGGGTCTGGCGCGGGCTGCGCCATGATGTGCCCTGGGTCACCAGGTCGCCGATCGAGTATGTCAACGGCCAGATCTATTTCGGCACGCAGCCGCTGGATGAGCCGGCCAATCCCGACGATCTGGAGAAGTTCCTGGCCTTGTTGGGAGGCGACCAACTGCTATTCTGCACCGATTATCCGCACTGGGATAACGACATGCCAGGCACGACGTTGCGCATGCTGCCGGCAGAAACGCAACGCAAGGTGTTTGCGGGCAACGCCGTGCGAGCACTGCGCCTTTGATCCCGCAATGAGCGCCACAAATCCGACGGCGGTGCAACCTCGGCTGGTCAAAGCTGGTGTGGAGTCGGAGTTTCCAGTCGGCAAGATGATCATCGTTGAGCTCGAACGTCGAGAGATTGGTGTGATCCGCCTGCGCAACGGCGAGTTGCGCGCCATACTCAACCGCTGCCCACACAAGGGCGCTCCGGTGTGCAGGGGGTTGCTTGGTGGCACATGGCTACCAAGCACGCAGCCTGGACAGCTCGAGTACGCTCGCGACGGCGAGGTGTTGGTCTGCCCCTGGCATGGCTTCGAATTCGATCTGCTGACCGGCGCCGAATTGTACTGGACCCCACCATCACGGTTGCGTACCTTTCCTGTCGTGGTCCTGGATGGAGATGTACTGATTGGACTTTGAGGTTGGGACTTGACCGAAAGCAGGCGGGCCGACACGGCGCTTGATATTGCCGGCCTGGTCGTCGCGTATGGCGCGACGGTCGCCTTGCAGGGCATCGACCTGAGGGTCGCGCGAGGCGAGTTTGTCGCACTGCTGGGACCCTCGGGGTGCGGCAAGACATCCTTGCTGCGGGCGATCGCCGGCTTCGTGCACCCGCGCGATGGGGCCATCCATCTGAACGGGCACGAGGTCAGCAACATCCCACCACGTGAGCGCAATATCGGCCTGGTTTTCCAAAGCTACGCGCTGTTCCCGCATATGACGGCGCTCGAAAATGTTCGCTTCGGACTGGATTGCCGCAATGTGCCGAAGCAAGCCGGTGCCGATCGCGCGGCCCGCGCGTTGTCACTTGTTGGGCTGTCCGAACATGCGGCGCGGCGGCCGCGCGAATTGTCCGGCGGCCAGCAGCAACGGGTTGCTCTCGCCCGGGCCATTGTCATCGAGCCTCATTTGCTGTTGCTGGACGAACCGCTCGGCGCACTGGACAAGCAGTTGCGCCTGCAGATGCAGGACGAATTGAAGCAACTGCAACGCCGGCTCGGTATTACCTCGCTGTTTGTCACGCACGATCATGAGGAAGCCATGTCCATGGCCGATCGCGTGGTGGTCATGCGCGACGGTCAAATCGAGCAGGGCGATGCGCCGGAGCAGATCATCCTCAACCCAGCCACTGCGTGGATTGCCGATTTCATGCGCGCCGGCAATATCCTGCATGGCGCAACGACGTGCGGGTCCACGGGTTTGCTACAACTTGAAATTGCGCCGGGCGTGACGTTTGAGGCACCGGCACCACCACAGTATCACGCATCGTGGAAACTGTTCGTGCCGTTCGATGCAATCCGATTGGAACCGGCAACGGACGAGCAGGGCATGACGATCACAGCGCACCGTTATCTTGGCCTCAGTGTGGAACTGCGTCTGACCTGTGATGGCGGTGCTATCGGGACACAGATGACGCTCGCCGAGGCGGCTGCCTTCCCGATCGGTACACGTGCGCGCGTGATCGCCGATCCGGCGCGATGCCGGTTCCTGCCGCAATGACGCCCGGTAGAAGTGCGGCGGACCGGGTACGGCATGACAGGACCGGTCGCGCAGCCGCGCTCTATCTGGCCCCGATTACCGTGTTCTATCTGCTGTTCCTGGTGCTGCCCTATGGGCTGGTCCTGCGTATGAGCTTTTACAGGTTCAGCGCCACCACAATGTATGTGCCCGGATTCACCTTGGCCAACTATGCGGCGATCACCACCGATCCATTCTATCTAACACTGCTCGGTCGCACACTGTGGCTGGGTTTTCTGGTCACAGTGTTATGTTTGCTGCTCGGCTACCCGCTGGCACTCAAGATCTCGCGATCCGGCCAGCGCACCAAGACGATCCTGCTCGTGCTGACGCTGTCCCCGCTGTTGATCAATCTGATAGTACGAAGCTACGCGTGGCTGGTTCTGATGGGCGAAAACGGCGTGATCAACCAACGGCTGCTCGATCTCGGTGTTATCGCGGCGCCATTACCGATCAATAACAATATGATCTCGGTTACCGTCGGGTTGGTGCATATCTCACTGCCTTTGATGGTAATCAGCCTGGTCAGCGTACTCGATCGCATCGATCCACGGCTGACCGAGGCAGCGGAGAGCCTCGGCGCGGCACCGGGGCGAATCATCGGGCGCATTCTGCTACCCCTGTCGTTACCAGGAATCGCGGCCGGCGCGACGCTGGTATTCTGCTTCACCATCAGCGCCTTCATCACGCCGGCGCTGCTCGGAGGCAATCGCGTCAGCACATTGAGCACGATGATCTACAGCAAATTCATTGCAGCATTGAACTGGCCGGTGGGAGCGACCTTGGTCTGTATCTTGACGGTGGTGACGCTGCTGGTGGTGCAGTTGCACACGCGGCTGTTCCGGGAGCGATAGACGGTGTTGCGGTTGGTCGATGCCCTCGCCTGGCTGGTCATACTGTTCCTGATGGCGCCGCTGATCATCATCGTCGGCGGGTCGTTCACCGTGACCCCCTATGTCGCCTTTCCGCCGGTCGGCTTTACCCTGCGCTGGTATGATCAGCTCATGCATCGGCAGGATTTTCTGGATGCCTTCCTCACCAGTCTTGCCATTGCCGTTCTGACGACGTGCATCGGACTAGTGTTGGGAACTCTCGCTGCCATGGGCATGCATCGACACGCGTTTCCGGGCAAGCAAGCGGTCGAGGGATTCCTGGCGTCACCGTTGATCTTGCCAACCCTGGTGTCCGGCATCGCGCTGCTGCAGCTATATTACTATATAGATTTGAACGCCGCGCTGATCGGCCTCGTGATCGGGCATGTACTGATAACCGTACCGTATGTGATTCGCACGGTGGGCGCCGGCCTGCTTGGCCTGGATCCGGCACTGGAGGAGGCCGCAAGCAGCCTGGGTGCGGGGCCGATGCGGATTCTGTGGCGGGTGATCCTGCCAGCGATATCGCCGTCGATCGTGGCTTCGTCGATTTTTGTGTTCATCATGTCGTTCGATCAGGCGACCGTATCGATCTTCCTTGCCACGCCGGACGTGGTGCCGCTGCCAGTGCGGATATACACCTATATCGATCTCGCGATCGATCCGATGATTGCCGCGGTATCAACACTGATGATCGGATTCTCGTTTATCCTGGTCGCAGTCTTGCAGAAACTGATTGGACTGGAAGCAGCGTTCGGTGGTTAGTCCGCTGCCAACGGCCCGGGCAATCCGCTCTTTGGGCGGCCGAGACTGGCGTCTGCCAGAATGAGGCGTCCCTTTGCCGGGTTATAAACCTCCAGGGTCAGTGGCAGACCTGCCGGCAGGTTCAAATGGGTCAAGCCGCGGTATCGAGTTGGTTTGATCATCATCCGGCACGCCAAAGCAGCAGTAGCCGGCTCGCTGCGACCGGCCAGTCGCTACGCCATGCGTCCCGGCCGGCCGCGGCGGTCAACCGCACGAGTTGCTTTCCTTGGCGACTGCGAATGTGCCAACATGGGACCCATTGATTGAGTCATAGGCGACAATCCAAATGAATGCCAGGCAACGACCCGGACTTCTCAATATCCGCGGCATACTATTGGGCGCGGCATCATTGCGCCGATGGTCGCTGGTAGCATTTTGCGTCGCAACTCCGTTGCAGGCTTTCGCGGGTGGCGTCACTGCAGACGTGAGCACTTGCCTGCTGCGGCCTCGGCATTTGGTGCAGCTCGGCAGTCCTGTCTTCGGCGTCCTGGCTGGGGTATTTGTCGATCGGACCGAGCCAGTCAAGCAAGGTCAGGTCATTGCGAAACTGGATACCACCGTGGAAGAGGCGCAACTGGTGTTGGATCGCTTCCATGCCACCAATACCGCTCCGCTTGAAGCCATGAAGGTCGATCTGGCGTGGAACCAGCGGGAACTGGCGCGCCGGCAGCAACTGGCGGGGAATATGTTCTCGAAAGCCAATGATATCGACGAGTTTGCTACCAAGGTAGAACAGGACCGTATCGCCATCCGCAAGGCTGAAGCCGATCTGGAGAGCGCCAAGGACGAGGTTGCCCGATCCGAAGCACAACTCAACCTGAAGATCATCAGAAGTCCGATGGATGGTGTTGTAACCGATATAAAGCTGTCGCCTGGCGAATTCATCTATGAGCAAACGCCGATCATGACGATCGCCCAGGTGGACCCGTTGATGATCGATCTGGTCGTGCCGGCGGAACGCTACCGCGCCGTCAAGGTTGGCATGATCGGGGAGGCGCATCTAAGTCAGCCGGTCGAGGTGTCGTTTCCCGCCCGCGTTGACGCAATCGATCCAGTGATCGACGCGGCAAGCGACACGTTCCGGGTCCGGCTTTTGCTGCCAAACCCGGGCAATGCAATCCCGGCCGGAATCAGGTGTTCGGTGACGTTGCCGGATGTGACGGCCGGGGAGTAAGGGATTTTGGGCGCAGCTCGGCTAGTGACTGTCAGACGCTAGCAGGTTCGGACACCGCCTCCGGCTCAGTCTGCGGTGCATCCGCCGGCCGAGCCATCTGCCGGGAGGTCGTCATCCGGTCGCGCAGCGCTTCGAAGTTCCGCATCGACTGCAAGTGCAGATAGATCAACTCAAGCTCGTCGGTGGCGGCCAGTTCCGCCAGCGTGTCGCCGGGTAGCGCCTTCAGCTTCTCCCGATTGACCGCCTGGAAGCCGCTCAGCATGTTCTGCGTGACACCGTCGATCGTGATCTGCGCCTGCATCGGCTCCAGGATTCCCAGCTTCTCGATCTTGGCGCAGAACATCTGCGTCCGGGTGAACTGCGCCTGGTACTCCTGCACGAAGGCCAGCACGTTCTGTACAAACGGCGCCAGCTCGCCTTCCGGGGTAAAGAACTTCTGCCCAAGTCCATTGCGGTTGAACCCCGCATACTCCTCATCGACGCACAGCAGGAACCGGTCGTCCGCGCGGGAGAACACGAACGGATACCGCCGAATGAACGCCGGGATGTATTTCCCCATCCAGGAGAAGTCCGGCGCAAGAAACAGGTTCTCGGCCTCGCCGAGGCCCAGGATCACCGCCGGCGCGATCTCACCTTGTGTACCAGCGAAGATGATCGGGTAATCGGCCACCGCCATCGGAAATTCCACCGCCGTCAGCGGTACCGAGTTGATGCCCTGGCTGAATTCGAAACCCGCGATCGAGGCCAGGCTGCAATCGAAATGCCGTGCGCGGCTGATCGGCACGGCGGTGTTGTAGATCAGCAATTGCTTCGACATGGACCTCAATCCTTCATCACCGGGGTTGTAGCAGCGATTTCGGCTCAGACGCTGAACCGCGACAGGAACAGCAGCCGGACACCGCGATACCATTGCACGAACAGCGGTTCGTATTCGTGCGCGAACCTTACATACACACGTTGCCCGAACTGATGGAAATGCGGGTCCGTATCCAGTTGGACATCGAACTGGAACATGCGCTGCATCGCCTTCGGCCCACGTTGCTCGCGCGGGTCAGTCGCAATGTCGCCCCCGCCATCCACCGCCAGCGCCTTGCTCGGCAGCATTTCGTCAGCACTCGGAATGGCCCGAACGACATGGCCGGTGAATGTGGTGGCCGGCTGGTCAACCAGCTTGACCGTCACCTGGTTGGCGGCAATCCGCACACGATCGATCGCGTCCTGCGGCACGACGACCCGGGCGATCGGCAGCGCCGACCCGACCACGTAGCCGAGCAATTCACCTTCACGCAGAAAGCGCCCTTCCTGATCGCCCATCTGCGGCACCAGGAAAATGCCGCCGGTCTGCGCCCGCACCGTCAGGTCCCGCACTCGCTGCTGGACCGCAGCCAGATTGGCCCGCTCCGCCACCAATCTATCCCGCGTCATCGCCGCCTTCAGGCGATCCGTCACCAACTGGCTGTTATAGACCGCAGTCCACTCCGCAACCTTTGCTTCGGCGACGCCCATGTCGGCCAGAAGCTGCGGATCCCTGCACCGCGCCAGCGGATCGCCCTGCACGACCGAGGTGCCAGGCTGCGCCAGGAATTCCACCAGGAACCCTTTGGAACGCGCGCGGACCAGCGATTCCTCCGGCAGCCAAACCACGCCCTGAGCAAAGGTATGATAAGGCGTCGGCACGAACAGCAGGAAGCCAAGCACTGCCGCCGTCAACCCCACTGACACACCGACGGCGCGCGACCGATTGGCGTGCAGCCGAGGGCTGGACAGCACATGCCGGATCGTTCGCACCACCGGCATCACCGCCATGACGACCACCGCCCAGCCCGACAGAAGCACCCCGATGAAAAAGAACCGCGTGGCGATGAACAGGGCAATCAGCACCGTGACGAAAACCCGGTACAGCGTTGACGCCAGTCCATACACCAGCATCCAGATCTTTTCGCCCCGGCTGCCCGGCGGCGACTCACGCTCGCGCGCACCCAGCAGATAACGTTCCAGGCAATACGACCAATATTGCAGCGATCTGCTCGCCAGATTGGGAATCTCGGTCAGGTCCGCCAGGATGTAATACGCGTCGTATCGCATCAGCGGATTGCCGTTGAACAGCAACGTCGAGATGCCGGCGATGACCATGACGTTATACAGGATCGCCCGTACCGTCCCCGGCTCGATCGCCAGCCACAGGTAGAACGCGATGGCGGCCAGGAACAATTCGAATATGACGCCCCCGGCACCAACCAGCGCGCGCTGATATTTGGATCGGAATGCCGTTGCGGCCGACGCCTCGACATACGGTACCGGCAGTAGAGCCAGCAGCACCAGCCCGAGGTCGTGCACCTCGCCGCCGCGTGCCTTCGTTGCCGTCGCATGGCCCATCTCGTGGAACAGCTTCAGCAACGGGAACACCAGATACAGCACCAGCAGGTTGTCCAGCGCCAGTACGCGGTCGCTGAAGTTGTTGGTCAGTTCCGGCCAGTGCGGCAGGATCAGGATCGCCGCCGGCAGCACCACGACACACCACAGCGCCGCGCCCCACTTGCTCCAGATCAAACCGATCAGCCCGGGAAACCGGTTCAGGAACGCATCCGGATCCCACAGCGGGATGCGCACCGCCATCGGGTTGCCGAACGACCGCTTGTATCGCGCCCGCCGGTTCTGCGTCCCGCGCGTGAACAATTCCGCTGCGTCGGGCGTCACGTCGCTCTGCAGCAGGTCCGACGAGTGCAATTGCCCCAGCAGTTCGATGATCTCGTCCTGCGTCGGAGCATTTTCTCCCAGTCGCCGGTTGGCGATCTGCCAGATCTCGGCAACCGTATGCTCGCCGTTCATCAGCGCAATGATGGACCGCGCCTCCGGACTGAAGCGGCTGACCCGGCCCGACGCCGGATCCTGCAACAAATGCCAGATCACACCGCGATACTGATGCCGGTGCAGCTTCGCATGGGAGCGAAGCCTCGGCTTCAGATCGGCGACCCGATACCAGAGTGTACTCAGCAGCGGCCCTGGCATGGCTCACCCGCCCCTGATGGCCACGTCAGTTCCGGTCATGGCATTTCCTTCCACAGCCAGAACCGGAACCAGTCGACCAGCGAGTGGGTCCAGATCCAGATCAACTTCCGGTCGCCGACGCCGATCTTGCCAACACCTTCCATCCCCGGCCGGATCCGGTCGGGCGCCGACAGAAGATGCGCCTCCACCCGGAAGTAATTCCGGCCCTCCTGCTGGCTCGCCACCGGCGTGATCTGCTGCACGGAGAAGTCCAACGCCTGGCCCGGCAGCCCCGACAGCGTCAACTGCCCCGTCTGCCCCAGTGTCAGGTTCGAGATATCGCGCTCGTCCACTTGCAGGATCACGCGATAAGCGTTCAGCGGCGCGATCTGGAACAGCAGCTTGCCCTGTTCGACCGGCGTGCCGAGGAATTGGTTCAGGTCACCGGAGACAACCACACCATCGAACGGCGCGGTCAGCGTGGCGCGTGCCAACTTGTCGGCGATCAGCGCCAGTTTGGCGTCGGTTTGCGCCACCTCGGCCGCGGCAACCATCATCTCGCCGCGGTCCTGGGTCGCCAGCACTTGCCGGCTCTTGCGCTCCTCCTGTTCCCGCTCCGAACTCAGCCGCGCATATTCCAGCTTCAGTTCGCGATCATCCAGCCGGCAAAGCACCTGTCCGCTCTGCACGACGTCGCCGGCCCGCACGAAAGCCTGCGCAATATGTCCGTCGAATGGAGCCACAGCGGCGCGCTGCACCGCACCCTCGACCACGGTCTTCGCCGCCACCCGGTAGGTCCCGGTTGCCAGGCAGAGCACTGCGATCAACCCTACCACGCCCAGCGCCACCAGCTTCACGCCGGGATGCCGCGGACCCACCAGAAGCTGCGCCTTTTGCAGCACGCTCTCGCGTAGCCGCACCAGCATGCCGCGGCCGTTCTCGCGCTTCAGCGCCAGCACCGGACCGAGCAATGTCCCGGCCGCCTCGCACAGTTCGATCGTCGCGTCGTCGAACACCTCGCCGCGGCTGCGCTCCAGCGTCATGACGCCGATCGGCTGCCCCTCCTCCAGCAACGGCACCGAGCAAACCGCGGTATCCTTCAATTCGCGGGCGAGATCGGCGTGCGCGATCGCCCCGTGTTCAGTCGCGACCCGCGCGGGCCACACCATCGCCTCGCCCAGATCGAGCGCTTCCTCCATCGCGTCACCGATCAGCCGCACCAGGCTCATCTTCTCGTCGAACACGGCGGTGTTGGAGATCGCCTCGACCTTGATGTGGCCCGACCTGTCGAACCCGATGCTGACGCGGTCGCAATTCAGCCGGCCGGCCACGTCGTTCGCCAGCGCCAGTGCCGTCTGGGACAGCCCGCGCTCCTGCATCGCCGTCGCCAGCAGATCAAGGATCAGCGAGTGATGTGCGAGGCTTTGATCCTGTTCCTTGATCGCCTGCTGGCGAAACCGGTCCACCAGCCACACACTGGCCCAGTGCAGCAGCCGCAACGCGCGTTGC
>Ga0265338_10010018_pt1 | contig 11202 bp, 12 predicted proteins | sample 42126metaG_FD_193579 | JGI IMG/M metagenome (GOLD analysis project Ga0265338, IMG submission 193579) | Rhizosphere microbial communities from Carex aquatilis grown in University of Washington, Seatle, WA, United States - 4-21-26 metaG | ecosystem: Host-associated > Plants > Roots > Rhizosphere... | reverse complement strand
TCGGAGACCGGTTGAGTGTTCATAAGGCGGCGACGGCAAAAGGTTTGGTTTGTGGCCGGATGAAATGCGCCAGCATCCGAGTGACATTCAGCAACAGCGTGGCAATGCTCGCGGCGAGGAGGAATCCGCCGATGCGGATGGCCGTTCCACTGGTTGCGAGAATTCCGGCGCTGACGGCGGCGATGCCGGGGACGAACGTAAAATAGCCCGCTATTTGTAGGCGCTCGGAATAGAGGTCGGCCAGCGCGGGGACTTGGGCGAGCCCGATTTTTTTGCTGTAGATGCCGAACCAAACGAGGAAGGGAATGATTTTGTAAAGCATGCCGATCAGCGCGAACGAAATCACGCCGACCAAACCGAGAAAGCCGTAAAGATTTTCGAGCTGCCCGGTGAAGGCATTCAACGGCAGACCGGGCCAGGACAGCACCAGTGCCAGGATGCCCAACGGCGCGAGGCCGGCGACGGCGGTCAGGAACATGCGAATTCCCCAATCCACACTGCGCCGTTTGCGCGCGCGCAGAATCGCGGCGAGTTCAATTCCGTAAAGCGCGAGCGCAATGACGACCATCGTGGCGAAGGCGAGTTTCCACGGGTTTCGCAGGAGAATGGTCACGAATGAACCGGCGAGCCCGATATTCAGCAACGCCACGCTCAGGGCGGCGCGGCGACGATTTTGAATTTCGCTCAGCGTGAACATTGGAATCAGTTTGTAGGAAACCCCGACGATCAACATGGTGAAGAAACCGATGCCCCCCAGGTGCGCGTGCGCGTGCATGGCGCTGAGGGCGTCGAATTTCAGTATGAATGCGCCGAGGGTGTTCATCGCGTGCCCGCCGGCGCTCAATGAACCAGAGGCGGGAGCGTCATCGATTGAAGCGGAAAAGCATTTTCCCGCGACAATAAATAATCCCATCGTGACCGTGAGCGAAAGCCAGCCGAGCGCGGCCGCGATCGCGGAAGCCGTGACCGTCCATTTCGGGGCTCTCAGCAAGGTTCGCGCAATGTTGTAGACGAAAAGAATGACGCCCAACGCCATGAGCGATCCGAAATGTCCGACCTGTTTCATGTTCCACACCTTGAACATCAAAACCATGCCGGCGAATCCCGCGGCATGGCAAACGAACTGAACGCGCGCGAGGCGTTCGCTGTATAATTTTGTTTCCAACGCCACCGGCACGAGTTGATACATCGCGCCCATCACGATCGAACAAATCCACCCGAGCACGAACAGATGTGTGGCCGCGATGACAGACTGGTTGTAGTGATAAATCGCGAGCAGGGGAGGGCTCGCGATCAACCAGCCGATGCCAGTCGCAAGAGCGCCTAATCCCATAAGCATGAATGCCAGCGGCAACCGGATCGCGGGCGCGTTGGCCGTGGCCGGAGTGGCGGCGCGGAGCCGGGTTGGCTTAAGCGCGGCGGATATGGGTAATGAAACTTCCATCAGTTTGTTCCTCGGAAAGGCCGGTGAAACCGCGATCTTCCAGATGCGAAAAAAGGTGAATGGGTCGGCGATCCGTCCGCGCCCGAAGGCTTGCGCCTTCGGGCAAACGGGCAAGCGCTTCCAGAATGCGAACCATCGGCTGCGGCGGTTCGAGATGGCGCGCGTCGACTTCGACGATTTCCCCGGTGACCGGAGCATCGCAACCGCACGATGTGGCGCCCGCCCGGCCGGAGGGCTTCGTTTCAGCGGCGAGGTCGCGGCTAAAAATCACTTCCCAATCGCCATCTGGTGTTTGGCTCGATTTATGGCCAAGGCCTTTGCCCGCGGCGAGGTCAAACAACGGCACCGGCTCAAAGGGAACGAGCAATCGGAGCGCCTCGCCGTCGCCGACGCTGTTGAGCGCATTCTGTATTTTGTCGCACGGATGCTGGCCGGAGCGAAAATCGGCGCGAACGTCGAGGAGATTGATCTTTGAATTCATAATGGCTGTTTTCTTTCGGGCTTGGAGAGGGTCAAGAGCATGGAAAATTGTTTGGTCGCTTTCACGGCGTGCGGGAGGTTCGGCGGCATGTAGAGCATGTCGTTGGTTTTGAGCGAATACAGTTTGCCGGCGAGCGAGAACTCGCATTCGCCGGACAAAATTTGAACCAGCGCATGCTGCGTCGAGGTGTGCTCGGTCAATTCCTGCCCTTCGGAAAATCCAAATAAAACGGTTCGGGCATTGTCGGAGCGGAATAACGTGCGGCTCACGATGCCATTCGGCGCGTATTGGGTTTCCGCATTCAGCGAAAGGATTCTTTCGCTTCCCAAATCGATGATCGGTCGTTCATTCATGCTGCCACTTTACGCTGAAGTGGCAGAAGGTGATTTGACCTGAGTCAAGGGAACCGCGATTGTCTTTTTATCCCATACGGAACGATGCGGGTGGGTTTGGGGAGCGCACGTGTCTCGCGTGCTGCCGGCGACGTCTCGCCGTCGGCTTCGAATCCACTATCTATTCCCACTGTTTAGTTCGGCAAAATGGTAAGACGGCGTTTGCGGCGAGACCCTCCTTCGCCAAGGCTCCGGCGAGGCAGGCGCCGCAAACTTCGTCTCACAAACTTCGCTCACCGAATAGTGAAGAAGATGGTTCAACGAAATTGTCGGCGAGACGCCGTCAATAGCACGCGAGACGCGTGCGCTCCCCTTTCGCTACTGCATGGGCGGCGGCATTATCCACAAATTGCCAATCGCCAGTGGCGTGGGGATTTGGTAAAAAAGGCGACGGTAATTTTTTGAATTGAAAATTATGTCACTCCCCTCTCTTCGATCGATTCGTTTTGTAAAGCTGGTGCTAACCGCTCTGGCCTTGCTCGCCTCCGCCAACCTGGGTGATGCGCAGGAGACTAAACCGACCAAAACATTCATCGATTATTTCCTGCCGACGCCAATCGTGGGTTCCTTGACCACGAACATCTGGGGTGCGGCGACGGTTGGGGCGCGCGACCCAAAGAACGGACTTGAAGACGAAACGATGAAGCAATGGAATTATTGGGACGGCCAGATTATTAAAGCACCCGACGGCAAGTATCACCTGTTTTGCAGCCGATGGGAACAGGCGCGCGGCCATAATGAATGGTGGAATTCGCGGGCTGTCCACGCCGTCAGCGATAATCTCATCGGGCCTTACGTGGACAAGGGCCTGTGCTGGCCCGGCAACGAGGGTGGCAAAGGCCACAACGTCACCGCGCTGGTTTTGCCCGATGGCCGTTACGCGGTGGTGATCAGTGAAACGCGGCCAGGCACCGTTTTTGTCTCCAAATCGCTCGATGGCCCGTGGGAGCAACTTGGCTTGATTCAGGTGGCCACGAATGAATTCCGCGGGCTGGGCCGGATGTCCAATACGAGCATCATGGTTCGCCCCGACGGCAATTTTGAAATCGTGCCGCGTTCCGGTGCCATTCTGATCAGCACCAACGGCGTCCTCGGCCCTTATGTCGTGCAAGGCCCGAGCATTTATCCGGGCATCGATGGAATGCCGCAGCACGACCGCCAAAATCTCGAAGACCCGGCCATCTGGTATAGCGGCGGCCTCTATCACATCACGGTCAACAACTGGAGCGATCGCAAAGCCTACCACCTCACTTCCGCCGACGGCATCCACCACTGGACCTTCCGCGGCGTCGCCTACGACCCGACCAGGGATTTCGTCCGCTACACCGACGGCACCGTCAATCGCTGGACCAAACTGGAACGGCCCGGCATCTACATTGAGAACGGCCATGTTGCCGCCATGACTTTGGCGGTCATTGACGTGGAAAAAGAACAGGAACGCGGCAATGACGGTCACGGCAGCAAGGTCATTGTCATTCCATTTGATGGGGCCGCTCTCGATCGCGACCTGCAGTCAGCGCCGGATTCGCCGAAGCGATAGCCGCGGGCGCCTTACCGTTGAAAAATATTTGAACCCATACACATGACAAAACTTTCACGCCGTTTCATTGGATGCGTCTTCAGCTTGGTTATCCTTTGCGTTGGCTCCTTTGGCCACGCGCAGGAGTTGTATGTCGGCGCCAACTATCACCCGCACGATTCCGATCCGGAAACCTGGACGCGCGACATTCAACTGATGCAGCAGGCGGGGTTGCGCGTCGTGCGAATGGGCCACCTGGCCTGGGACAGTTATGAACCGAAGGACGGGCAGTTCGATTTCGCCTGGTTTGACCAGGTCATGGATAAGATGCACGCGGCGGGGATCAAGGTGATCCTGGACGTGGCCGTGCGGCCCGCGCCGCTTTGGCTGCATCGCGAGCATCCGTCGATTGATGTTGCGGACTCGAATGGCATTCCTCAATACCCGAATCACCGCTACATGGAAGACGTCGGCGATCCTTTCTATCAACAGTACGCCCTGCGGTTCGCGGATGCGCTCGCGCGCCACTACGCCAAGCATCCGGCGCTGCTTGCCTTCGGCCTGGATAATGAATCGGGCGATGGACCGATTTCATATTCGGCGACGGTGAAGGCGCGCTACATCACGTGGCTCAAAGCCAAGTATGGCACAACCGAAAGCCTGAACAAGGCGTGGGCTGGCCAGCGGTGGTCTCGCCGGATCGGTGATTTTGAGGAGGTGGGGCTGCCTGTTTCCGGCGGCGGCGTGACCGGTTCGCCCGAGCGCCTGCTGGATTTCCGTCGGTTTGTTTCGGACGAAGTGAATGGATTCATGCTGAAGTTAATTGACCAGGTCAATGCCAGCGCGCCGGGCGCTCTGACCACCGGCAATTTCTGGTATTACAGCAACAAGAAATATTTTGACTACGCAGCGATCGCCTACACCGGGAAAATTTCGCGAGGCGGATGTGGATTCTATCCCGGGAACTCGCTGCGGAACAACGGCGGGATCCGGGAAGCGCTGTTCGGAATGGCGCGCATTCAATTCGAGAATACCACGCCATTCTGGTGCACGGAGTTCACCACGATGACCGCCACGCCCGGTTCGATTCGTAAATCCGCGTATGCTTCGCTCATGCAGGGCAACCAGTTGATTTGCGGTTGGACGTGGCAGAGCATGCACGCCGGCGAGGAGCAATTTCTTGAAGGCATGGTCGATTGGGACGGACTGCCCAATCGCAAATACGACGAATACAAAAACATCGCTGCCGAATTTCGGAAAATCGAACGCTACGGGTTTCCCTACCAGCCGCAACCGGAGGTTGCGCTCGCGTTTTCGTTTCCGAGCCAGATTGCCAGCGCGAGTTTTCCCGAACCGCACGACGGACAGGTTCAGACCGCCTTCGATGTTTTTAACAAGCGGAATTTGGATGTGCGGGTCGTTGACATCGCCCGGAGCCAGTTGCACTACAAACTGCTCGTGGTGCCCGGCGTCGCGGTGATGGATGAGCCGACGGCGGCCAGGATACGTGAATTTGTCCGCGGCGGCGGCACGGCGGTGATGACCGGCTATTCGGCAATGTTGGACGAGCACAATCAGGTGTTTGCGACCACACTTCCCGGACGCCTCAGCGATGTTTTCGGCATCCGTGTCTCCGGCTTTGAGGAATCCGAATTCATGAACGAGTTGTCGCGGGACGGGCTGAGGGGCAGACAAGTGCGCGTGAGTTACGGCGGCCGTAATCTCAACGTTCAATCGCCGCGTTTCGACGTGATCGAACCGAAGGACGCCGAGGTCCTTGGCCGGATCGCGAACTTGGATCGGGATTATCCCGTGGTGACCACTCACAAATTCGGAGCGGGCACGGCCATCTATATCGGGCTGCCGGCCAGAGAAGAACTGCTGGACGCCGTCGTGGGCGATTTGGTCAATCGGCTCGCGATCAAGCTGGGGCCGGCGGTTCCGGCGGGCGTGATGGCGCGGCAGATCAATCCCACCCATATCCTGTATCTGAACCTGGACGGCACCGCCAAACGCGTGGAGTTAAAAGGTCACTCGCACAGCATTCTTCGCGACCAGGAATACGAGGACGGCTTTTCCCTCGCGCCGTACGAACCGGAGTTTGTGGAAACCCGGTAGCACGAGTCGGATCCAGACCCTCTCGCAGGAAATCGGCCAGTTCCCGGCGCGGGAGGAATCGATCATCAGCCACTGGAGGCGACACCCCGAACGCATGCCGTCCTGGAAGCGTTTCGATACCTTTCCGCTGGTTACTTAATAGTGGCTACTTGTCTCAATGCGACTGATGGGATATTATGGTGAGAGATTCGGCAAAATAGGAGCAGGATGAAACAAAATAAAATTCAGTGCCGTGTGGAAACGTGCCTCGTGATCAAATCGGGTTGAACCCTTAGCGATAAATTTAAAACTGCCATGAATAAACCGCTTCCCATTCCGGCCAAGGCAGCTCCCGGCTTGACCCTGGAGGAAATGAAACAATTTGTGCGTCGGCATTTCGACGATTTCGTCAACCGCAAGCAATCCGACGTGGCGCTAAAGAATTTCAGCGAAGACTTTCTGGACCACGACGAACCCGGCGGCCCGGTGGTCGGCCCGCTGGCGGCAAAGACGATGATGGAAAAGGCTTATCAGCGCTGGCCCGACCTGTCTGTCGTGGTCGAAGACATCATGGCCGAAGGCGACAAAGTGATGGTGCGGAATAAATGGACGGCAACCGAATCCAACGGAGCGCGGATTGAGTTTTCAGGTTTTGTCCTGTGGCGTTTTGCGAACGGAAGGATCGTCGAACGTTGGGCGACCCTGACGCCTCCGAGAACTCAATCCTGATCTGCGACTTCGATATCAGGTTCAACGGATCCAAATGGCGTCAAACGGGAGAATTTGACTTGGGAAGATTGCTGCCAAGTCCTTGAAAACAAGTGAGGGTTAGCATCGCCAGAGCTTCCCATTCTTACTGCTCCGCCGATATCGATTACTGTTTGTGCTTATATGACGAACGTCGTATATAAGTTCCCATCATTTTGCGAGAAACTAACTTTCCAGTAGTGAATTCAGGTGGAGGACTGTCGGCGGTTTAACGTTTGAACTCAGCAGGCTTGTGTCAAACGGGGTTGGGGAGGGATTATGGATTTGGATATTAGAATTGCGTTGGGGAACGTCCGATTCAAAGAGGCACCGTATCGGCGGCATGCGGCGCTTACCCTTTTTGAGCTTCTAGTCATCATTGGCACTCTTGCCGCGCTTCTGCTTCCTGCTTTTTCCAACGCCAAGTCAAGGGCGCAAGGAGCCCAATGCCTCAATAATGTGATGCCGTTGCAACTGGCTGCAACGCTTTACGGGAACGACAAACGTGAACGCTTATTTCAACCGCGTGAGGACTGCCTGAAACTAGCGCTTGCGATGATCACTAGGGATCAAGAAATGTCGTAAACATTAATCCAGACCCGTTGTTGAAATGCAACCAAAGATTGATTCCTCACAGTTGTTCGCATTCAAGGAGAATCAAGATTTGTTCCAGGAACAACTGAATCGCTCGCTTCTCAGACTTTTTGTCAAACTTACTGGCTTGCATCTCCATATCTTGTGGCATCGACCGTTGGACCTCGCCCGACTTTGTGAAATGCCCGTCCTCTGTCCGAGAGCGCGCCAACGAACGGGCTCCGACGGTCAGCGCCCCGAGTGTTGCGAGACTTGCTTGCAGCGCCGCTGGAAGCCCGATTTGTTCCAAGCCAAACGAGACAGGCGATTTGTCGGGCTTTGCGGCTTCACAAACTTCTGTGCCCGCCTTCTGGTGGATGAGTTCTGCCACATCACGCTGGTTTTACAGGCGACGGTAGCGACTTGTTCTCTTTCACGAGCTGAGGGTCGAAAACCTATTTCTACCGCCGACTTCCGGCACGCAGTGGAGTTGGCTCGCGTGATCCTGCACTACTTGGAATCGACCGCCGACGCTCGAATGGCTAAGAGCGAATTGAAAGATGTCTTGTGCCGGTTAACTGACGCGGAAACCGAGGCAACGTATATTCGGAAAGAGCTGCGCCATAGGTTACCCTGTCTACCGAATCCTACGCTTCGACCAACTTCAGATAGCCGCGCAAAGATGCACGTTGATGCGGTGCTTGACTATGTGCATCAACATTTCCATCGCCCGATGAGTTTGGGGGAAGCGGCCTCGGCGATGAAGTTAAACGCCGCCTATCTCTACACCCTGTTCACTCGAACGACAGGGATGGCCTTCCATCAATTCCTGCAAGAAGTTCGGCTATCCAAGGCCAAGGAGTTGCTCCGTGACCCTCGGAATCGCATCTCCGAAGTGGCCTTGGCCGTGGGCTACGCCAGCCCTGATGTCTTTCGTCGCGCCTTCAAAGCTCGGGAGGGCCATTCACCAGAGGCTTGGCGAGTGGGCCAATAGGTTTGCCAGTTAATCGTCAAAACTAAAAAAGTGTCTGCTTTTCCAAAATCTTAGCTGTTTTCAAAAAAAGGGCTATTTATGGTAGTCTCGCTTCGCTGCTCAAAGTAATAGTTTTGATTATTTTTAAGTGAATCATAAAAGCTAGGAGCCAGAATGAAAAACGATGCTTCCAATTCAAGCGGAGATGCTTTTCAACCGGAGTCAACTGCGGCGCAAGGCCAGACCAACCGAAGAGATTTCGTGGTTAAGTTAGGCGCGGTATTGCTTGGGGCTGGCGTTTTAATTGGTGCCGCAGCAACAGGAGCAGCGGCTACGCCTAATGCCAATTGCCCGTCAGGCTGCCAAACAGGGTGTCAAATTGCTTGTCAAGGCAAGGGCTCTTGCCAAACGAGCTGCCAAGGAACCTGTCAAGGCTGCCAGGGAAACTGCCAGACAACAGTCTGCCAGGCAAGCTGCCAAACAACCTGCCAAGGCAGCAGCCCCTGCCAAACGAGTTGCCAAGGAGCCTGCCAGGCATCAAAATGCCAAGAAGCCTGCCAGGTAACCTGCCAAACAAGCTGCCAAGGACCGTGCCAAACAGGGTGCCAAGTCGCTTGCCAAGGTCCCGCCGGTGCTTGCCAGACCACCTGCCAGGCAGCCTGCCAAACCGCGTGCCAAGGCTGTCAAGGCTCCGCTGCTTGCCAAAATGCCTGCCAAAATGCCTGTCAAAAAGCTTGCCAAGCCGCTTGCCAAAGCGGCGCCTGCCAAACAAGCTGCCAGCTTGCTTGCCAAGGCGGCGCCTGCCAAAGCGGCTGTCAAGAAGCCTGCCAATCAGCCTGCCAAGGGAACTGCCAGTCAAGCTGTCAAAAAGCTTGCCAACTAGCCTGTCAAGGCAGCGCCTCTTGCGAAACAACCTGCCAAGCAACCTGCCAATCCGCCTGCCAATCAACCTGCCAATCCGTTTGCCAAACAGGTTGCCAGCTGGGCTGCCAAACAGGCTGCCAAACAGATTGCCAAATAGGCTGTCAACTGGGCTGTCAGGCGGGACAGGATCCCGGCTGACAATAGGCTCCGCTTCGATCTAATGAGCGATATTTGTCGAACCGGTGGGGAACACGAATTTCCTCACCGGCTGTGCCATGCAAAAGTGTGATCACATATGAAAGGACGTACGATGAAAAGCGCAGTGGCATGTCAGCTCGCGGCCAGCGCTTTATTTCTGGCCGGTTGCTGCACTACACCCCAGGCTACCCAGCGCTGGGAATACAAGATTGCGTATTCCAATCCTTTAGGTCCCGGAGGATTGAATCTGGAGCGTCAGCAGAAGGATCTGAATGATTGGGGCAAAGAAGGATGGGTTGTCGTGGCCAAGGATGGGAATTTATTTTATTTGAATCGCCCGGCGAGGTAGATTCGGCACTATCTCGGCAAGCTACTACGCTGGTTCAAATGGGGATCGCTATTGGTAGCCGGACCTACAACTCCCCTCCCAGTTCGCGGCAATTAAGAGGAGCGGCGGTAGGCGAGGGGGCAAGCGCGAGTTTTCTTCAGATCGCATCTTCGAAGTGGCCTTTGCCGTCGATTACACCACCCGTGATTCCTTTCGTCGTGCTTCAAAGCTTCCGAAACCATTCGCCAGGTGCTTGGCGAACAGTTTCGTCCAAAGCTAAGAAAATGTCTGCTTTTCCAAAATCTTGTCTGTTTTAAAAACGCGAGCCGTCATGATAGTTTTGTATCGTCGGTCAAGGTAGTAATTTTATTCATTTTGAGTGAATCATAAGAACTAGGAGCCAGAATGAAAAACGATGATTTCAATTCAACTGGAGAGGCTGTTCAACCTGAGCAGAGCGCCCCGCAAAGCAGAACCAACCGAAGAGACTTCGTGGTCAAATTAGGTGCGGTATTATTTGGGGCCGGCGTGTTGATTGGCGCAGCAGCAACAGCAACAGCGGCTACGGCTAATGCCAATTGCCCATCAGGCTGCCAAACAGGGTGCCAAATTGCTTGCCAAGGTGCGGCTTCATGCCAGTTAAGCTGCCAAGGAAAATGCCAAGGCTGCCAAACATGCCAAACAGAGTGCCAGGCAAGCTGCCAGGTAAACTGCCAAGGCAGCCCCTGCCAAACGAGCTGCCAAGGAGCCTGCCAGGGATCAAAGTGCCAGGCAGCGTGCCAGGAAGGCTGCCAAGTTGCTTGCCAAGGCACCAGCGGCTGCCAAGCTGCTTGCCAAGCAGCCTGCCAAGACGGAGCCTGCCAAAAGGCCTGCCAAGCTGCTTGCCAAGGCCAGTGCCAAACTACCTGCCAAGGTAGTGGTGCCTGCCAATCAGGAACGTGCCAGGCAGTCTGCCAAATAGGCTGCCAAACGGACTGCCAATCCGTCTGCCAAACAGGTTGCCAGCTGGGCTGTCAAACGGGCTGCCAAACGGACTGCCAAGTAGGCTGTCAACTGGGCTGTCAGATCGGCCAGAGTCCCGGCTGACAAAAAGCTCCGCTCCGGTCTGTTTAATGAGCGGCCATTGTCGGGCCGAGGGCAATAATGAATTTCCTCACCCGCTGAGACAGGCAGAAGTGTGACTCTTTTTGCGCAATCACAAATGCCAATATGGAATCCGGGATAAAGAATACGGCGCGCATGGAAGGAAAGGGTTTGATTATGGAAACTTTTGACAATGTGATGGTGCGTCTTATCGGAACGCGTTGTATCGTTTCGACAGTGGGGCGGCCGTTTATGACCGGTTATTGGCCCGATATCGGTGTGGTTTTTCGGGAACTGGGCCTTAAGCAAACGTCTGTGTCGTCGCTGGAAAATCGCGATGTCCAAAATCGGTTTTTATCCGCCCTGGCCGACACCGTATCAGGGGTGGCGGCTTTCAAACCGGCGACGATCGGTTTCAAGTGGTCGGCGGCGGATTTGCGTTCGCGCGAGCGCTTACGGGCTGCTCACACCTCCGCAACTTTTTTCGGGAATTGTTCCGGAAA
>Ga0265338_10010017_pt1 | contig 11203 bp, 10 predicted proteins | sample 42126metaG_FD_193579 | JGI IMG/M metagenome (GOLD analysis project Ga0265338, IMG submission 193579) | Rhizosphere microbial communities from Carex aquatilis grown in University of Washington, Seatle, WA, United States - 4-21-26 metaG | ecosystem: Host-associated > Plants > Roots > Rhizosphere... | reverse complement strand
CGACGGTCACAACATGGACCACCTGGTGCCGGTGCTGAAGAACGTGCGCGGCATCAAGGATCGCCCGGTGGTGATCCATGTCGTCACCCAGAAGGGCAAGGGCTACCAGCCCGCCGAAGAGGCCGACGACAAGTACCATGGGGTGCAGAAGTTCGACGTCATCACCGGCAAGCAGTCCAAGCCGACCTCCAACGCCCCCAGCTATCAGAAGGTGTTCGGCGCGGAGTTGATCAAGCACGGCGAGCGCGACGACAAGATCGTGGCGATCACCGCGGCCATGGGCCCGGGCACCAGCGTCGATATGTTCGCCAAGGTGTTCCCCAAGCGCGCCTTCGATGTCGGGATCGCCGAGCAGCACGCGGTGACCTTCGCCGCGGGCCTCGCCGCCGACGGGATGAAGCCGTTCGCGGCGATCTATTCGACGTTCCTGCAGCGCGGCTACGACCAGGTAGTGCACGACGTGGCCATCCAGCGCCTGCCGGTGCGCTTCGCCATGGACCGCGCGGGCCTGGTGGGCGCTGACGGGCCGACCCATGCCGGCTCCTTCGACATCGGCTACCTCGGCCAGCTACCCGGCTTCGTGCTGATGGCGCCCTCCGACGAGGCCGAACTGGCGCACATGATCTCGACGGCGGTGGCCATCGATGACCGCCCCAGCGCCTTCCGTTATCCGCGCGGCGATGGGGTCGGGGTGGTGATCCCAGACTTCGCCGAGCCGCTGGAGATTGGCAAGGGCCGCATTGTGCGCGAAGGCAACGCCATCGCCATCGTCTCCTACGGCACCCGCCTGGCGGAGTCGCTGAAGGCCGCCGACATGCTGGCGGCCCGCGGCTTCTCGGCCACCGTGGTCGACGCCCGCTTCGCCAAGCCGCTGGATGTGGACCTGCTGCTGCGGCTGGCCCGCGAGCATGAGGCGCTGATCACGGTGGAAGAAGGCGCCATGGGCGGCTTCGGCGCCTTCGTGCTGCACGCCCTGGCCGAGCATGGCGCGCTGGATCGCGGCCTGAAGGTGCGCACCCTGACCTTGCCCGACATCTTCCAGGACCAGGACAAGCCGGACGTGATGAACGCCATCGCCGGCCTCGACGCCGAGGGCATCCTGCGCGGCGCGCTGGCGGCGCTGGGCTCGGACCACCGGGCGGTGAAGGGCATCCGCGCCTAAATCCTTACAGCTAGGCTTCCCTGGCGTCGGTCCTCTAAGCGTCCCGGCCGGGTTGGGCAGGAGCGCTGAAGTCATGAGCCGTATCGGCAAACGCGCGGTGGTGATCGGCGCGGGGGTGGGCGGCATCGCCGCCGCCGGGGCCCTGATCGGGCGGTTCGACGAGGTGGTGGTGCTGGAGCGCGACCAGCTGCCCGACACGCCGCAGCAACGACTGGGCGCGCAGCAGGGCCGGCACGTCCACGCCTTGCTGACCGCCGGGCAACGGGCGCTGGAGGAGCTGCTGCCCGGCTTCACCGACGCCATGGTGGCCGGTGGCGCGGTGCCGACCCGGGCCAATTCCGACAGCCGCGTGGAGATGCCGGGGTACGACCCGTTCCCGCGCCGCGATTTCGGCTGGTACACCTACTGCGTCTCGCGCCCGTTGCTGGAGTTCACCGGCCGCAAGCAGGCCGAGGGGCGCGGCGTCGAGTTCCGCTCCCGGGCCCGCGCCAAGTCGCTGGAGACCAGCGCCGACGGCGCTCGCGTCACCGGCGTGCGCTATGAGACCGACGACGGCGATAGCCACCTGCTGGAGGCCGACCTCGTGATCGACGCCAGCGGCCGCGCCGTGCCGACGCTGGAGCTGCTGAAGACGCTCGGCCGCCCCGCGCCCGAGGAGACCACCATCGGCGTCGACTTCGCGTACGCCACCGCGGTGTTCGAGACCCCGGCCGACCCCGGCGTCGACTGGAAGATCCTGATGACCATGCCGGGGCCCACCGATAAGGCGCGCGGCGGCCTCTTGTGCCCCATGGAGGGCGGCCGCTGGATCGTGTCGCTCGGCGGGCGCGGCGAGGACAAGCCGCCGGAAGACCTGGACGGCTTCCTGGACTATGCGCGCGGCTTGCGCACCCAGACGCTCTACGACCTGATCAAGGACCTGCCGCCGGTCTTCGACATCGCGCGCTACGGCTTCCCCGCCAGCTTCCGCCGCCACTTCGACCGCATGGCGCCGCTGCCGCGCGGCTTGCTGCCGCTGGGGGACTCGATCAGTCGGTTCAACCCGGTCTACGGCCAGGGCATGACCGTGGCGTCGCTGGAGGCGCTGAAGCTGGCCGGCCTGCTGGACGCCCGCGCCGGCGACGCCGATCCGCTGGCGGGGCTCGGCGAGGCCTATTTCGCAGAGATCGAGCCGGTGATCGACGCGGCGTGGAGCATGTCCGCCATCCCCGACCTCGCCCAGCCCACCACCACCGGCGAGCGGCCGCCCAATCTCGCGGCCACGCTGCAGCTCGGCCTGGCCTTCCTGGTGCTCTCGGCCCGCGATCCGGAGGTGCACAAGCTCGACACCGAGGTGCGCCAGCTGATGAAACTGCCCAGCGCCCTGGCTGACCCGGCGCTGGTGGCAAAGGTGATGGCGGTGATGGCCGAGATGCAGGCCGCGCAGCCGGCCTAGAGCAGCGCCGCCGCCCGCGTCGCCGCGGCTCGCTGCACCTCGCCGCGCAGCAGCTTGCCGTTGGCGTTGCGGGGCAGGGCGGCGAGGTGGTGGACGTGGGCGCGCGGGAAGCCGTGCAGGGTCTGGCGCAGCGCCCGGGTCAGCCGCTCGGCGGTGATCGGCGCGGCGCATTCCAGCACCACGTGCAGCTCTTCGTCGCCGCTCTCGTCCTGGCGCGAGAAGAGGCAGGCGCCGGCCACGTCCAGCCGCTCGCACAGCTCGTCCTCGTAGGGCGCCGGCGAGATCTTCTGGCCCATGACGTTGATCACGTCGGTGATCCGCCCCATCAGGGCCAGCCGCCCGTCGGCGCGGATCGTCGCCAGGTCGCCGGTGTAGAAATAGCCGCCGCGGAAGAAGGCGGCGGTGGCGGCAGCATCGTTCAGGTAGCCGTCCGGGCCGCCGGCGGTGGAGACGCGCAGGCGGCCGACCTCGCCCACGCGCACCGGCCGGTCGGCCTCGTCCACCACCTGCGGATCGCGATCGGGGCGCAGGATGTGCCAGCGGCGATCGTCGGGCGTCTCCAGCAGGGTCTCGGCGAAGGTGAGGGCCTCGGTGGCGCCGATGGAGTTCCAGATCTGGGTCGTGAGCCGGGCGCGGGCGGCGTCAACCTGCGCCTGGCGCGGCGTGCCGCCGGAGAAGAACAGCTGCATCTGGCCCTGCCAGGGCAGGGCGCCGGCCGGCGCGGCGAGGATGCGGGCCAGCTGGTCGGGCAGGGTGTCGGCGTGGGTGAGACCGGGCTCGGCCAGGCAGCGGTGCATCTCCGGCCCCTGCCACTGCACCACCGCGCCGCCGGCCAGCCACAGCGCCGCGGCGGCCTTGTAGCCCCCGGCGGTCCAGGCGCCGAAGTTGAACAGCGCGTACCGGGCCTCGCCATCCAGGTCGTCGCCCTTGGCCCGCGCCGCGATCAGCGCCGGCTCGAAACCGCTCGCGATCAGCACCTTCTTGTAGAAACCGGTGGTGGCGGAGGTCTGCAGCACATGCTCGCCGGGCAGTTCCGCGCGCCGGCGACCCACTTCGATCGGCCGGGCCAGCACATCGCCCCAGCGCACCCGCACCAGCGGCCAGCCTTGCGCCAGCGCCAGCGCCTCCAGCCCCGGCCAGGCCTCGTCGGCGTGGGTGACCACGCAGCGGATCTCCGCCAGCCCCAGCTGCGCGACGTTGGCCACCGACATGGTGGGCACGGTGGTGAGGCCAAGCTCGCGGAGCGCCAGGCTGAAGATCCAGTGCTCCAGCAGGTTGTCGATGGCGACCACCGCATAGCCCGAGCCGCCGATTCCGGCGCCGGCCAGCGACTGGATCATCGCCTCGATGGCCCGCGCGAACTCACCGTAGGAAAGCCGCCGCTCGTTGACGACGATGGCGGTGCGCTCCGGCGCGCGCTCCGCCGACGCGAACACGTAGGACGCGATCATCCGCTGCCTCCACCCCCCGCAGCCGAGGGCCAGCTAGACCCCGGGCGCCAAGCGTTGTCGAGGGGCTGCATGGCCAACCCCACATCGTCACCCCGGGCGGAGCGCGCAGCGCGAAGACCCGGGGCCAGACCCTCCGGTTCCCAGACGAAATCCAGCTCGGTGGCGGCGCGTCCGGCCCCGGATCGGCGCCGCCTGGCGGCGGCTTGTCCGGGGTGACGAGATGGAGCAGCCTGCCGGCCATGACCTTCCCGATCACCGAACACGTCGCCCGCACCGACCGTCACAGCAGCTTCTACCTGGCCTGCGGACCCGAGGATGGACCGCTGATCGTGTTCGTGCATGGCTGGCCGGAGCTGTCGCTCAGCTGGCGCCACCAGCTGCCCTGCTTCGGGGCGCTGGGCTTTCGCGCCATCGCGCCGGACATGCGCGGCTATGGCCGCTCCAGCGTCTATCCGCGCCTGGAGGACTACGCCCTGGCCGAGAGCAGCCGCGACATGCTGGAGCTGCTGGACGCGCTCGGCCGCGAGCGGGCGGTGTTCGTCGGCCACGACTGGGGCAGTCCGGTGGTCTGGAGCCTGGCCAGCCACCATCCGGAGCGCTGCCAGGCGGTGGCCAACCTCTGCGTGCCTTACATTCCCGAGGGCTTCGCACCGGCCAACATCATCCCGCTGGTCGATCGCAAGGTCTATCCCGAGGACCAGTACCCCGCCGGGCAGTGGGACTACCAGCTCTACTACCAGGAGCACTTCGCCGAGGCCTCGGCGGCGTTCGACGCCAATCCCGCCGCGACGGTGAAGCTGCTGTTCCGCAAGGGCGCGCCGGGCGGCGCGGGCCAGCCGGCCGCCACCTCGATGACCCGCAAGCTGGGCGGCTGGTTCGGCGGCGGCCCGGCGCCCGACCTGACGCGCGATGACGACGTGATCACCGAGCAGGACGCCGCCGCCTACGCCGCCGCCCTCACCCGCAACGGCTTCTTCGGCCCCGACGCCTGGTACATGAACGCCGACGCCAACATCGTCTTCGCCCGCCAGGCCAAGGCCGGCGGGCGCCTGGCCCTGCCGGTGCTCTTCGCCCACGGCGCCTACGACTACGTCTGCGAGACCATGACCTCGCGCCTGCCAGAGCCCATGCGCGCCGCCTGCGCCGACCTCACCGAGGTGGTGGTCAACTCCGGCCACTGGATGGCCCAGGAACAACCCGCCGCCGTCAACGCCGCCCTGGCCCACTGGCTGGCGACGAAGGCGGGGGTTTGGCCGGAGGGGGCGGGCTAATCCTCAGAACGGCCAGAAGCGCTGCATCAGGCTGGTGCCGACCGGGGTTTTCTGGACGGCGGAGATGTCGCCGCGGCCGCCGTAGTTGATGCGGGCTTCGGCGATCTGGCTGGAAAGGATGGTGTTGGACGAGGAAATGTCCTCCGGCCGCACGATGCCGGCGACGGTGAGCTGGCGCACCTCGTCGTTGGTCTTCACCTCCTGGGTGCCCTGGATGACCATGTTGCCGTTGGGCAGCACCTCGGTGACCACCGCGGCGATGGTGAGGCTGATGGCCTCGGAGCGGTTCACGCCGCCGGCGCCCTGCGACTGGTCGGCGGTGTTGGTGGTGATCAGCTTGGTGGGATCGACGCCCGGGATCACCTTGCCGATGCTGGATTCCAGCCCGAAGAAGTTGGGCACGCCCATGGCGTTGCTGGTGGTGAGCGCGGTGTTGGTGGTGTTGGAGGTCTTGGCCGAGTCCGAGATCAGCACCAGCACGGTGAGGATGTCGCCGACGCGGCCGGCGCGCTGGTCGTTGAAGAAGGTGCGGGCGCCGGTGCGCCAGAGCGAGTTGGCGGTGGGAAGCTGCGGCGCCGGTTCGCGGGCCGACGCCAGGTTGGGCTGGCTTTGCGCCACGAGGGGCGCCGGATAGGCCATCGGGCCCATCTTCGGACCGTGAACGGCTTCGTCCACCGAGGCGCAGGCAGTCAGGGCGGTCAGGGCGAGCAGGGCGATAGGGAGGGCGGCGGGACGCATGTGGGACTGGCTCCTGAAGGTCGGCTAGCGAAGCGCGATCTGGGACGGGTTGCGTTCGGCCTTCAGCCGCTGGGCTTCGGGTCCGACCACGGCCTGGTCGGCGCCCGTCGCCACGGCCTCGATCAGTTTCTTCGAGGCGGTGTTCTGGATGTTGAGGGTGTCGCCGGCGGCGGCGCTGGCCATCGCCTTGCCCTGCAGGGTGAGGGTGACGCCCTCGTCTGCGTAGACCACCTGCACGGTATCGCCGGCCTTGATCACGATGGGCGCGGTGACGTCGTGGCCGAGCACCGGATCGCCCTCGCGCAGCGGCCGCCGGGCGGCCATGCCGATGACGGCGTCGACGTTGGAGGGCGCATCGACCGGCGTGCCGGCGGCCTTGGCCCAGATCAGGTCGCTGGGCTGGACGATGTCGCCGGCGTTGAGGTTGTGCGCGTAGGTGAGGATTTCGCGGTTGCGGGCCGGGCCGCCGACCGCGTCGCCGCGGACGATGATACGAGTAATGCCGCGGGGGTTGTCCCAGTCGAGGCCGTAGCGGCGGGCGAAGCTCTGCACCGCCGCGGCGTCCAGCACCACGCTGGGTCCGCTGCGCTCGGCCACCACCACGTCGCGGGCCGGCCCGGCGTCGTCGAACAGCTCGCCCAGGGTGACGTGGCCGCTGGGGTCGGTGAGGTTGGCGTTGAGGGTGACGGGCGTGCCGGCGAAGGTGGGGGCGGCGAAGACGAAGAGAGTCAGCGCGAAAACGGCCACGCCAAAGAAGCGAGGGCGGAGGGACCCTTCGTCGTCCCTTGGGGCCGACATTTCCCCCGAACGGGGAAGAGAGTCTGCGTGCGTCATGGCTTACGACTTCGTGTTGACGGCGGTGGAGAGCATCTGGTCGGCGGTGGTGACGACCTTGGAGTTCATCTCGTAGGCGCGCTGGGCGACGATGAGGTTGGTGATCTCGCTGACCGGGTCGACGTTGGAGGCTTCGGTGTAGCCCTGCATGACCACGCCGTAGCCCGCGGCGCCGGGGTTGGCGGCGGTGGCGGCGCCCGACGCGGCGCTCTCCAGGAACAGGTTGTTGCCCTGGGCGTCGAGGCCGGAGTCGTTGAGGAAGGTGGCGAGCTGCATCGTGCCGACCACGGTGGGTGTGGTGTTGCCCGCCGTTGTCACCTGCACCTGGCCAGCCTGGGAGATGGTGATGTTGGTGGAGTTCGGCGGCACGGTGATGGTGGGCTGCACCAGGTAGCCGTCGGCGGTGACGATCTGGCCCTGGGCGTTGAGCGAGAAGTTGCCGGCGCGGGTGTAGGCGGTCTCGCCGCTCGGCATCAGCACCTGAAAGTAGCCGGGGCCGTTGATGGCCACGTCGAGGGCGTTGCCGGTGTTGGTGAGGGTGCCCTGGCCGGTGATGCGGTAGACCGAGCCGGCCTTCACGCCGGCGCCGATCTGCACGCCGGTGGGCACCACGTTGCCCTGGTCGGAAGACTGCGCGCCCGGCTGCTGCAGGGTCTGGTAGAGCAGATCCTCGAACACCGCGCTCTGCCGCTTGAAGCCGACGGTGTTCATGTTGGCGATGTTGTTGGAGATGACCTCGACGTTGAGGTTCTGGGCGGCCATGCCGGTGGCGGCGGTTCTCAGGGCTTGCATGTGCGGATGTCCTTAGGTCGCGGTGACCGCGCCGAGCTTTTGGACGGCGGAGTTGGAGAGGTTGGCGGTGTCGCTCATCATCGAGGAGATGGCGTCGTAGGCGCGGCTGATCTCGATGAGGCGGGTGATCTGCACCACCGGCTGCACGTTGGAGCCTTCGAGCATGCCCTGCTTGGTGAGGGCGGTGGTGGAGGGCGTGGCGGTGAGGTTGGAATCGTTGCGGTAAAGGTTGCCGCCGTCCTTGGAGAGGGCGGCCAGATTGTCGAAGGTGACCACCTGCAGCTTGCCGACTTCCTCGCCGGCCTGGCTGATCACGCCGGTGTCGCCGATGGTGACCGGGCCCTTCTTGGGGTCGAGCACGATGTCGCCGCCGGAGCCCTGCACCGCGTCGCCGGCGAGGGTGGTGATCTTGCCGGTGGGGTCCATCGTGAAGCGGCCGTCGCGGGTGTAACGGGGCCCCGAGGCTGTGGAGACCTGGAAGAAGCCCTTGCCGTCGATGGCGACATCGAGGGGCGAGCCGGTCTGGGTCAGCGGGCCCTGGCTGTAGTCGCGGGCGACCCCATTGCTGGCGACGAAGGTGACGGGCGTAGAGGCGATGCCGCCGCCGGCGACCGGCGGCGTCACCTGATCCTGCGTCGACAGCATCTCTTCGAACTTGAAGCCGGCGGTGTCGGCGTTGGCCAGATTGTTGGCGGCAATGTCGAGCTCCTGCTGCAGCAGCATCTGGCGCGACAGGCCGACGTAAATCGCGTTGTCCATGGCGTTAAGAAATCCAAGCCTCAAAAGGCCAAAACGTCGCGGCCAAGGCTGCAAGCTTCGGGCCAGTCTGAAAGCTCAATGATTTCAGCGGGAAAAAAGGTTAACGGGTGCCGCCCGGCGGAAAATTCCGGGCAAGGTTTGCAGCCGTTAAGGGGTGTTAACAACCGATCCTTAACCAACAGGGCGCGATTGAGGACGTGCAGGTTCTCTTAAGGATTCGCGCGCGTGGCGAAGGACAAGTCCAAAGGCAAAGGCAAGGACGCGGCTGACCAGGCCGCGGACGCCGCCGAGGACACGGCAAAGGTCGAGGGCGAAGGCGGCGAAGAGGGCGCCGAGGAAGGCGGCAAAAAGAAGCTGCCGCTTCGGATGCTGATCATCGCCGGCGTCGGCGCCCTGGTGGTGCTGGGCGGCGGCGGAACCGCGGCCTTCATGTTCCTTGTCCCGCACCCGCCGGCGAGCGCGCCGGCCCACAAGCTGCCGGCTAAGCCCAAGAGCGACAAGAAGGACGACAAGGCCGATCCCAACGCGCCGCAGGTGCAGGACGGTCCCGACGGCGTGGTGTTCTACACCCCGCCCGACATCGTCGTGAACATGCAGACCCCGGACGGCAAGCCGACCTTCCTGAAGCTGAAGCTGACCTTCGAGCTGCCCGACCATGACACTGCCGACACCCTCGACGCCGAGATGCCGCGGCTGCAGGACATCTTCCAGACCTTCCTTCGCGAGCTGCGCCCGGAGGATCTGTCCGGCAGCGAGGGCACCCTGGAGCTGCGCGCCGAGCTGCAGCGGCGAGTGAACCTGGTCATCGCGCCTTCCAAGATCAACGGCGTGCTCATCGAGGAGATGCTGATCAACTAGCCCCGCTGGCTGATCGCAAACCCCATGGCAGACGAATCCGAAACCCTGGAGCCCGAAGCGCCCGCCGATCCCGCGGCGGCGACCGACGCGGCCGCGCCCGACGGCGGCTGGGAGTCTGGCGGCGACGGCGAAGGCGGCCTGGTCGCCGCCGAGCGCATCCTCAATCAGGACGAGATCGACAGCCTGCTGGGCTTCGACCTCTCTGACGACGACGCCATCGAGCGCACCGGGATCCGCGCCATCATCAACTCGGCGCTGGTCTCCTACGAGCGCCTGCCGATGCTGGAGATCGTCTTCGACCGCCTGGTGCGGCTGATGACGACGAGCTTGCGCAACTTCACGTCGGACAACGTCGAGGTCAGCCTCGACAACATCTCCTCGATCCGCTTCGGCGACTACCTGAACTCGATCCCGCTGCCGGCGATCCTCTCGGTGTTCCGCGCCGAGGAGCTGGACAACCTCGGTCTGTTGACCGTCGACTCCAACCTGATCTACTCGATCGTTGATGTGCTCTTGGGCGGGCGGCGCGGCACCGCTGCGATGCGCATCGAGGGCCGGCCCTACACCACCATCGAGCGGGTGCTGGTGGAGCGGATGGTCGAGGTGGTCCTGCACGACTGCCAGGTGGCCTTCGAGCCGCTGACCCCGGTGAAGTTCACGCTCGACCGGCTGGAGACCAACCCGCGCTTCGCCGCCATCGCCCGGCCGGCCAACGCCGCCATCCTGGTGAAACTGCGCATCGACATGGAAGACCGCGGCGGGCGCATCGAGCTCTTGCTCCCCTACGCCACGCTCGAACCGATCCGAAAGATGCTGCTGCAGCAGTTCATGGGTGAGAAGTTCGGCCGCGACAACATCTGGGAAAGCCACCTGGCCACCGAGCTGTGGATCACCCAGATGGAGGTGCGCGCCGTGCTCGACGAACAGCAGCTGGAGCTGTCGCGGGTGCTCGACCTGAAGGTCGGCGACACCCTGATGCTGAACGCCACCCCCGATACCCTGGTCCAGATTCGGGCCGGGCAGATTCCCCTCACCGTCGGCCGCATGGGCCGGCGCAACCACCACATCGCCGTCCGGGTCGAAGCCCCGCTGACGCCCTCGGCGAAGCAAGCCGTGCAGAGGATGGCATGAGCGACATCGGACTGATCATGAACGCCTTGCTGGGCGTGCTGCTCATCGGGGCCCTCTTTGTCGGCTGGCGCCTCGAGGGCCGGCTGAAGGCCCTGCGCGCTTCGCACCAGAGCTTCACCGAGGCGGTGCACGATCTCGACCGCGCCGCCGCCCGCGCCGAGCAGGGCCTGGCCGATCTGCGCGCCGCCACGGACGAAGCCGCCGAAAGCCTCGCCGGCCGCATCGAGCGCGCGGGAACCCTAGCGCAGCGTCTGGAACGGCTCACCGGCGAGGCGATGGGCGCCGAGCAGCGCCTGACCGCCGCGCCCAAGCCCGCTGCGACCCCGGCCGCCGCCCCCACCCGTGAAACCGCCGCTCAGCGCTTCTCCGAGCGCTTCGGCGCGATGCGCGCCGCCGCCGTCCCGGTCAGCCCGATCGCCCAGGCCGCCGCTCGCAACGACCTGATCCTCGAGGATGACGCGCCGCCCGCCCCGATTGCGCCGCCGCGCCCGGCGCTGGTGGCCGCCAATGACCGGCTGGAGCGCCTGCGCGCCCTGGCGCGGCCACGTCCGGAGGCCGCCAAGCCACGGCCGCGCCTCGATGATGACCTGTTCGAAATGGGCGAGCCCCGCCGGGCCGCCGGAGGCGCCCGCTGATGAAACTGCCGCGTCTCATGCCGCTGGTGGCCATTGCGGCCGGAGGCGTGCTTGCCATCAATGCGGTAGAGAACGGCCCCGGCATCTTTGGGGCCGCGCGCAGCTTTGCCGAGGGGGTCACAAAGACTGCCGCGGCC
>Ga0265338_10010014_pt1 | contig 11206 bp, 9 predicted proteins | sample 42126metaG_FD_193579 | JGI IMG/M metagenome (GOLD analysis project Ga0265338, IMG submission 193579) | Rhizosphere microbial communities from Carex aquatilis grown in University of Washington, Seatle, WA, United States - 4-21-26 metaG | ecosystem: Host-associated > Plants > Roots > Rhizosphere >... | reverse complement strand
CCGGGCTGCTGCCCGCTTCGATCAGCGGTCACGTGACTCCGTACCTGCCCTCCAACGCGGGCGAGGCGCTCTGGGCCGGGGCGTCCAACCTGCAGCACGCGCTGTCGCCCTGGACGGGATTCGCGCTGCTGTGCGGCTATGCTGTGGTCCTTATCGGCGCGGCGGCCTGGCGGCTGCGACGAGCCGACGCCTGACCAGGGACACTAATAGGCATGAGGGCGCTCCGGCCGACCGGATACCCAGCGGCTCGCACGGCGGGCCGCTGGGTATCCGACGTCCTGCTCACCTTGCTGGCCCTGGTGACGACCCTTCCGGCGCTGCCGCGCGACAGCACCCGGATGCACGCGGCGGAAGTCGTCGTGCTCGTGATCTCGGTCGCGCCGCTGCTCGCCCGGCGGATCTGGCCCCTCCCGGTGTTCGGGTGGATCCTGCTCACCGCCATCGCCGCGGGATTGTGGTCAAGGAGCGCGATCGACGGCCCGGCCCTGCTCATCGCCCTGTATACCGTGGCGTCGAGGCGGCCGCGCAAGGACGCGCTGGTCTGCGCCGGCCTGCTCGAGGTCGTCGCGGTCACCGCCCTGCTGCTGTATGCGAACAGCAGATGGTGGTTTGACGCGATCTTCCTCTCCGGCATGGTCGCCGCCGCGCTCGGGCTCGGACTGTACTTCGCTGCCCGCCGTGCCTACCTCGCCGAGCTCCATGACCGGGCGGAACGGCTAGAACGCGAGCGAGACCAGCAAGCCGCGCTCGCCGCGGCCGCCGAACGCGCCAGGATCGCCCGCGAAATGCACGACATCGTCGCCCACCACCTCACCGTCATGACCACGCTGGCCGAAGCGGCGGTCGCGGCGTCGGCCAGCTCGCCGGAAAAGGCCACCGACGTCATGCGCAGCGTGGCGGTCACCGGGCGCCGGGCCCTGGCCGACACCCGACGGCTTCTCGGCGTCCTGCGCGAACGCGACGGCGCCGGCGTCGTCGCCGGCAGCGCCGAGGCCCTGCAGCCGGTGCCCGATCTCAGCCAGCTGGACGCCCTGATCGAGCAGGTCCGTTCGGCTGGACTGGACACCGCACTGGAATTGCACGGGCAGGCACCGGACGTACCCGCGGGCGTACAGCTCGCGGTGTACCGGCTGGTGCAGGAGGCCCTCACCAACACGCTCAAGCACGGCGGGGCGGGCGCCCGCGCGTGCGTGCGGCTGAGCTTCGAGCCTGGCGAGCTGCGCGTCGACGTCAACGACGACGGCGCGGGCAGCGCCGCTCCCGCGGCGGCGGGCGTCGGCGGCGGCCTGCCCGGCATGCGCGAACGCGTACGCGCCTACGGCGGTGACGTGCAGGCAGGCCCGCGCCAGCCCGCGGGCTGGGCCGTCACGGCGCGGCTGCCGCTGGACAACGGGGGAACCACATGATCCGGGTACTGCTCGTCGACGATCAATCACTGCTCCGCATGGGGTTCCGGCTGATCCTGGAGGCCGAGCCCGACATCGAGGTAGTCGGCGAGGCCGGGGACGGAGCATCCGGGGTCAGCATGGCCTCAGCCCTGCACCCCGACGTCGTGCTGATGGACGTCCGGATGCCGGGCATGGACGGGATCAAGGCGACAGCCTCGATCATCGAGGCCGGCCCGGCCAGCAAGGTCCTCATCCTGACCACGTTCGACCTGGACCAGTACGTCTTCGCCGGGCTCAAAGCCGGCGCCAGCGGCTTCATGCTGAAAGACGCGCCGCCTGCTGAACTGCTCGCCGCCATCCGCACCATCGCCGACGGCGAGGCGGTCCTCGCGCCCACGGCCACCCGACGGCTCATCGACCAGTTCGCACCGTTGCTACCCGACCCGGGCAAGCAGCAAGACCGCGACGCGATGCTCGGCAAGCTCACCGACCGGGAACGAACCGTGTTCGCCGAGCTCGCCGCCGGGCGGTCCAACCGCGAGATCGCCACCGAGCTGCACCTCTCCGAAGGCACGGTCAAGATCCACGTCGGGCGGATACTGACCAAGCTCGGCCTCCGTGACCGTGTCCAGGCCGTCGTGCTGGCCTACGAATCCGGCCTCATCACACCAGGAAGCTGACCCGCCGCGCGGCGGTAACGGCATGACCGCGGTGTAGGAGTTCTCCGCGGGCGGCAGGTCGATCGACGCGAGCGCGCTCGGCACCGGCAGGAGCGATGTCACCGGCGCGGACAAGCCGCCGGTGCCCGAGGTCACCGCCCGCACGGCGTAGAGCGGCCCCGAGCCGGCTTGCGGCGTGACGACGATCGCGAACGGCTCCCGGGTGCCCGCTGGCCGCGGCACCGCGACCGCGAGGGTATGGCCGGCCGCGATCGTCACCGAACCGCCGCCCGGCGGCGTCGTGACGGTGCCGTCCGGGCCGATCACCGAGATGCTGGCGCGCGCGGCAGCCGACGGCGCGGTGAGCAGCAAGCCCACCGTGACCCCGCGGGCGGACGGGTTCCCGGCCACCACGCCCTGCTCGGTGACCGGGGGCACCGCCGTGGTGAACGCGCCCATTCCCGTGCCGGGGACGAGCACGCCCGCGACGATCGGCACGTTGGACGTCAGCCGCAGGCCGGCCGCGGCGGCGCCGAGCGAGTTGAGCGAAACGGGGGTGGCCGCTCCAGCCGACGCGTCGACCGGAGCGGAGGGAAACTGGGGCACGGCGCCCGCCGGGGTATATGCCACCACCTTCACCTGCGCGTCGGTCGATCCGGGCACCACCACGAATAGCTTGGCGGCACTGCTCGCCACGGTGAGGCCGGGGATCACCAGGGTTGTCGCCGGAGCGGCCGCCTGCGGCAGCCAGGCGCCACCCGAGGCGCCGCCCTGCCACACCGAGGCGGCTACCTGGCCCGCGGTGGTCTGCACGTGCAGGGCCAGCGCCTGGGAGCCGGACATGAACGGCGCGACGTTCTCCGTCACGAACTGGCCGGGCGCGACCGTGATGGCGTTGCTCAGCCCGTTCTGCTGACCGGTGTCCGTGAGGATGGTCACGTTCACGCTGGCCGCGACGTTTCCGGTGTTCATCAGGTACAGCCGGGTCTGCGTGGCGCCGTCGGACTGCCCGGCGCCCGCGAACCACATGTCAGATCCCGGATGCGTGCAGCTCACCAGCCCGGTGCCCGACGCGTCCGACTGCTCCGCCTCGAACCCCTCGGCCATCCGTCCGGTCGCCGCCACCGCGGCGCCGTCCCCGCCGGAGACTTGAAGCGTCTCCACCATGCCGGGCGCCCTGACGGACGGTTCCGTCGTCTTCGTTCCGGTTTCCGCTGACGCGGACGGCTTGCGTGACGGGGAAGCCGTGCTCGACGGGGTCGCCGTGCTCGACGAGGATGCTGCCCCGGAGGGGGAGGTCGTGCCCGACGGCGCGGCCTGGCCACTGGCCGGACCGTCGCTGGCGACAGGCGCGGCGACGATCGCACGGAACGTCGCGTCGCCCGCCGACGTGGCGGCGGCCGGCGCGGCAGCCGAGGCGCCATCAGCCGCGCGCGGCGGCAGCGCGATCATCGTGATGCCTCCGGCGGCGGTGCCCGCCGCGAGCGGCGGGCACGACCTGGCGATGGACCCGACGTCCGCGCTCTGACCGCCCTGGACGACAGTCCGGGCCGGAGCGGGCTGGGTTACCCAGCCGATCAGGAACACGACGAGGAGCGCGAGCAGTACTGCCCCCGGCAGGGCGATGCGGCGCATCAGGACTCACCGTTCCCGTCGGCGCGCTTGCCCGCTCCGCGCCAGCGGCTTGGCCGTCCGTGCTTGGCCGCGCGGTGCGAGTGCCGCTCCGGCCTGGATGACGGCCCGGCGAGCGGCCATGGACCGGACCCGGTGCCTGGCTCGGGCCGGGTGTCCCGGAAGCCGGGGGGGCCGGGCACGGCAGGCGAGTCGGCGACGACCGGCCACTCGCCGGACTCCCACGGTGGCAGGGGGGCGGGCTCGAGGTCAGCCTGCGTGGCCGGCTGACCGCCCGTCCGCGTCACCGGCTGGCCGCCGGTCCGTGCGGCGGGCTGGGCACCGGTCCGCGTAACGGGCTGGCCGCCGGTCCGCGTCACCGGCTGGCCGCCGGTCCGTGCGGCGGGCTGGGCACCGGTCCGTGCAGTGGGCTGGGCACCGCTCCGCGCAACCTGCTGGGCGCCGGTGGCCGCCGTCGGCTGGCCTCCGGACGGCGTCGCCTGCCGCTGCGGGCCGGTCTCCCACGGGTAGCGTGTCCCGGGCGGCGTCGCAGCCGGCTGCGGGCCGCTCGGCCACGGCGCGCGCCGCGGCCCCGTTTCCCACGGCGCCCGGGTCTCCGGCGGCTCCGCGCCGGGCACCGGGGTTTCCCGTACAGAAGCCTGCTGCCCGGTCAGCCGGGCGCGGGTCCCGTGCCCCCTGGTTTCCTCCAGTGGGCTGGTCTTCCACGCGTCGTCGAGCGAGGCGGTCGCCCAGGCGTCCGTCGCGACGGTCCGGTGACCACCGCTCCAGTCGCCCGCCATGTCCCACGGGGCGTCTTGTGGGTCGCCGTCCGGCAGGCCAGGCACGCTCACGAGCGCATCGGGGACCCCGCCGCCGACGCCGGCCGCGATGTCAACCTCGGCTCCGGCCGGCTCGCCCGCGACCGGGTCCGCTACCGGCACGGGCAGCTGGCCGGGGTGGCGCCTGCGGGCGAACCCGGGCCGGTCGGCGTCGCCCGCCGTCCGGGTCCCGGCACCGCGGAGCACGGCCGGCCGGACAGCCCGGCGGACGGAGTCCGCCCGGCGGCCGTTCCTTGCCTCGCGCAGCGCGGCAAGGCGCGCGGCCTCCTCGACGGGATCGGCGCGCTTACCGGGGAGCGCCAGCAGGCAGACGGCGAGCAGGGCGATGACCTCAAGGAACAAGGAAAGCTCGCGGGCCATGTCGTCGTGGGTGACCGAGAGCTGGCCGCCGCCCGGCGGCAGCGCGAACCCCTGGGCCCAGCCGTCGACCGGCGAGGCGAGCGGCTTGAGGGCGCGGCCGTTCAGTTTCGCGGTCCAGCCGCCGTACGGTTCAGCGAGCACCAGGGTGCCGCCGCTGGCGGGAACGGTGATCGCGCTTCCGTTCGGTGCGCTTGATGACAGCGCGGTCACCGTGCCGTCCGGCGCTACGGCGCGGACGCGCGCGACCGGGCCCGTAACCTGCCAGAGGTCGTAGGTCGGCGCCTTGCTCAGCGCGATCAGGCCCATCGCGGCGTCGAGCCGCTGGGCGAGAACGGGGCTGACCGGGCCGGGCAGCAGCACCCACCTGATGCCGAAGTCGCCGAGCACCAGGCCGGGATCGCCGGCGTCCGCGCCGTCCGGTGCGCCGAGCGCCGCGACCTGGCGGCTCAGTGCCGCTCCGGCGGCCGAGTCGATGCCAAGCTCGGGGTCGCCCAGGGACGGGTCCCCCTGGCGGACGACCGTGTAGTCAAGCCCGCCGCTCGCCAGGCCTCCGTGGTCGGGCCGCAGGATCAGGGTCCGGTACTGCTGGCCCGAGGTGGAGGCCGCGGCCACGAAGGCCGGAAGCACCGGCCCGGTGACGCTGCCAACCGGCCCCTGCACGCCGTCCTTCACCCAGTAAGCGGCGACGAGCAGCGGGGCGGTCGCCGCGGCGGCGAGCGCGGCGCAGGCGGCTAGCCGCACGGAGGGGCCGTACCCCGCGGACCGATGCGGCGCGGCGGGGGATTGCCCGCCGGACTTCGCGATCTCGCCAGAGTTCGTCACGATTTCCGTGAGCCGCTGCGCGGCGGGCGCGGACGCGAGCAGCAGCCCGAGTGCGGCGAGCGCCACCGCGACTCCCGGCCAGCCGTCGGACGCCTGGCCGCCGACGAGCGGCGTCACGCGGACCCGGCTGACCAGCGTGGCCGCGAGCAGGCCGGCGCTGGCCACGGTCCAGCCCGCGATGACAAGCCCGGTGCGCCGGCCGTGCAGCACGGTCGCGACCACGGCGAGCCCCAGCCCGACGGTCACCCAGAGCGGTGGCACGCCAGGGCCGCCGGGGCTGAGCGCGAGCAGCGCGGCCGGCGTAAGTCCCGTCGTGGTGAGCCCCCCGGGCGCCAGGCCAGCCTCGGACAGGAAGGCGGCCGGGTCGGCCAGCAGGTGCAGCGACCAGGGAAACAGCACGAAGAACGGCGTGACGATCACGATGGCCGCGTTCAGCGGGTCCGCCGCGGCGAGCCACCGCGTGGCGGCGAGCACGCCAATCGCGAATACCACGCCGAGCACCCAGGTGAGCGGGGCGAACGCGGACGCCAGGGCGATGAGCAGCCCGGTCGCCCAGGCGGCCCGGCGGGCCTGGCGCGGTGCGGCGGTCAGCATCCGGCCCGCGTTGAGGCCGATCAGCGGCAGCAAGGTGAACGCGGCCGACGTGCCAAGGCGCCCCGCCGCGACGGCACCGGTGGCCACGGGCAGCAGCGCGTACGACGCCGCGAGCAGCACCCGGGCCGGAGTTGCGGTGACGAGCCGGCGGCTGGCCAGGTAGGCGGTCAGGCCGGCCAGCGGCACGCTGCCGAGCAGCAGCACGTCCACCGCCAGCCAGGCCTGGCCGCCGAGGACGGTGGCGAGCGCGGCCACGATCGCCAGGTACGGCGGGGCGGACGCGGTGGAGCCGACGCTCACCGCGTGGAACCCGGCCAGGTATTTGTGCCAGAGGGCCGCGGCGCCGCCCCAGGCGGGCACGAGCGCGCCGCCGCCGAGCGGGCTGGCGCCGAGCAGCCTCCGCTCGGCGATCAGGGAGACGAGCAGCAGCGCGGTGACCAGCTGGACCCCGGGGTGCCCGATGATGCGGCGCATCACGGACTGGGTGTCTTCGAACTGCTCGTCCTCTTCCGACTCCTCCGTCGCCTGGTGGCGGCCGCCCGTGGCCTGCGGCGGCCCGTTGGAGATGAGCCCGGCGATCTTCTCGGCGAGCTTGTTGAGAGTGCGCGCGGGCTGGATAAACAGGCGGACGGCGGTATACCCCTCCGCCATGCCCCTGGCCCGGCGGCGCCGGGCCTTGAAGAGGCGGACCGGGTGCCCGAACAGCCACAGCACGGAGAACGCGTACGCCGCTGCCTGGTCAAGCTGCTTGGTGAGCAGGAAGTAAGCGGCGCGGACCAGGGACCCGATGACGCACCCGCCGACCACCCGGAGCATGGCGAGCAGCGGAAGGTTGACGGCCAGGACGTACAGCGCGTTCTGCCGGTCGAGCCGGCGGGCGTTGGCGCCGTCGATGGGCCTGCGCCGCCGCCCGGCGAGCTCATGGTGGTACACCACGGCGTCGGTGACCACCTGCACGCGCGCCCCGGCCGCCTGAACCCGCCAGCAGAAGTCGACGTCGTCGCGGAAAAGCCTGAGGCGGGGGTCGAACCCGCGGAGCCGTTCCCATACGTCGCGCCGCACCAGCATGCCCGCCGAGCCGACCGCGAGCACGGCACGCTTGTGGTCGTGCTGGCCCTGGTCAATCTCGCCAGGGTCGATGCCGGTGATGCGGCGGCCCGCCCGGTCGATCGACACGCCAACCTCGCGGAGCGTCCGCCGGTCCTGGCCGTCGAGCACCTTGGGCCCAAGGACCACGACCGTGCGGTCCCTGCTCGCCGCCCGCACCAAATGCTCGAGCGCGTCCGGGGCCGGCTCGCAGTCGTCGTGCAGCAGCCAGAGCCACTCGACGCGCGCCGGGCTCAGGTCAGTCGTGCTGGGCCGCCGCCGTGCGGCATGCCGCAGCGCAACCGTGACCGCCTCGCCGTACCCGGTGAGGCGGTCCATGCCGAACACCGCGTCCTGGCCGATCAGCTCGGCGAGGACGGCCCCGCTGCGATCCCGGCTTCCGGTGTCGACGGCGACCGTCTGCTCGACCGGGTAGGTCTGTGCGCGGAGCGCCTGGACGAGTCCGGGCAGCAAGCGAGCACCGTCATGCGACACGATGATCGCGGTAACGGTGTGCCGGGTTTGCGGGTTCGCAGACAAGTGGTCCAGTGGAGGTCGGTGACGATGGCTATCCCACGAGACGGCAGGCCGGGGTGGTCAGCCCTCCCCACAGGGACCCTGTGAACAATACAGCCCGTGCATGCACGCGGCACGATTACAGCTATATCTCCCGTATGTCCGGGCTTGCCCGGACATACGCTAGCCGACTTCCCGCTTAATGCGGCGGCGCTCCCGCTCGGACAGCCCCCCCCAGATGCCAAACCGCTCGTCGTTCTCAAGCGCGTACTCAAGGCACTCGGCCCGGACGTCGCAACTCCGGCAGACCCGCTTGGCCTCCCGGGTGGAGCCGCCCTTCTCTGGGAAGAACGCCTCCGGGTCCGTCTGCGCGCACAGCGCTCGGTCCTGCCAACCCAGGTCTTCCATGTCCTCAGGACGGACTTCAACCTGCGTCAGCGGGACGATGACCTCAGTCATAGCGCATCCTCCCTCTCGGAGCCCCCGGACGCTCACCGCCATTCCCGTAGCGGCGAGAATCACACCAATGAAATTACACCCGCGTGTCTTGCTTTAAGTCAAGCGAGGAAGGTGGTATTGGCCCCCAGCTTGTCCAGGATGCGTGGTAAGTCCCGCCAAAAAACTTCACTCCGTGCACTGCTGATTGCTGTGCGTGACGGAAACCGCGGTGCGGCGGGTCACCCCCACCGGAGATAATCAACTATGCGGATTACCGTGCTGGCCGGCGGGATCGGTGCCGCGCGCTTCCTGCGCGGCCTCCTGGCGGCGGCCCCCGAGGCGACGATCACCGTCGTCGGCAACACCGGCGACGACATCACCCTGTTCGGCCTGCGGGTCTGCCCCGACCTGGACTCAGTGATGTACACGCTCGGCGGCGGCAGCAACGAGGAGCAGGGCTGGGGCCGCGCGGGCGAGACCTTCAGCATCAGGGACGAGCTCGCCGCGTACGGCGCGGGCCCGGCCTGGTTCACCCTCGGCGACCGTGACTTCGCCACGCACATCCGGCGCAGCCAGCTGCTCGCCGAGGGCAGGCCCCTGTCCGAGGTGACCGGCATACTGTGCCAACGCTGGCAGCCGGGCGTCCGGCTGCTTCCGATGTCGGATGACCGGGTGGAGACCCAGGTCACCATCGCGAGTGATGCCGAACGAGAGCCTGGTTCCCCCGGCACGCAAACGATTCACTTCCAGGAGTGGTGGGTCCGGCTGCATGCGGCCGTCCCCGCGCAGGCGATTACCCCGGCCGGCGCGGACGTCGCCGCGCCCGCGCCCGGCGTCCTCGAGGCGATCGGGGACGCGGACTTCGTGCTTTTCCCGCCGTCCAACCCGGTGGTGTCAATCGGCCCGATCCTGGCCGTCCCCGGCATCCGGGCCGCGGTGGCGGCGAAGACCGTGGTCGGCGTTTCCGGGATCATCGGCGGCGCCCCGGTGCGCGGCATGGCCGACGCCTGCCTGGCCGCGATCGGCGTGGAGACCACCGCCGCCGCCGTCGCCGCGCACTACGGGGCCGGCCTCATCGACGGCTGGCTGGTCGACGAGCAGGACAAGGCAGCCGTCGACGACCCGGCACTCGACGGCATCGTGGTGCGCGCCCTGCCGCTCTACATGCGGGACCTGCCGTCGTCGGCCGCCATCGCCCAGGCGGCCATCGACCTAGCCACGGAGCTCACCCGATGACGAAGGCACCGGTTGACGGCACGCCCACCGCCCCGGCGCCATCCGGCCAGGCGCCGGGGCCGGTACAGGTTCTCGGCATCGCCGGGATACCGGAGATAACGCAGGGCGCCGATCTCGCGGCGCTGATCGTCGAGGCGGCGGTCGCCCCCGGCGGCCCCTGGCTGCTCGACGGTGACATCCTCGTGGTCACCTCGAAGGCGGTCAGCAAGGCCGAGGGCCGGGTCGTCACGATGTCCAGGGATGACGCGATCGCGGCGGAGACGGTGCGCGTGGTGGCCCGGCGGGGCGCGACGACCATCGCGCAGACCAGGCACGGGCTGGTGATGGCGGCGGCCGGCGTGGACGAGTCCAACACCGCGCCCGGCACCGTGGTGCTGTTGCCGGAAGACCCGGACGAGTCGGCGCGCCGCCTGCGCAAGGGGCTGCGCGCACGGCTCGGCGTGACGGTCGGGGTCGTGGTCACCGACACCTTCGGCCGGCCCTGGCGGGCCGGGCAGACCGACACCGCGATCGGCGCCGCTGGGATAATGCCGGTGCTTGACCACCGGGGCCGCACGGACGCGTGGGGCAACGTGCTCGACGTGACGGTGGCGGCGGTCGCGGACGAGATCGCGGCCGCGGGCGACCTGGTCAAGGGCAAGGCACTGCAGGTGCCCGTCGCGGTCGTGCGCGGGCTGCCCGACCTCGTCACGGACACCGACGGCCCCGGAGCCCGGGTCCTCGTGCGGCCGTCGAGCGAGGACATGTTCCGGCTCGGCGCGGCTGATGTGCTGCCAGCGCGGCGCACCGTCCGCGCGTTCACCGCGCAGCCCGTCGACCCCGCCGCGGTCGAGCGGGCGATCGCCGCCGCGCTGACCGCCCCGGCACCGCACCACAGCGAGCCCTGGCGGTTCGTGGTCGTGTCATCGCTGACCGCGCGGCTGACGCTGCTTGATGCCATGCAGGACGCGTGGGTCGCGGACCTGCGCGGCGACGGGTTCACCGAGGAGCAGATCGCGCGCAGGCTCAAGCGCGGCGAGCCCCTGCGGGACGCGCCGCTCGTGGTCGTCCCCTGCCTGGAGCTGTCGGCGATGCACGCCTACCCGGACGCCCGCCGGACCCGCGCCGAGCGCGAGATGTTCGTCGTCGCGATGGGCGCCGCGGTGCAGAACCTGCTCGTCGCGCTGGCCGTGGAAAACCTCGGCTCGGCCTGGATCTCATCGGCCCTGTTCTGCCAGGACGTCGCGGCGGGCGCCCTCGGCCTGCCCGACGGCTGGCTCCCGATGGGCGCGGTCGCCGTCGGCCACCCGGCCGCCCCGGCCCCGCCGCGTCCCCCGCGCGACCCGGCCGCCTTCACCCTGACCCGCTTACGCCGCTCGCCCCGGGCGCCCGCCTGGCTCGGGCAGGCACCGCGACGGCGCTCGGGTCTCAGCCGCCGCGTCTGCCGTCCCCTCCGCTTCTCGGCGGAAGCCCGCCCTGAACGCGTTCGCGATCACCTTCGCCGACCGGTTCCCTTCCGACGAGACCTACTAGCCAAGACCGCCGGAAACACCTTTGGCGAGACAGACCCTTCCTCGCGGAAGCGGCGGGGAGCCTGAGGCGAGTGCTGCGGATCAGCCGGCGGGTGCTGTCGACCAGCGGATGAGGGGTGGCCGGACGGAGGCGCACAGCGGGTGGC
>Ga0265338_10010013_pt1 | contig 11207 bp, 11 predicted proteins | sample 42126metaG_FD_193579 | JGI IMG/M metagenome (GOLD analysis project Ga0265338, IMG submission 193579) | Rhizosphere microbial communities from Carex aquatilis grown in University of Washington, Seatle, WA, United States - 4-21-26 metaG | ecosystem: Host-associated > Plants > Roots > Rhizosphere... | reverse complement strand
CTGCCTTACTTTTTTCTTGACAAAAAAGTAACAACCGAGCGAAGCGAGCTCATTACAACCTTTAAAAGAAAATTAAAAGAAGTAATAAAAAGTCAAGCCAAAAAACCGAGCGAAGCGAGCTCATCAATTCCTATAAAAATAAAAAATAAGATATTGATAAACGCTTGTTACCTCATTGTGTTAACTAATCACTCGTCGCACGCTTTTTTGGCGGGCGCTCGATTAATCTCTTGCATTCCAATATGCACAATAATGTGACGATGTTTCAAATATTCATTGCACTTTATTTCAATTATATTTCTATATATTTCTTATATGGAATCTCTTAATCGTTTTTCAGTAGACCCTAAATAATCTGTAAATGCTATGTTAAACTCGTGCAAATTTCACCAATTCCGCATTAAACTTTATTGTTTCTTCAAGAAACAAACTGTGTCCACTGCTTTCAAAAGCAACAAGATGTGAATCGGCAATGCAAGCTTGCGTCTGTTCTGCCAAAACAAAGGAACATATTTTGTCTTTTTTACCATGCATAATAAGTGTTGGGATTTTAATATTTGCTAAGTCTGATCGTAAGTCGGTATCGCGTAACGCAATTAAACATTGAGCTGTTGCATACCATGATGCAGTGATGGAAATGCCATATAACCAATCGGAGATTCCGGTGTGTAAAGAGTATTCGGTTGCAGAGAACAGCTTTCCAAAGTTTGATAACAATTGCGGTCTATCTTTATAGTTCAATGCAAGTAAATCGTCAACATCAGTTTGAGGCATATTGAATGGAAAATCGGGACGTTGAGTCCATATCGGAGCTGCTGCTCCAAACAAAGCCAATTTTGAAATACGCTTTCCATTATCTTTTACAACTAACCGAATTGCAATAGCTCCACCCATAGAAAATCCGCCTAAAACAGCATCGGTAATATCCAATATTTCGAGAACTTTTTGAATATCTTGCACATGCACATCGTAATCATAATCGCCGTAAGGTTTATCCGACTTACCAAAACCACGTAAGGTAATTCCAATTACTCGAAAGTTTTTTTGTATCAAGTCGTTATATTGATATTCATACATTTCGTCACTCAACGGCCATCCGGGGAGCAATACGACTGCCCTACCTTCGCCGGCATCGGTTATATGGAGGCGAACATTTGGTTCTACCTCAATATATTCTGCTCTTGCTTTTCCAGTGACCGTTTTTTCTACTATTTTTTCCATCATTTTAAATTATTAAAGAATCGTTTACCTTTTTTAATGTAGTAGAGAAAATTCATGAATTTTCTCTACTTTACTATAACAGCATTCGTTAGTTTATTCCTTTTGTTTATCCAACGTCATATCTTTCTTGCATTTTGGACATTTGCCCGGCTTATCTGATTTTACTTCAGGATGCTTGCTACAAGAGTACGTTTTTGTAACTACCTTTTTATCTGTTTGTGTACCGGTCATTTTCATCGTCTTTTTATCACAAGTATTTCCACAAATCGGGCATTTACCAGGTTTACTCAATCGAACATCAGGATGCATGGCACAGGTATAATATACCGAGTCTTTCACTTTTACTGTTTTCGTTGTTTGTTTAGAGTTTGTTTGTGTATTGCTTTGTGCAAACAACATAGTGCCACTTATCATAAAAGCAAACACTGTTATTCCTATTTTTATATTCATAATAATAATTATTACTTCATTCTTCAGTTCCGCTGTCGATCGGTCTTCAGTTTTGCTGTTGCCCAATTTTGTTATTGTTCTAAAGCTTTATTTTCTTCAGTTATTCTTACACTCAGCAGAATTGCATTAAGCAGGGTAAATATTACTGCAGTATAAAATAAATGGAATATTAAAGGAATAACTGCTATTTCTGCAATCACGATAATATAATTGGGATGTTTAATATACTTGTATGGTCCTTTTTTAATCAAAGGGAAACCGGTAATATGAAAGATCTTTGTATTCCAAAATTTGCCGAGCGATGATATAACCCAAACTTTTAAAGCTAATAATACAAGATAAAAAATAAGAAAGCTTGAACTGTATTTTGATGGTTGTTGAATATCGTATTCAAGCAACAATGAAATGAGAAATAGAATATGCATTGCAACAATTAACAGATAATGTCTTTTGCCGTATTCAACAGCTCCATGTTGCAATAGCCATAGTTCATTCATCTTAGAAAGAAGCAATTCGGCTATTCTAAGGATTACAATAAATGCAATAAAGAATACAAAAACCATAGTCTACTGTTTTTTTAATTGTAACAATACCATTTCGCTCGAAAATCCGGGTCCCATCGATACCATCAAACCGTAACCATCGTCAAAACCATGAATAAAGAATCGCTCCAAAACATACAACACCGATGCACTCGACATGTTGCCATAATCGTTCATTACTTCTTTTGTGTTTTTCAAGAAATCGCCTTCTACCATTAACGATTCTTCGTAAGCTGTCAATACTTTTTTCCCTCCCGGATGAAAGATAAAGTTTTTGATATCGGCAATGGTGAGCTGTTGTTTTTCTAAAAAGGAGGATATATCGTTATGGACATTATCGGCTATGATGGTTGGAATATCTTGCGAAAACAAGACTTTAAATCCACTATCAATAAATTCCCATCCCATAACATCCAAAGTATCGTAATACAATTTGCTTTGTGATGCTAGAAAGGTAATATTGTTTTTCGTTGTGTTTGATTGATTATCTCCTGTAACAATGCAAGCTGCAATGCCATCGGCAAATAAACTTGATCCAATAAAATTACTCTTACTATAATCATCTCTTAAGAAGGTTAACGAACATAATTCTGCTGCTACGAGCAGTACTACCGCATCGGGATTGGCTTTTGCTAATATATTGGCTTTAGAATAACCTGCAACTCCTCCTCCACAGCCTAATCCGAAGATCGACATCCGACTGACGTGTTGATTCAACCGCATTTTATTTATTATTAGTGCATCCAAACTGGGTGTTGAAAGTCCGGTTGTCGAAACAAAAATAACATCGGTTATATCAAACTTGTTTATCTGTGCCGATTCAAGACATTCTTCAATGGCCTTTACCGAATATTCGAGACAAAGCCTTATATATTCATCGTTTTGTTCTTTAAACGTATGAACAGTAGCATAGTAATCAAGAGCTTTGCAAAAGTTTCTTGTTTTTATTTCTGTGCTGTCGAAGGCTATTAGCATTCTTTCCACTTGAGGATAGGATGGTGCAAATAGTTCTTTAGCATATTGTTTTACATCTTTTTGATCAACCTTAAAAGGGAAATCTATTTTCGATATTGCGGCTAATGCTGGCATACTTTTATATTTTAACACTACAGATCCGCTGTAGTACGGTCTTCAGAACTGCTGTTGCCCATTTGATAGTTACTAGACTGCGTTAAACGCTTTGAGAATTGATAGTATTAGGTCTTTGATATCTATCCAATTCTATTCATGTTAAAAGAGTACAAAATGTCCCCCCTGTTTTTATCATCTTCTATAAACAATAAACTTAAGTTATGAGAATGATTTTTTGTCGTATTTAAGACTTGGTAAGGCTCGAGCGGACTTGCAGTCCGTTCGTTATACTATTTGAATGCACGGACTGCAAGTCCGCGCAAGCCAAGAGTTTAATCTGCGACATTATATTCTTACCATTACTTATCATCAACCAAAACACTATTATTCATCATTACTAGCATTTAAATCTTCGTCTTTAATTATTTCGCGATATTGATCGTGAGATAATGGTTTATCATTAATGTTTACACCCAATCCTTTTGCAACAGCCATACCTAATGAACTATCAGCTCTAAAGAAATGACATAACTGACGGTTGATAATTTCGTCTTTCTTCGCACCACTAATCCCTTTCATTGAACTAACAATATTGCTTACCAGATTTTTTCTATCGTAATCGGTCATTACAGTACTATACAATAAACCGGGTTGGGTGAAATGATCGTCGTCGTTTTCATTGCGATCGTACCAATCGGCAGAGTCAGAATCTAATAGTATTGCCGGTTCTTTGTAACGACTATCTACTACGATATCGTCGAAACTATTCGGGTGGTAATTGGCATTTGCTCCACCATTTTCGGTTGTCTGCATCAGTCCATCGCGTTGATAATTTGAAACTTCATAAGGACATCTGTTTACCGGAATTTGTTCATAGTTTGCACCCAATCGATAGCGTTGAGCATCAGGATACGAAAGAATTCTACCTTGCAAAACTTTATCAGGTGAATAGCCAATGCCATCAACCACATGAGCCGGTGCAAATGCCGATTGTTCAACGTCACGGAAATAATTATCGGGAATTTCGTCAAGTTGCATTACACCAACATCAATCAATGGAAAATCTTTATGAAACCATACTTTCGTCAGATCAAACGGATTCCATCGAAACGTTTTTGCTTGTTCATCAGACATTACCTGTATTTTCATTTCCCATTTAGGAAAGTCGTTTTTTGCTATAGCATCAACCATATCCCTTTGAGCCTGATCGAGGTCTATTCCTTTCATTTCGTTCGCTTCTTTCTCGGTAAAATTTTTAATACCCTGCATCGATTTAAAATGAAACTTAACCCACACCCGTTCATTATTCTTATTTATTAACGAAAAGGTATGACTGCCAAATCCATCCATATGTCGATACGAAAACGGTGTTCCCCTATCACTCATCAGAATTATCAACTGATGTAATGTTTCAGGATTCAAGCTATAAAAATCCCACATCATTGTTGGACTTTTACAATTCGTTTGCGGATCGCGTTTTTGAGTGTGAATGAAATGCGAAAACTTCTTCGGATCTTTTATAAAAAATACCGGAGTGTTGTTGCCCACCAAATCCCAATTACCATCTTCGGTATAAAACTTAAGAGCAAATCCACGTGGATCTCTCTCGCTGTCGGCTCCACCTTTTTCGCCTCCAACGATTGAGAAACGAACAAACATTTTTGTTTGTTTACCTATTTCTGAAAAGAGTTTTGCCTTTGTATATTTTGTAATATCATTCGTTACGGTAAACGTGCCGAATGCACCCGTTCCTTTTGCGTGTACTACCCGTTCCGGAATACGTTCGCGATTAAAGTGAGCCATATCTTCGTGCAGAATATAATCCTGCATCATCAGCGGTCCGCGACTTCCAGCCGACATTGAGTTTTCGAACTCTGTATATGGTCGACCACTTGCCGTTTTAAGTTTCTTCTTTGCCATATTTTCTATTTATTGTTTTATTCTACTTTTGTTTATTGCAAGATCGTATCGATTCGACACTACTTCCCAGTTTATAACGTTCCAAAATGCATCAAGATAATCAGCTCTCTTGTTCCGGTATTTTAAATAATATGCATGTTCCCATACATCTATTGTTAACAGTGGCGTTCCTTTCTTTTCGGCTACATCCATCAACGGATTATCTTGATTAGGTGTTGATGAGATAAATAATGAACCTTTATCGTCAAGACAAAGCCACGCCCATCCACTACCAAATCTTGTTTTTCCGGCTTCTGAAAATTGTTTTTTGAAATCTTCTACCGAAACGAATGTATCAATTATCGCATCAGAAAGCATTCCGGTTGGCATACCACCTCCTTGTGCTTTCATACTTGCCCAATAAAAAGTATGATTAAAGTATCCCCCGCTATTGTTTCTTACCGATACCGGATATTTGCTTATATTTCTAAAAATATCGTTTATTGCCATTGCTTCCATATCGGTACCTTTAATAGCAATCATAAAATTGTCGTAGTATGTTTTATGATGTTTGCTATAATGAATTTCTACGGTTAGTTTATCTATGAATGGTTCTAATGCATCATACATATATGGCAGCGGTTGAAATTCGAATTTATTAGGTGTACTCATGTCTATTTATTTTTAATAATGTAAATTAACCTATTGATTGATTATTTGCTTTCTAAAGCTCCCAAACGATATCTCCATTAGAATTGAAAATTTCAAAGACATTTTGCATTTGTCCGTTATTTTCGATCTTAAACGTCTTTAGGGTTCATTTCCCTTTTTGTCTTTTTAATATGTACGAATCAGTGCTTAGTTCATGAGACAAACATACTTTTAACACAGAGATCATATCCCAAAGCAATGGCTGTTTCATTCACCATTCATAATTCACCATTCATAATTCTTATACTCATCCCGGAATACATTCCGTTTGATGTGCCAGATAATTTTCGATCCCAATTTGTTGTATTTGGGTTTGTTGTTGCTCAGCCCATTCTACGTGTCCTTCTTCCATTTTAAGAATTCTCGTAAGCAGTTCAACCGAACCTTGATCATCTATATCAAAAGCATTTTTGATAGCTATATTATAACTGTGTAAGGCCACAAATTCGTCGTCGTTGTCATTTGCGATTATTTCAGGTACGTTAGTACCTATTTTTATAGTATGTAAGAGTGAAACGGTTGGTATACTTTCAAAGAAAAGGATTCGCTCAATAAGCCATTCAGCATGCTTCATTTCGTCCATTGCTTGTTTTCTGATTGCTACGCCTAATTTTTGATATCCCCAATTTTCGCACATTTTAGAATGTACCATATATTGATTAATCGCTGTAAGTTCGTCCGACAAAAGCGAATTAAAAATGGGAATTATTATTTCTTTGCCCTTCATAATATCTTTCTTAATGATTTATTTTATGAATCAAAGATGGGGCATTTAGAATGCCATTGTGTTATACTATTTTGGAAGGAAGTTGTATAATTATTATGGAGAATGGTAAATTGAACTACCAAATAATGCCGAGTGGTTAGCATATTATTCAATTGGTTTAATTGTACACGTTTTAAATTTTTAGTTTTTAGTTAAACTCGTACTCCAATAATTAATATATCATCAATTTGTTCAGCACCATCTTTCCATTCATTGAGATAGTTACTTATTTCGTCTCTTTGTTCATTCATCGATTTAGAATTGATTGAAATGAGAAGTTCTTTAAAACGCCTTGATGTTATTTTCTCATCGCCTCCTGCTCTAAACTGATCGGCAAATCCATCGGAGAACAAATAAAAACAATCGCCTTTTAAGAACTCAATTTCATGAAAGTCGAAATTTGGATTGATATCCGTAATCACACCACCAATTGTTTTTTTTGATCCTGCTATTACTTCAATTTCAGTTTTATTGTTTCGAACAATCCAGAGTGGTCGTTTAGCTCCGGAGAATATCATCGTTTTTGTTATTTTATTGAACGAGCAAAGAGCTATATCCATGCCATTCTGACTATGTTCGTATTGTGTTGATTGACTCAATGCCGATTTTATATTAAAACTCAGATGCTTTAATATATCAGCGGGATTCTTTGTAAAGAAAACAATATTGTTAAGTTTTTCTATTCCAATCATACTCATTAATGCTCCTGCAATGCCATGTCCGGTACAATCGGCAGCAGCCAAATAGAAGCTTTCTTTATCATCTTTAAACCAATAGAAATCGCCACTTAAAACATCTTTTGGTTTTAAAAAGATAAACGATTCGGGAAATGTATCGCTCAACAAAATAGTATCGGGCAACATAGCATTCTGTATACTTTTTGCATAGATAATACTATCTTCAATCCCTTTTTGTGCTATCTCTAATTTTCGCAACAGTTCTTCTATTTTATTTTTACTTAGAAGATGTTCTATTGCCGATGGCAGCCGTAAAAGATTATCTTTTAAGATATAATCGCCAATTCCTTCTTTTGCATATTCTGTTAAAATATTTTCGGTTACCGTTCCGGTTACTAATATAAATGGAATAGAATGATGTAATTCTTTTGCAAGATGAAAGGCTTCCATTCCACTAAATTGGGGTAAACTATGATCGGCAATAATGAGATCGAATACATTTTCATCTAAAGCTGTTAAATAAGCCTGCTTGGTCCAGACGCGAGTAGAAATAAATGCAATGCCTTCTTTTTTAAGAAACCTTACCAGTAAATCGGCATCTGAGTCGGAGTCCTCAATAAACAATATGTTTAATACTTGAACCATTATTGCGTCGATTGATTCGATATCATCCAATAAAAACTGAGATCTTTAATTGTATTGAAAAAATTATCGCAATCTACCGGTTTCACAATATAGCTATTTGCTCCTAATTCGTAACATCGTTTGATGTCGGGATCTTCTTTCGATGAAGTAAGAATAACGATTGGAACCAATTTAAACTGCGGATCTGATTTAATTTTATCTAACACTTCGCTTCCCGATATTTTGGGCATTTTCAAATCCAACAATATTAATTTCAAATGATTGTTGATATTTCGAGTTGCATACTGGCCTCTGCAATACATAAAATCGAGTGCTTCGGCACCATCTTTCACATGATGTATTGGGTTCGATAATCCACTCTTTTTAAGAGCTCGAAGTGTTAGTGTTGCATCGTCAAGGCTGTCTTCTGCAAATAATATTTCAATTTCGTCGTAATTCATTTTATTCTATTTTTTATATTGTTAATTGTTATCCACTGATGAACACTGAGAAATACAACACTGATGTTCACTGATTGATATTATATGTGTTTCTTTTGCCTATTTCATTAAGATTTAAATAAACAGATCATAATTCATAATTCATAATTCATAATTCATAATTCATAATTCATAATTCATAATTCATAATTCATAATTATTTATTGATTTGTGGCAAACTAAAGTAAAAGCATGTTCCTTCGCCAAGTTTCGATTCTGCCCATACTGCTCCATTATTTCGAATTACTATTTTTTGTACAATAGCTAATCCTATTCCGGTGCCTTCGAATTCTTCTTGCGAATGAAGACGTTGGAATACACCAAACAGTTTATCGTAATACTGCATATCGAAACCTGCTCCATTATCTTTTACAAAATAGACCACTCTATGATCTTTATAAAATGAGCCTATATCTATTATCGATTTAGCTTTATATTTCGAATATTTTATTGCATTCGATATCAGGTTTACCCATACTTGTTTAATCAAAGCTTGCTGTCCTAAAGCAGGCAGAAGTTCGTGTATAGTTATTTCGATTATGCCGGTTGTGCCTAGTAACTCTTCATCTTTTACTATTTTTACCAAACTCGACATATTAATTTCGGTTGTTTCTACCACCTTTCGTCCCAATCGTGAGAATGCTAACAAATCGTCGATCAATTCGCCCATTTTCCGTGAATTATTCATGATGGCATTTAATGAATTCATTCCATCTGCTTCCAGAGCACCGGCATAATCTTCCTGTATAATTTTTGCATAACCATTGATAGCTCTCAGCGGTGCCCTCAAATCGTGCGATACGGAATAGGTAAAGGCTTCCATTTCTTTATTGGCAATCATCAATTGTTCTTCTGCTTTTTTCCGGTGTGTTGTATCTATTGATACAGAAATTAAACACGGTATATTATCTACTTCGAGCTGTAAAACAGAATCGGAAGTCCACTTTATTTCGCCTTTTGAGGTACGAATGCTTGTTTCAAAATCTTTTACATTTACATTTTCTTTAAGTAATTGATCTATTTCAAGCTCATATTTCAAATCGGCTACAATTCCCAGTTCTTCAGCCGTTTTACCAATTACGTCTTCTATATTTGCAAAGTCGTAAAGCTGCAAGAAGCTGTAATTTACATTTACAATCCGTCCGTCTTCAATACATTTTATTGCAATTGATGCAGGATTATAATTAAATAAATTCAAAAACAGTTCGGTTGTCTTTTTAAGATCGTCGGCAATTTTATTCCTTGCTTTTTGTGCTTTTACCAATATCATTAAAAGAATGAAAACGAAGGTAACAAGAACAAGAAGTAATAAAAACAGAAGATCAAAGTTTAAGGTACTTTCCGCCTTTGCATATCTCCTCTGTTTCAATAAACGAAACTCCTCAAGATTAATATCAGTGATAACTCTTCGTATTTTTTCGACAAGGTCTCTGCCTTTACCCGTTTCAATTATAATTTCGGCTTCCTTTAAACCCTTATGTTTTCTTACATCTATTGAACTTTCAGTAAAAACCAATTTATCTTTAACAAAATCTTCTAATAAATCGATTCTTAATTGTTGATTCGGATTGTCGGTTGTTAGAAATTTTAAATCACTGATATTGGTGAATATCGTTTTTTTAGCATTTTCGAACGAAGATAAAAATGTAGTATTATTGGTCAATATGAAACCTCTTGAACTACTTTCTATACTAATAACGTCAAGCAGAACCTCATTACTTTTTCGAAGAACCTGCTGGGTATGTTCAACCCAATTACTTGTTGACTCTACCTTTTGTGCATTGTAATAGAACAAAACGAGTATTGCCACTAAGGCAAAGGCGGCTAAGAAAAAGTAGGAAACAGTACTCTTATCTATTGTTGGTTTTATTGGGTTTGACATCTTGATAAATATTCATTAATATGTTATCAAATGTACTAGTATAGCCGCCCTCGATTATTATACTTTATTGGGTTTGAATTGTATTATTCACAGGTGGTTTTGTGGGATGGATCGTTTTGAACGATTAGAGTTGATCATGCAATGAGTGTGCATTAACTAAAATATAATACATTCAATCAGTACACAATTCATAATTTAATGTCATTTATTGATTGTATTACAAACACCCCAAACCCCTAAAAGGGGCTTTAACAGCCTAACCGTTAGGCAATATTATCACTTTGATTATTGGTAATTAATTATCTTATTATTCCACAATAAAAGGCATCAATGAGATATCTTTATTCTTTTTGAGAGGCTGTTAAAGCCCCTTTTAGGAGTTTGGGGTGCTCACGTCACAGAATAAGTATCTTTTCTATTGTAAGCTCCTTTACTAAACGACATTAATTCACCATTTACTTCGTAGAGGGCTTCGCCGTTCATAATTCATAATTCACCATTAATTACATTTTCTCCATATACCAGTTCAATGCTTTTTCAATTTTTTGTTGTTTAAAGTAGCTGGTTATTGCTTTTTGGAGACGGAAGAAAGCCGTTTCGCTTTTTACTATATAATCGTAAGCACTGTGTTTCATACAATCAACGGCAATGTCTATGCTATCTTGCGACGAGAGCATGATAACCGGAATATTTGGATTAATTGCTTTTATTTTATCGAGCGTTTCGAGACCATTCATAGCTTTTTCGTCAATACTATTGAGATAGAAATCAAGAACAATAAGGTCAGGTTGTTGATCAATATGTTCGAGACATTTTTCGCCGGTTGAGTATTTCTTAATGGTAACTTTTTAGTGATTATCGAAT
>Ga0265338_10010012_pt1 | contig 11207 bp, 6 predicted proteins | sample 42126metaG_FD_193579 | JGI IMG/M metagenome (GOLD analysis project Ga0265338, IMG submission 193579) | Rhizosphere microbial communities from Carex aquatilis grown in University of Washington, Seatle, WA, United States - 4-21-26 metaG | ecosystem: Host-associated > Plants > Roots > Rhizosphere >... | reverse complement strand
CTGGGCGGCCGTCCGTGTCGCACGCCCGCCCACTTCGGCCCGAGCCCCGGCCGCTGCGGCATACGCTGTCCCCTGACAAGCCGCCGGCCGGTCAGCGACGCGGGTGACGCACGCCCACTCGCTGGCTGATGACCGGGCGTCGGTGGCGGGAGGAGCCTGGCCGTGACCATCCACCGTCGCCGCGGACCACGCGTGCGGACCCCGCTGGGCGGGGCGCTCATGACGGCCGCGGCCGTCATGCTGACATCCGCGTGCGGTGCCAGCACCGGGCCGGCGCTGGCGCAGCAGGCATCGACAGCGGCCGCGTCCACCGCGCAATCGCAGGTGACCCCCGCCGATCCGCCCGCGACTTCGCCCAGCCCGACGCCTAGCCCGACGCTGAGCACCGCCCCGGCCCGCAGCGCCGCCACGATGCCGCTCGCGGGCAAGATCGTCGGCATCGACCCCGGTCACAACGGCCACAACTACACCGACCCGGCGTATCTCACCCGCCAGATCTGGAATGGCCGGGCGTCCGAGGACTGCGACACGACCGGCACGGAGACCAACAGCGGATATACCGAGGCGCTGTTCAATTTCCGGGTCGCGACGTTCCTGCGCGCCGATCTGATCCGGGACGGCGCGAAGGTCGTGATGACGCGCACCACCAACAGCGGCGTAGGGCCGTGCGTGACCACCCGTTCCACGATCATCAACCACCGGCACGCGAACGTCGCCGTCGACATCCACGCGGACGGCGGCCCCGCGTCGGGGCGGGGGTTCGCCATCCTGGAACCGGTCGCGGACGGGCCGAACGACAAGGTGATCACCTCATCCGGGCACCTCGGCAGCGATGTCCGCCGGGCGCTGCTGTCCGGCACGTCGATGCCGGAAAGCACCTATGACGGGGTCAACGGCATCACCCACCGCAGCGACCTGGCCGGCCTCAACCTCACCACCGTGCCCAAGGTGCTCATCGAGTGCGGCAACATGCGCAACGCCACGGACGCCGCCCGGCTCACCTCCACCCACTTCCAGAAGCAGATAGCCAAGGCACTCGAAGCGGCCATCATCCGCTTCCTGTCCTGACGACCCCGTCCCGGCCGGCCGGGACGCGGTTCTGGCAGGCTGGGCCGGGGAGGGATGCGCGGGATGGCTGACTATTTCGACCTCGGTAGCTACACCCGGCCGGTGACGACCTCATCAGCGCAGGCGCAGCTCTGGTTCACCCGCGGGCTCGCCTGGACCTACGCCTTCAACCACGAAGAGGCGGTGGCCTGCTTCCAGCGGGCCATCGAGCACGACCGCGGCTGCGGGCTCGCGCACTGGGGACTGGCCTACGCCCTGGGCCCGAACTACAACAAGCCGTGGGAGTTCTTCGACCCGGTCGACCTGGCCTCGACCGTCTCGCGGGCGCATGCCGCGTCGGCCGCAGCCGCCAGCCACGCCCCCCGCGCAACGCCCGTGGAACGCGCGCTCATCGGTGCCCTGGAAGCGCGGTACCCGTTCGCCGAGCCGGCCCCGGACTGCTCGGCCTGGAACACCGGCTACGCCGATGCCATGCGCGAGGTCTACCGCAGCCATCCGGACGACCTGGACGTGGCGACCCTGTTCGCGGACGCGCTGATGAACCTCACGCCGTGGGCCCTGTGGGACCAGGCGACGGGGCAGCCCGCCGCCGGGTCCGGCACCATTGAGGCCAAAGACGTCCTGGACCGGGCCCTGGCCCGCGACGAGGCCCGGACGCACCCCGGCATCCTGCACATGTACATCCACCTGATGGAGATGTCCCCTCGGCCCGAGGACGCGCTGCGAGCCGGTGACTGGCTGCTTGACCTGGTCCCGGACGCCGGGCACCTGCGGCACATGCCGACCCATATCGACGTGCTGTGCGGAGACTACCGGCGGGTCGTGTCGGCCAACACGACCGCGATCGCCGCCGACAAGAAGTTCACCGCCCAGGCCGGTGCGATGAACTTCTACACCCTCTACCGGGTGCACAACTATCACTTCAAGATCTACGGCGCGATGTTCCTCGGCCAGGCCCAGACCGCCCTGGACACCGCGGACCAGCTTGTCGCGGCGATCCCCGACGAGCTGCTCCGGGTGCAGGTCCCGCCGATGGCGGACTGGCTGGAGGGCTTCCTGCCGATGAAGATGCACGTCCTGATCAGGTTCGGCCGCTGGCCGGACATTATCGACGCGCCGCTGCCGGCCGATCCGGGACTGTACTGCGTGAGCACGGCGATGATCCGTTATGCCAAAGGGGTGGCTTGCGCGGCCACCGGGCGGATCGGGGAAGCCGTGGAACACCGGCAGCAGTTCCGCGCGGCCATCCAGCGGGTGCCCGAGTCGCGCACCGTCTTCAACAACACCTGCCGGGACATCCTCGCGGTCGCCGCGGCCATGCTGGACGGCGAGCTGGCGTACCGCCAGGGGCACTACGATGAGGCGTTCGGGCACCTGCGCCGGTCCATCGAGCTGGACGACGGGCTGCCCTACGACGAGCCGTGGGCGTGGATGCAGCCGACCCGGCACGCGTACGGCGCGCTGCTGCTGGACCGCGACCTGGTCGCCGAAGCCGAAGCCGTCTACCGGGCCGACCTGGGCCTGGATGACACGCTGGCCCGGGCCTGCCAGCATCCGGGCAACGTGTGGAGCCTGCACGGCTACCACGAGTGCCTGACCCGGCTGGGCAAACACGAGCAAGCCGGGATCATCGCGCAGCAACTCAAGATCGCCAGCGCGTACGCGGACGTGCCGATCAGGTCGTCCTGCTATTGCCGGCTCACCCCGCAAATTACCTCACGATAAGTTGGCCCAACTGCCGTCAGCGCGAGGAAGAGGAGCCCATGGGGCCAGGATCCGGTGACGCGGCGCGCCAGCCCGTGCTGTGGAACCCGTTTGCGAACATGGCGGGGCTGGCCGGCCACGCCGTCACGATCGTCGGGGGCGAAGGCAGCACGGTGGTCGACGCCGAGGGACGCTTCTACCTGGACGCGCTGGCCAGCCTCTGGTACTGCAACATCGGGCACGGGCGGGTCGAGCTCGCCGACGCGGCGGCGGCCCAGATGCGCCAGCTCGCCGCCTACCAGGTGTTCGAGCCCTACTCCAACCCGCCGGCCGAGAAGCTGGCCCGCCGGATCGCGGACCTGGCGCCGGTGCCGGACGCCAAGGTTTTCCTCACCCCCGGCGGTGGATCGGACGCGGTGGACACCGCGGCCAAGCTCGCGCGCACCTACTGGCGTGCTGTCGGCCGGCCGGACAAGCAGGTCTGCATCGCCCGGTCGCACGCCTACCACGGGATGAACGCCTACGGCACCTCGCTCGGCGGCATCCCGGCCAACACCGAGCCGTTCCTGCCGCTCGTCGCCCAGGTGGAACAGGTGGCCTGGGACGACCCGGTGGCGCTGGACAAGACGATCGAGCAGCTCGGCCCCGGCCGGGTGGCCGCCTTCTTCTGCGAGCCGGTCATCGGGGCGGGCGGGGTGTACCCGCCGCCACCCGGCTACCTGGCGGGCGTGCGGGAGGTCTGCCGACGGCACGACGTGCTGTTCATCGCCGATGAGGTGATCACCGGGTTCGGCCGGGTCGGCAGCTGGTTCGCCAGCGGGCGGTTCGGGCTCGACCCCGACATGATCACCGCGGCCAAAGGGCTGAGCTCGGGTTATGCGCCGATCGGCGCGGTCATTGTGGGCGCGAGGGTGGCTGAGCCGTTCTGGCGGGCGGGATCGGCCGAGGTGTTCCGGCACGGCTACACCTACTCCGGGCACCCCACGGCGTGCGCGGTGGCCCTGGCCAACCTCGCCGTGGTCGAGCGGGAGCAGCTCGTCGAGCGGGTCGCCGCGCTGGAGCCGGTCCTGGCGCGCAGCCTGGCTCCGCTCGCGGATCACCCGCTGGTGGCCGAGGTCCGCGCGGGGACCGGCCTGCTGGCCGGGGTGGAGATCGCCGAGGATGCCCGCGCCGCGGATCCCGGGCTGGCCGCCCGGCTGGTGGCCGATATCCGCGGCCGCGGCGTCATCACCCGCCTGTTGGCCGGGACAGCCCTGCAGGTGTCGCCGCCGTTCGTGATCACCGAGGCGGAGATCACCCAGATCGCGGAGGTTTTCGCGGCCGCGTTCGACGCCGCGGGCCGCGGCTGACGCCGGCTGGCGGTGGCTGACGCCGGCTGGCGGTGGCTGACGCCGGCTGGCGGTGGCTGACACCGGCCGGTGGCTGGCGGTGGCTGACGCCCGCTGGCGGTGGCTGACGGCGGCCGGTGGCTGGCGGCGGTCAGTGGCGGGCGGCGGGTGGCGCCGTCCGGCTTGCCAAGCGCCGCCATCTGAGATTCCATGCCGGTAGCCGGGGGACGTGCTATCAGGCAGGGCCACGGCGCGGGAGAGACAGGCCGTCTGGAGGGTGGGGATGGCGACCTCCGACGGGGGAGGGGTTCCGGCCCGCACACAGGTGCGGCTTGTCGGCACGTTCTCGGTGGCCCGCGACGCTACGCCGATCCCCGGCCCCGACCTGGGCAGCCGCAAGGCCCGGCTGCTGCTCATGCTGCTGGCGGTCGAGCGCGGGCACACGGTTTCCGCGGAGCGGATCGCCGAGGTGCTCTGGGGCGGCGCGCCGCCGGCCGGCCCGGCCGAGAACGTCGCCACCTTTGTCAGCAGGCTGCGCCGGGCTCTCGGCGCTGGGGTCATCCTCGGCGGCCGGACCGGCTACCGGCTCGGCCACCCGCCCGCGGTGCAGGTGGATCTCGATGACGTGGGCCGGTGGATCGACGAGGCCGAGCGCCGGCTCGCTGCGGCTGAGCCCGCGCTCGCGGTCGCGGCCGCGACCCGCGCCCGTGACGTGCTGGCGCTCGGCACGGTGCTTGAGGATGAGCCTGCCGCCGAGTGGGCCCAGCCTGCCCGCGACGAGCATGCTGAGCTGACCAAACGTGCCCGGCGGATGCTGGCCGAGGCTGCGCTGCTGACTGGTGACGCGGCCCTGGCGGTGCTGGCCGCCGGTGACGCGGTGTCCGATGATCCTTTTGACGAGCAAGCGCGCCGGGCGCTGATCCGCGCGCACGTCGCCGCGGGTGAGCCGGGCCGCGCCCTGGCTACCTACGCCGAGCTGCGCGACGTGCTGGAAACCGAGCTCGGTGCCGACCCGGCCGCCGATACCCAGGCACTGCACATCGCCGTTCTCCGCGAGGAGGCGGTGGTGCCTGCGGCCGGAAATGCCCGCCGGGCCGGTCATTCTCGCGGAGCCGGTGATTCTCGCGGACCCGGTGACGCCCGCGTGGCCGGGGGCGCCGGCGTGGCCGGGGGCGCCGGCGGCCTCGCGGGCCGAGACGTTGAGCTGCGCCAGTTGCGCACAGCGTGGCATGACGCCGCCGCCGGGCAGCCCGCGCTGGTCCTCGTGTCGGGCGAGGCCGGTATCGGCAAGACCCGGCTGGCCGCCGAACTCACCCACATCGCGACGGCGACCGGCGGCACGGTGCTCGCGGCGCGCTGTTACGAGACCGAGCGCTCGCTGTTCCTCCAGCCGGTGGTCGAGGCGATCGCGACCGTCGTGCGCACCCTGCCGCCGGGGAGGTTGCCGGACCTGGCCGGCGACCACGCGCCGACGCTGGCGCGGCTCGTGCCCGAGGTGGCGGCGGTGCTGGGCCAGCCGCCGGCGACCCGCCTGGAGGGTGCGGACATTGAGCGCCGGCGCACGTTCGAGGCGGTGACCGGGTTCATCCGCGCGCTGGCCGGCCGCAGCCCGGTGCTTGTCAGCTTGGACGACCTGCAGAACGCCGGGCGCGCCACCGTCGAGTTGCTGCATTACCTGGCCCGGCACGTGCCGGGATGCCGGCTGCTGGTGGTCGCCACCGTGCGAGCCGAAGAGGGTACCGAGATCATCGATTCGCTCGCGGACGTGGCGGCCCAGGTGGAGCTGGGCCCGCTGGCGGCGGACGCCATCGCGGTCCTGGCCGCCGCCGCCGGGCAGGCGGATCAGACCGAATCCATCGTCGGGCGCACCCGCGGCCACGCGCTGTTCGTCGTCGAGACGCTCCGCGCGCTCGCCGCGGGCAACACCGGCGTGCCGGAGTCGCTGGAGGCCGCGGTCCTGGCGCGGGTCCGCCGGGCCGGCCAGCCGGTCGAGACAGCGCTGCGGGCCGGCGCGGTGCTCGGCGCGTCCTTCGACCCGGCGACGGTGGCCGGCCTGCTGGGGGAGAGCTCCCAGATGGTGATCGCGACCTGCGCCGACGCGCACGCGGCGCGGCTGCTGGTCGTGGCCGAGCGGGACTACGAGTTCGCCAACGACCTCATCCGTGAGGTGCTCTACGCGACGACTCCGGCGCCGACCCGGCTCGCCTATCACAGCCTCGCGGCCGATCTGCTGACCCGCAAGCCGGAGGCGATGGCGGCCCACGCATCGGCCGCCGGGAACTGGCCGCGGGCGGCCCGCGGCTGGCTGCTGGCCGGCGAGCAGGCCCTGGCCCGCTTCGCTGCCGCTGACGCCGTCGAGCTGCTGACCCGCAGCATCGACGCGGCGGGCCGGGCCGGCGACCACGAGGTGCAGGCCCGCGCGCTGCTGGCCCGCGGCTCGGCCCGGGAGACGCAGGCCGAATACTCCGCGGCGGTGCGCGATATCGAGGCCGCGGTGGCCTGGTCCCGCGAGACAGGTGACCGGCGGATGGAGATGATCGGCCTGCTCGCCCTGGGCGGGGATGCGCGGGTCGCGCTCGGCCAGCCGATCCCCGACGCCATCAGGACCGTCCAGCGGGGGCTGGCGATAGCCACGGCGCTGTCGGACCGGGCGGCGGAAGCCAACCTGCGAGCCCGCCTGGCCATCTACGCGGTCAACGGGCTGCGCTTCGACGAAGCGGTCGAGCAAGGCCAGCTCGCGGTCCGCGCCGGGCGGGCGTCGGGCGATGACGAGGCGCTGGCGGTAGCCCTCGACGGGCAGAAGGCCTCTGTCGCCTACCTGGGCGATCTCGAGGCGCTCCGCGCGGTCATTGAGGAGCTTGAGCCGCTGCAGCGCCGCCTCGGTGATCTGCGGCGGCTGCCGTGGACCCTGTTCGAGTCGGCCTTTCCCGCGCTGGCGGCCGGTGACTGGCCCGCCGCGGTGGCCCGCATCGAAGCCTCGCTCGACGTCAGCCGGCGAAGCGGGAGCATGTCGCACGCCGCGTGGCACGTCGCCGTCCTCGGCGCGATCGCCCGGCTTCAGGGCCGCTACGACGAGGCGATCAGCATCGGCAGGCGCGCCGTCGCGGTCAGCGTGGAGGTACCGCATGCCTGGTCCGCGGCGGTGGCCGGCGCCGAGCTGGGCATGACGCTGCTGGAGATGGGCGCCCCTGGGGAAGCGGCGGAGGTGCTGGTACGCACACGGATCGTGGTCTCACAAGGCGGCGGCGAGGCGGGCCTGCTGCGCTGCCTGGCGCCGCTGGCCGAGGCGACCGGATCGCGCAGCACCCTGGCCGAGGCCGCGATGCTGCTGCAGCGGATCACCGCGCCGCCCGGGTCGGCATACCTGATGGGGGATGGCTGCTACCTCGCGGTGGCGCGTGCGTGGCTGGCCCACGGGGAGCCGCAGCGGGCGCGGGAGGCACTCGCGCCCCTGCTGACGGCGGCCGCGCGGGTGCCGTGGGTGGCGCCGCTCGCGGCCGCGTCCCTCGTCGACGGCCGCGCCGCTCTTTCGCTCGGCCTGCGCAGTGAGGCAATGGCCCTGCTGGGGCGGGCGGCGGTACTCGGTCACCGGCACGGCCTGCCCCGCATCGCGGACGAGGCAGCGGCCGTCCTTCGCTGACCCAGCGATCGCCGCCGCACCCGGCCCGCTGCATCGGCCCGCTGCATCGGCCCGCTGCATCGGACGGCTGCAACGGACGGCTGCAACGGAACTGCAACGGGTGGCGCCACGATCGCAGTGGCCGGATAGCCCGGTCACGATCACGGGAGGCACAGATGGCCATCGACGAGAACAAGCTGAACGAATTCCTGGGGCGCTTCGTGTCGGACCTCGGGGCAACGGTCGCGGCGGGCGGCATCGTCCTCGGGCACCGGCTCGGGCTCTTCAACGCGCTCGCTGAGGGCCCGGCGACGGCGCAGGAACTGGCGTCGCGGACGGAGACCAATCCCCGCTACGTCGCCGAATGGCTGCGCGGCCAGGCGGCCGGCGGTTACCTGCAGTACGACGCCGGCACCGACAGCTACTCAATGACGGAGGAGCAGGTCTTCGCGCTCACCAACCCCGACGGCCCGCTCTACATGCCGGGGGCCTTCGTGCTGGCCCTCGGCACGCTGAAGGCCAACGACCGCATCGCCGCCGCGTTCCGGTCCGGCGACGGCATGGGCTGGCACGAGCACGACGAGGATGTGTTCGTCGGCTGCGAGCAGTTCTTCCGGCCCGGCTACGTCGGAAACCTGGTGGCCTCATGGCTGCCGGCGCTGGACGGCGTCGTCGGCAAGCTGGAAGCCGGTGGGAAGGGCGCTGACCTGGGCTGCGGCCTCGGGGCATCGACTGTGCTGCTCGGCCAGGCGTACCCGGAATCGAGGTTCATCGGGTCGGACTACCACGAGCGCTCGATCGAACTGGCGCGCAAGCGGGCCGCGGACGCCGGCGTGGGTGACCGCGTGCAGTTCGAGGTCGCCCCCGCGGCCGGGTTCTCCGGATCCGACTACGACCTGATCACCACCTTCGACTGCCTGCATGACATGGGGGATCCGCTCCTGGCGGCGAAGCACATCCGCCAGGCGCTGACCGCCGACGGAACGTGGATGGTGGTCGAGCCGGCCGCGGCCGACGACGTTTCCGGCAATCTCAACCCGGTCGGCCGGGTCTACTACAACTTCTCCACCCACCTCTGCGTGCCGAACGCGCTGTCCCAGCCGGGCGGCTACGCGCTCGGCGCGCAGGCGGGCGAGGCGGCGATCCGCCGGATCGCCACCGACGCGGGCTTCACCCGGTTCCGCCGGGCCACCGAGACGCCGTTCAATATCGTCTATGAGGCACGTCCGTAACGTTCCGCTGCGTACGGCCAGGGAAGGTATGCACGATGCGACCACGTCAGCCAGACCGGCAGGGCTTCGTTACCCGGAACGGGGTCCGGGTCGCCTATGACGTCTACGGCGCAGGACAGTCCCCGGCGGTCCTGCTGCTGCCGGCGTGGTCCATCGTGCACGCCGCCCACTGGAAGTTCCAGGTTCCGGTGCTGGCCCGGCACCATCAGGTCATCACCATGGACGGCCGGGGCAACGGGCGCTCCGACCGGCCGACTGACCCAGCCGCCTACACCGTCGCGGAGTACGTGGCTGATGCCGTGGCGGTCCTCGACGCCACCGGCACCGATCGCGCGGTCATCGCAGGGATGTCGATGGGCGGCCCGCGGGCGGTTGCGCTGGCCGCCGGGCATCCGGACCGGGTGCTCGGCACCGTCCTGGTGGCCCCGAGGATCGACGTGCTCAGCGCCGACCCGGAGTCAGCGCCAGGTGGCGGGACCGCAGGCGACCCGTTCACCGATGAGCCAGGTGACGACGCGGCCGGATGGGCGCTGTACAACCAGCACGTCTGGCGGCGCGACTACCGCACGTTCGTGGATTTCTTCTGGAGCGCGGTCTTCCCGGAGCCGCACTCCACCAAGCCGATCGAGGACGCTACTGGCTGGGCGCTGGAAACCAGTCCGGAGGTCCTGATCGCGACCGTGCTGGCACCGCCACCGGCGCGGTCACGTGCCGAACTGGTGGCGCAGATCGAGGCCATCCGCTGCCCCGTGCTGCTGATTCACGGCACCGAGGATGCCATCATCTCCAGCCGCCACAGCGAGAAGATCGCCGACCTGACTGGCGGTGACCTGCTGCTCATCGACGGCGCTGGGCACTGTCCGCAGGTGCGTGATCCGGTGGTCGTCAACCGGGCGATGCTGGAGTTCATCAGCCGGGTCAGCCCGCCTGCGCAGCGCGCGGCCCGGCACCAGACCTGGACTCGCGCCCTCCGCCGGCCGAAGAAGGTCCTCTACCTCTGCTCGCCGATCGGGCTCGGCCATGCCCGCCGTGACCTCGCGATCGCCGGCGAGCTGCGCGCGCGGCACGAGGACGTCCAGGTGGACTGGCTGGCCCAGCATCCGGTGACCACCATGCTCGCCGACAGCGGGGGGCATGTGCACCCCGCGTCGGCCTGCCTGGCCAGCGAGTCCGCGCACATCGCGGACCAGGCGCACGAGCATGACCTGCACGCGTTCCAGGCCATCCGGCGGATGGACGAGATCCTGCTGGCCAATTTCTCGCTGCTGCAGGATGTCGTCGAATCCGGCGACTATGACCTGGTCGTCGGCGACGAGGCGTGGGATCTGGACTACTTCTGGCATGAGAACCCGGAACTCAAGCGGGCCGCCTATGTCTGGATGACCGATTTTGTCGGCTGGCTGCCGATGGCCGCCGGCGGCCCCGCCGAGGCCCGGCTCACCGCGGATTACAACGCGGAAATGATCGAGCACATCGCGCGGTTCAAGCGGATCCGCGACCGGTCGATCTTCGTCGGCGACCCGGACGACATCGTGCCCGACACGTTCGGGCCCGGGCTGCCGTCCATCCGGGCCTGGACCGAGGAGCACTACGACTTCACCGGCTACATCACCGGGTTCGATCCCGCGGACCTCAGCCCGGCGCGGCTGGGCCAGCCGCCGACCGTCGTGGTCACCGTCGGCGGATCCGGGGTCGGAGCGGCACTGCTCGGCGCGGTGATCGACGCGTTCCCGCTGGCCCGCAAGCAGATCCCGGATCTGCGGATGCTCGCCGTCGCGGGGCCGCGGATCGACCCCGCGAGCCTGCCTGCGCACGACGGGCTCGACATCCGTGGCTACGTCCCCGACCTGCACCGCTACCTGGCGGGCGCCGACGCGGCCATCGTGCAGGGTGGACTCACCACCGCGATGGAACTCGTGGCCACCCGCCGGCCGTTCCTCTACTTCCCGCTCGGCGGCCACTTCGAGCAGCGACGCCACGTCCGGCACCGTCTCGACCGGCACCAGGCCGGCCGCTGCATGGAGTTCGGCCAGGCCGATCCGGACGACATCGCCACCGCCCTGGTCGAGGAAATGTCCCGGCCGGTGAATTACCTTCCCGTGGCGACCGATGGCGCCGCACGCGCGGCGGGCCTGATAGCCGAACTGCTCTGAGCCCGCCGGGTCAGCCGGGCGGCCGGGTCAGCCGGGCGGCCGGGTCAGCCGGGCGGCCGGGTCAGCCGGGCGGCCGGGTCAGCCGGGCGGCCGGGTCAGCCGG
>Ga0265338_10010011_pt1 | contig 11208 bp, 14 predicted proteins | sample 42126metaG_FD_193579 | JGI IMG/M metagenome (GOLD analysis project Ga0265338, IMG submission 193579) | Rhizosphere microbial communities from Carex aquatilis grown in University of Washington, Seatle, WA, United States - 4-21-26 metaG | ecosystem: Host-associated > Plants > Roots > Rhizosphere... | reverse complement strand
GGGCGTTGAGAAACTCCAGCATCGGCGCGCCGGAGCGATCGTCGTAGATCAGGAAGCCGTCGACGCCGAGCTTGCGATAGTGCTCGAAGAAGAACGGCAGGAAGTAGTCCTCGTCGCGCATCACCGAGAACACCACCGGCCCGCGCGGCTCGACGCTGGCCTGTTTGACGAAGTTCAGGGTGAGATTGTCGGCCATGTCCGCGGTCGCGATGTAGAGATCGAACCGCCGTGTGGCGTCAAGGCGCGGCCATGGCGGTAGCGCGGTGATCATCGCCCACGGTCGCGGCCCGACCCCTGCCCCGCCCATACCGCCGCGGCGGCGCATCCATCACCCGCTTAAACGCGGTGCTGAACGCGCTCTCCGACTCGTAACCCAACGAGAGGGCGATGGCCGACACCGGTTCGGTGGAGTGCTCCAGCCGCTCGCCAGCCAGCAGCATGCGCCAGCGGGTCAGGTAGTCCATCGGCGCCACCCCCACGGTCGCCTTGAACCTCTGCGCGAAGCTGGAGCGCGACATGCCGCAGCGCCCGGCCAGATCCTGCAGGGTCCAGCGTCTCGCCGGCTCCTGGTGCAGGGCGGCGATGGCGGCGTTCATCTGCGGGTCGGCCAGGGCGGTGAGCCAGCCGACGCCGCCGTTGGCGCCCTCGGCCAGGTGCAGCCGCAGCGCTTCCACCAGCACCAGATGCGCCAGGTGCTGGGCCACCAGCACCCCGCCCGGCCGCGGCTCGCGCATTTCCTGCATCATCCGCTCCATCGCCCAGCGCAGGGCAGAACGGTCGGCGTCCTGGATGTGCACGATCGGCGGCAACACGCCCAGCAGCATCGCGGCGTGCTGGCCGGCGAAGGCGAACCAGCCGCCAAGGCCCGAGTAGTCGCCGCCGCCGTTCACCACCGTGATCGTCCCGTCGCGCCCCGCCGCGGCGGCCGTGGCGATGTCGATGGGCGTCACTTCGAGGTCGGTGCCCAGCCGGAACGCACGGCCCCGCGGCAGCAGCACGCAATCGCCCGCAATCAGCCTGAGCGGCTCGGCGACGCCGTCCACGGCCAGCCAGCAGGCGCCGGTCAGAACCGCGTAGCATTTCACCCCCTCATGCGCAGGAACCTGGATCGCCCAGGGACCGGCCACGTCGAAGCCCCGCACCATGTAGCTGTGCGGCTTCAGCAGCGAGAGCACGTCGGAGAGCGGATCCATGGCGGCATCCTGGACGATAGCGAAGAAACGACGGACGATATCGCATAGATCGTCTCGCGGCCAGCCCTTAATGTTGAACCTCGCGTCGCTGCTCCCTCGGCGGCTCAAATCCAACAGATCGGACTTCGCATGCGTGTCTTCGTCACCGGCGCCACCGGCTTCATCGGCTCGGCCATCGTGCAGAACCTCAAGGAGTCCGGGCACACCGTTCTCGGCCTCGCCCGCAACGACTTGGCCGCCGACGCCCTGGCCAAGGCCGGCGTCGAAGCCCATCGCGGCGAACTCAGCGACCCCGCCGGCCTGGCCACCGCCGCGGGGGCCTGTGATGGCGTGATCCACACCGCCTTCGTCCACGACTTCAGCCAGTTCGTCGCCAACATCGAGACCGATCGGCGCGCGGTGGAGGCGATGGTCGCGGCGCTGGAAGGCTCCGGCAAGCCCATGGTGATCGCCTCCGGCACCCTGATGGTGTCCAGCGACCGCCCCGCCACAGAGGCGTCGCGGGCGCCAGATCCCAACGGCGGCCGCGCCGCGTCCGAGACCCGGGTGCTGGAAGCGCGCGGCGTGCGCGGCAGCGTGGTGCGCCTGCCGCCGCCCGTTCATGACCACTCCCGCGCTGGGCTGCTTTCCATGATGGTCCCCGCCGCGAAAGAGAAGGGCGTCGCGGCCTACATCGGCGACGGCGCCAACCTCTGGCCTTCGGTGCATCGCTTCGACGCCGCCCGCGTGTTCTGCCTGGCGCTGGAGAAGGCCGAACCCGGCTCGGCGCTGCACGCGGTGGCCGAGGAGGGCATCCCGATGCGCGACATCGCACAGGCTATCGGCGAAGGCCTTGGCATTCCCGTGCGCAGCATCGCCATCGAGGACGCCGCCGCCTACCTCGGGCTGATGGGCGGCTTCTTCGCCCAGGACAACCTCACCACCAGCGCCATCACCCGCCAGATGCTGGGCTGGCAGCCGCGCGAGATCGGGCTGCTGGAAGACCTCCGGCAGGGCGTCGCGACCTGGGAGCCGAGATATTGAGCGCCTCGCTGGACGGTAAGACGGTCGTCGTCATCGGCGGCGCAACGGGCATCGGCTACGCCGTCGCCGAGGCGGCGCGGGATGAGGGCGCCAAGGTGGTCATCGCCTCCAGCCAGGCGGCCAATGTGGAGGCCGCCGTGGCGCGACTGGGGGGCGGCGCCAGGGGCGAGGTGGTGGACGTGGGCGACGAGGCCAGCGTCGCGGCCTTCTTCGACCGACTCGGCCCCTTCGACCACCTGGCCTTCACCGCCGGCGACTGGGGCGGCAGCATGTTCGCGGCAACCCGCGAGGTCGACCTGACGAAGGCGCGGGACGGCTTCAAGGTGCGGTTCTGGGGCGCGCTGGCGGCGGTCAAACACGGCAGCCGCACGATTCGCGAGGGGGGATCGTTCACCTTCACCGGCGGCATGCTGGCCCAGCGGCCTATGAAGGGTGCGCCCGTGACCACGGCCGTCGCGGGGGCGATCGAGCACCTGGTGCGCGGTCTGGCCGTCGATCTGGCGCCGCTCCGCGTCAACGCCGTCTGCCTCGGCATCGTGCTCACCGACCGCACCAACACCCTGCCCGCGCCGATGCTGGAGGCCTTCACCGCCCGCCTGCCCCTGCCGCGCGGCGGCGAACCCAGCGAGGCGGCGCAGGCCTACCTCTACGCCATGCGCGCCGGCTACACGACCGGCCAGGTGCTGATGGTCGACGGCGGCGCCGCGGTGGTCTGACACCGCGCGGTTTGGCGGCGCGCGGCATCCGGCTACCATGCGGCGATGACCACGATGTCGGACCTCGTCGACCGGATGCTGGGCGTGGGCGCCGACGGCCGCTTCGCCGCCCACGGACCGCACTTCTACCTGCTGCGAACGCCGCACGAGGCAGTCTGCCGCGTCCACGCCCGCGTCGATGACGGGGTGGCGCGGTCGCTGGAGGCGATCGCGATCGCCGAGCGCGGTCGCCAGCGCGACTGGCCGCTCGAATACGGCCAATACCTGGCGCTGCTCGGCTCGCTCGCCCCGGTCAAGGCGATGCGCGCGGGCCCGATGTTCAGCGTCCAGCCACCCGCCGTCCCAAGCGCCGCAACCAAGATCGGGCTGGAGAACGCTGACCTGCTACGTGGCGGGCTCGACGAATGGCTACCGGACGTGGCCGCGGGTCGGCTGATCTACGCCGCGCTGGCCGATGGCCGCGCCGTCTCGCTCTGCGCCAGCGTCCAGGCCTTCGCCGGCGCGCACGTCGCCGGCGTGGAGACCTTGCCCGCCCACCGAGGCCGGGGCTTGGCGACGCAGGCGGTGGCGGGCTGGGCCGCGGCCGTCTCGCGGCTCAACGCCGTCGCCCTCTACGGAACCAGCTTCGACAACCTGGCCTCGCAGGGCGTCGCCCGACGGCTCGGCATGACGCTGCTGGGCGCGGAATTCTCAGTCGAATGCGCCTTTCCCGAGGACCCGTCATGGCCGGCCTGAAGAAGCGCTCGCTGGTGCTGGCAGGGCACGCGACCTCCCTGGCGCTGGAGCCGGAATTCTGGGCGGCGCTGGAGGCGCTGGCTGCAGCGCGGGGCTTGAGCCTGGCCGGCCTGGTCGCCAGCCTCGACGCCGGGCGCGAGGGCCGGTCACTAGCGTCGGCGTGCCGGTTGGCGACCCTGGCCGCGGCGCAACGTCAGCCGAGCGGTTAGAGCGACTGCGCGGACGCTGGCTTCGCGAAGGGCGTGGCCGCCGGCGGATGCGGCGACTGGTGCAGCATCGGCGAGAAGACCATCCACGCGACGAAGCCGGCGATGGCGATCAGTCCGATGGCGCCCCAGATCCAGGGCATCAAAGTCTCTTCGCTCTGGGCTTCGGCCTCAGTTTCGGTCGCGCTGTCGGGATCGTTGTCGATCTGCGTCACGGCAGCGCTTTTGCGCCGCCGTGGCCACCAGCGCAACACCGGCGGCAAGCGGCGCGGCGCGGACATGATCAGTTCGAAGCGGGGTGCAGCAGAGGCTGCGCTGTGCTGACCGCCGTGGACGCCATAAGCGGCCGGTGCGCGCCGCCGGTGATGTTGATCATCGCCACCAGAGCCACGGACACTGCGATCGTCATGATCACCGCGCCAACCGAACCGCTCCCGCCATTGGGCGAGCGTCTCATCGCATAGTCTCCGTGATGGCCCCGCGGTCGAAACGGCAGGGGCGCGTTGTGGTTCCAAAGCGAAGTTGCTAGGGCGAAATGTCGGCGGCCCAGATTCCAACTAACATCAACGACACTTGGGGCCGGAAGTTCGGAGTCGCATGCGCGCCAGTATCATTGCCTTTGGAGTGTTGGCGGCCACGGCCGCGTGGTCGGCGTCGGCGCAGTCGACCGGCGAGCAGGCGCGCGACGACTATCAGGCCGAGTTGGGCCGCCAATGTCCCGACAAGCAGCTGCAGCTGCTGTCGACCCGCAACCTCAGCGACGCGCTGGACGACTACAAGCAGAGCCTGGGCGAGGACATCCGCGCCCGTTTCGACCAGGCCGAGAGCGCCAACTGCTCGTCGCTGGACGCCGGCGCGGACTGCGTGAACACCGTCGACCTCGCCACCGCCGACGACACCGGCCGCATGCCGGACCTAGTCGGAACGGTGTGCTCGTCCTTCCTGCGCTGCCGCGAGCAGAACGACTGCGACTACGCGCGCTAGGGCTCCCGGCTCAGACCGCCCGGAACTTTGCGTGCATCTCGTCGCGGCGCATCCCGCCCAGCGCGGCCGCGCTGGAGGCCACGAACGCGCCCAGCAACAGGCCAAAGCCGAGGAAGAACGAAGCCTGAGCGGCGAGGCTGGTGTCGCGCGGCGTCATGTCGGCCAGCGCGGCCTTGTCCACCGGCGTGGCGAGCACCGTCGCCGCCAAGCCGACGCCGATCGCGGTGCTCACCGCCCAGACCAGCAGGCCGTGGGCGGTGTCGCGGAAGAACACCTCGTGGCTGTGTACGTTCAGCCACTTCGTCCGTAGCCGGCCGGCCAGATAGCCGCCGAAGCCCAGCGAAACCACCTGCACCACGATCATCGCGGCGCCCAGCAGGGGGCTAAAGTCCTCCAGCGACGGCGGCGCGCCGGGCCACGGCGCCGCCAGCTTCAGCTCGAAGCCGGCCGCCAGGGTGGAGAGCGTGAAGGTCAGGGCGATCGAGGCGGCCGAGCCGGCCAGGATCGCGGCCCAAGAAACCGCCGAGGCCGTCTCGTCCACCGCCAGCGCTGTATCGTGCTGCATAACCATCTGCCCCTCCAATCAGAAGTGATGGGTGCAGAAGGCGAGCAGCAAGATGATCGGCAGCGGAACGCCCAGAAGCATCAGAAGAATCGATCGCATGACTTACCCAGCCCTTTTGTTTTTATTGGAAGCGTCACCAGATGATCCGGAAACGCTGAATTCGGCGGCGCGTTCCCGGACGTAGTCAAAGCGGAGAGCCGGCGGCCTCGCGCACGCTTCTGAAAGCCCCCCGGCGTGCTACATATGTTCCGAGTTGAATCGAGCCCCCGTGTCAGACCAGCCCCGCATCTCCGACCTCGCCCGCGCCGCGCCGCCGCCCGACTACCTGACCGGCCTCAACCCCGAGCAGCGCGCGGCGGTGGAGGCGATCGAGGGACCGGTGCTGGTGCTGGCCGGCGCGGGCACCGGCAAGACCCGGGTGCTGACCACGCGCCTGGCTCACATCCTAGCCAGCGGCCGGGCGCGGCCGTGGGAGCTGCTGGCGGTCACTTTCACTAACCGGGCCGCCCGCGAGATGCGCGAGCGGATCACCAGCATCATCGGTCCCTCCGCCGAGGGCCTGCGCTGGCTGGGCACCTTCCACTCGGTGGCCGCCCAGATCCTGCGCCGCCATGCCGAGCTGGTGGGGCTGAAATCCAACTTCACCATCATCGACGTCGACGATCAGGAGCGCCTGATCAAGCAGCTGCTGGAAGCCGCCAACATCGACCCCAAGCGCTGGACTCCGCGCACCTTCGCCGGCCTGATCGATCACTGGAAGAACCGCGGCTGGATCCCGTCCAAGCTGCCGGCCTCGGAAGGCGCGAGCTTCGCCAACAACCGCGGCCAGGCGCTCTATGCGGCCTACCAGGATCGCCTGCGGGTGCTGAACGCCTGCGATTTCGGCGACCTGCTCCTGCACAACCTGACCATCTTCACCCAGCACCCCGACGTGCTGGCCGACCTGCACAACCGCTTCCGCTACATCCTGGTGGACGAGTACCAGGACTCCAACGTCGCTCAGTACCTGTGGCTGCGGCTGCTGGCGCAGGGTCGACAGAACCTTTGCTGCGTCGGCGATGACGACCAGTCGATCTACGGCTGGCGCGGCGCCGAGGTGGACAACATCCTGCGCTTCGAGCGCGACTTCCCGGGCGCTACGGTGATCCGGCTGGAGCGCAACTACCGCTCCACCGCCCACATCCTCGCCGCCGCCTCCGGCCTGATCGCCACCAACCGCGACCGCCTGGGCAAGACGCTGTGGACCGAGGCCGAGGGCGGCCACAAAGTGAAGGTGCGCGGTGTCTGGGACGGTGAGGCCGAGAGCCGGCTGGTGGCCGACGAGATCGAGCGCTGGATCAAGGACAAGCGCCGCTATCGCGAGTGCGCCATCCTGGTGCGCGCCTCGTTCCAGATGCGCGCCTTCGAAGAGCGCTTCGTCATGCTGCAGATCCCCTACCAGGTGGTCGGCGGCCCGCGCTTCTTCGAACGCGCCGAGATCCGCGACGCCCACGCCTACCTGCGGCTGATCCAGTCCGAGGACGACGATCTGGCCTTCGAGCGCATCGTCAACGTGCCCAAGCGCGGCGTCGGCGACACCACGGTGCAGAAGCTGCTGGCCCTGGCCCGCGCTGACGGCGTCTCAGCCTGCACGGCGGCGCGCGAGCTGGTGCGCACCGACGAACTGGCCGCCCGCACCCGCACCGCGCTCGCAAACTTCCTGCGCGACACCGACCGCTGGCGCGCGCTCGCCGCCGACACCCCGCACCCGCGTCTGCTGGAGACCATCCTGGAGGAGAGCGGCTACACCGACGCCCTGCGCCTCGACAAAGGTCCCACCAGCCAGACCCGCCTGGAGAACCTGAAGGAACTGGTCCAGTCGATGGGCTCTTTCGAGACGCTGCAAGCCTATCTGGAGCACGTCTCCCTGGTCATGGACCTCGACCGCGAGAGCGGCGAGGACTCCGTGCAGATCATGACCCTGCACTCCGCCAAGGGGTTGGAGTTCCCGCTGGTGTTCCTGCCCGGCTGGGAGGAAGGCGTCTTCCCCAGCCAGCGAAGCATGGACGAGAAGGGCGAGAAGGGCCTCGAGGAGGAACGCCGCCTGGCCTACGTCGGCATCACCCGGGCTCGGGAGGAGGCGCGCATCTCCTTCGCGGCCAACCGCCAGGTCTATGGCCGCTGGACCAGCCAGCTGCCCAGCCGCTTCGTCGACGAGCTGCCGGTGGACAACGTCGAGGCGGCCTCCGAGACCGGCTACTATGGCGGCGGTCCCGGCATGCGCGAAGCCAACTCCCGCTGGGACGAAGGCGGCGCCTTCGGCAACGGCTACTCCTCCCCCGGCTGGCGCCGCGCCCAGGAGCGCAACTACCGCGGCGGCCCGGCCGGCGTCACCCAGGTGATCGAAGGCGAAGGCCGCCTGGTCGCCGTCTCCGAACCCTCCGCCGCCAGCGGCGCCTACAAACGCGGCGACCGCGTCTTCCACATCAAGTTCGGCTACGGCCAGGTGATGTTCGTCGAGGGCAACAAACTCACCGTCAGCTTCGACAAGGCCGGCGAGAAAAAGGTCATCGACAGCTTCGTCGAAAAAGCCTGACACACCCCAAAACCCCCGCTCATCCCGGCGAAAGCCGGGACCCAGGCAGGGTTCAGGGCAGGGGCGCGAGCCTTGCCAGGTCAGCGCGCGCCATAGGCGAACATCTAACCACGGAGGACGCAGAGAAGGCGCGGAGGTCGCAGAGGGCTGGCTCTCCTCAGCGTCCTCTGCGTCTCCTCGCGCCCTCCGCGGTAGATCCTTGAGGATGCCTGCGGCGCGCTAGCTCTTCGGAGCCAACCAGCCCCGGCCCGGAGCGCTGCCTGGGTCCCGGCTTTCGCCGGGATGAGCGGGTGGTTTGGGTCAGCGCGGCGGAATCCTGATCTTCAGCGTGAATGGCCCGAACGCGCCGTCGGCCATGGTGTCGGGGCTGATCGCCAGCGTGTAGGCGCCCGTGGCGGGCAGCGGCAGCGGGTTGGGCAGGCCTGGGCCGTCAGCGTGGCCGTCCGGGTAGGTGATCACCATCCGCACCACCGCCCCGCTCTCCGACCAGTAGAGCTTCTGCCCGCCCACCGCCTTGAACACATAGGTGCAGCAGTCTCCGCCCTGCTTCAGCGTCCCGTGCACGGTGAGCCGATCCGTCCCGCGCTTCATCTTCAGCACGATCGGCATGGCCGCGTTGCCCACCTGGGCCAGCGCCGGGCCGGCGGCAACGGCGAGGATCGCCGCGAGAACGAGCGCGGTCTTCGGCATCGGCGGTCTCCTAGTTTGGTAGCGGGCAGCGAACCCCCGGCTCGCAGTGCGGCGTCGGCGTGGGCCGCGGCGGCAGGTGGTAGGTTCCCGCCATCAGCTCAGCGTGAGCCTGGGCGATCTGCATGGGATGCTGGACGACATCGAAAGGGAACACCTCGATGTAGCTCCCGGCGCGGTTCGGGCCGACGCCGCCCGCCGGGGTGATGCCCTGCCCGAGCAGGTTCAGGTACTGCGCGTCGCTGCAGCCAGTGACCGGGTCGCTCTTATCGCCCGGCTTGCCGCCACAGGCCGCGCCCTCGGTCTCGCCCTGAGGCGTCTTCTGGCCGCCCATCCACAGATTGGTCTGCCAGGCGACCGGCAGCGTGTTGCCGGCCAGGTCCATCACCTCGGATTTTACCGCCTGATCGTAGCCCAGGTAGTCATATTGCAGGGTGAAGCGGCCGGCGAACGACGCCGCCGCATCGCTCACCAGCAAGGCGACCATCGGCTCGTGAGCGCCATCGCCGCCGATCGGCGGGAAGCCGCCGTGCGGGATGATGGCCAGGGTGATCGGGGTGTCAGGGAAGTCGTTGGCGAAATCGGCGTTCAGCTGATTGAACGCCTGGGTCACCAGCGCGTCGGAGTAGCCGGCCCCCTTCCAGATGGTGACGTCGTCAGCGCCGGCATTGGTGCAGCCACTCTTGTTGGCGGTCTTGTCAGCGACTTCCGCCGGCAGGCGCAGCTCCTCCGTCGTGGTGTTAAGGCCGGTGAGCTTCACCACCGCGATGTGCGCGCCGGTCTTCTGAAAGTGCTTGGCCGTCCGGTTCAGCATCACCTTGAAGGCGCTTTGATAGTCGCTCGACCAGGGCGGCGGGATGTCGACGTCGGAACACTTGCCCGCGCCTTCGTGGGGCGAATAGACGAGCTTCAGTTGCTGCGTGGGCGACAGCCAGGCCGGCGTGCGCGAGCCAGCCCGGACGACCAGCTCTATGGCCAGGTTGTGCTGTTGAGCCTCGGCGACCTGGAAGTCCGCGGAACTGAAGTCGAACTTTCCTTCTGAGGGCTCGATCAGCGACCAGTCCAGCACCACCGCCATGCCGTCGAGGCCCCTCACCTTCAGGGCGTCAGCAAACTGCTGATCGCCCTGAACCGGTTCTTCCGTATACAGATAGATACCCCGAGGCATCTCGAGCGCGGCTGCTGATGCGGCCTCCACCGGCCGATCCAGCACGCGCCGCCGGGGCTGGGCGGTCGCAGCCAGACCCGCGACCGTGGCCGCCAGGACCAAGCCAAGGGTCAGGACGCGTACGGCATTTCGGGCCTTCACCACCACCTCCGCGGAACACTGCTATCCGGGGCGATAGTACACAGGTTGAGCCGGGGCTGAACCCCGGCTCAGGCGGCGTAGAAGAACCGCTCCTCGGCGATCTTTCCGGCCTTCACCGTGTAGAGCGCGGTCTCGTCCATCGTGGCCTTCTCGCCGCTCTGCCTGTTGGTGGTGGTCATCTGGAAGCGGACGATGAAGGTGTCGCCGTGGATGTAGGGGCCTTCGACCTTCACCTCGTTGACCTCGAAGGTGCTGTTCCACCACTCGCTCTTGCCGCGGGCCTCGGGCTTGCCGCGGCTCTCACGCACGTCGCCCATGGCTTCGACGCTGAGCACGTCGTCGGCCCAGTATTTCTCGCCGGCTTCGTCGAACTTGCCTTGCCGGCACAGGGTCACGAGGTCGTTGGCGACATCTTGCGTGGTCATTGGGGAGCTCCTTGCTTGGAGCCGGACCCTAGGCGGCTATCGCGACAATCCTTGGCAGCAGCCCTCTAGTAGAGGTCGGCGGCCCGCAGCCAGCCGCTAATCGGCCTCTTGCCGCCGACGAACTCGGCCTGCACCCAGCCGGGCTTGCCGGCCAGCACCCCGACCCCGTCCCATGGCACCAGATAGGCCCGGCCGTGCGTCGTCGCGCCGGCGGAGGCGTAGAAGTAGGCCTTGTCGGCCTTCACCACCCGCACCGAGGTCCACGGCCGCGCGGTCTGCAGGGTGAAGTCGGATGGATTGTCCTTGTCCGAGAAGCCCCAGACGTTGCCGCAGCCGCCGTGATCGCTGGGCAGCGTCAGCCGCAGCGTCGTCTTGCTCCGCATGACCAGTTGGCCCTTGATCAGGTCGCTGGCGCGGCTGTCTGGCGGATAGGTGTCCACCACAGCCCCAGCGCCGGCCAGCTTGCCCTGCAGCGCGAAGAGGCAGCTGACCACCGGCGGCCCGTCCTGGGTCATGTCGAAATACCCGCTGACGATGCCAGAGGCCGGATCGTAGCCGATCATCAGGGTGTTGTCGTAAGCTCCTGTGGCCACGCCGGCGCCGAGCGCCAAGCCCGGCGTCAGCACCAGCAGGCAAGCGGCGAAGATGGCTGGGTGCGCGCGCATCGAAGGCGACCCTACCGCCGCTTGCCGAGCTCGGAGGCGATGTCCTTGGTCAGGCGGCCGACCTTGCGGTGCGCGGCGGTGATCTGATCGCGGGTGACGCCCCAGCGCTTAATCCAGTACTCGAC
>Ga0265338_10010010_pt1 | contig 11209 bp, 13 predicted proteins | sample 42126metaG_FD_193579 | JGI IMG/M metagenome (GOLD analysis project Ga0265338, IMG submission 193579) | Rhizosphere microbial communities from Carex aquatilis grown in University of Washington, Seatle, WA, United States - 4-21-26 metaG | ecosystem: Host-associated > Plants > Roots > Rhizosphere... | reverse complement strand
CACCCTGACCTTGTGGTCCTGGAAAAGCTGTATGCCCATTACAAACACCCTGCCACGGCCTCTGTGTTAGGCCATGTGCGCGGGGTGATCTGTTTAAGCGTGGCCCAGGAGAAGATCAAACTCGTCGAGCAAAGCGTCAAACGCATCCGCAAGGCCCTGACCGGCAACGGCAATGCCACCAAGCTCCAGGTGCAGGGATTTGTAAAAGAGTTGTTGAATATTAAGTCGGCGGCCTTTAAATTAGATGTTAGCGATGCCTTGGCCTTGGCCTTGGGGCAGGCGCACATGATGCGATTCCGACTGACATGATCACTGCGATCAAAGGTAAGATATCTTCCATCAGCCAGACAGCCGTCACCATCGAGGTCAATGGGCTGAGTTATGAGATTTTAACCCCGTTGTCCGTTTTGCAACGGATCGGAGAAAATCAAGATAGCGATGGAAATATACGTTTAATTACGTATCATTATTATCAGATGACCCCTTCGAGCGGCGTGCCTGTCCTGGTGGGGTTTATCAATGCCATCGAGCGCGATTTTTTCCTGGAATTCATCAAGGTTTCCGGCATCGGCCCGCGCGCGGCGGCCAAGGCGCTCAATAAGGCCATCGGCGAGATCGCCCAGGCCATTGACCGGGGTGACACCAAGTATCTTAAGGGTCTTCCGGGCATAGGCGAGCAAAAAGCCAGGGAGATCGTCGCCAAGCTGCAGGGCAAGATGGCCAAGTTTACGTTGATGCGCGACCGCGTGGCCCCTTTGCCGTCGATGGAGTCGCGCGATATCGAAGAGGAAGCATTGCATATTTTATTGCAATTGCAGTATACAAAGGCGGAAGCGCAGGAGTTGATCAGGCAGGCCCTGGAGCGATCGCCCCAGCTCAACAGCGCTGAGGAATTACTCAATAAAATTTATAAGCAGAAAAGGGTTTAAAGATGGATGAACAGGTGGAAAAATATAAAAGCGCGCTGGAGGCCTTACTATTCGTGAGCGAGAAGCCCGTGCTTTTGGACCAGTTGAAAGAAGTGTTCCCAGAGCTTAAATCATCCCAGATCCAGGAATTCATCAAGCAATTGCAGGAAGAATACCTCAATCGCCAGGCAGGGATGGTCGTCGTGGAGATCGCCGGCGGCTTTCAAATGCTTTCCAACAGCCATGTGGCCGGGTATATCCGTGAGTTTTATAAAACCAAGACCAAGGAAAAGCTTTCACGCCCGGCGCTCGAAAGCCTGGCGATCATTGCTTATAAACAGCCTGTGGGCAGGGCCGAGGTGGAGGTCATCCGCGGGGTCAATTCCGACGGTACCATTGCCCATCTGTTGAATAAAGGATTGATCAAGATCGTCGGTCGCAAGGAAGTGCCTGGCCGTCCGTTTTTGTACGGCACCACCAAGGAATTTTTGGAATATTTCGGATTGAAATCGCTGGAAGACCTGCCCAAGATGGAAGAATTCGCCCATCTGGGGGTGGATGTTCCCAATTTGAGCATCACCGCAGATGCCATTGCCAATATAGTCGCCCATCAGCCGCCCGAGGGGAACGGGGAAGAGGCCCATGTGCAGGAAAACAGCGGGCAATCACGGGTGCAGGCAGACCCATTGCCTGAAGGGAACACATGAACCTAAGTCCATTACGCCGGGAAATAGACGGGATAGATGCCAGGATCGTTAAACTTTTAAATGACCGCGCCGCCGTGAGCCTTGCCATCGGCAGGGAAAAGATCAAGGGCGGCCATCCGATCTATGCGCCTGCCCGCGAGCAGGATGTGCTCAAGCGCCTCAAAAGCCTTAATCTCGGTCCTATTAAGAACGAGGCGGTCGAGGCCATCTACCGCGAGATCATGTCAGCATCGCTCGCTTTGGAAAAGCCTTTGCGCATCGCCTATATGGGGCCGGAAGCTACCTTTTCCCATTTGGCCTCCTTGAAGAAATTTGGTTCATCCGTCGATCATGTGTCCTGCGATAACGTGGCGGAGGTCTTTGCTAAAGTGGAAAGCGGGGACTGTGATTATGGGGTGGTCCCCATTGAAAATTCTATTGAAGGTGTGGTGACCCACACCATGGACCTGCTGGTTGATTCTGATCTTAAGATCTGCTCGCAGGTCTTATTGCACGTGACGCATAATTTGATGTCCAAGGGTTCTTTAGCGCAGATCAAGGAGATCTATTCGCATCCGCAGATCTTAGGCCAATGCCGCCAGTGGCTATTGAAGAATATGCCCAAAGCGCAGCTGATCCCTGTGGTATCATCCACCAAGGCCGCCCAAATGGTGGCCGCTAAAAAGCACGCAGCTTGCATTGCTTCCCAGATCGCGGCCTCTCTTTATGGTCTGACCATCCTCCAAAGGAATATCCAGGACAGCGCGCATAACATCACGCGTTTTCTGGTCATCTCCACCATGGATGTCCCCCCGACGGGCAAGGACAGGACATCGCTCGTCTTTTCCATCAAGGACAGGGTGGGCGCCTTGCATGCGATGCTGACACCTTTCATGAAACATAAGATCAATCTCACCAAGATAGAGTCCCGTCCTTCCAAGAAGAAGGCCTGGGACTATTATTTCTTCGTAGACTGCGAAGGCCACCAGGACGAACCCCGCGTGGCCCGCGCTCTTTCCCAGCTTGAGGGCATGTGCAAATTCCTCAAGATCCTGGGCTCCTATCCCGACGCATAAATAAAGGTGACAGGTACATTTTTCTACTAACATTTATTAGAAAAATGTACCTGTCACCTTTATTTAAAAAATGATTTCCAAAGGCGAGTTAGTATTCTTGACAAATAAAAATGTTGTAATAGAATACTATAAATACTAAATAAGTATTCTATGTATATGACAAAAAATAACCCCCTTCGTGAAAAGATCCTTAATGCCGCCCGCAAGCGCATGGTCAAATTCGGTTACCGCAAGGTGACCATGGACGAGATCGCATCCGACCTGCACATGAGCAAGAATACGATCTATAAGATCTTTTCCGGTAAGGAAAGCATCGCCCAAGCCCTTATCAAAGGCCTGCAGCAACAATTAAATACACAGCTGGATAATATAGGGAAGGCCGACAAGGCCCCTTTGAGGGTTTTTTCTGACAGCGTTTCGCTATTACGTAAGGAACTCGGTCCCTGGTTTGAGCTTTTTTTCAGGGAGATCCCCACTGAATTGCCTTCCCTTTGGGAAGAATTTCTCCAATTTAGGAATGAAAAGATCCTCGATATCCGTTTATTGATAGAAAAGGGGAGTAAAAAAGGGGCTTTTCGCCGGGTCAATCCGGCTATTGCTACGGAAGCGTATTTGGGTGCGCTGAAAGCCGTCACCAACCCCAGGTTCCTGGAAGAAGAACATCTTAGCTTTGAGCAGGCCCTGGATGCGATGCTGGATATTTGGTCCAACGGCCTGGCTCCATAACAGGCACAGGAGAGGCATGCGAGGTACAACAATGAATATTCAATTCAATCGTCATGAATGGGCAGGCGCGTTTGGAGACATGGGCACGGATTTTCCGCTCATCGTTGGCATGATCCTGGCCGCTCATCTGGATGTGACAAGTGTGCTGGTGATGTACGGCATGATGCAAATTTTGACAGGCCTTGTTTATCAAAGGCCCATGCCAGTTCAGCCTTTAAAGGCTGTGGCCGCTCTCGTTATCACTCAAAAGATAGCCGGTCCTACGATTATGGGAGCAGGTGTGGCCATTGCGATGGTCATGTTGGTGTTGACCTTGACAGGCTCTTTAACATGGCTGGGAAAGGCTGTGCCCAAGGCTGTTGTGCGGGGTATTCAGCTGGGATTGGGAATGAGCCTAGCTGCTCTGGCGCTTAAAGATTATATCGGCAAGGATGGGATGAGCGGTTATATTTTAGCTTTTGTCAGCTTTATTTTAGTTTTATGGTTATTGCCTCATAAGCGTTTTCCTGCGGCTTTGGCAGTGATCCTTTTAGGCATCATTTATTCCCTATTCTTTAGAATTCACGTCGGAGAATTAACAGCGGGATTCGGATTTCATGTCCCCTTTGTAAGATTTCCTAATTCCCATGATATCATCACAGGCTTTCTTTTGTTGGCGCTGCCACAAATTCCTTTGTCTTTAGGAAATTCCATCCTGGCAACGCACCAAGTCAACAAAGACCTGTTTCCTGATAAGCCTTTAAGCATACGGAAAATAGGGGGGACCTATAGCTTGATGAATTTCATCAGCCCGCTTTTTGGAGGCATTCCTGTTTGCCATGGCTCAGGCGGGATGATGGGGCATTATACTTTTGGAGCCAGGACCGGCGGCTCGATTTTAATTTATGGCTCGATGTATTTAACGGTTGGGCTCTTTTTTAGCGGGGCCTTTAATAAGATTGTTCAAATATTTCCTTTGCCCATCCTGGGGGTGATCCTTTTTATCGAGTCGTTGGCCCTGATGACCCTGGTCAGGGACTTGGGTGAGGACAAGGCCGATCTGTGGATCGCTTTTATGGTGGGAGCGATGAGTTGCAGCCTCCCGTACGGTTTTGTTATCGGTATGCTCGCAGGGATGTTGTGCTGCTGGCTTAAACAAAGAAAGATGTTGGTCGCTTAATGTTGTTTTCAGCGTCTTTTAATATTTTCTTAGTATAGTTAAATTAGTTTTGATATAATTTCCGCAGTTGTTTGACCATTAACAATAAGGAGGGTACATGAAGAAAACGATAGCTGTAGTCCTGATCATTGCTTTTTTCACCACAGGGTGCACCGGTTCGTTTAACCTCACGCGCAAAGTCTACAATTTCCATCATTCCCAAGCTGATAAATGGTCCAATGAACTTTGTTTCTTGCTAGTGGCTTTACTGCCGATCTACTCGCTGGCTTCACTGGCAGACGCCATTGTGTTTAACTCCATCGAATTCTGGACAGGGAAAAACCCCGTTGACATGAGCTATGTGCCTCCGGCATCGCGCATTGTCCAAAACGGCAACGACAAATACCGGATGTCCTACAACGACAAGACAGGGCGGGTATACCTGAGTTCCCTGGCCGGTAATCATGGGATCATCCTGGAAAAGAGCGATAATACGATCACGGCCAAGAACGAAAAAGGTCAGGTCCTTTATTCTTCCGTCCAGAATGCCGACGGCGGGGTGTCCATCTATAACGGCAGCGGAAAGCTGGTCAAGAATTATCCGGCTTCTCAGATCGCCTTGCTCAAAGAACGCTACATGTCCAATAATTAGTATTTAAAAAAAAGGTGACAGGTACATTTTTTAATAAATTTTTATTAAAAAAATGTACCTGTCACCTTTTCCATGTCACCGTATTTCTTAATAGATCATGAGCGCCTCTCCTCATAAAAAAACTTTTGGTTGGGTTAAATGGCTGGCGATATTTTTTATCGTGATAGCCTTGTTTTGGCTGGTCCAGCAGGTCTTTCTAAAGCCGGTCATTGAGGGGGTTGCCAGCAGGGTCGTGGGAGCAAGGATCACCATGGGTAGTTTTTCCATCAATGTCCTTACCCATAAGATCCGGATCACGGACCTAACCGTCTATAATGAAGAAGGTTTCCCTTCCCAGGCGTTTTTTAAGGCCCCTGAGATCCTTGTTGATGCAGACCTTGCCCAGGCCATAAAGGGCAAGCTTCATTTTCCCCTGATCATATTCCGTTTGGAAAAAATGATGGTCTTCAAGAACGCTCAGGGCAAACTGAATGTCAACGAGCTCAAGATCGTGCAGGAAAAGTTGCACGAAAAGAACAAAGGCCCTGCTCCTAATTTCAAGATCGACGAACTGAAGCTGGACATTGGAGAAGTCATCTTTGAGGATGACGGCAAAACGCCGCCGGTCATCGAGGCGTATGACCTGCATCTTAAGAACAAGACCATCCGCAACATCGATGGAGTGCCCAAATTAGTGGGGGCCGTGATGTTTGAAGCCTTAAAGCCGACAGCCATCCAGGGCGCCGGGATGTATGCAGCCACCACCTTACTGGGGGTTGGCTTCCTGCCCGGACTGGCCGTGGGAGTTATCATAGCCAAGGACGATGCCATTGAGGATCTCCCTTATTCAGGATCCCGGGTTTACCAGAAAAGTTTGGAGCTGGTCCAACGGTTGGGAAAACTCAAAAAGGAGGATGCCGGCGCGCTCCAGATCTTTGCCAAGGTCTATAATTGCGATATCACGATCCAGATCGAAAAGGAGGGATGGCTGAGATCAAAGATCACCATCAAGGCCAGGAAATATTTCCTGGCCCAGCCCTCCATCGCCGCCGGCTTGCTTTATCAGCTCAAGGGACAGTTAAAGTAAGATCTTTTGGTTGACAAAAATTTTTTTATGCGCATAATGCACATATGTGCATAATAGGAAACAGGCCATGAGACCAAAGAAAACCCGCTGGGTCAAATGCGCCACGGCCCCAAGGCTTTTTGAGCCACAACCCAGGGGGAGGGCTTCAAAACGGGCCATTGTGTTGAGTTTAGATGAATTCGAAGCGGTCAGGCTGCTGGATCATGAGCGTTTATCGCAAATCCAGGTTGCCCGGCACATGCGCGTTGGCCGCTCCACTGTTTCAAGGATCGTATCATCAGCCCGTCGGAAAATTGCCAAGGCGTTGGTTGATATCAGTGTTTTGAAAGTCGAAGGGGGCTGTTGCAGGGTCGTCTGATACGGCATACAAGGAGCATTCCATGGAAAAGAAAAAAGTCTTATTCGTATGCATCCACAATTCCGCAAGAAGCCAGATGGCTGAAGAGCTTTTAAGGAAGATGGCAGGAGAGGCTTTTGAAGTTGAAAGCGCCGGCCTTGAACCCGGTAAATTAAATCCTATTGTTGTGGAAGCGTTAAAAAAAGAGGGGATCGATATTACAGGAAAAGCCACCAAGGCCGCATTTGACCTATTTAAACAAGGTCATCGGTACGATTACGTGATCACGGTCTGTGATGAAACCAGCGCGGAAAGATGCCCTGTTTTTCCCGGTTTATGCCAACGGTTTCATTGGAGCTTCAGGGACCCTTCAAAATTTCAGGGCACAGACCAGGAAAAATTGGTCCAGGTCCTCAAGGTCATGGAGGAGATCAAAGGAGCGCTTAAAGAATGGATATCAAAGGTATGACCACAGGGGGCAGTAAGAGGCTTTCCTTTTTAGACAGGTTTTTGACCCTATGGATCTTTTTGGCCATGGCCATAGGTGTTGGGGCAGGCTTTTTTGTCCCTGCTATTGCCGGATTTTGGGGTCAATTTAACCATGGGACCACCAATGTGCCGATCGCCATTGGTTTGATCTTGATGATGTACCCGCCGCTGGCAAAGGTCAAATACGAAGAGTTGGGGGATGTGTTCAAGGATTATAAGGTCCTTTGGCTTTCGCTGGTGCAAAATTGGATCATCGGGCCGGTCTTGATGTTTATTTTAGCGATCATCTTTTTGCGCGGGTATCCGGAATATATGATCGGGCTCATCTTGATAGGCCTGGCCAGGTGCATTGCCATGGTCATTGTCTGGAATGAACTTGCTGACGGCGACAGGGAATATTGTGCCGGCCTGGTTGCTTTCAATGCTATTTTTCAAGTGGTGTTTTTTTCGCTGTATGCCTGGATCTTTATTACTATCTTGCCCGGTTACTTCGGGCTAAAAGGGGTAGTCGTCAATATAACGATCTTGCAGATCGCCAAGAGTGTCTTTATCTATCTCGGTATCCCGTTTTTAGCCGGGCTGATCTCAAGGATCGTTTTGCTTCGTTTAAGGGGTAAGGAATGGTATGAGAAGGTGTTCATTGCGCGTATCAGTCCCATGACCTTGATAGCGCTGCTTTTTACGATCTTTGTGATGTTCTCGCTTAAAGGGGAATATATTGTGAAGATACCCCTGGATGTGCTGAGGATAGCACTCCCGTTGTTGATCTATTTCACCGTGATGTTCTTTATATCATTCGCTTTAGGCAAGCAGTTCGGCGCTGGTTATGCAAAAACGGCAACACTCTCCTTTACGGCCGCCAGTAATAATTTCGAACTGGCGATTGCCGTGGCCGTGGCCGTATTCGGCATCAATTCTGGTGTAGCCTTTGCCGCTGTCATTGGGCCCTTGATCGAAGTTCCTGTGATGCTGTTATTGGTCCATGCCGCCCGGTATTTTCGTGAACGGCCCATCCCCTAAGCCCTCTGGCATTGACATTCCCCCCAGGCGCCCTTATAATGTCTTCTTTTAATGTATTAAAATAAAGGATCATCCTGTGCAAGTTGCGAATCCATATCTTTGCAAGATCAAGCCCTATATCCCGGGCAAGCCGATCGAAGAGGTCAGGCGCGAGCTGGGCTTAAGAAGCGTCATCAAGCTTGCTTCCAACGAGAACCCTTATCCGCCTTCGCCCAAGGTTTTAGCGGCCATGGCCAAGGCGGCTCGTGAGGTCAACCGTTATCCGGATGGGGGCTGTTTTGTATTGCGCCGTGCCCTGGCCAAGAAACTCAATGTTGATGATGACCAGCTGATCTTCGGCAACGGTTCGGATGAACTTATCTGTTTGGCGACCAAGGCTTTTGCAGGCAAAGGTGATGATATTATCATCGCCAAGCCTTCATTTTTGATCTATGAGATCGCTTCAACCCTCTCCGGGGCACATGTTCATCAGGTCCCGCTTAAAGATTTCCGTTATGATCTTGCCGCCATGAAGGCCAAGGTCAGCCGGTCCACGAAGATCATTTTTATCGGTAATCCGGATAATCCGGCCGGCACTTATTTGAGCAGCCTTCAGGTCGAGGAATTCCTGCGCGCGGTGCCTCAAAGTACCCTGGTCTTTTTTGACGAGGCTTATTTTGAGTATGTGCAGGCCAGGGACTATCCAGATACGTTGGGCCTGATGAAGAAATATCCCAATGTGATGACCACCCGTACCTTTTCAAAGATCTATGGGCTGGCAGGTTTACGCATCGGCTATGGTGTGGCCCGTCGTGAGGTCATTGGGGTCCTGGACCGTTTGCGCGAGCCTTTTAATGTCAATAGCCTGGCCCAGGCCGCGGCCCTTGCCGCGCTGGAAGATGGGGCCTATTACCGGCGTATCGCGAAAGAGGTCAATGAGCAACGCCAGTTCCTTTACCGGTCCCTTGAGAATTTGGGACTTGCTTATGAGGTCAGTTTTACGAATTTTATTTTGGTCCATGTAGGGGGCGACAGCAGCCGGGTGGCAGGAGCATTGCTTAAAAAAGGCGTGATCATCCGTGATATGGTTGCCTGGGGCTTGAAAGGATACATCCGTGTTTCCATCGGCAGCCCCTCTGAAAACAAGCGTTTCATTAAAACGTTAGGAGAAGTCATATGATCGTCATTTTACGTCCGGATGCCACGGAGGCCAATGTCCAACACATTGTCGAGCGCGCCAACAAGCTGGGCTTGAAGGCCAATATTTCACGCGGCGTGGAGCGCACCGTGATCGGATTCATCGGGCCTGAAGATGCCCTGCGGGTCATTCCGCTGGAAGCTTTCCCGGGCGTTGACCAGGTCTTGCAGGTCCTGGCGCCGTATAAGCTGGTTTCCCGTGAGTTTAAGAAGGAAAACACGGTCATCAAACTGCCGCATGATACGACGGTCGGTGGTAAAAAGATCGCGGTGATGGCAGGCCCATGCTCAGTGGAAAGCTATGAAAGCATGCTTGTCCTGGCCAAGACGGTCAAGTCCATGGGTGCGAATATCCTGCGCGGAGGGGCTTTTAAACCGCGCACCTCCCCGTATGATTTTCAGGGGTTGGGCGAGGAAGGTTTGAAGATATTAAAAGCGGTCGGCAAGGAAGTCGGCATGTGCACGATCTCCGAGGTCATGGATACCCGGCAGGTGGAGTTGGTGGCACAATACGTCGATGTGCTGCAGATAGGCGCACGCAATATGCAGAATTTTTCCTTATTGAAAGAAATAGGCAGCATCAAGAAGCCGGTGATGCTGAAACGCGGCATGAGCGGCAACGTCAAGGAGTGGCTGATGTCCGCCGAGTATCTGTTGGCTAACGGCAATTTCGATGTGATGCTTTGCGAGCGCGGCATCCGCACTTTTGAGACCGCCACCCGCAATACCCTTGATATCAACGCCGTGGCCGTGGCCAAACGCCTGTCGCATTTGCCGGTGGTGGTTGACCCCAGCCATGGCACAGGCTCATGGGAATATGTGGGTGCAGGCGCGCGTGCCGGTATCGCGGCAGGAGCTGACGCCTTGATGATCGAAGTGCATGACAATCCGGAAGAGGCCTTGTCCGACGGAGCGCAGTCCTTGATGCCGGATAAGTTCCAGGAATTGATGGTCTCCTGCAAGCGTGTGGCCCAGGCTATGGATCGGGATTTTTAGAGGATATCTTATGTTCAATCGAAGAGAGCTTTTTAGAAGGGTAGCAATTGTCGGTGTTGGTTTGATGGGGGCCTCCTTGGGGCTGGCCATCAAAAAGAAGGGCTTGAGCCGCGAGGTGATAGGTATCGGCCGTCAGGAGGCTTCGCTCAAGAAAGCCAAGGAAATGGGCGCTATCGATGAGTGGTCCCTGGATTTTACCAAGGGGATCCTCGGCGCTGACCTGATCGTGTTGGCCACCCCGGTCAATGCCATTCTGGACCTTATTGAAATTTTAGGCAAGGAGCACAGGCGCGGCTGCATCGTCACGGATCTGGGATCGACCAAGTCTGCCATCGTGGACAGGGCTGAAAAGGTCCTGCATCATTCGGTCTTGTACGTAGGCTCGCATCCGTTGGTGGGATCCGAGAAAAAAGGCCCTGCCAATGCCAATAGTCAGCTCTTTGAAGGCGGCATCTGCGTGATGACCCCGACGGACAAGACCAACCGCCTGGCCCGCGAAAAGACAAAGCAGTTTTGGGTCCAATTAGGCTCCACGGTCAGGTTGATGAGTCCCCAGGAGCATGATGAGACCCTGGCCTATATCAGCCATCTTCCGCATTTGGCGGCCTTTGCCTTGATGAAGACCATTCCTGATCAATATTTGGAACTTGCCACCCAGGGGCTTAAAGATACCACCCGTATCGCGGCCTCGGACCCTCAGGTCTGGCGGGACATTGCATTGACCAACCATCAGCCGGTCCTCAAGGCCATTGATGAGGCTGTCAAGAACCTGGCGACGATGCGCAAAGCCATTGTGACCCGCGATGCAGAAAGCTTGACCGATATTTTTAAAACCGCCCGTGACAAGCGTGAGCGGTTGGGGTAATCCATGCCAGCGGATCATTTAGTCATAACCTTGGATGGCCCCGCCGGTGCAGGCAAAAGTACCGTGGCCCGTGC
>Ga0265338_10010009_pt1 | contig 11209 bp, 15 predicted proteins | sample 42126metaG_FD_193579 | JGI IMG/M metagenome (GOLD analysis project Ga0265338, IMG submission 193579) | Rhizosphere microbial communities from Carex aquatilis grown in University of Washington, Seatle, WA, United States - 4-21-26 metaG | ecosystem: Host-associated > Plants > Roots > Rhizosphere... | reverse complement strand
AACGGCAATCTGGTGGTGGGCACCAATGCGCTTCTGTTCGCCTTAACCGACCAAGATCCTCCATCGCCGAACCCTTGGCCTGTCGCTGCCTTTGCGACTAAAGGAAACATCACGCTTTCCGGATTGACCACGCAAACCAACGGCGACTGGCCTTCGACTCTGACGGCGAACCAAATCATTCTGGTAAAAAGCCAGACCACGCAAACGCAGAACGGTGTTTACCTGGCGCAATCCGGCGCGTGGGTTCGTCAAAGCTATTTCGCCAGCGGGAATCAAATCCTCGGCAGCAACGATGGAATTTCGATGATCGACCATTCCGTCTATGCTTGCGTTGACGGCGGCACCGACCTTGATGTCGCAGCTTCGCTTCTCGAAAATAAATCCAGCGGCGCAGCATGGAATGGAAACACGGTCGTTTCCGTCACCGAGCCGGCCAGCGGGCAGGTTTATGCCGTCCAGTTCGACCGCCCGAGCGAAATCGGAATTCTGGTTCGCATCACCGTTTCCAACGTCACGACCGATGCTGTCACGCAAGCCATCCTTGATTACGCTGCCGGACTCATTAACAACGTCACCGGATTCATCGTCGGGCAGGATGTTTCGCCGTTCGAAATTGCCGGCGCGGTTATGGCGGAAAATCCCGGTTCCTACGTGTCGAATTGCGAAATAAGCCTTTCGACAGGTTCGCCTTCGTTTTCCACCGACCCCATCGCCATCGCGCTTAATCAGGTCGCGCACACGCAACTTTCCTTCATCACGGTCATTCAGGCATGAGCGATACGATTCAGGACATCGATTTTTCGGTCAACCTGCTTCGGGCTATCCTTTGGCAGTATAACGAAGCGAAAAATCTGCAAGCCATCCTTCAGGATGAACAAGCGTGGTATGACGCGAACCAGCAAGGTTTTTGGGAAGACTGGGTGAAGAACGTTTTTGACATGCGGACGGCGAACGAATTCGGCCTTAAGGTCTGGTCGATCATTCTGCAAATTCCGCTTTTCGTAACGTCAACGCCTGACGACTTGACCACGAAGCCCACCATCGGTTTCGACAATTCGTTCTTCATGAATTTCGACCGCGGCAACTTTTCGACCATGACGGGCGGCACCAATTCCCTGTCGCTCGAGACGAAGCGGCTTGCCCTGCGTCTGCGCTATTTCCAGCTGACGACTTCCGGAACCGTCCCCGAAATCAACCGGTTCCTGAAATATATCTTCGGCAGCCTCGGCCCAGTCTTCCTTGTCGATAACCACGACATGAGCCAGCGTTACGTTTTTCTGTTCCAGCTTTCATCGGATCTGCAATATCTGTTTAACAATTTCGACATTTTGCCGCGTCCCGCCGCCGTGACATCGACCTATGAGCGACTCGACCGTCCGGCCATGCTGGGCTTCGATTCGTCCTTCTACACCAATTTCGACCGTGGTAATTTCCCGCTATAATGCGGTTGTTAAAACGGATCGCCTTGTGATAGTTTAAGGCCAAATCTTGCCCAGGTTGCCATGCTTAAGCGCACGTTTTCAGCTACGGACTATGTGACCACGCACAAGGACATCGAAAAAGTCCTTGCCAAAAGCGCGGACGATCTGGCCGAGTCCATCGAAATCATGACGTTCGAAATCAAGCCCCGCAAGGAACATCGCGCCATCTTGCGCGGCGCGGCCTGTCTTCTACGCGGCGAAGAAACGAAGATTCTGATGCCGGATGCCGTTCATAGCCTAATGGACATGAAGGGCATTTGGGCTGAAAAACGTCTGGAACATCGCGTCCTGATTTGCCAACGCGCGATAGAAATTTTGGAGTCTAACAATGCCAATTAGCGGTTATTTCGATATTCCATTCGGCGTTGACGGCGACCTGACGCCGGTTCCGGAAGCCGTTCAGCCCTCGGGCGCGATTAGCTACACGCAGGGCTGGGGGCCGTTCTATTCCCAAGACCCGACCGTCGATCCTTCGACCGCGCTTCTTATCAGCCGCGCGCAGACGAACCAGATGTTTTATGACATCACCGTTGCGATTCAAAACCGCCAGCAACATTGCATTCCGGATTTCATCGACAGCACGATGAACGGCGGAACGCCGTTTTCTTACAGTCAATATGACATGGTGATGCTGGGCGGCGTGGCCTACCAGTCCCTTGTTAACACCAACACCGATACGCCGCCGACAGCGAATTGGGCTGTTTTTCCGCTGGGTTCTACCGCGTTCAGCACGGGCGATTTGAAGCCGACCTACAAACCCGCGCCGGATGCCGGATTTATCTTACTGACGGACGGCAGCATCGGCAGCGCAAGTTCAGGCGCCAGCTATGCGAACGCTAATGCCGCTGCGCTTTATGCGCTTTGGTGGAACAATATCATCGATACCTATTGCCCCGTCACGGGTGGCCGCGGTGCGAACGCAGCGGCGGATTTCGCGGCGAACAAGAAAATGGGAATGCCGAAGATGCTTGGCCGCGCGCTGGGCATCGCCGGCGCAGGTTCGGGTCTTACTTCACGCGCCTTGGGTCAAGCCCTCGGTGACGAAAATCTGCAATCGCATACGCATAGCATTACCGATCCGACCCATAAGCATAACTCGAGCGTGGGTTATTCCGATAAGGGCGGCAGCGGTAACGGCTATTGCTATTCCGACAGCCTCGGCGGCGCCACGATCCTTGGATTCGCAAATCCGGGCGGCGGTACGCAGACGGCATCGACCGGAATCACCGTCAACACGGCGGGCACGGGCGGCGCGGGCAACATGCAGCCGACATCGTTCATCAACATCATGGTTTGCCTGTAAGGAGTCCCATCAATGTATGCCCACGTTCCAGTCCTTCCCGGCCCCGTGACCGAAGTGGCCGACAAGATCGCCAAATCCGATAACTATGAATTGGGCGGCGACTGGCATGCTTGCGGCGCGATTGTCGAAGCCGGATGGCTGTTCGATGGCAGCACGTTCACACCACCCACGCCAAAATAACCAGCAAGGATGCCTGACCATGAAAAAATTTCTTATCGCCGTTGCCGCGCTCGTTTTGTTCGCAAGCCCGGCGTTCGCCGCTTATACGGCCACGGCCAACATCGCCAACGGTGCATCCCTTTCTGGCGCCGTCGCTCTGACCGCATATTCCCAAGCTGGGGCCAGCCTTCACCCGGTCGCTATCGTGATGCCGGCAGCGTGGACATCGGCTTCCATCACCTTGCAAGGCTCGGTTGATAGCTGCCAGACCTTCCAGAACATCTTTCTTCAGGCGGGCACGGAATACACCATCACCAGCCCAGCGGCTTCGGAATATATGGTTCTGAACCCGAATGACCTTGTGGGAATCAACTGCTTAAAGGTACGCTCTGGCACGGCGGGTTCGCCCGTCAATCAGGGCGCGGCGCGGGCCGTTCTTATCGTTCTTAAATAGGGGTAAAACATGACAGGCTTAAGCGACTATCTCGCACAGAACACCCTGAATTTCGTCGGCGGCGAAGCAGCCATGCCAGCCCTTGCCGCGCGCTATCTCGCGCTTTTCACGGTTGTCGGCACCGATGCCGGCAGCGGCTTCACCGAAGTTTCTGGCGGCGCATATGCGCGCGTCCAGATCGCGGGCAACGCTGCCACGAACAACACAACGGCGTCCGGTAACGCCACGCTGCATTTTGCTACCACGCCGGCATGGGTTCAGCCTGGCATGCTGGTTTCGAATTCGACCACGCCGTCATCCATTCCAAGCGGAACGACCATTCTTTCCGTCACGGGCACGACCGCAGTTATGTCGGCGAACGCTGCCGGTGCCGGTGTTGGTAACGGCGACACGATCAACTTCAGCGCGTTCGCGCCGGCTGCATCGGGCACCGCGCCTTCGACCATCACGAACGGTTCTATTATCACCTTCCCGCAAGCGTCCGCATCGTGGGGCACCGTCCTTGCGTTCGGTATTTATGACGCATTGACTTCTGGCAATCTTCTGATTTGGGATTTCCTCGGCAACTTCAACTGGCTTCCGTTTGAAGTTCCGACCGGCTCGAACCCGTCATTCTCGGTCAAGGGCAACGGCTTTGCCTCGAACGATCCATTAGTCTTCACGAACGAATATGGCGGCACATTGCCTTCGGCATCGACCGGAACGTTCACGGGATATAACGTCCTGTTCGCGGCTAGCCCAGCGACCGATACGACCAACGTGGACACGGTTTCAGGGCCGACGACCCCGGTGGTCTTAACGTCTTCGGGTTCCGGCATGGTTCGCAAGATCGTGCAGCAACCAATCGCCATCAACGTTACCCCCAGCTTTGCGGCATCCACGCTGACGGCAACGCTGGCGTAATATGAGGCCGGCATATGGCGACAATTACCGCATCCGCGACTGGCGGTAATTGGAGCGCAACGGCAGCTTGGGTTGGCGGTGTCGTTCCAACTTCAACCGATGATGTTCTTCTTACCGCTGCTTCCGGAAATATAACCGTTGACGGAATAGGCGGATCGCCAAGTTTATGCCAGTCATTAGACTGCACAACATACACCGGAACTTTTACGTTCGGCGGCTCTGCTTGGTTAAATATAGGAAGCGCAAGCGGCGGGTTACTGAAATTTGTTGCCGGAATGACCGTCACGCCCGGAACCGGAACTCTGAATCTCGTTGCAAGTAGCGGAACCTATAACGTCACAACAGCAAATAAGGGTTCCGGTATTCTCAATTTTTCCGGAGGGGCAACTTATAATATACAGGATGCCAATTCTTCCATTAGTGCTTTTACAGTTAGCGCGGGCATCGTCAACACGAATAATAATAATTTAACGGTAAACACTTTTAACATCGGGGCATCGGGAACATTTAATCTTGGAAGCTCCACGATAAAATTCACGACATGGATAAACAATGGAACGGTCGGGGTCGGAACATCGACTCTTCAAAATAATGCCAGCGGAGCGTCATCGCTCACAGATAATTCCAGCACGGCCTACAATGCGTTCACTTATAACGCTAGTAATGCTCTTTGTGCATTTGTTGGGGCGATGTCGTTCACAACGATGTCGGTTACTGGCGCGTGTCTTTCGAACAATAATAATATCGGTCTTTCCCTTACAAACAATTTAACGGTCGGAACTCTAACGCTGGCCGGAGTTGACGCAGCCTCCAATCGACTTTTTGTGGCAAGCGCAGTACCGGGGACTCAGGTCACCTTATCGGTCACAACCTTGACGGCATCAAACGTCGATTTTGCCGACATCAACGCCACGGGATCTGCAAATTGGAATTTGTCGGCCATTACTGGCGGATCGGGAGATAGAGGAAATAACACCGGAATTACTTTCTCGACACCAATCAACTGTTATATGAAAACGGCCGCTAACGTGAATTGGTCGGCTGCGAATTGGTACACGACTTCTGGCGGGTCAACCCATGCGCGCGTTCCGCTGCCACAAGATACAGCCGTTTTTGACGCCAATTCTTTCACTACTTCAAATAAAATTGTGACGGTTGACGGCGTAATGTGCGGATCGGTGAATTGGACGGGAGTCACAAATACGCCTACATGGAAAATAAATACAGCGCAAACCGCGCAGCTTAATGCTTATGGCAGCATAACGCTTTCTTCGGGTGTGACCGCATCCGGCACGGCTATTTTGGCGCTGGTGGGACGGGGAACGAACACAATAACGAATGGGGGAATAACGGCCACTTGGCCGATCCTCGTTGATTGCGTCGGCGGCTCCTACACGCATCAAGATAATTACACATCATCCCAAACATTTCAGTTGAACTCGGGAACTTATTCCGATGGCGGTCATAATGTGACGTTCACCAAAGCGGTTCTTGATGCAGTTTCGACCGCTCGAACTTTTACTATGAACGGGAATTTTACCGTCAACAGCACGGGAACGGTTTGGACGGCAACCACTTCCGGGCTAACTATTTCCGGAAGCGGAACCCTCATCATGGGAAATACCGCCGCCGCCGCGAAAACGATGGCGATGGGGGCCAACACTTATCCGAACGTGACGATCAACGGCGCGGCATCGAACGGAATCCTGACAATTTCCGGCGCCCACACCGTAACCGGAACCCACACGATTCAGCCTGACGCTTCGGTCAAATGGACTAAAACGACGACCTACACTCTCGGAACAATTGCATGGACGGGAACATCAGGCCATCCGATCACGATGGTTTCCAGCACGAACGCATCACCATATACGATTTCATCCGGAAACCTTGTTTCGTGCGATTGGTTATCGCTTCGTGACTCTACGGCCAATTCAACCTTAACCGGTTATCCAAAATTTTTTGCCGGCGCAAATTCGACCAGCGTTTCAGGAAATACAAATTGGCAATTCACTATCCCAATGGTTTCCTTAACGGCCTTATGTAAATGCGCCACATTTATGCGCGGAACCGTATCTGTGTATGTGGCCCTTTCCGGAATCTGCACAGCGCAAGCGAAGGGCATGCTGACGAATTTTTCGACAAACGCCGCTGCGCTTTTTGCCCGCTGTGTTTCCCAGGCAAGAATGCAGGGCGCGATGACGGGCGCATTGCCGCTTTCCGGAAAAACATCTGGACAGGCAAAGGCATCGTCATCCTTTACATTGCGCGCGTCACTTTCAGGACTTACGAAATCACAAGCGAAGGTTCGTGCGGGAATGACTTTAGCAGTTGCAATGGCTGCATTCTGTGTTGCCCAGTTTAAGGCATCCGGTTCTATTAACGGAACATTGCCGCTTTCCGGAAAGACGGCTGGACAAGCCAAGGGGTCGGCGCGGTTATCTGGATCTGTTCCTTTGGCCGCTCGAGCGATGGGACAGGCTAAGGCTTCGGCATCATTCACGCTGCGCGCGGCACTCGCCGGGCTTTCAGTATCGCAAGCGAAGGTTAGCGCGGCGATAACTTTGGCGGCCGCCATGGCTGCATTTTGCGTTGCCCAATTCAAGGCGCATGGCGATGTCAAGGGAACGCTGACGCTTTCCGGAACGACAAACGCGCAAAGCTATCTGCGCGGCGGAATGGTCGGCACCGTTCCGCTTCAAGGAAAATCAACGTCGCAAGCTAAGGCGTCCGGATTTCTGTCCGGTTTGGTTTTGTTGTCGGGTCGAACGGCGGGACAGATGAAAGCGTCCACCCCCATCATCGTAAACGCTTTTCTTTCTGCCCGGGCAACGGCGATGGCGAAAATGTCCGCATCGATTGCCGGCACCGTTCCTTTGGCTGGCCGCGCCACCGCCCAAGCGAAAGCCTTTGTCGCGCCGACGTTTAAGTTCTTGCTGTTCGCCCGCACCGCCATTATGGCGAAGATGCGCGGCATGGTTAAGCTGCATGCTGCCGGCGAACCAGCGACCGTTTGCATGAGTGTCAAGCAATCTTTTCCGGTATCGCAGAATCAGGAAGCGACATATGATGTCGGGCAGAACGTCCGAAACGCCTATCCGGTATCGCAAAAAGTAAATCCCAAGGGTTCCTGCCATGAGTAATTGCGGATGCGAAGTTAACGGCCAACTTATCGTTGGGCAGGAAGTCCAGTTCACAGCCACCGTGGTCGATATAAACGGCAACCCCGTCAATCCCGACACGGTGACCATCAGCGTCAAACAACCGAACAATTCGGTCGTGGTGGTCACGCCGGTTTCAAATCCAGCTACGGGAACATTCACCGCGACCTTCGTTCTTGACCAGGCCGGCGATTACGTCTGGCAATTCCTCGGCAACGGTTCTTTCAACGCGCTCGGGGAACAGGCCTTTACCGTCATTGAGTCGGCATTTTCTTAATAGGGGGCGACTGTGAAAATCGGCAATCCCCTTAAGTTCATGACCGGCATAAAATTCCAATCGGAAGATATTATCCAAGCTGCAATGACCGTGCAAATTGCGCTCCTTCCCGTCATTTTAGTATGGGGACTCACACTTGAAACGCTGCATGCTGTTGGTGTTATCCCAGCTTCATCGACCTTCGACCTGAAATCTTTTTTCGGTGCCGTGGTCGATTATGAACTGGGCGTGGCCGCGCTTCTCGGGACGGGTAGCGCGCATATGTATTTTAATAAAACGAAAGGTGCAGACGGAACGACAACCGAAACAACGGACTTCGCTTCTGGTACTACCACCAAGACAATCGTGAAAGAAAACCTTGGCGGGGAAGGAACTTGATATGCCGGAGTCGGAGTTGATGGAGATTCGAAAAATGATGGTCGCCATGTCCGATAGGGAAATGACCGAATTCTTCGAGGGTATCGCGGAACGCGGTGCCGTGCGCGCGCTGAAGAAAGTCGGCCTGGACGATGAATTCGCGGCGGAAGACCTGCGTAATATCCGCCATTCATGGAAGGCTTGGCTGTCGCTTAAAAAGCTGGCTTGGAAGGGTTTTTGGCTTCAGGTCGGTCGAATCATCGGGGTGGGTTTGACAATATCGCTTTTGTGGATGATGTTCGGGGCGAAGGGCGAAAAGATTTATCGCATGATAGGGGGTGGCTGATGCCAACGTTTCTTTTAATTCTTCCGATCACCGCTATCCTGACTTTTTTCTATCATTACGAACGCAACGGAAACCCGCTCAATCTCGGCCAGTTCGCATCCCGCTGTTTCTGGTCATCGTCTTTCGCGTTCTGCGCCTTCCTTCTGCGCCACAATCCCATCATCGCCAGCATTTGTTTCGTGACGGCATACCTTGAAATTCTTATCCCGCATGCCTTCGCGCAAAACATGGGGACGCTTGACCGTCCATGGACGATAGGGCCGAAAGGTCAAGCGTTGGGTGCGTGGAAGTGGTGGCCTGGTGGCTGGCTGCCGTTTCCGGAAACGCAAAAGGAATGGAATTCTTGCCCCGGCTTTTTCAAAACGCTTCTGGACTTCCTCGGCATGATGACCACGGGTTTAATCCGTGGCCTGATCGTGTTCGCGCCGCTTTATGCGCTGAACTGTTACTTCGGCATCGGCATCGATTTGGTTCACATGATGCGGGCGGTCGCCGTGACGATGTTCGGGCAGCCGATGGATTATCTGATTGGCCGCTTCTTTCCGCTTTCGCTTTTCGGAAACCAGCGTGACTCGGCGGCATGGGGTGAATTCTTCGTTGGCCCAAGCTGGTCGGCTTCTCTTTTCGCGGCGTTCGTATGAACGAAGGCTTAAAGACCAATCAGGCTGGCCTTGATCTTATCAAGGAATTCGAAGGCCTTCACCTGACGCCCTATCTGTGCCCCGCAAAAATATGGACTATCGGCTATGGTCACACGCGCACCGTTAGCGCGGGCATGAGGATCACACCGGAACAGGCCGAAGATTTATTGAAAGACGACCTTGGGTTGGCGGAACGCGGTGTTGCCCGGCTTGTCGCGGTTCAGTTGAACGAAAACCAGTTTTCCGCGCTGGTATCTTTCGCCTTCAATATAGGGCTTGGAAATTTCGAGCGGTCAACGCTTTTGCAGCTTTTGAATCGAGGATGGTTCGAGCAAGTACCAACGCAGCTGCTACGCTGGAACCGCGTCAATGGCGAAGTTATGGGCGGCCTCTCGCGCCGTCGATCGGCAGAAGGCGCACTTTGGGCAACCCCAATCAATCAGGCGGTAGCATGACCACGATTTGCAAAGTCATCATCGGCATTCTTCTGGCGGCGGTTATTGCGCTGACCGTGACATGCCTGGTTATTTATATCGAACGGTCGCATCTGCAAACGCAGGTCGCGGAAGACGCAACCCTGATTACTTCGCTGAAGAATGCCAACGAAAATTTCACTACGATCACGCAGCAAGTGAACGCATCGATAAAGAAAATGCAGGATGACGAAGCGGTGCGCGCCGCCGCCTCGGCGAAGGCTGTCGCTTCGGCCAACGCTTCCGCCAAATCCATCATGGCTGCCGCCACCAAGATCGGCGAGGCCAAGCCGGTCGGCGATGATTGCGCGGCGACCAAACTGCTTTTGGATAAGTTCTTCCCGGCAACGAAATGAGGTTAACTATGGTTAAGATTTCAGCCATCGCCCTGCTTTGCGTTCTGGCCTCATGTGCGGAAAAGGAAATTGTTAACAAGCCGGTTCAGGTCGATGTCCCGGTAACCGTTCCCTGCCACGCGCCAGCGGTCGCCCAGCCCGTTTGGGCTGTTCAGGCCGTCACGGTCAAGGCCACGATGTATGACCGCGTTAAGGCCCTTCTGGTGGATAATAGCCAGCACACGGCATATGAAGGGCAGCTAGAAGCTGCGGTAACTTCCTGCCAATAAAAAAGCCGGGGTTTTACGCCCGGCTTTAATAATAGTTAATTCGAAACCAGCGGTTTACTGTGACCCGGTTTCCCCCGAAGTTCCCGCCGCGCCATTCTGCGCTGCGGAATTTGGGTCTGGCTTTTGCGACTCATCGACTTGCGATTGCATCGCGCTTCCGGTGTTTTCATCAGTTGGCTTTTCGCCGACATCTACCGTTCCGTCCGTTGGCGCCGGAGCCTTGGACTTATAGGAACCTTCGGTTTCTTTTTCCAGCCAACGTTCGAATTCATCGACCAGCTTATGCGCGTCCGCGCCGATTTCCTCGGCTATGGCTTCGATTCGCTGTTCGACCGTCAACTTTCTTTCGGCTTCCTGATTTTTTTCCGGATCTTGGTTTTGCTGGTCGGTCATGCTGTTTTCCTTTTTTGGGGCGTGTGGAATTAAAACCAAGAGGCCCCGAACACTTGGCTTCGGTAAAGTTGGTGAACATGGGAATATAGGCAAGGATTCTTTTCTTGGCGATGACGACATATTTGGGGTTCAGTTCGATAAGAATGCAATGACGACTTAGACGATTCGCTGCGACCGCCGTGGTTCCGGCGCCGCCGAACGGGTCAAGGACGATGCCGCCTTCGGGACAGCCGGCCTTGATGCAGATTTCCGGAAGTTCTGGCGGGAACGTGGCGAAGTGGGCATCCGGAAAACCCTTCGTGGCTATAGTCCAGACGTTCTTCAGGTTCGCGCCGGTCGCTTGCTGTTCCTCGCGCGTCATCTTATCCCAACGCTCATTAAAACCGGCGTGGCGACGGCTATGGCCGCGCTGTTTATTTCCCATGGCGCGACCCTGATTCTTTTCCTGCGCCCACCCTCTGGCTGAATGATCTTTGCCGGTTGCCCATCCTGCGGGTCTTGCCAGCCGACCCCCCCCCACGGCCTCCGTTCTTACGGCATCGGCATTATAAAAATATCGCGGCGATTTGGTAACCATCCATATTTTTTCATGTGCCACGGCTGGACGGTCGCGGGTACTTTCCGGCATCGGATTGT
>Ga0265338_10010008_pt1 | contig 11209 bp, 8 predicted proteins | sample 42126metaG_FD_193579 | JGI IMG/M metagenome (GOLD analysis project Ga0265338, IMG submission 193579) | Rhizosphere microbial communities from Carex aquatilis grown in University of Washington, Seatle, WA, United States - 4-21-26 metaG | ecosystem: Host-associated > Plants > Roots > Rhizosphere >... | reverse complement strand
CGTCGCGCCCCTGGCCAATAGCAGGTTCGCTACATTCGAGCAGGCGATGAGCAGGACCATGAGTACGGCTCCGAACGCCACATAGATGGACTGGCGAAGCCGGCTGGCGACGAGTTGCCGCCCATAGGGGTCGACGGCGGCGCTCCAGCCTTTTTTCCAAAACGGATTGAGGCCGGCAAGTTGGGCACTCAGCTTGGTCATCTCTTGCTGGGCTTGCCCCAGGCTCACGCCGCGCCGCAACCGGCCCACCACAACCAGCCAAAGGCTCTCGCGCGTCTGCTCGGCCGGCGTGAACACCAGCGGCTTCCAGTACACGGCCTCGACGCGATCGAAGCTACCCGCCGGCAGGACGCCGACAACACGATGCGGCTCGCCGTCGAGAAGCAGGTCGCGGTTCAAAATGTCGGACGCGCTGCCGAATCGCTGTTGCCAGGCGGAGTGGCTCAGCACAACCACATGGGCCGCCCCGGGCTGATCTTCCCCGGGCGCGAAGGTGCGGCCGAGTTGAGCCTCGACGCCAAACACCCGGAAGTAGTCGGCCGATACGGCCCGGCCCAACAGGCGGGTCGGTTCGCCGTTCATCATGGTCGCCGCGCTGTCCGGATGTTCCGCCGCGAGGGCCGTAAACACGGTGTTCAGCCGCTTCCAGTCCACGAAATTCAAGGTGCTGACGCCCCACCTGTGGGCGCCCTCGGCCTCGTTCACGCTCACCATGCGGTCGGGCTCGGGGTATGGGAGGGGCTTCAGCAGAACGGCGTCCACGATGCTGAACATCGCCGTATTCGCGCCAATGCCGAGCGCCAGCACTCCTATGGCGGCGACGGCGAAAACGGGATCGCGCCGGAGCGACGCAAGTCCATACCGAAAGTCCCGCAGCAGCGTTTCGATCCATCGAAGGCTGCGCTGGTCGCGATGCTCTTCCTTCACCTGTTCGATTCCTCCGAAGGCGCGGCGGGCGGCGCAGCGGGCTTCTTCGGGCGCGAGGCCGCGCGCCAGGGCGTCACGTTCGGCCAGCTCGATGTGAGCGAGAATCTCGTCTTCGAGTTCCCGATCGAGTCGCCGCCGGCGCATCAGCGCCACGAGGCCGGCCACCGCGCGGCGGAGGGTCACGACTCCGCTCCTAAAAAGCGGGCCACCAGGGCCGCGGCTTTCTCCCAGTTCGCTACCTCAACCAGGAGTTGCTTCCGCCCGGCCTTGGTCAGGGAATAGAACTTGACCTTCCGATTGGTTTCCGAAATCCCCCAGTCCGTCGAGATCCAGCCTTCCTGCTGGAGGCGTATGAGGGCGGGATAGACGGAGCCCTGGCTGAGTTTGAGGGATTCGCCGGAGATCTGCTAGATGCGGCGGGCGATGGCGTAACCGTGCATCGTCCCCATGGTGTCCAGGGTTTTGAGGACGAGGAGGTCGAGCGTTCCGTAGGGTATTTCTGCCTGTTCTTTCGACATGTCTACATCCGACATGTATATGATGGGGCAGGCGGCGGTGGCCTGTCAAGAGCAATCTGACCCGCCCGCCCCGGCAGGCCGAAAGGGATACGATATGGATGGAATGAAACCCACACACATCTCACGTTTCGCGGTACCGTGCCTGACTGCTCTGCTGTCGGTCGCATTCGCGCAGCAAAGGAACCCGGAGGCGCTGGGCTTCTCGTCCGGGCGACTCGATCGCCTTCACGCGGCTATGCAGCGCGAGGTGGATCAGAAAGAGCTCGCCGGAGTTGTGACACTTCTGGCGCGCCACGGCAAAGTCGTCGAAGAGCGCACTTATGGCAAGAAGGATGTCGCGAGCGGCGCGCCCATGACGGCGGACACCATCTTTCGCATCTTCTCCATGAGCAAGCCGGTCACGGGGGTTGCCATGATGATCCTCTATGAGGAGGGCAAATGGCAGCCCTCGGATCCCGTATCGAAGTTCATCCCCGAGTTCGCCCATCTGAAGGTCTTCAAGGGCCTCGATCCGAGCGGACAGATGATTCTCGAAGACCCCGTCCACGCCCCCACCATGCGTGAGCTGATGAGCCACACAGCGGGTTTCACCTACGGGTTCTTCGGGAGCACGCCGGTCGATAAGATGTACGTGGGCGAACACGTCATGCAGTCTCAATCCCTGCAGGAGATGATTGACAGGCTGGCGAAGATTCCGCTGCTCTACCAGCCGGGGAGTCGCTGGGTTTACAGCGTCTCCATGGATATCCAGGGCTACATCGTCGAGAAGTTGTCGGGCCAGTCCTTGCCGGATTTCATGCGGCAACACATATTCGAGCCCCTCAAGATGAAGGACAGTGGCTTCTACGTACCAAAAGAGAAGGAGGGCCGCTTTGCCACGCTCTACCGAGGCGACAAGGACGGCGCCTTGGTGGCCAGTGGCCCGGACCGCGGCTATGCGACGCAGCCCGGCATGCCCTCAGGCGGCGGAGGACTGGTCTCGACGGCGCAGGATTACTTGCGCTTCGCGCAGATGCTTCTGAACCGGGGAGAACTCGACGGCGTGCGCGTCCTTTCGCCGGCCTCGGTCGCCCTCATGACGTCGAACCATCTCGCTCCCAGGCTGATGACGGGCGAGTTCTCCATTGGCAACGAGATCATGCGCCCCGGCATGGGGTATGGCTATGATTGCGCGGTCTTCACCGATCCGCTCGAAGCTGAAGAAGTTGTGGGCAAAGGCACGTTCTATTGGCTGGGAGCGGCCGACACCTGGTTCTGGGTCGATCCCACGAACGATTTGATCTTCGTAGGCATGACGCAACGGATGTTCGGCCCCGGGCAACCCGATGTGGAGCACCTGAGCCGCCCGGTGGTGTATCAGGCGCTCGTCGAGCCTAAGAAGTGATCCGCTATTTGCGCAGTTCCAGGTAGAAGTTGTGCGCGCTCTCCTGGCGGGCGGCGACTTTGAAACCGGCCTTCGTCGCCAGTTCGACATAGTAGGCGGTGTCGCGCGCGGTGTCCTGCCAGGGCGTTCCGTAGCCCGTGGTGACGGTCTCGTGGGGAAGCTTGATGCGCATGGGGAACACGACGAGTTCCTTGGTGGGATCCATGCGCGCGGGAATCACGGCGTCCCAGACCAGGAACCGCCCGCCCGGAGCGAGCACGCGCATGGCTTCCTCGAACACCTTGTGCTTCTGCGTTTGCGGCACGTACATCAGCGTGAAGAAGCAGGTCACGGTGTTGAAGCTGCCGTCGAGGAATTTCAGGTCCGTGGCGTCCATCACGATCTTGAGCGGGCCGGGAGGCGCTTCGGCCAGTTCGCGCTTGATCAGGTCGATGGCAACCACCTGGGTGGATTTGACCCTTCCGATAATGCCTTCGCCGCCTCCGCCGAGATCGAGGATGAAGCCTGACGCTTGAAAATCGGGAACCGTGACCTCCTGCTGTTCGAACCGCTGCATCTGCTCGGGCTTGTATGTCGCATGGCCGGCTTCGGTTTGCGCGGAGGCGACGGCTGTCAGGGTTGCAAAAACTACGAGTGCGTTGCGCATAGAAAAAGATATACGGACGGAGGCGCGATTTGTTCTGCGTGTCCGCGAGAGCGCCGTATGGTCTAAACTGAGCACATGGCGATGGTAGACCCGTTTGACCGGATTACGGTCGAGCCGGGCAAGTGCGGCGGGAAGCCTTGTATCCGAGGGATGCGGATCTCGGTGCGTCGCGTTCTCGAATTGCTGGCGACTTACCCAGACCGCGCCGCTCTGCTCACCGACTACCCTTCTCTCGAGTCGGAAGACCTCCAGCAGGCCCTGCGATACGCGGCGGCGACGGTCGATGACGAGCGATTGAGCATCGATCGCGTGGCATGATCCGGCTTTTACTGGACCAGGGACTCGCTCCGCGTGCGGCTGAGATCCTTCGCCGGCATGGTTTGGACGCGATTCATGTCTCCGAAATCGGACTCGAACGGGCCGAGGACATTCATATTCTGGAACAGGCTCGTAACGACAACAGGGTGTGTGTGACGTTGGACCACGATTTCCACGCACACCTTGCCGTGAGCGGCCAGGGGCGTCCTTCGGTGGTGTTCCTGCGTGCCGAGGGCTTGGACGCTCGAGGCCAGGCCGACTTGATCCGATCCGTCTGCATTCAATGCGAGACCGCCCTCTCCGAGGGTGCCGCTGTTTCGGCGGATCTTGAGAGCGTACGTATCCGGCGTTTGCCGCTGAGGTAGTCACACGCTGGCCTCCAAGCGCGATACTGAGGGACATGGCACACGATCACGGGGTGACACTCAGCCGGCGGCAGCTCTTGGGGGCGGCGGCGTTTGTGGTGGGACTGCGGCCAGCGCTCGGGCAGGACCAGCCGGCGGCGCGGGTTCGCGAGAGCTTCGACTTCGGGTGGAAGTTCTTCAAGGGCGATGCGGCGGGCGCGCAGCAGCCGGGTTTCTCCGATGGCGGCTGGCGGAGCCTCGATTTGCCGCACGACTGGAGTATCGAGGGGCCGTTCGACGAGAAAGCGCCGTCGGCGGGGCCGGGCGCGTATCTTCCCACCGGCATCGGCTGGTACCGCAAGCAGTTTCGCGTACCCGCGGCGTGGGCGGAGAAGAAGCTCACCATCGAGTTCGATGGCGTGTACCAGAACAGCGAAGTGTGGATCAACGGGGAGTATCTGGGACGGCGGCCATACGGCTATGTCCCCTTCGCCTACGACCTCACGCCGCACGTCCGGTTTGGCGGCGACAACTTGCTGGCCGTCAAGGTGGACAACTCGCACCAGACGAATTGCCGCTGGTATTCGGGGTCGGGGATCTACCGGCACACGTGGCTGCTGGCGACCAACAAAGTCCACGTTGGCTACTGGGGCACGTTTGTCACCACGCCGCGGGTGGCGAAGGACAAGGCGACGGTGCAGGTGGAGACGTGGGTCCGCAACGAGAGCGCGAACGCCTCCGCGTGCACGCTGACCACGGCTATTCTGGACCGGGACGGGCGCGCGGTTGCGACCGCCGAGGCGTCGCAGCAGGTCTCGGCCGGCGGCGATTACCAATTCGTACAGCAGATGGTGGTGGCGTCGCCGAACCTCTGGTCCGTCAGCGAGCCAACGCTGTACCGCGCGCACAGCACCTTGCGCGACAAAGACGGCGTCATCGACGAGTACGACACGCCGCTGGGCATCCGCGAAGCGGTGTTCGACGCCGACCGAGGCTTCCTGCTCAACGGCGAGCCGGTGAAACTGAACGGCGTCTGCCTGCACCACGAAGCCGGCTCGGTGGGCGCCGCGGTGCCGGAGCGCATGTGGGAGCGGCGGCTGGCCATCCTCAAAGAGATGGGCTGCAATGCCATACGCACCAGCCACAATCCCTACTCGGCGGAGTTTCTGGACCTGTGCGACCGGATGGGGTTCCTGGTGATGAACGAGGCGTTCGACGAGTGGCGGGTGCCGAAGGGGCAGATCGGTCCCTACGGCTACTCGATCTATTTCGACGAGTGGCACGAGCGCGACCTGTTGAACTTCATCCATCGCGACCGGAACCATCCCTCGGTGGTGCTGTGGAGCGCGGGCAACGAGATCGGCGACCAGCAGGCGCCGCGAGGCGCGGAGACGTTGAAGGAACTGCTCGACATCTTCCACCGCGAGGACCCGACTCGCCTGGTGACGGCGGGCTGCGATCACGTCGAATCCGACCCGCTCGAGGAGCGGGCGCGGCCGGAGTTTCTGGCGCAGCTCGACGTGGTGGGCTACAACTACGTGGACCGCTGGCGCGACCGGCGGGAGAAATACTACAGCATCGACCGGCAGGCGTTTCCGCACCGGCGCGTCATCGGGACCGAGAGCGAGGCGATGGGCGGCATTCGCGGCGACTACAGCGGGTTATTCGCCGAAGGGGCGCCTGGGCCGCGCAGTTTCTTCGGAATGATCCCGGGGCGGAACCTGGACGTGGAGCAGCTTTGGAAGTTCGTGCGGACCTACGACTATGTGGCCGGCGATTTCATGTGGACCGGCATCGACTACCTGGGCGAGGCTCGGTGGCCGATGAAAGGCGCGCCAGCGGGCGTCATCGACACCTGCGGGTTCAAGAAGGACGGCTTCTACTTTTACCAAAGCCAGTGGATCAGCCAGCCGGTGCTGCACCTGTTTCCGCATTGGAACTGGAAGGGCAAAGAGGGACGGTTTGTGCCCGTGACTTGCTACACGAACTGCGATACGGTGGAGCTGTTCCTGAACGGCCGGTCGCTGGGGGTCAAGGGTTACGATTTCCCGCATCTCGGCATGCAGGGTGAGTACGGCAACTTCCCGGCGCGCTCGCGGGCGGCGCGGACCACCAGCGACCTGCACCTGGCGTGGGACGTGCCGTATGAGCCGGGCACGCTTCGGGCGGTGGGCACGCGAGACGGCGAGGTCGTGGCGACGGTCGAGGTTGCTACCACGGAGGAGCCGGCGGCGGTTGCGATCTCCGCGGATCGGAAGACGCTGGAGGCGGATCGGCGCGACGTGGCGCATCTCACAGTCGAGATCGTGGACTCGAAGGGGCGCGTGGTGCCGACCGCCGACAACGAGGTCGTGTTCCAGGTGGAGGGCGAGGCGAGGCTGATCGGCGTAGACAACGGCAATCCGACCAGCCACGAGAGCTACCAGGGGAACCGGCGGAAGTCGTTCAACGGGATGTGCCTGGCGATCATGGCGGCGACGGGGAAGGCGGGCGCGATCCGGGTGACGGCGTCGGCTGCGGGGTTGAGGCCGGCGACTGTCGAGATTGCGGCGCGGTAGTAGCTTGTGGCGCGGACTCTCGGCAGGCAAGAGTGATCCCGGATGCGGACGGCCGGAGTGGGGCGGCTCTCCAGAGCTGCGCTGGACACTCATGTCCGGCTTCCTTTGTTTCAGGAAGTTGGACGGAGGCGGGTCTGGAGACCCGCTGCAGGACTGGAGTCCTGCCCCACGGAGTCAGGCCTTGGGCTCTTCGACGAAGCGGGTGCGCTTCAAGAGGCGCAGGATCTGCGTCTCCTGCTGCACGGCGGGCTTCGAGCCTACGCGCATCCAGTCTTTGAAGAACCAGTCCAGGTAGTGCTTGTGGCCCTTGGCGGCCCAGTCGTCGTTCAGGCCGAGGTTTCGCTGCTTGTCGTCGTACTTCAGGATGATCGCGCCCGTCTCTTCCTTGGTCAGCGTGTGATACTTCTCGCTGTGGATGACGCCGGGGCCGTCGAGGCGTCCCTTCAGTTGGCCCGGCTCCGTGGAATAGCCCAGAACGAGCGCGATGATGGGGAAGCAGTGGGTCTGCGGCAGCTCGAGCAGCTTCCACAGCCGCTCCATGTCGCCGCGATGGATGCCGTTGGTCAGCAGGGAATCGATACCCAGGGACCGGGCGGCGATGACGGCGGTCTGCGCGGCGATGGTGGCGTTGGTGCTCGCGGTAACGAAGCCCTCCATGGTGCCGGGATCATAGTTGTAGCCCATGGTCTCCGCGCAGACTTTCAAGCGGGTGTAGTCGGCACAATAAAGAAGCACGCAACCGCCTTGGTAGCCGCAGACCGACTTCATCATCTGGCGGTTCTTGATGACGACGATGGAGTAGCTCTGATTGTTGGAGGCGTTGGCCGCGCGGAGGCTCGACTGCAGGATGGTCTCGAGCGCCGGTTCGGGAACGGGCTTGTCGAGGAAGTTGCCGTGCGTGGAGCGCAGGCTGCGGATGGTCTTGATGGTTTCGTTGGGCGGGGCGGACTGCGCTTGCGCTCCCTCGTCGGGAAGCAGGAATCCGCTGCCAGCCAGGGCGCTAGTCTGCAGGAAGGTTCGCCGGGAGGCTCGGTCGCTCATGCACAATTCTCCTTTTCGAGCCGGATCGGCTCAGTAGGATATACGCGCCTTGTTGTCGTTTGTTGCAGGAAAAATGAAGAAACCCGGGGGCGGGTCTGGAGACCCGCTGCAGGCGTGGACGCCTGCCCCACGGAACAGCTACTCTTAGAAGGTTTACGGAGGAACGCATGAGGCGAATCCTGTTGATCGGTCTGAGCGCGGCGATGGGGATGGGGGCGCAGGAGTATACGCGCGGGGTGGGCGTGTATCCGGGGAGTCCGGCGGAGTATGCCGGGCCCACGATGGTTACGGACGCCACGACGTACCGCAACCTGGCGCTGCACCGGCCGGCGTACCATTCGAGCAGCTACGACTACAACCTCACGGCGCAACTGGTCACGGACGGGATCAGGGACACGCGGCTGCCGCGGTGGGTCTCGACGTCGGTCAGCGAGCGAGGATTGCTGACGAAGCAGGAACGGGAGTTGGTTCTCGATCGCAATCTGGTGACCGGCGTCGAACTGAAAGGGCCGCATCCGTGGGTCACGGTCGGGCTCGAAGGGGGCGACGGCGCGCCGGAGGTGGACCGGCTGGATGTGTTCGCGCGGCCGCAGGGATTCGCGCCGCGGGACATGGCCCGCTGGACGTGCACGGTCTCGGGATCGGACGACGAGCGAACGTGGAAGGAACTGGCCCGCAAGACGGGCGCGGAGAGGGCGGCCAGGGATTACCAATGGTCCATCGCGCTGGCGGCGCCTTCGCGGAGCCGCTTCTACCGGGTGGCGTTCGAGGCGCCCAACGTGCAGGCGTGGCGCGCCAACGAGGTCGCGTTTTTCGACCACAGCGAGAGGCTGGGCGTGGGCGGCCCCTATCAGTTCACCAGCGCGTGGATGAGCGCGGGGAGCGGGGAGGAGTGGGTGTACGTGGACCTGGGGGCGCGCTGCACCTTCGACCGAGTGGCGCTCTTTTGGATACGGCGCGCGGCGGCGGGATCGATTCAATTCTCGGACGACGCCGAGGAGTGGGCCACGCTCGCGCCCCTGTCCGCGGTTGACGATGTGAAGCTCGCGCAGCCAGCGACAGGCCGGTACGTGCGAGTTCTGATGACGCGGCCGCAGTCGCCCGAGGGGTACATCCTGAGCGAGCTCGAAGTGTACGGGCGGGGCGGCCCGGTACCGAAGGCGAAGCCGGTGGCGGCCGGGCTCGGGGCGTGGCGGGTGCAGCGGGACTCGCTGGTGCGCGGCTCGGGTGCGGAAGTCTCGCAGCCCGGATACCGGAACGAAGACTGGATGATCGCCACAGTTCCCGGCACAACCTTGGTGAGCTACTGGAACGATGGCGCGGTGCCGGATCCGAACTACGGCGACAACCAGAACATGATTTCGGATTCCTTCTTCTACGCGGATTTCTGGTATCGCGACGAGTTCGTCGCGCCGGCGGTGTCCAGGGGGCACCACGTCTGGCTGAACTTCGACGGCATCAACTGGAAGGCCGATGTGTTCCTGAACGGGGCGAAGATCGGGCGGATCGAGGGCGCGTTCATGCGGGGACGCTTTGACGTGACGGACCGCATACGTCCGGGGGCGCTGAACGCCGTGGCGGTGCGCGTCGAGAAGAATGCCACACCGGGGAGCGTCAAGGAGAAGGGGCTCGAGAGCGATATCGCCAATGGCGGCGCGCTGGGCGCGGATAACCCGACGTATCACGCTTCGATCGGTTGGGACTGGATGTCGACCATTCGTGGGCGCGACACGGGCATCTGGGCCGGCGTTTCTCTGAGCGAGAGCGGCGCGGTGAAGATCGAGAATCCGTTTGTCACCACCACGCTGCCGCTGCCCGATATTTCGAGGGCGCAGGTCACGGTCGAGGCGACGCTGCGGAATCTGGACGCGACGCCGGTGAGCGGGACGCTGCGCGGGCAATTCGGCGAGGCACAGTTCGGGGGGATAGGGCTGGACGGCTCGGTGAAATTCACAACGGCGGTGACGCTCGAGGCCTTTGCCCACCAGACGGTTAAGGTTACCTTCGATCTGCCGAACCCTAAGCTGTGGTGGCCGAACGGCTATGGCGATCCCTATTTGTATCCGGTGGAACTGCAATTCGAGGCCTCAGACTGGGTCTCGTTCCAGGTCGGCGTGCGCCAGTTCACGTACAGCGAGGACGGCGGCGCGTTGAAGATCTGGATCAACGGGCGGCGGTTCATTGCGCGCGGGGGGAACTGGGGATTCGCGGAGTCGATGCTACGGTATCGCGCGCGCGATTTCGAGGCCGCGCTGCGGTATCACCGCGACCTGCACTTCACCATGATTCGCGATTGGGTGGGGCAGATCGGCGACGATGCGTTCTACGAGGCCTGCGACCGGAACGGGATCGTGGTGTGGCAGGACTTCTGGCTCGCCAATCCTTGGGACGGCCCGGATCCGGACAACAACGAACTGTTCCTCGCCAACGCACACGACACCCTGCTGCGGATTCGCAACCATCCCTCGGTGGGGCTCTACTGCGGCCGCAACGAGGGCAATCCGCCGAAGCCGCTGGACGACGGGCTGCGGTCCTTGCAGGAGGAACTCCATCCCGCCCTGCACTACATCTCGAATTCGGCGCATGGAGTGGTGAGCGGCGAGGGGCCGTACCGCGTGTTGCCGCGGATGCATTACTTCGCGAATGCGCCGGTGAAGCTGCATAGTGAGATGGGGTCGCCGGACGTCCCGGCGCTCGAGAGCGTGCGCGCCATGATGCCCCTACCGGCGCTGTGGCCGCCCAGCAGCATGTGGCCGCTGCACGATTTCGACCTGCATTTCGTCAGCGATGTTTTCCACGAGGCCGTCGATCGGGGGTATGGCGGGGCCGACAAACTCGCGGATTGGGTGAGCCTGGCCCAGTTCGTGGACTATGACGCGTATCGCGGAATGTACGAGGGGCAAAGCAAGGACCGCATGGGGCTGCTGATCTGGATGAGCCACTCGGCGTGGCCGTCGCTGCTGTGGCAGACCTACGACTACTACTTCAATCCGGGCGCGGGCTACTTCGGGGCCAAGAAGGCGTGCGAGCCGCTGCACATACAGTGGAACCCGGTGACGGACATGGTGGAGGTGGTGAATTACAGCGCGGGGAATGCGCGCGGGCTGACGGCGCACGTCGAGATCCTGAACATGGATGGCTCGCGGCGTTGGGACAAGACTGCGACGCTCGATAGCATCGAGGACGGCACGTCTTCGCCCATCCAGATGGAGTATCCGGAGGGACTCTCCGCCACGCACTTCGTGCGCCTGAGCCTGACGCGCGGGGGCGAAGTGGTGTCCACCAATTTCTATCTGCGCGGGCTGAGAGAGGGCGACTACCGGGCCATCCGCGCGCTTCCTCCGGTGAAGATTGAAGCCGAGACGCGCATGGAGCGGCAGGGCGCGCGCTGGCTGCTGACCACCGAGTTGCGGAACGCGTCGCAGGCACCGGCGTTGATGGTGCGGGTGAAGGCCGTGCGATAGACCAGCGGG
>Ga0265338_10010007_pt1 | contig 11210 bp, 6 predicted proteins | sample 42126metaG_FD_193579 | JGI IMG/M metagenome (GOLD analysis project Ga0265338, IMG submission 193579) | Rhizosphere microbial communities from Carex aquatilis grown in University of Washington, Seatle, WA, United States - 4-21-26 metaG | ecosystem: Host-associated > Plants > Roots > Rhizosphere >... | reverse complement strand
TATTTCCACGTACTCTGCGCCGGTCGGTTCGTCTGCGACGGTGACTATCACCTCGAGCGCAAGGACTACCAGAGCTTTCTGGCGATGTATGTCGAGTCCGGGGAAGGGCTTGTGGAGTCCCTGGGCCGCCGGTACGCAGCCTCGGCAGGGGACATCGTCCTGATCGACTGCCGCCTCCCTCATCGCTACTACACGCATACCGGCTGGGAGCTGTACTGGATGCACTTCGAAGGAAACGTAAGCGCGAGCCTCTACGAGATGATCGTCTCCCGCAAGGGATGCGTTCTCACAGCCCGGGGCCGGGATGATGTCAGGGCCGAAATGATCGAAATCGTGCGCCGGGTGCTCGAGGAAAGTCTCCCGGAGGAAGCCACGCTGTCTGCCCTCGTGCATTCTCTGCTTGCCAAGCTCCTCCCCCTGCGTTCAGCGGAAAGCGTGGGCGGTCACCTCTCGGGGGCGGTCAGGGAAGCCGTGTCCGTGATTCAGACCAGGTACACGGAGCCCCTTCATCTCAAGGACATCTCGCGCCGCGTGGGTTTGAGCCCGTTTCACTTCGCGCGTCTTTTCAAGAGCGAGACGAGATTCGCGCCACACGAGTTCCTGATCGCCACCCGGCTGGACCGGGCAAAAATCCTCCTGAAAATGACCGGAGAATCCGTGAAAGAGGTCGCGTTCAATACCGGATTCAGGAGCGAAGTGAGCTTCGTCACGACGTTCAAGCGCAAGACCGGATTCACCCCCACGGAGTTCCGGCAGAAATAGCGGGAAAATCTCCGCCCTGACTCCCCGCCCGATAGTATAATGTGTGCAGGGAGCACACATGGCGTTCAAAGACGGCACCGCGGTTGTCTGGGACCAGGAGCTCATCATTCCGACCTACCCCGCGGGGGAACCCGACCACAACCCGATGTTCCTCGAAAAGCGCGTGTACCAGGGCTCCTCCGGCGCCGTCTACCCGTTCGCGGTGATCGACCGGGTGTCAGACCAGAAAGTAGACAGGACGTATCGCGCCGTATTCCTCGAAAACGACTACCTTCGCTGCATGGTTCTTCCCGAGCTGGGGGGAAGGATCCAGATGGCATACGCCAAGCACCTCGACTACCATTTCGTGTACTACAACAGGGTCATCAAGCCGGCGCTCGTCGGGCTGGCCGGGCCGTGGATTTCCGGCGGAATAGAGTTCAACTGGCCCCAGCACCACCGGCCCGGCACGTTCGCCCCGGTGGACTACCTGATGGTGAACAACCCGGACGGTTCGGTCACGCTCTGGCTGGGTGAGACAGACCGCATGCAGCGCACGCGGGGTCTTGCCGGCCTCACGCTGCATCCCCGGCGCGCGTATCTCCAGGTGGAAGGCAGGCTCTTCAACAGGACCGCGCTTCCCCAGAGCTTTCTCTGGTGGGCAAATGCCGCGGTATCAGTGAACGACCAGTACCAGTCGGTATTTCCGCCGGACGTGCACGCAGTCCTGGACCATGGCCGCAGGGACGTGTCGCGTTTTCCGATCGCCACGGGCACATATTACAAAGTGGACTACAGCGCGGGAGTGGATATCTCCTGGTACCGCAATATCCCGGTGCCGACCTCGTACATGGCGTATCATTCCGACTATGACTTTCTGGGCGGCTACGATCACGGCCGGCGCGCCGGGATTCTCCACGTGGCGGACCACCACGTCTCCCCGGGCAAGAAGCAGTGGACCTGGGGATGCGGCGAGTTTGGAAAGAGCTGGGATCGCAATCTCACGGATGAGGACGGGCCCTACATCGAGCTCATGGCGGGCGTATACACGGATAATCAGCCCGATTTTTCCTGGCTCGAGCCGGGGGAAGAAAAACGCTTCACCCAGTACTTTCTCCCCTACTCTGCAATAGGCCTGGTGAAGAACGCGTCCCGGGATGCGGCGATTGCCCTGGACATTGCAGAGGGCATGGCCGTCGTGGGTGTCTATTCAACATCACAGCGGACCTTCAGGGTTCTCTGTGGGAAACCGGGCAGAGCGGCTTTGGACCAGACTGTCCTCATCGCCCCTGAGCTCCCCTATTCGGTGCGCTTCCCTCTTCCCGCGGGCACCGGTGCCGATGAAGTGACTCTTTCGATAGCGTCCACTGACGGTGAGGTACGCCTCGCGTATCGTGCGGGAGAAAAGCCGGCCCGGCCGCTTCCGCGGCCGGCGCGGCCGGGCCTGCCGCCCGCGGAGATGCGCACGCAGGAGGAGCTCTACCTGATGGGGCTGCACCTCGAGCAGTACCGGCACGCCACGTTCCGCGCTGAAGACTATTACGCGGAAGCCCTCAGGCGGGATCCGGGGGACGCGCGGTGCAATAACGCGATGGGGCTCCTCCTCCTGCGCAGGGGAAGCTTCAGCCAGAGCGAGGGCTGTTTCCAACGCGCTGTCCAGCGGCTCACCTGGCGCAATGCAAACCCCTATGACGGCGAGCCCTTTCTGTTTCTTGGATACGCCCTGGAGCTTCAGGGAAAAGACTGCGAGGCGCGGGACGCCTACTCCAAGGCAAAGTGGAACGGCCGGCTCAGGGGAGCGGCAGGCGCAGGCCTTGCCCGGCTTGCAATGAAGGGCGGAGAGTACTCGCTGGCCCTGACCCATGCGGAAGAATCGTTGGCCGCCAACCCTCGAAGCCAGACGGTGAGAATGCTCCGCGTCATGGCGCTGCGGAAGCTCGGCAGGGCTGCCGAGGCCCTGGCGGAAATCCGGACGGTCCTTGATGACGATCCCCTGTGTTTCACGGCCCTGAATGAAAACGCGATGCTCGGCACGGCAGAAACAGGGGCCGGCGCACGCGGCCTCATCGGGGACCATGTTGACCGCTCACTCGAGCTTGCCCTGGAGTATGCGGGCAACGGCCTCTACGAGGAGGCTTCCCGGGCATTGGAGGGTGCGCTCACAGGCGAGTCTGGGCAGCCAGTTTCTCCCCTGGTGTACTACTGCCTCGGCTATTTTGCGGAGCGGCTCGGGCTGAGGGATGAGGCGGTGCGCAGGATCCGTCAGGCTGATGCCGCGCCGCCGGGGACCTGCTTTCCGAACCAGCTCGAAATGATCCGGATCCTCACCGCGGCCGGAGAGCTTTATCCGGAAGGCGCTCGTTCCTTCTATTATCTGGGCAATCTCTACTACAACAACCGGCTGACAGCCGAGGCAATCGGCGCATGGGAACGCTCGGAGTCCCTCGACGGGAGATTTCCTACAGTGCGCAGGAACCTCGCCCTGGCCGCTTTCAACACGCAGGGCAAACCGGACCGCGCGCTGCAGGAGCTCGAGGCCGCCTTCCTGCTTAACCCCGCGGACGCGAGGCTGCTCCTGGAGCTGGATCAGCTTCGAAAGCGCCTGGGCGTACAGCCGGATGATCGGCTGGCCCTGCTGGCACCACACATGGAGCTCGTGGACCGGCGGGACGACCTTTTCCTCGAGCACGTCAGCCTCCTCAACCTGCGCGGCGACAATGAACGCGCCCTCCGGCTCCTCCTTGGCAGAAAGTTCCATCCGTGGGAAGGCGGAGAAGGGAAAGTGTCGCGCCAGTACGTCACCGCGCTGCTCGGCCTGTCCAAATGCGCGCACATGAAAGACGAGCATGCCGCGGCCGCATCTTTTGCCGAGCGCGCGCTTTCCTATCCTGAGAGTCTCGGAGAAGGGAAGCTCTTCGGAGCGCGGGAGAACGACGTGTTCTATTATCTCGGGTGCGCCCTCGCGGGCCAGGGATTGAAAGAAAGAGCACGTGCGGCCTTCGAGAAGGCGACGCACGGAGAGCGTAAGCTGGCGCTGTCAATGTCCTACAACGATCAGCCTGCGGACATGCTTTTTTTCCAGGGGCTTGCGTATGCGCGGCTTGGCGCAGACACCGAGGCCCACGACTGTTTCAGCCTGCTCGTGGACTACGGTGAACGCCATGGCCGCGACATGGTGAGCATCGACTACTTTGCGGTTTCCCTGCCGGACTTCCTGATCTTCGAAGACGACCTTTCCCGCAGGAATGCGATCTTCTGTGCCTACCTCACGGGACTCGGCCGGCTGGGTCTTTCCGCCGCAGGGGAGGCGGCCGAGGCTCGGGCGCTTCTTACTTCCGTGCTCGTTGACGAGCCGTCCCACCCCGGGGCGCGGGAGATTTTGCGCGACCTGGAACGCGGCTGGAAGTTCTAGCCCAAGCTCAAGAAGGGCGCCCCCCGAATTTCCCAGGGCATAGGGGCGGACCTTGCGTTTGTTCCAGGCATATTAATGGTTGGAACACCCAATCGTTAATATGAGCGAGAATTCGCAAGGGCCGGCACACACCCCCGGGAAAAATCGGGCCCGGCGCACGGCCGGGCCCTTCGAATTGAGTCTCCTAGAATCGCTTCATGAACTTATCGACCTGGGCCTGGAAGACCGTTCGGAGCTTCTCGACTCCCGCGGCCCTGAGCTTCTGGTCAAGGGTCGCGAATGAAGCGTCCACATCGTCGCTGATCCCGATCCACAGCGGCTGCAGGTACTGGACCATGGTCTGATTGACGTTGGCAACTTCGGTCTTCACGTCATCAGTTGTTGCGGAAAAGGCGACGAACGGAGTCTGAACCAGGAATCCCTTTGCCACGATGTCTTTCTTGTGCTGGATATAGGCCGGTGTCCAGGTGGCGTACGGCGGGAACTGGTCCTTGTTGGTGAACCAGAACCCTGCCGCGTCGGGAGGATAGGTGTTCTTGTCCGCCGTAAGGCCTTCGGGAAGCGCGATCATGCTGTTCTTCAAAACGTAGTTCTTCCCCTCGACCCCGAAATACGCAAGGAAATTGTAGGACTTGTCCTCGATAATCCTGTCCAGCACCTGGAGCGTCCGGGCGGCATTCTTGGTATTGGCCGCGAGGGCAACGCCGTTGTTCAGGTACGGATCGGCCACGTAGTGCCCGTTTCCGTCAAGCCCGGGGACCAGCTCAACCTCCCACCCGTTCGCCGTGGCGCCGGCGATGGTTCCCTGCATGTCGATGGAATTGCCGAACCCGACCGCGGACTTGCCCTGCACGAAGGAGTCCTTGCTGCGCACCTTGTTGGCGAACACGTCCTTGTTGATATAGCCCGCGTCGTACCAGGCCTTCATTGTCTTCGCGGCCTGCTTCTGCCACGAAAGGACCGGTTCCTCGAGCATGTACTGGAGCTTGTTCGTCTTGTCCCCGAGGAGCCAGACGAGTCCTGTGCCGGACCCGGTGGTGAAGAGTATGTCCTGGAAATAGGGGCCGTTCGCGTAGCTGAGGTAGCTGAATGGCTGGCCGACGTCGTACGTGCTTTCCATATTCATGGGAATGATGGACGGTTCGTTGGCCTTGATGGCCTTCAGATACGGCTCGATCCCCGCAAACCTGGTCACAGGGGGGACGCCGTACTTCTTCCGAAGATCACCCCGGATAACGGCGAGAGGGACTTTGCGGTCCGGCGTGGGTGTGGGAATCATGTAGATCTTCCCGCTGTCCAGCCTGACCTGGTTCCACGCGGCCGCCGGCAGAACCTTGTAGTGCAGGGGCATGTTTTCCTTGAGCATTGAATCGGTGAGCTCGAGGAATGCACCTTTTGCCGCCTCCTGGAAATAGAAGGACCAGTTGGCCGTGTAGATCCAATCGATGTCCTCTCCGGCGGCCAGCACCAGGGGATACTTGGCCTGGAAATCACCCCACCCGATGTAGTTGATCTCCATGGTGACGTTGAGGTCCTTCTTGAGCTTGGCATTCAACGCCTGGAGCACATCCGGCATGCCCGTGGGGGCGTCACCGAGAAGGTACCCGATGATTTTCGCTTCCTTGGCGGGCACTGCCCCACCGGCGCCTTCCTGAGTTCCCCCTGCAAAAGCAAGCGCGAGCGGCAGCAGGAGAAGCAGAGCGGCCATCACAAATCGTAACCCGTGCCTCATACATCCCTCCTTTGATACATGGTATGTCATCCCTTGACCGAGCCAAGGGTGATTCCCTTGATGAAGAACCTCTGCACGAACGGATACGCGAGCACGATCGGACCGATGGAGATCACCGTCATGGCCAGCTTCAGGGACTCCTTCGGCAGGTTCAGAGTGGCGACATTGTTGACGATGTTTGCAGCCATGGTCACGCTGGAAAGAATCTTGTACAGGACGTACTGGAGGGGCATCAGGTTCTGCCGCTCCACGTAGAGCATGGCCGTCCACCAGTCGTTCCAATAGGCGAGCGCCGTGAAAAGTCCGATGGAGGCAAGGGCCGGCGCGGTCAGAGGCAGCACAATGCGCAGGAATATCGTGAAATCCCCGGCTCCGTCGATCTTGGCCGCCTCCGAAAGGGACCCGGGTATCGAGTGCGTGAAGAAATTGCGCAGGATGAGTATGTAGAACACGCTGAACATCGGTCCGAGAATGAGCACGGCGAGCGTGTTCTTCAGGTGAAGGACAGTGGTGATGACGATGTACGTCGGTGCAAGGCCCCCGTTGAAAAGCGTGGTGAAGTAGATGAAGAATGCCAGCTTGTTGCGGTAGCGGAGGTCCTTGCGGGAAAGGCAATAGGCGGCCATGGAGGAAAGAAAGAGAGAGGCCGCGGTCCCGAAGCACGTGATGAACAGGGTTACCCCGTAGGCCTGGAGTATCTTCTGCGGATTGAGGAACACCAGCTCGTATGCGCTCACGCTGAGCTCCCGCGGAACGATCGAGTACCCGTAGTTGATGATAGCGTGCTCCGAGGCGAACGAATTGATGACCAGCACGAGAAAGGGGAACACCGTGATCAGGGCAATGCAGCCGAGCACGACATATGCAATGAAGGTCAGCAGGAGCTTGTCCGGCGCGATCCTAGAAGAGGGCATAATCGCTCTCAAAGGCTTTCACGACCCTGTTCACGATCATGATGATCGCGAAGCAGAGGACCGACTGATAGAATCCGGCCGCCGTCGCCATGCCGAAATCCTGGGTCCCCAGCAGGGACCTGAACACGAGGGTGTCGATGATGTCCGTCTTTTCCATGAGGATGCCATTGTTCCCAATGAGCTGGTAGAACATGTCGAACTCTCCGCGGAGGATGCGCCCCAGGCCCAGCAGGACAAGGATCACCATTGTCGGTCGGAGCATCGGGAGCGTGATGCGGAAAATCTTCTGGAACTCGCTGGCCCCGTCAATGGTCGCCGCCTCGAAGCACTCCTGGTCTATTCCCACGATCGCGGCAAGATAGAGCACCGTGCCGAACCCGATCCATTTCCAGATGTACGCAAAGGGAAGGATGAAATACCAGTAGCGCGGGGTGGCATAGATATTGATCGGCTTCCCGCCGAGCCAGACCAGAAGCCGATTGATCATCCCGTATTCGTAGTTTGCCAGGTTGTAGAGGAATGACGCGGCCACGACCCAGGAAATGAAATAGGGCAGGAACATGAAGCTCTGGGCGGTCTTCTTGAACGTCGTGCCCCTCATCTCGGAGATCAGGATTGCCGTGAGAACGGAAAAGCAGGTGTACAGGGCAAGGAACATGAGATTGTACAGAAACGTGTTCGTGGTGACGGACCAGGCTTTGCCGGACTTGAAAAAAAACTCGAAGTTCTTGAAATGGTTCCAGGGACTGCCCAGGATGCCGTCCCGATAGTTGAACTCCTTGAAAGCAAGGACGATGCCCCCGATGGGCAGATAGGAGAACAGGACGAAGTACAGGCACACGGGCACGAACATGAGGTAGAGAGTCCTGTTCTTCGCAAGCTCGTGGAAAAGCCCCCGCCCATGCATGGACCGGAGTATAGAAGGCGTCACGCGGCGCGCACTACACGAATTTGTTGCGATTTCGACCGTTTCGTTACGATATGTTTTCACCCGCCCTTTTCCGGCGCGCTTCTGCATGGTACAGTGCAACCCGGGGAGAACGCACGTGCTCACGCTCATGATCGTCGATGACGAGAGAATGACACGGGAGAGCCTGGCGAAGTATGTCGCCTGGAGCACGGTGCACATCGGCTCGGTCAGGACGGCGCGGAACGGAATAGAGGCGCTTGCCATGGCCGACCAGGATCCTCCGGAAATCCTCCTGACCGACGTGCGCATGCCCAGAATGAACGGCCTGGAGCTGGCCGCCCGGGTGAAGACCCTCAATCCATACTGCAAGGTCGTCTTCCTCAGCGGGTACGCCGACAAGGAGTACCTGAAAGAAGCCATCCATCTCCAGGCTGTCAGCTACGTCGAGAAGCCCGTGGACCTGGAGGAGGTGAAGGAGGCCGTGCGCATGGCGGTTGCCGCTTTCGAGCGGGACGCCGGAGTGGATCGGGAAGAGATCACCCGCCGCCTGGTGACGGGAGACGAGGAGGCGCGCTCCCTCGTCGGCTCTTTCGAGCCGCACACGAGCTTCACCGCGGCGGCCCTGCGGCTGGAATGGTCCGACGCTCTCGAGGAAAGGGAGCGACCGCACTGGAGACGCAAGGTGCGTGTGGCCTGCGGGGAGTGCGCCCCCTTCAACCTTGCCACGTCCCTCCTGGGCTTCGTGGAGACCGACGTCATGGCGGTCATCGCGGCGAAGAAAATCACGCAATCCCTGGCATTCGAAGAGCTCCTTACGATTCTCGGGGGCGTTGCAGAAGGCGCATTCTCGGCGTCGGTCGGCGTCGGTGCCCCGGGTCCGGGGGCTGGAGGCTCTGCCGCGTGCCTGGGCTTCGGCGCGCGAGGCGTTGAGTCTTCATTTTTATCGGGAAAAGGAGCAGGTCTTTTTCCCCTTCGTGAAGCGAACGGACAGGTTCTCCGTCGGCAGAGAGGATCTTGCCCGGTTTCGGGAGAGCCTCCGGGACAACGACATCGAGCGCGCCATGGCGTGCGTAGACGAGATCGAGCTCGGCGCGCGGCGCCTGCAGGCGGTCGATATCGACTCGGTGCGTGATGCGTTTTTCAGACTGTACCTGATCATCGTAGAAACCCTCGGCAACAAGAGCGAGGAGACGTACATCTGGCAGGAGATACGGGAGCGCCAGACGCTCACCGCGCTCACACGGTTCGTCCTCCATCATCTCTGGACGGCATTCGGCGAGCCTGCCTCACACGGAAAGTTGTCCCGGACAATCCGGGAGATCCAGCGCTTTGTCCGGGAGAACTACATGTCCATGGGGCTCACCCTTGGCGTCATTGCCGAGCACTCAGGCCTGAGCCGCACCTATGTCAGCTCCCTGTACAAGGCGGCGACCGGGCAGAACGTCAACGAGTACCTCACTGCCCTGCGCATCGAAAAGGCGAAGGAGCTCCTCCTGGACGGGCACAGGAAGACGCACGAGGTGGCCCTGAGCGTGGGGTATCGCGACGCGAACTATTTTTCCGCGCTCTTCAAAAAGCGCGTGGGGAGGAGCCCTTCCGTGTACAGGGAATCATGATCTCCCGAAGGATCTCCGATCTGGGAATCCGCCAGAAGCTTTTCATCAGCTACTTCATGCTCGTGCTTTTTTTCCTCTGCCTGTACCTGGTCATCAATTCCGTGCTCGTGGTGAATGAGAACAAGAAGCAGGTCCTGCGCTCCGCGGAGCACGTGTTCGGGCAGACGCGCGCGTACCTGGAGTACAAGACGGAGTCCGTCCGCAACCTCCTGTACTTTCTCACCTCCAACTCGGTGGTGCAGGAGCTCTTCGAGCGGCGGGCGCGCTACTATCACGAGAATATCGGCCGCTGGCCCATTGATTCACAGACCTTCGAAAAGATGTCCTACCTGACGACATTCAACCCGGATATCGTGGCCATCAGGTTCTACATGTCCTACGGACTCGCGTCGGTCTTTCAGAACGAAACCTTCATTGCCCTTTCCCGGGTGCAGGACGCCGCCTGGTACCAGCGCCTCCTGCGCAACGAGCGGCGCATCTACTGGTACGCGGACCCTTTTGCGCCGGAAGGCGGCGCCAAATCCACCGAATACGGCGGCGCGCGGTTCATCCACGCCGCGCGGAGCGTTCTGAACAGTCAGAACATCAAGGAGCTCACCGGCGTCGTGCAGTTCGACATCTCTCCGGCCATGCTGCACGCCACGCTCGGCAATGCGAGTCTCACCGAGTCCTCGTTCGCGCTTCTCATCAACGCAGACGGAGAAGTGGTGGACTCCGCGGGTTCCGTGTCCGCGGAAAGCGCCGCGTCCTTCTGGGGCAAGGCCAGCGCCCTTCGCCGCGGGGACTTCGGCTCCGAGTCCTGGGATACGGTGACCCTTGCCCGCAATACGTACCTGGTGGGCACGCAGGCAATCGAAGGCACGGATTGGGTGCTCATGCTCGTTCTGCCCAACCGCGACATCGTGCGCCTGAGCGCGCGGCCTGCGCAGAAGATGGTCTTCGTCTTCGCCTTCATGACCCCGCTCACCCTGTTCCTGGCGTTCTTCGTCTCCCGCTCGGCAACAAAGCGGATCAGGGGCCTCATATCGAGGATGGACACGGTCGTGCAGGGCGATTTCTCCGTCACGCTCGATCCGGGAAACAGGGACGAGATCGGTCAGCTTACCGAGCGCTTCAACTTCATGATCGCGGAAGTGGAGCAGCTCGTGGAGGAGAAGTACACGCTGGGCAAGGAAGTGAAGAACCTGGAGCTCAAGGCCCTCCAGGCGCAGATCAACCCCCACTTCCTCTACAACACGCTCGATCTCATCAACTGGATGTCCGTCCGTCACGATGCCCAGGAGATCCGGACCCTCGTCACCGCCCTGTCCCGGTTCTACAAGCTGAGCCTGGGCAGGGGAGAAGACACGGTCCCCCTGAGGGATGAGCTGGAGCACGCGCGCACATACGTGCAGATTCAGAACATGCGCTATGAGAACGCGATCACGCTCGTTATCGACACCCCGCCGGACCTGGACGAATGCCGCGTCCTCAAGCTCGTCCTGCAGCCCCTTATGGAAAACTCCATATTCCACGGAATCATGCTGAAGAAGGAAGAGCGGGGGGTTATTCGGATCACCGCAGAGCGCGCGGGGGCCGACCTGCTCCTCTGCGTCGACGATGACGGGGTGGGAATGACCGGGGAGAGACAGCGCCAGATACTGACGAGCGGGGTGATTGCGGGCGACGGTCACGGCTACGGCGTCCGCAACATCCACGAGCGGCTGCAGTTGAGCTACGGACCCGAGTCCGGCCTTTCCTTCGAGAGCTGCGAAGGGAAGGGCACACGGGTGCGCATCCGCATGAAAATATGAAGCCGCGCAAGATCGAACCGGTGGAACGGCCGCTCCTGGTGAGCCCTGAAATCGATCTGCGCGGGACCGCCCCGCGCATCCAGCCGGCCCTT
>Ga0265338_10010006_pt1 | contig 11210 bp, 13 predicted proteins | sample 42126metaG_FD_193579 | JGI IMG/M metagenome (GOLD analysis project Ga0265338, IMG submission 193579) | Rhizosphere microbial communities from Carex aquatilis grown in University of Washington, Seatle, WA, United States - 4-21-26 metaG | ecosystem: Host-associated > Plants > Roots > Rhizosphere... | reverse complement strand
CGGCCGAAATCATTTGTGCTTCATCAGTGAAATCTGTGGCCCGATTCAATCCAAAAAAGCCGTCAGCGGGCTGGTGGCGCTCGCAGTTTCCTGCATGGCACCGAGTCCGGATTCAAACGCCGCGCGCCCGGCCTCCACGGCCATCTTGAACGCGACCGCCATGCGATCCGGGTCACTTGACACCGCGACGGCGGTGTTGATCAGCACGGCATCCGCGCCCAGTTCCATTGCTTCCGCCGCATGGCTGGGCGCGCCGAGGCCGGCGTCCACCACCACCGGCACCGTGGCCTGTTCGATGATGATGCGAATCTGGTCACGTGTCTGGATGCCGCGATTCGAACCGATGGGCGAACCGAGCGGCATGACCGTGGCGACGCCGATGTCCTGGAGCCGCTTCGCCAGCACCGGGTCGGCGTTGATGTAGGGCAAAACGGTGAATCCTTCCTTCACCAAAATTTCGGCGGCCTTGAATGTCTCGACCGGGTCGGGCAACAGGTAACGCGGGTCGGGATGAATTTCGAGCTTCACCCATTTCGGGAGGCCGGCGGCGGCGGCAAGGCGGGCGAGGCGCACGGCTTCCTCGGCATTCATCGCGCCGCTGGTGTTGGGCAGCAGCAGGTATTTTTTGGGGTCAATGAATTCCAGGATGTTCGCAAACGGGTCGTTTTTGCCTCTCAAATCGGCGCGGCGGAGGGCGACGGTGACCATTTCCGCGCCGCTGGCGGCCAGGGCATCACGCATGGCTTCGGGCGACGAAAATTTTCCGGTGCCCATGATGAGTCGCGACCGGAAAATCCGTCCGGCGATGACCAATGGCTGGTTGGTTGACGACATTGCAACCAATTTAAGAAATTTCGCGGGTTTGTCGAGAAGTGAAGCCCTGCGCATTTACGATTTTCGATTGACGATTTACGCAAGTAACAACGTCGGTCGCACTAATCGTATATCGCAAATCCACTTGGAACTTCGCCAGCAAGAATCTAGCCTGACGCAATGTTTCGTCCGTGCATTGACCTGCATGAAGGCAAAGTGAAGCAAATCGTCGGCGGCACGCTCGGCGAGCCGTCCGCGTTGCACACGAATTTTGTCTCCAACCGCTCCGCTGCGTGGTTCGCTGAACTCTACAAGCGCGACGGCCTGGCGGGTGGCCATGTCATCCAGCTTGGCCCCGGCAACGAGACCGAGGCCCGCGCCGCCATCGCGGCGTTTCCCGGCGGACTGCACATCGGCGGCGGCGTCACCGCGCAAAATGCGCGCGGCTGGCTCGACGCCGGCGCCTCGCACGTGATCGTCACCAGCTGGGTCTTCCGCGAAGGCCGCGTGGATTGGGCACGGCTGGATGAACTGGTCAAGACCATCGGCAGGAACCGGCTGGTGCTGGATTTGAGCTGCCGCAAAAAAGCCGAGAGCCGAGAGCCGAGAGCCGAGAGCCGGAAAGGAACTGAATCCCTCGACCCTCGACCCTCGACCCTCGACTACTTCGTGGTCACCGACCGCTGGCAAAAGTTCACGGAAGTGATCATCAGCCCTGAGACGCTTCAAAAGCTGGCCGGCAGTTGCGCGGAATTTCTGGTGCATGCCGTGGACGTGGAGGGCTTGTGCCGGGGCATTGACCGCGAGCTGGTGGAAAAGCTTGGTGAGTGGGCGCCGATCCCGACGACTTACGCCGGCGGCGCGAATTCGCTGGCCGACCTGGAGGAGGTCACCCGGCTCGGGCGGGGGAAAATTGACCTGACGATCGGCTCGGCGCTGGACATCTTCGGCGGCACCGGTGTGAAATACGACGACTGTGTAAAATTCAACCGCCGCCAGAAATGAATTCCAGCGGCGGTTGATGGAGAACAATTCTATCTTACTTGGCCGCTTCCAGCTTGGTGACGGTCATCATTTCCTTGCCGTCCTTTTCCGTAACGGTGCCGGTGGCGGTCACATTCCTGGCGTCACCGTGGCAGACCTCTCCGTGCATGGCGTCGCTCACATCGTTTTTCGCCAGGTAATAATTGACGGTCTTGCCGTCCTGTTTCACCTGGATGACGTTCTGGCAACTGTCGGTTTCGTGCAAAGTGCATTTGCCGCAGACCATCGAGCCGGTGACGGTGACTTCCTTGCCCGCAGCGTCAGCCGCGACGAGACGCGAGATGGAAACCGCCAGCAACAGGGCGGCGACCGCTAGAAATATAATGGATTTTTTCATGGTTTATTGGTTGGTTGATGTTCAGGAGTAAGACACCACGGTTAATGGTTTTGTTCAACCTAATTAATACCCGGTTTCCACTAAAGGCGGGTTCAAGGCAGAACCTGGACGCGATAGAAACGGACACCGTTGGTGGCGGTCACGTCGAGGTATTGCATGTTGGTGCCGGCGGCAGTGACGGCCAGACCGTTGCTTAACCATGAGCCGGCCAGAAGATTGGTGCGGCTGAACACCTGATAATTCTTGCCGGCGACGCTCAGCCAGCGGACGGCCGCGCCGCTGTGGCTGTTCGTCGGCGACAGCAATTTGAAGATGGACGCGGCGTTGGTCGGATTGGTCCCGGCGATGTATTCGGCCAGGTTGTTCATGCCGTCGCCATCGGGATCGGCGGTGGGCGCCGCATTGGACGCGGTAAACACCGGGAAGTACGTGCGCTGATATGCATCATCCAGCCCGTCAAAATTGTAATCCAAAACCGCCGGCCGGATCTTGAGAAAGCCGTTGGCGTAGGCGAAGTTCGTGCCCTGCTGCACGATGAACGTGCGAAGTCCGGGGGTGGCATTGCTGGCAATGCTGATGGACACGGAGATGAAATTCAGCCCGAGATTACCCAGATTGGCGTCGAACGTCGGAGCGCCCAGCGTCAAACCGTCACCAGTGATGGTAAAGCTCGCTCCACTCGTCGGCAGATTGCTCGAAGCCACGCCGATGGTGTAATTGCTCTGGCCGACAACCATGGCGGCCGGCATTGAACCCCATGAATAAGTGTTGGCGGCGGCCGTCGGCATACGAATATTGGTTATGCGAAACAGTTCAGCATTCGTGAGCACCGTGAAATTAACCACGTTCGTGCTGTTGGCAACCACGGTCACGGACAGGTTGGTGGTGGGCAGAAACGACGTAAACGCATTGCTGTAAACGGCGCTGATCTCGAGTCCGGTGCATAGCGAGTCAATCCCGGCAGTGGCAGCCGGGTCGAGCGGGCTGACTCGCAGGCGGTAAGTGCCGGGTGGAATCGCATTCATCGCATAATTGCCATTGGTCCAGGTGAGTGTGCCGGTAAAATCATTGCTGGCCACCGCATCCTGCGCGACAACGATGGCGCCAATCACAGGCGTGCCGTTCAACGTCACCGAACCCTTGATGGCACCGAAGCTCGTCAGATTGGTGGCATATAAAAATCGCATGGCGGTGATGTCATCGCTGCTCGCACCATCCTGGACGTTTACGCCCGAGTTGCCGGCAAAGAACATCGTAGCTCCGCCGAGCGGCGAATGGGTGAGTCCCAGAAAGTGACCGAGTTCATGCAGGGCGGTGGACTCGACAAAGTAGTTCGGATTGTTCGGATCAAAAAAGTCGGTATACCACTCGTATTGATTTCCGTTGAAAACGATGTCGGCCTGAAGGAGCTCGTTGCTGGTCACGGTGAAGGAGGTAAAGGTCACGCCCAAGGCGCCACTGATGTCGCTGTGCCCGCCATTGACGAGCGTGGTGCCCTTGACCCAATAAATGATGTTGGTGTTGTCGGCGGTGTTCACATCCACCGGTGGATTCACCAGCCCGGCTTCTTCAAACTTGATGACAGTGTTGGAGATGGCCTGCCACTGGCCGACCGCGGCACGGACACCGTTCAGTTCCGCTGCCTTGTTGGTCGTGGAGTAACCGTCCGATGCCAGGAAATAACGGAGGGCATGCGTGCTGCGGTTCATGACGTTCGTGGGCACAGAACCGTTGGGCGCGAGAAAGTTCCAATGCTCAACGTTGGTGAGGGAATTATAATTCAAGACATAGGCGTGCGCCGACAGTCCGGCGCCCAGCAATATCGGCAAGACCCGGCGAATGGTTTTCATGGCGTCACCCGTTTGACTTGTTGTTTAAGCGTAGTCACGGACAGAAATGCGGAGGAGTCGCGTGGGTTGCCGGCGGCCGATTCCGGAGTGCCGTGAAAAAGGTTGTTGGCGAACTTTTCGCCGGTCTGCGGATCGTGCCAGACGCGGAACTTTCCCTGGGCCAGTCCGATGGTCACCGGTTCGCCGCGGGCATTGAAAACCAGGAACGCCACGAACTCCTCGCCAAGCTCATATTGAACATTGCCCGAAACCTCGTCACGCACGTCACCCACCGTACCGCCACCTTGAACGATGGTGAGAGCATTCGGCGAAGCATTGGTGGGCAGCACGCCTTTCCAAACTTCCGCCACCCGGATGTTGACCTTGGTGTAAATCCGTCCCGCATCGTCGCGCAGTGAGGTTTTGTCCAGCACCGTCCCTTGAACAATCAAGTCGGCCTTGCGCGTCAATTCGTCAACCGTCAGCGGGCGCATGAGGACCGCACTTGCATCGGATAATTTGAGGAAAAGCAATCCCACCGCCAATAGCCAGCAACCTTGTAATCTCATGCCGGGAACATAGCATGTTTTACGCCAGCCCTCACCGCATAATTTCACCTCAACCGGCTTTTTGCTCCTCGGCAAACAGCTCGGCAACCGCGATTTGAAATTCAGGTATCAACGCCTCCGTCAGCCGTTCACTGCCGGCCAGGATGCCTTTCAGCACCAGGCCGAAGGGCGTGCTGTGATAAACTTCCACGTTGTCGTAGCGCGGATCCACCATCCACAGCCGCGGCACGCGAATGTCCTCATACACCTGCTTCTTGATGAACGTGTCGGTGTGGTGATCGTCCCGGCTGACAACTTCCACCGCCAGCCAGAGTTTGCCCGTCGCCACGGTCACGAGCGCAAGGTCCGGACACAACAGCGTCGTCCGGGAAATGCGGATCTGGGCGCGGGGAGCGAGCAGCCGGGCACTGGCAAGCTTCGCGACGCCGGCGGTCATCACCGCGTGCAGGCGGTCGCAAATCATTTCGTGGCGGGTGCCCGGCGCCGAACGCACCAGCGACCCCCCTTCCAGAATTTCCTCATACGGCTGGCTCACGGACAACAGCAAAGCAGCGTTTTACGCGGGCGGCAAGCGGCCTTTTTTGTTCAAAACAGAACTTGTCAAACATCCGGCGGGCCGCTATTCTCTGCGCCCTTTTGATAAATATATGGCAGTAAAAATTCGCATGAAGCGCGTCGGGGCCAAGAACGCTCCGGTGTTTCGCATTGTGGTGGCTGACGGTCGCAGTCCGCGCGACGGCAAGTTCATCGAGGAAATCGGCACATACCAGCCGTTGAAGCCGGGCGACAACTTCACGCTCAAGCTTGAGCGCGCACTCTACTGGGTCGCCAAGGGCGCCCAGCCGAGCGAAACCGTCGCCAGCCTCATCAAGAAGGCCGGCAAGGCGGTCCCGGCAGCCGCCTGAGAACAACCTGTTTTGTGCGATGCAGGCGTTTTTGGAATACGTCGTCAAAGGCCTCGTGCAGCACGCCGACGCGGTGAACATCACCCCGGTGGAGCGCGGAGGCGTGACGGTTTACGAACTGCGCCTAGATCCGCAGGATGTGGGCAAAATCATCGGCCGCCAGGGAGTGACGATCAATGCGATCCGCTCGTTGCTGCTGGCCGGCAGCGCCAAGAAGGGCCTGCGCTGCTCGGTGGAAATTGTCGAGGACGGCAAAAAACCGTAATCGTCCCCGTTTTCGTACTGGTCGTCGAAATTTCGATGGCAGTACAAGAGCGGCAAGGACGAGCGCGAAAATGAAAATTGACGTGCTCACTTTGTTTCCGGCGATGTTCGCCGGGCCGCTGGATGAAAGCATCGTCAAACGGGCGCGCGAGGCCGGTCGGTTGGATTTAAAAATCCACAACCTGCGCGACTGGACGCATGACCGGCACAAGACCGTGGATGACCGGCCCTTTGGCGGCGGACCGGGCATGTTGCTGAAGCCGGAGCCGCTTTACGAAGCGGTGGAAAGTTTGAAGCGCGAGCAGACGCGTGTGATTTTGTTGTCGCCCGGCGGTCGGAAGTTCGACCAGGCCATCGCAGGCAAGTTGGCGCAACTGGAAGATTTACTGCTCGTCACCGGCCATTACGAGGGTTTTGACGAGCGGGTGCGGGAAGGATTGGCCGACGACGAATTGTCCATCGGCGATTACGTGCTGACGAACGGCGCGCTGCCGGCGATGGTGGTGATTGATGCGGTGACGCGGCTGTTGCCCGGGGTTTTGGGCGACGACGAAAGTTCGCACGATGAATCCTTCAGCCACGGGCTGCTGGAATATCCGCAATATACGCGGCCGGCGGAATTTCGCGGGATGAAGGTCCCGGACGTTCTGGTTTCCGGCAACCACGCCGAGATCGAAAAATGGCGGCGGGAGCAGGCGAAGTTGCGGACACAGGAACGAAGACCGGATTTGTTGAAATAAAATTTTATGAACCAGGCATTACAAGAAAAAATTGAATCGGAACAGTATCGCAAGGACACCGCGGTTTTCGCGGTGGGCGATTCGGTAAAAGTGCACACCAAGGTCGTCGAAGGCGACAAGGAACGCATCCAAATTTTCTCGGGCGTTGTCATCGGCAAGCGCGGACACGGATTGAACGAGACGTTCACCGTTCGCCGCATCAGCTACGGTGAAGGCGTCGAGCGCGTGTTTCCTGTAAATTCACCGCGCGTGGACAAGATCGAAGTCGAGCGCCAGGGCTCGGTGCGCCGGGCCAAGCTGACCTACCTCCGCAAGCGCCTCGGCAAGGGCGCGACGCTGGTCAATGAAAAGCAGGAAAAGGCCGTGGCAGCGCCGGCGAAATAATTTCGCGGACCCATTTCAATCAAGGCGGGGCATTGGCCCCGCCTTTTTTACTTCTCTTTCGTGGCCGTTGTGATAAGTTGTATTTATCATGAACCGGATTGCTGTTCAATTTCTGGATCAGGGACTTCACCGGGTGCTGTTCGATGCGATGCCCATGCCCGTATTCGTGGTGGACAAGGATGTCAGCGTGCTGGAATACAATCAGGCTGCCGCCCGGCTGATTGAATCGGAAAAGGCGGCGATTTTGAACCGGTACGGCGGTGACGTGTGGCAGTGCCTGCATGCCGCGGAGAAACTTGAAGGCTGCGGCCAGGCTGCCGCCTGTAAAAATTGCGTGGTGCGGGAATCCGTGCGGGCGGCAGCGGCGGGCCGCCGGGTCACGCGGCGATGGGCGGAAATGGACCTGATGCTCAAGGGCAAGCCAGCCAAGATGAACCTGCGGGTGAGCTGCCAGCCGTTTAAGTACGGGAAAAATTCCCTGGTTCTCCTCGTACTCGAAGGTCTGAATGACTAGTCGGTAAACCCATTTCAAAAAGACGAGCCTGGGGTCGCACTATCGTTTGGCGAGTCAAGCTCCTTGGCTATACGCATTATCGCGCCAGATCATTTCACCCCAAATGATTCACCACATCGTTCGCACCGGCGACAACTTCCTTGCGGGTCTTCAAATCACGGATGCGGACATAGGCGTCGCTTTCCAGCCGGACGGTGTGGGCCACCTTCAAATCCTGCGCGCGTTTGAACTGCTTGTCTGATTTTGCCGGGGTCAGCGAATAATCCACGGCATATCCCGCCGCGCGCAAATCCTGCACCAGCTTGAGCGAAGGCGGACGCAGAGTTTCGTCCTCAATGAGCACGTACACGTCCATGGGCGAATCAAATTTCGGCAGCCGGCCGCGTGCCTTGAGCAGCTCCAGCAATACCACATCGCCCATGCCGAAACCAAGCGCCGGCAGATCCACCTTGCCGCCGCTGATGAGTTTGACGAGGTTGTCGTAGCGTCCACCGCCGGCAATGGCGCGGAACTCGCCTTTGGCATCGAACGCCTCGAACACGACCCCGGTGTAATACGCCAGCCCGCGAATGACCCGGTAATCCACCTTCACAAAATCGCGTAAGCCACGCGCTGCCAGATTATCCAGAATGCTCTGCAACTCCGCGGTCGGTTTGCCGGATTCGATGAACTGGTTCACCGCCGCAAGCGAGAAACCCAGCGCTGCAAGCTTTGTTTCGTTCTCCTCCGGCGACGAACGTTCCAGTTTGTCAATTGTCTGGAAAAAATCGTACTCATGGGCGGTTTTTCCCCCGCCCTGCTTGAAAAACGCCTCCCAGGCGTTCCGGCTGCTGAGGCGGATGATGAAATCCTGCTCGGTCAGGCCAAACGAACGCAGCGTGTCAATGAGCAGCGCAATCAATTCCGCGTCCGCCGCCGGGTCGGTCTCGCCGATGAGGTCGGCATTGAACTGGAAATGTTCGCGCAACCGGCCTTTTTGCTGGCGCTCGTAGCGGAACAATTGCGGAATGGCGAACCACTTGATCGGCTTTTTGTAATTGCGTTCGTGCGCGGCCACCATGCGCGCGAGCGTCGGCGTCATTTCCGGCCGCAACGTCACGGCGCGTTCACCCTTGTCCGTGAAGTTGTAGAGCTGGCCGACAATCTCCTCGCCGCTTTTGGTGGTGAAGAGTTCCAGCGGTTCGAGCGGCGGGCCGTCATATTCGCGGAAGCCGTAACGCCGGGCGGTCACGCGCCATTGATCGAAGATGTGCTGGCGGGCGTCGGCGCTCCAGACATCGGGATGCGGGAGCGGTTCGGGATAAAAATCGCGAAAACCGGGCAATCGTTCCATAGATTCCAAGCAGCCTAAAAGGCCGGCGGCAAAAAGAGAAGTGAATAAGCGAACCGGCCCTTCACTGGCGCAATCGGAAATACTGGTTCGACGATGAAAATGGCACTCCCACGATGATGTAATTGCCGATGACGTTCGAGGTAACGGTGACCGGGATCCAGGATCCAGTCTGGAGGCTGCCCCGCGATTCGATGGTGTAGTTGGAAGCCCAAGTCGGGAAGACCAGAACAAAATTCGTGTCGTAGCAGGTCTGGTATAATGTCAGCGGACTGGTTGGCGGGACCGGATTGAGTGAAGCCAGCAGGCTGATGACCGGCGGCGAATTGGTCAAGGCCGGCGGCGGAACGATGACCGGCGGGGCCAGCCAGATGTCCCAAATGTTCGAGCCTGGCGCGTTGGTGGCGGTCAGCGTCGGCAAGCTGGTTTCGATATGACCGGTCAAATGGCGCAGGAATCCGGGGTCGCCGTCCGCCGTCACCGTGAGGTCGTACCACCCGCTGTTGCTGGAAATGGAAAGGAAAGTGTTCGTTCCGCTGTTGCCGGGAAGAACGCTATTGGTCCACGGTCCGCCCAATCCGTAACCGTCAGTGATGGTAAAGTTCACCGTCGCGGGTGTTGAATTTTGCAGGATCAGCGTGAGGCTGCCCGCGCTGGCATCAACGCTGGTGGCCACCTCGATCCGGTTGCAATCGTAATTGATGTTCCCGGCAAACCGGCGTTGGAAGCCATTGGGGCCATAGCAGGAAAAATCATATCGTCCCCCTGCGGCCGCCGCATTGGTAAACGAAACATTTGCATATTTGCCGGGGCGGATGTCGTATTGCCACGGTCCATCGGTCCGGAAGGCGTTGGCATAGATCGAAAAATGTGCGGACGCGGCACCGGCATTGGTCAGCGTGATGGAAAGGCCGCCGGAACCGCAGTCAGTCAGGACATTGGCGTCCGGCTGATACGGCAGCGGCATGAAAAATTTTGCACCGGCTTCCTGCTGCGGTGCCGTTTGCGGCACGGGCACGGCGGGATAGCTGCCGCTACCGCAATTGATCGGCGAAACGGCCGGCAACGCCGGATAATTCGTGTCGGGATTCGCGAAATTGAAGGCCGAGGTCAGGTCGCCGCAAACCAGTCGGCGCCAGGCGCTGATGTTGGGTTCCTGCACGCCCGTCCAGGTCTCCAGAAAACGGATGATCGAGGTGTGATCAAACACTTGGGAACATACCCGCCCGCCGCGGGTCCAGGGCGAAACAATAATCAGCGGCACCCGGACGCCGAGGCCAATCGGCTCTCCGTTCACAAACTCGTTGGTGGTTCCCGGAGGAGGCGTCGGCGACGGGATATGGTCATAGAACCCGCCGTTCTCGTCGTAAGTGATGATAAAGACCGTGGAATTGAATACGGCCGGATTTGAGGCGAGCGCATTCATCAGTTGATTCAAAAACCATTCGCCTGTGTCCGGAGAAAAGGCTGGATGTTCCGAATAACCATACGGCGGGATGATCCAGGAAACGCTGGGCAGGGTTCCGTTGGTGACATCGTGATGTAATGCCGCGACCACATCGTCCACCATGGCCACGCCACGGTCATAGAGCGGGTTTCCCGGCAGGGCATTTATGTATTGGGCGAACCAAGGCAACGCGTCGCCGAACCAGTCGCCGTTCGGACGATAGACCTTCCAACTGACACCCGCCGCCTGCAAGCGCTCCGGGTAGGTTGTCCAAGTGTAACCGCTCGCCGGCACGCTATTATTCAGCACCGGTCCGCCACCGGTGCCATTCGGATCAATCATGCCGCTAAACAGGTAGAGACGATTGGGAAAAGTCGGCCCGATCACCGAACAGAAATTGGCATCGCAGATGGTGTAGGCATCGGCCAGAGCGTAATAATAGGAAAGATTGGTGCGGTTATAACAAGTCATCACATCCGGGCCCTTTACCGGCACCCACTGATTCCACTGGCCCCCATTCCAAGCCTCAATCCCGCCATTTTCAGTGTGATCCACGTCGCCGAGACACGACGACGTCACGTGAAACGGCAGCACGTAGTTGGTGTTCTGGGGTTGGAAAAAATCGTTGTTTCCATTCTGGAAAAGCAAGGCGGCATGATCGTTGAAACCGCGCACACCCTTCATGGAGCCGTAGTAATGGTCGAATGACCGGTTCTCCTGCATCAGGATCACCACGTGCTGCACATCCTGAATGGTGCCGGTCGCGGCCCATCCGCGCGCCAACAACGCCGCCGATACGAAAATCGCCCACAATGCCGCCTTCAAGAATGGGAGCTGGTAATAATGCCGGGACATGGGAGGAATTTTGAGTGTCAATGGATTGTTGGTTGACCGCCAATGGTCAACCAGCTGCGGAACGCGGGCGCTGACTTGATTGGAACGTACTTCTAACGTAAGCCAAATTCAGGAAATTGCCAGCCAGCATGTTCTGGCCGTTTGGTTCGCCGCTGTTTCTGAGTTTCCGGCATTCATAT
>Ga0265338_10010005_pt1 | contig 11212 bp, 12 predicted proteins | sample 42126metaG_FD_193579 | JGI IMG/M metagenome (GOLD analysis project Ga0265338, IMG submission 193579) | Rhizosphere microbial communities from Carex aquatilis grown in University of Washington, Seatle, WA, United States - 4-21-26 metaG | ecosystem: Host-associated > Plants > Roots > Rhizosphere... | reverse complement strand
GGTCAGCATGATGCTCACGGCTATGGCGATCGTGCGCGAGAAAGAAATCGGGACGCTGGAACAGTTGATGGTCACGCCCATTCGGCCCATAGAGCTGATGATCGGGAAGACCCTGCCATTCGCTTTGGCCGGTCTGGTGCAGGTCGCCTTCGTCACCACCGCCGCGCTGGTGGTCTTCCACATTCCGCTGCGCGGGAGTGTGCCGCTACTATTCTGCGCGGCCGTGGTCTACCTGATGACCACGCTGGGCGTGGGACTGTTCGTCTCCACTATCTCGCAGACCCAGCAGCAGGCGGTGATGGGCTCGTTCTTCTTTTTCACGCCGGCCTTCATGCTGAGCGGCTTCGCGTTTCCGATCCGCAACATGCCGCTGCCGGTGCAGCTGTTGAGCTACCTCGACCCGGTGCGCTATTTCATGACCATCGTGCGCGGAATCTTTCTGAAGGGCACGGGCTTTTCGGTGCTCTGGCCGCAGTTCGCGGCGCTATTCCTCTATGGCACGTTCGTGCTGACCGCGAGCGCCATGCGCTTCCACAAGCGGCTCGATTGAGAAGGGACTTGCAAAACTCAGTTCGTTGCATCCGCGGCGAGAGGTGAAAGGGCTGAAAAGCGGCGACAGGCACCGCTGTCCACGCGCGCTCGAGACCTATCCCGTTGACTAGGCGGACATGTCGCTTGGGACAGCGGAGCCAGTCACCGTTTTTCAGCGGAGTCTTCAGTCTGTCAGGTTAATTTCGCAAGTCCTCTAAAGGCCCGCGGTAGCACCGAACCGCGACCGCGAGGGAGCGGACTACTTCCGCAAATACGCGTCGTCGCCCCGCCGCCAGTCTTCGCGAGGCGGCGAGAAAACGTCCATGACCTTGCAGTCCTCGAGCGCCTCGACCGAGTGCGGCTCGTGAGCGGGAATATGCAGCACGTCGCCAGCCTCGAGCGTCAGCTCGCTCCCGCCGATGCGGAAAAGAAGCCGGCCCTGTTCGACCATCGAGATCTGCTCGTTGACGTGCGCGTGCTCGGGCACGATGCATCCCTTGGCGAGCTCGATGCGTGCGATGGTGATCTGGGCGCCATGAATCACCCGGCGCCAAAACAGGGGATTCAACTGCTCTCTTTCGACCGAAGCCCAGTTGTAGCGAGTCATGTTAGCGATTCCCCAGCCCCACGAACAGAATTCCCAGCAGGATCAGGCACAGCCCGGCGAGTTTGCGCGTCGTGAACTTCTCATTGAAAAAGATGCGCGCCCACACCAGCGCCCAGATGTAGCTCAGAGAAACCAGTGGATAGAGCACGCTGAGCTGGCCGTGCTTGATTCCGAGCACGTAAAGCACGGACGATCCAAGGAAGAAAACCACGCCCACCGCCAGCTTGAAATTCAGGAACAGGTAGCGCAGCCCGCCGTGGAGCTTCGCGGCTCCGGCCTTCAGGAAGCCCGCACCGATCGAGCCAAAAAACGACGCGACCAGGACCAAGAGCATCGATGCGACTGGGGTCTTCATTTGTGGGCGTCCTTTCCGAGCACCGCGACGCCGGTCACGATGATCACGATACCGGCCAATTTCGACCAGTTGAGCGTGTCGTGGAAGAACCAGAACGAAAGGCCCGCGACCCAAACATAGGTCAGCGAGATGATCGGGTACAGGATGGAGAGCTCGCCGTCCTTCAACGCGAAAATGAACAGCACGGTCATCAGCGCATAGAGGCAGTAGCCGGCAAATAGTGGCGGGACGGTGAAGAAGCCGAGAAACGTCGACCACAGGGTTGGGTTCACCAACCTATCGGCGCCCATCTTGATCAGGATCTGGCCGGCGGCCCCGAGGGCCGTGCAAATGACAACCAAGCCAATCCCCTTGCGCCGGGCGGCCACGCGACGCGCCTCGACCGCGGCGGAATCTGCGGGTGAACTCAAAGGACCTCCAGAATCATTCATGATAACGGATCGCCATAGCCGCCACCGCCCGGCGTCTCGATACGCAGCACATCGCCCGCGCGCGTATCGAGGGCTACTTTGCCGGGAAGCCGGATGACGCGCCCGCGTCGCAGGAGCGAATTACGGCCGGGCTTGCCGGGCCGGCCGCCGGAGAGTCCGTAGGGGCCGCGCTTGCGGCGGTCCGAGAGCAGCGTGAGCTGGGACGGCGCGAGCAACTCGATCTCGCGCACGATGCCGTCTCCGCCGCGATGATGGCCCGCGCCGCCCGATCCTCCGCGGATGCGGTAGGCGCGCACGCGCAGCGGGTATTGGTGCTCGAGCGCTTCAGCGGGCGTGTTCCAACTGTTGGTCATGTGCGTGTGCACCGCATCGAGACCGGGCGCCGCGGCCGAGGCACCCATTCCGCCGGCGACTGTTTCGTAGTAGGCGAAGGGCCGGTTGCGAGCGGCGTCCCATCCGCCCAGGCTGAGGTTGTTCATGGTGCCGGAGCTCGCGGCCGGGATGCGCTCCGGAGCCGCAGCCGACAGGGCGCCCAACAGGACATCGACAATGCGCTGCGACGTCTCGACGTTCCCCGCCGCCATGGCCGCGGGCATCCGCGCGTTGACCACGCTACCCTCGGGCGCGATCACGCGGATAGGGCGCAGCAATCCTGCCGTGTACGGCACGTCGGCGGCAATCAGGCAGCGGAACACGTACATGGCGGCCGAAACGGCCACGGCGTAATTTGCGTTCACGGGGGCTTGCGCCTGCGGATCGGAGCCGGTGAAATCGACGAGTGCGGAGTCGCCGTCGAGCGTGACGCAAACCGCGATCCGCACCGGGCGCTTCGACACGCCGTCGTCGTCGAGCCAATCTTCGAAGCGATAGGTCCCCGCGGGCAGAGCCGAGAGCGCGGCGCGCATCATCCGCTCGCTGTAATCCTGCAGGGCATGCATATTGCGGCGGACGGTTTCGATCCCGTATCGCGCGGTGATCTCCGCCAGTCGTGTCTGGCCGCGACGGATGGCCATGCATTGGGCCAGCAGATCGCCGCGGCGCTCCTCGGGCGTGCGCACATTGGCGAGGATGAGGCGAAGCAGGTCCTCGTCCAGGCGGCCGCCGCGAACCAGCAGTGAAGGCGGAATGCGCAGCCCTTCCTGGTAGATCTCGCGCGCCAGGGGCATCGATCCGGGGCTCATGCCGCCGACGTCGGAATGGTGGGCCCGGTTGGCCACATAGAACGCCGGCTCTTCGACGCCTTCGATATAGACGGCAGACACCGCGGTGATGTCGGGCAGGTGCGTGCCGCCGGCGAAGGGGTCGTTGACGATGGCGACGTCTCCGGCGGCGAGCCGGTACGCGTCCATGACGTGCCGCACGGAGAGCGGCATGGCGCCCAGGTGGACCGGCATGTGGTCGCCCATCGCGACGGTTTCGCCGCGGTCGTCATATACGGCGCAGGAGTAATCGCGGCGCTCCTTGATGTTGGCCGAGTACGAGGTGCGGCGGAGCACGGCGCCCATTTCTTCGGCTACCGAAACCAGCAGATTGCGGAACAGCTCGAGCTCGATGGGGTCGTGTTTCATGGCTTGGCCTCGCCTGGAGCGGCGGGCGGCGGCTCCGGTTCCGGCGGAGGCGCTAGTTCCGGCTCCCGGCACTCTCCGGCGCGCACCAGAAAGCTGGCCACGGGATGCCAGCCGGCCGGCGCCCGGCGCTCGACGCGGTAGGCCCGGGTGGCGCGGTCGGCATGCAGACGGTAGTCGCCGGAGGGGGCGGGGCGAGAGGCTTTCGGGAACGGCTTGTCGCTGGCCTCGCGCAGGTTCCACGTCTGGCCGCCATCCTCGGACTCATAGGTTTCGTAATGCTTGCCCGTCTCGCCCGAAAGTGGCCGCCCGATCCAGAGGAGACCGTGCGTTTTCGAGTCGAAATGGAAGAAGTCGATCGTTCCGGTGCGGCTCTCGCCAAAGACAGGCCGGCTCTCCCAGGTCTTTCCGCCGTCGTGAGTCAGCAGCAGAAACGGGTCGCGCGGGACGGCGCCAAGCGACTCGCCGCTGGCCCATCCGGTCTCAGCGTCGGCGAACTGAATCAGATCGAGCCCCGCGCCGCGGACGCGTTCGGCCGGCTCGCGCCAGGTGGTGCCTCCGTCATCGCTCGCGAGCAGGATGGAGGACAGCGTGGCGTCCTCCGCATGCAGGTTTCCCGAGACGAACAGTTCGCTGCCGGCGGAGTCGATGGTGTCTAGCTCCAGGTACACCGGGCAGGGCCGGGCCGCGGGACAGATCAGGCCGAGCGCGCGCAGGTCGTCCTGCGAACACTCGACCGGAACGCGCATCGGAGCGCCCGTGAACTTCAGCGAGGCAGCCGGCGTAGGCGCCGGTTCCTGCGCGCAAAGGGCGCAGGCAATCGTCAAGGGCAGCCAGGAGACGCGGAGCATGGCTCACTCAGATTGTACGCCGAGGGGCGGAGACTATGAGAAGATCGGGCTAGCGTGGCCGAGGCCGCGATGCTCGCCTGGATCCGCAGACTCGCAAGAAAGGAACAACCGCCGCCGCTCGCGGGTGCGCCCGCCGTGCGCCGGCTGAAGACCTATTCCGCAGCCAGCGGCTATGTATACCAATACTTCTACGAAGGGCACCGCGGGACCGAGTACGTCTTCCAGGTATCGGCGGACCGCCGGACCTACTTCTCCGTGACCGTGCTGCTCTCCGAAGCGGCGCTCCAGGCCTGTCCCCGCGAACTCAACTCCACCGAGCGATACGCCGTCGCCAAGATGGCCCTGTTTCAGGCCTTCGACGAGCGCGCCGCGCCCGACGAGATGCGCCAGCCGTTCCTTGTGCGGCCCGAAGCTGTGGCGGCTATTACCGGGCAACTCGGACTTTTGTGAGCCCCCGGGTGTACCATTTGTCCATGCCGTTGCAGTTTGGAGCGCTCAAGCGGCGGGCCTTCGCGCTGTATCCTCCCATTCTCAACGTCGAGTACAACGAGTGGCGGGTGAGGAAGACGGCCGGGCCGGAAGTGCTCGTCTCCAATCTCAAGACCGATCTGGAGGTCTGGATTCCCAAGCGGCTGATAGGGGATATTTCGGGCCCCGACAGCCCGCTGCTGGCGGTCTCGCTGCGGCAGGAACTCGAGTACAAGGCTGGCGTTCTGTGGCCGTGCGAACGGCGGGTGGTCGAGATGCCGGCGGCGCCGGGGAGCGGGTTCGGCGGAGCCTCGGGACAGGGAGCCCCGAGAGCTCGCGACCGCCGGCTTGCCGTGATACTGGCGTGCGTTCTGCTGGCGGGCCTGCTGCTGGTCGCCCTCATCCGCTTCGTCAACGGCCGGTGACCTCTCGGATGCGGATAGCCGGAGTGGGGCGGCTTTACAGAGTTGCGCGGAGGCGGGCGTGGACGCCCGCTGCAGGCCTGGAGTCCTGCCCCACCATTCGGTGAGGCGGCCCGTGCACGCGCGCGTGCTATGCTTTTTCTCGGATGTTCAGCGGGATTCAGCGAAAGACCAAGCTCCTGTTCGGCCTGTCGGACATCCTCCTCACCGCAACTGCATTCGTAGCCGCGTACGCGAGCCGCGTCTGGCTTCCCCTCCAGCGCCTCTTCTTTCTACAGCGCCCCGAGTTGGCCCTGTTGCTGGGATTCTCGGCGCTGGCCTGGGTCGGGATGGGGATCTGGCTGAACGTCTATGAACGGCTCGACTCCAGCCATCCTCGCACCATTCTGCGCGACAGCTTCCGGCAATCCTTTGGAGGCCTGATCGCGGTCGTGATGCTGCAGTTCTTTCTCAGGCTGGATCTGAGCCGCCCGTTCCTGGCCCTGTTCGGCGCGTATAGCTGGGTACTTCTGTGCGCATTCCGGTTGAGCACGGGAAGGCTGGTGCGCGTGCTGCGCCGGGAATTCGGGACCCTGCGCTACGTGCTGGTGGTCGGCGTGGGGCCGAGCGCGCACCGTTTGGGCGAAGCGCTCGAGCAATCGCAAAGATACGGAATCCGGCTGATCGGCTTTCTGGCGGAAGACGCCGCTGAGGCCCCCCCATCCATCCAGCTGGCGGCCGAGTACCCGGTCTTTCCCTTGAGCGAGATCGGGGCCCTGCTGCGCCAACGGGTGATCGACGAGGTGCTCTTCGCGCTGGAGAGGCCGAACCTGGCGGATCTGGAAGACGTCCTGGTGCTCTGCGACGAGGAGGGCGTGCGCACGCGCCTGGCGCTGGATTTCTTCAAGCACGTGAACAGCGAAATGTACCTGGACCGGCTGGGCACTCTTCCGCTCCTGACTTTCGCCGCCGCGCCGCACGACGAAATCCGGCTGTTTGCCAAGCGCGTCACGGACGTGATCCTGGCCGCCGCCGCGCTGGCGATCCTGTCGCCCCTTATGGCGGCGATCGCGCTGGTGATCCGCCTGACTTCCCGCGGTCCGGCCATCTTCACGCAGGTCCGGTGCGGGCTGAACGGGCGCCGATTCACGTTTTACAAGTTCCGCTCGATGGTGGAAAACGCCGAGCAGCTCAAGGAGAAACTGGCGCACCTGAACCGGAAGTCCACCGCATTCAAGATTCCGAACGACCCGCGGCTGACGCCGGTGGGACGTTACCTGCGGAAGTTTTCGATCGACGAGTGGCCGCAGTTGTGGAACGTCCTGCGGGGCGATATGTCGCTGGTGGGGCCGCGGCCGCCGGTGCCGGACGAGGTGGAGAATTACAAAGGCTGGCAACGCCGCCGGCTGCGAATGCGTCCGGGACTGACCTGTCTGTGGGCCCTGGAAGGCCGGGACGCTCTGGACTTCGATACCTGGATGAAGATGGACATGCAGTATATTGACAATTGGTCGCTCGCACTGGATTGGAAGATCCTGCTGCGCACGATTCCTCGAGTACTGACCGGGAAAGGGGCATATTGATCTTATGCATTTAATGCCAACGCAAGACGAGGTAGTCGAACTGCTGCGCCGGACGGGCGCGCTGCGCGACGGCCACTTCGAATATCCCAACGGGCTCCACTCCAACGAGTATCTGCAGGTCGCGCTGGCGATGCGCTACTACCAGCACGCCAAGGTGCTAAGCGTGGGATTGAGCCGCCTGTTGCGGGCCAACTCAGAAATTCGCGCGATCGTTCCGCAGCTCTCGATCGTCGCGCCGGCCACGGGAGGGCTTCCGGTGGCCTACGGGGTCTGTGAGGCCCTGCGCGCGCACCAGGTCTATTGGGCCGAAGCGAACGACTCCAACGGGCCGCTCGGCTTCCGCCAGTATCTGGACCGTGCGCCGGGCGAACAGGTGGTCCTGGTGGACGACATCCTGCGCACCGGAAGCAAGCTCACCGAGTTGAAAAAACTGGTGGAGTCGAGCGGCGCCCAGGTGGTGGCCATGGCCGTGGTGGTCTACCAGCCCACGCCCAAGACGCCCGACTTCAGCCCGCTGCCGCTCTACTACCTGACCAAACTCGACGCCCGCTACTACACCGACGCGGCCTCCTGCGCGCTGTGCCGTCGCGGCGTGCCGATCGAGAAAGTTTGGGTGTAGGACGGCCCGGCGCTATGACGGAAGCGCCCGGCGCTGCCGGACAGGAGCAGCGCGGGGGGAGGTGGAACGGCTGATCCAGGAGGCAATCGAGTTCCACCTGGACGGTCTGCGTGAAGAAGGACTTCCGATTCCGGCTCCATCGAGTTTCGCCGGCGTAGTGCAGATCCGTCCCGCAGCGTGACGGGCAGGCAAGCCTGCCCGCCCCGGCTGGACGAAGCCGTCCGCACCACGATGCCGTGATAGTCTTCGTTTCAAAACGTCTCCAAAGCTAGTGGCACACGGCGCGACTTGTTCAGAGACAATGAAGACGTGACGAGAGCGATCGAAAGAGACGCGGAAACGATGCATGGCCAGCCTGTGTTCCAAGGGACACGGGTTCCCGTTCAGACGCTCTTCGAATACCTTGAGGGCGGTGACACCCTGGAGGACTTTCTCGAGGGGTTTCCGACCGTTTCGAGAGATCTGGCGGTACAAGCGCTTGAAGAGGCCAAGCAGTTGTTGCTCGCGCCGCGCACCTCCTCCTAGGTGTTGCCCACAGCCTGCCGCACGATCCTGCTATAGTCCTGGTTTGGCCGCCGTCCTCGTCCAAAACGTCTCCAAGGTGTTCCGTTTGTACCGGCGGCCGTCGGACCGCATCTTCGAGCTCCTGCCCTTTCGAAACCGCGCTCATCTGGACTTCTGGGCGCTCTCGAACGTGAGCCTGGCGGTCGAGCGGGGCGAGATTCTGGGCGTGGTTGGGCCGAATGGCTCCGGAAAGAGCACACTGCTCGAGATCGTGAGCGGCATCCTGCGGCCCACCAGCGGCCGCGTCGCCACCACCGGCCGCGTGGCGGCGCTGCTCGAGCTCGGAGCGGGTTTCAACCCCGAGTTCACGGGCCGCGAGAACGTTTTCATCAACGGCGAGATCATGGGCCTGAGCCGCGCGGAAATTGAGCGCGCCTTCCCGCGCATCGCCGCGTTTGCCGAAATCGGCGACTTCATCGATCGCCCGGTCAAAGAATACTCCAGCGGGATGTACGTCCGTCTGGCGTTCGCCACCGCGATCCACGTGGAGCCCGAGATCCTGATCGTGGACGAGGCGCTGGCGGTGGGCGACGCCATGTTCGCCAGCCGCTCGGTCCAGAAATTCGAAGAGCTGAAGCAGCGCGGGGTGACGGTGCTTTTCGTGTCGCACGACCTGGGGCTGGTGAAGCGCCTGGCGAACCGCGCCATCCTGCTGGTGAACGGCCGCGTGGAGGCCGAGGGCAGCCCCAACGACGTGGTCAACCGCTATGTGGGACTGGTGGTGGAGCGGCAGAAGCGGCCCCCGCAAACGAACGGCGAAGCGCGCGTCGCCAGCAGTTTTCGCCACGGCGACGGAGCGAGCGAGATCCTGAAGGTCGAACTGCTGAATGCAGTGGGCGAGCCGGCGTCGGTACTAGCGACCGGCGAAGCGGCGACCGCGCGTGTGGTGGCGCGATTCCGGCGCGATGTCGCCGGCCCGATCGTGGGCGTGCTGATCCGCAACCGCCTGGGCATCGACGTCTTCGGCACCAACACGCGCGTGGAACGAAAAGAGCTCGGCGAATTCCGTGCGGGCGATCAGATCGAGGTGGATTTCCGATTCGACTGCCTGCTGACGCAGCAGGAGTATACGATCACCGCGGCCACGCAGCACTGGGACGGCTCCAGCCAGGACTGGCTCGACGACGTGCTAAGCTTCCGGGTGGTGGACGCGAAAGGGGCTGCGGGCGTCGTCAGCCTGCCGACCGAGACGAGATGGCGGAAGCTGTAGGCTGACAGGGACTCCATGATCTATATCTGCGTGATCGGCGGCGTAGTGGCAGTTCTCCTCACGGTGACCATCATCAAGGCGCTGACCGTGAAGAACCAGGCGGACTTCCTGGTGGCGGGGCGCAAGCTGCCCTGGTGGGTGCTGGTCTCGACGCTTCTGTGCTCGTGGATCGGCGCCGGCAGTCTCTTCGCCGGGGCGGAGAACGCGACGCGCATCGGCTTTGCCGCGCTCTGGCAGCCGGCCGGCGGCTGGGTGGGACTGATCCTCATCTTCACCATCGCGGGGCGGGCGAGGCGCTTCGCGCAGTACACCGTGCCGGACCTGCTCGAGAACCGCTACAACACGGCGGCGCGGGTGCTCGGGACAATCGCCATCGTGATCGCCTACACGATGATCACGAGCTACCAGATGAAAGCGGGCGGCGACATCCTGCACCTGATCTTTCCGGACCTCGATCGGATGCGGGCCATGTACATGGTCGCCGGATTCGTCATCGCGTTCACGGCCGGCGCGGGAATGGCCTCGGTGGCTTACCTGGACCTGGTGATCGGCGCGCTCGTGACTGCTATCGTGCTGTACGCGTTTCCGGTGCTGCTCCACCACGCCGGAGGATGGACCGCGGTCCGCCAAGCGCTGCCCGCCAGCCGCTTCGAGGTGCTGGGCTCGATCTCTTTCGAGCGCGCGCTGGGGCTCATGATTCCCACCACGCTGCTGCTGATCGGCAACCAGGGCATGTATCAGAAGTTCTTCTCCGCGCGTTCGGAGCGCGACGCGAAAATCGCGGCAGGCGGCTGGATCGTCAGCACGCTGATACTCGAGACCGTGATCATCGCGATCGCGGTGGTGGGCAGCTCCATGTTCCATCCCGAGCAGGCTCGCGAGATTATTCCGTACACGGCGCGGCACGGCTTGCCCAGGCTGGCCGGCGCGCTGCTGCTGGGCGGGATCTTCGCGAAGCTGATTTCGACGGCCAACAACTACCTGTTCTCTCCGGCCACCAACCTGATTCACGACGTCTACCAGAGGTTCATCGATCCGCACGCCTCGGAGCGGCGCAACCTGATCGTCTCCCGCCTGGTGGTGGTGGCGCTGGGCATCTACGCGGTGTTGCAGGCTACGCAATTCGAGTCGATCCTGAGCGCCTCTCTGTACGCCTACACGGTGTACGGAGCGGCCGTGACGCCGGCCGTCATGGCGGTGTTTTTCTGGAAGCGCGCCACGACGGCTGGCGCCGTCTCATCCATCGCTCTGGGCACCGCGATCACGGTACTCTGGAACCTGGCCGGCAATCCATGGGGCTGGGATGCCATCCATCCTGCGCTGGCCGTTTCCGTGGCGAGCCTGGTGCTTGTGAGCCTCGCGGGCCGTCCACCGGCCAAAGAAAAATGGGCGCCGTTCTTCGAGCCCGCAACGAAGTAAAAGGAGCCGCCATGAATCTGGAAGCCATACAACAGGCGCTGGCCGCCGAGGGTATCGACGGCTGGCTGTTCTTCGATCACCACCGCAGAGATCCGCTCGCGTATCACGTGCTGGGCCTGCCGGCCGACCTCACCCCGTCGCGGCGCTGGTATTACTTCATTCCGGCGACTGGCGAGCCCCGCGGCCTGGTCCACGCGATTGAATCGGGCGCGCTCGAAGGACTGCCGGGCTCGGTCTCGAAGTACGCCAGTTGGAGTTCGCAGACCGAAGGACTCGGCCGCCTGCTGGCGGGCCGGCGGCGCGTTGCGATGCAGTATTCGCCCAACTGTGCGATCCCTTACGTGTCGATGGTGGACGCGGGCACCCTCGAGTTGGTGCGCGCGACCGGCGTCGAGATAGTCAGCTCGGCCGACCTGGTGCAGCAGTTCGAGGCGCGCTGGACGCCGGCCAATCTCGAAGCCCACATCGAGGCGGGCGTTAAAGTGGATCGCGTTCGGCGGGAAGCTTTCGACCTGGTGCGCGCCAAGCTGAGCGCCGGCGAGGCTATCAACGAGTTTGCGGTCAAGCAGTTCATCCGCGAGCGCTTTGACGATGCAGGCCTGGTGACA
>Ga0265338_10010004_pt1 | contig 11213 bp, 9 predicted proteins | sample 42126metaG_FD_193579 | JGI IMG/M metagenome (GOLD analysis project Ga0265338, IMG submission 193579) | Rhizosphere microbial communities from Carex aquatilis grown in University of Washington, Seatle, WA, United States - 4-21-26 metaG | ecosystem: Host-associated > Plants > Roots > Rhizosphere >... | reverse complement strand
GGGCCGACTCCTCAGGCGACATCAACAATCCCAAGGTCGAGCATCACAGTGGCCTGACGGATGGGGGTAAGCAAATCGTCCTCGAAATGAACCGCCTCGGCATGCTGGTTGATATCTCGCACGTTGCCGACAAGACGTTCTACGATACGATCGCGACCACCAAGGCGCCTGTCATCGCTTCCCACTCCTCGGCGCGGGCCCTGACGAATCATCCCCGCAACATGACCGACGACATGCTGCGGTCAGTCGCAAAGAACGGAGGCGTGGTTCAGGTTAACTTCTACAATGCCTTTATCGACGAGAATTACCGCAAGGCAGCCGAGGCTCAGACCAAGGACCGAGACGCCGCCGCAGCAGCCTACATCGAAGAACTCAAGAAGGCCGGAAAGACGCCCACGTACCTCGACGCCGACCGCATCGAGCGGGAATGGGCCGCGAAAATTCCACGTCCGCCCCTCAGTTCCCTGATCGATCATATCGACCACATCGCTAAGATCGCTGGCATCGATCACGTCGGCCTGGGCTCTGATTTTGACGGAGTCAGCGGTGCCACGCCGCAAGGCATCGATTCCGCCGCCGACCTCCCCAAGATCACGCAGGCGCTCCTCGACCGCGGCTATAGCGCGGACGATATCCGCAAGGTTCTCGGCGGCAACTTGCTTCGCGTGTTCCGAGAGACGGAGCGGATCAGCCTACAGATGCAGGCGGCCAAGCAATAGGGGAATTTGGGATTGGTTAAATCTTGTCCTGGCGACTCGTCCCGGAGCGTTCTCGCAAGCCTTTGTCGTACAATCTAAAGACGTTATCTTCCATAGGAGTTTCGATGCGAACACTCATCCATACGCTCGTCTTGATCGCCGCTGCTTCCGCGTTCAGTCTCGGCCAATCGGCATCCACAGACAAACCGGCCGCCAAGCCCCCTGTCCGCAAGCCCGCCACGTCGTCAGCCACCGCGTCGGCTGAGCCCACGGCCATCATCCACACCACGGTTGGCGACCTGCACTGCACGCTCTTCGACAAGCAGGCTCCCATCGGCGTCGCCAACTTCATTGGCCTTTCTGATGGCAGCAAAGATTGGACCAACCCGGTCTCCCACACGAAAAAGCACGGCGTCCCCCTTTACGACGGCACGATCTTTCACCGAGTGATTCCCGACTTCATGATTCAGGGTGGAGATCCTGCCGGTAACGGCGCGGGCGATCCCGGCTATAAATTCAAGAATGAAACATCGGCTGACATCAAGTTCGACCGTCCGGGCCGTCTCGCCTATGCCAATTCCGGCCCTGACACGAATGGCTCGCAATTCTTCATCACCGAAGATATCGCGCATAGCGCCCACCTCACCGGGCACTACACCATTTTCGGCCAGTGCGACGACGCAGCCGTGACGCTCGTCAAGCAGATCGCACGCATGACTCGCGACCCCAGCAATGACCGCCCGTTCCACCCCGTCAAAATCACTCACATCGAGATTCATCGTGCCGGAACTCCGGCCGCCAAGCCTGCAGCGCCCAAGCCCTCGGCTGGCGTCAAAAAGACAATGTAGTCGCATTTATATTTCAGGAAAGTCGAAGGGAGATTTATGACTCGTACACCCGGCACCTACGCCGTTTTTGAAACCAGCGAGGGCACTATCGTTTGCCGCCTGTTTGAAAAAGATGCGCCCAAGACCGTCGCCAATTTCGTCGAGCTCGCGGAAGGCAAGCGCGAATGGACGAATCCAACCAGCCGCAGCAAAGTCAAAGATCCGCTCTACAACGGAACCATCTTCCATCGCGTGATCCCCGACTTCATGATTCAGGGTGGAGACCCGATGGGAACCGGCTTCGGTGGCCCGGGTTACCAGTTCGAAGATGAAACCAAGGGTTCGCCGCATCGCTTCGACAAAGCGGGCAAGCTTGCCATGGCGAATGCCGGTCCGAACACGAACGGTTCGCAGTTCTTTATCACCGTAGGGAACACCGAATGGCTGACCGGCAAGCACACGATTTTCGGCGAGGTCGTCGAGGGCTATGACATCGTCGAGAAAATTTCAAAAGTTCCCAAGAACCGCCAGGATCGCCCCGCCAAAGACGTTGTCGTCAAGTCTGTCAAGATCGAGCGCTAGAGGCCCGTGGGAAGAGGGGCAGCTCTGCACCTCTTCCCTGGCGCTCCAACCCGCCATCCCACGACGCAAAGGTCCACCGCGGACCATCTGACATCACAAGCTCTTGTGACGACCTGAGCTCCCGTTTCTCGCATTCCCTCAGGATTCTTTATAATGATTGTTTCCTTTTCCTTGCAGGAGGCTAGTGTCATGGCGTCGTTCAATGAAGTCCCCGTCCCATCCAACGGGCAGAAGATCGAGTACAGCAACGGCAAGTATCGCGTGCCCGATCACCCGATTATTCCCTTCATCGAAGGGGACGGCACCGGCCGTGACATCTGGAAAGCTTCCGTCCGCGTCTTCGACGCCGCTGTCGAAAAAGCATACGGCGGTAAGCGCTCCGTCGCCTGGTATGAGGTCTTCGCCGGCGAAAAGGCCAAGGCCCGTTTCCAGAACTGGCTCCCCGACGACACCATCAGCGCCATCCGCGAGTTTCGCGTCGCCATCAAAGGACCTCTGACAACCCCGGTCGGTGGCGGTATCCGCTCGCTGAACGTTGCCCTGCGGCAGATTCTTGACCTGTACTCCTGCGTTCGCCCCGTCAAGTACTACAGTGGCGTGCCTTCGCCGGTTAAACATCCCGAGCGCATGGACATCGTGATCTTCCGCGAAAATACGGAAGACGTTTACATCGGGATCGAGTGGGAGCAAGGCACCGCCGATTGCGCTCGCCTGATCGAATTCCTGAACAAAGACATGCTGAAAGGCGGCAAGAAACAGATTCGTCTCGATTCCGGCGTCGGCATCAAGCCGATTTCCGTGACTGGCACAAAGCGCCTGGTTCGCATGGCCATCCAGCATGCTCTCGACAACAAGCGCAAGAGTGTCACGCTGGTTCACAAGGGCAACATCCAAAAATTTACCGAGGGCGCCTTCCGCAAATGGGGCTATGAAGTAGCTGTCGAGGAATTCCGCCCCCACATCGTCACCGAGCGCGAAAGCTGGATTCTCGACAACAAGGACAAGAATCCGAATCTGACGGTTGCACAGAATGCCGAACTCGTCGAGCCCGGCATGGAATTCGCTCCTCCCGAATTTCGCCAATCTGTCGAAAAGGAAGTACAGCAGGTATTGGACGCCATCTACTCAACCCACGGCAAAGGCGCATGGAAGAAAAAACTCCTAATCAATGACCGTATTGCTGACTCGATCTTTCAGCAGGTTGTCACCCGCGCCGATGAATACAGCGTGCTGGCGACGCCGAATCTGAATGGCGATTACATCTCGGACGCCTGCGCCGCGCAGGTGGGCGGCCTCGGGATCGCTCCCGGCGCCAACGTCGGCGATGGCTATGCCATCTTCGAAGCCACGCACGGTACCGCTCCCAAGTATGCCGACAAGGACGTCATCAATCCCGGCTCCGTCATCCTCTCCGGTGTCATGATGTTTCGCCATCTCGGGTGGAATGAAGCAGCCGACATGATCGAACAAAGCCTGGAACGTACCATCGAACAGAAGAAAGTCACGTACGATTTCGAACGCATGCTGGAAGGCGCGACGAAAGTAAAGACCAGCGAATTTGCCACCTGCATGATTGAGAACATGCGCGTTGCGGTGGCCGCAGACTGATTCATCCCGTGCTGTCGTCAGTGAATATCGAACGATTCAACCGAGAGGAAATTCATGCGCAATAAAGTTACGATTGTGGGTTCTGGAAATGTCGGCGCTACCGCCGCCCACTGGATCGCGTCCAAAGAGCTAGCCGATGTCGTGCTCATCGACATCGTCGAAGGTGTTCCCCAGGGAAAAGGTCTCGACCTGCTCGAGGCCATGCCGATTGAAAAGCGCGACTCGCATGTCATGGGCACCAATGACTATGCCGATACGGCTAATTCCAACATCGTCGTCATCACTGCCGGCATTCCCCGCAAGCCTGGCATGAGCCGTGACGATCTTCTCAACACCAACCACAACATCATGAAAGACGTGGTCGGCAAGATCGTGCACTACTCACCGAATTGCATTCTCATTATTGTTTCCAATCCCCTGGATGCCATGGCCCAGGCTGCGTACAAGATGAGCGGATTTCCACGCGAGCGCGTGATCGGCATGGCTGGCGTGCTGGATTCCGCACGCTTCCGCGCCTTCATCGCGCAGGAACTTAATGTCAGCGTGGAGAACGTGAATGCATTCGTCCTCGGCGGACACGGCGATACCATGGTCCCGCTGCCACGCTACTCCACGGTAGCGGGCATTCCCATCACCGAACTCATGGATGCCGCGACTCTCGATCGCCTCGTCCAGCGCACTCGCGATGGCGGCGCCGAGATCGTCAAATACCTGAAAACCGGCTCGGCCTACTACGCACCATCGGCCGCAGCCACTGAGATGGTTGAAGCCATCCTCAAGGACAAAAAGAAGATCCTGCCTTGTGCCGCATACCTCGACGGTGAGTATGGCGTACGTGGCCTCTACGTCGGCGTCCCGGTGAAGCTCGGCTCCAAAGGGATCGAGCAGATTATCGAGATCAAGCTGACTGCCGAAGAAAAAACAGCGCTCGATAGAAGTGTTGCCGCCGTAAAAGAACTGGTAGCTGTGATCAACGTCTAGAGCTGGGGTAACGGCGAGCTCGGAATGGTCGGGACGAGGCTTGGCAGGCTGGAGTATTCATGGCCCAGCCAGCCTCGTGACAGTGTGGGGGACCGGCGACAAGATGGACTTCGATCAGCTGGAAATTTTTCTGGAAGTGGCTCGCCTCTCCAGTTTCTCGCGGGCGGCGGAGAAGCGCTTCCGCACGCAACCCGCGATCTCCTCGCAAATCCGTGCTCTAGAGGAAGAAGTCGGCGCTCGTCTGTTGGATCGTTCTGGCGGCCGCGTTTCACTCACCGCAGCGGGTAAGCTCTTCTTCAAGTATGCCGAGGAGACCATCGAGCGGCGCAAGGCCATCCTCACCGATATCGCCGAGACCGAACGGGTGCCCCGTGGCGAAATCGTCGTTGGGGCCAACGAAGGCACTTGCCTGCACATCCTTCCTGAGGTCTTCGCCCAATTCAAGCGCGATTATCCCAATGTATCGGTGAGCATCAAGCGCTCCGACTACGCGAAGATTCTGGAAGCAATCCTCGAAAACGTCGTGGATTTCGGCGTCGTCTCACTGCCTGTGACCGACAACCGGCTGGAAGCGCAGATGATTCACCGTGATCATCTCGTTGCCATCACGTCTCCGCGCCACCCGTTGGCTGGCAAGAAAACTGTCACTGTAGCTGAGGTGTCGGCATACCCGCTCGTGGTACCAAAACTCGGACACACCCGTGACGCACTCGATTCTCTGTTTTATGATCACCACGCGAAACCGAACTTCGCCATGGAACTGGATTCCAGCGAACTCCTGAAGCGCTTCGTGGCCGCGGGAGTCGGCGTCGGTTTCATCGCGCGCTCCAATATTGAGGAAGACATTCGCGCCAAGGCTCTCGTCGCCATTACCCTGGCCGATGTTCAGATCCGCCGCGATCTGGCTCTCGTCTTCCGCAAAGACAAGTCCCTCAGCCGTGCTGCGCGGGCTTTCATGGACATTGCCCTGAAACAGAAAAACTTTTCGACACCCCCTGTCCCGAAGAAATCCAAATGAGAAAGACCGTCTTCCTGCCGTTGCTGTTGTGTGCTGCTCTTTCACCGCACGTGGTGGCGCAGGCGCGGCCCGGCAGCCGGGCTTCGACAAGTACCGTCTACAAGCTGGTAGCCGTCAAGGCGAAGGGGACATCGCGCTATACGGACAAGGAGATTCTGGCCGCCAGTGGTCTCCAGCTCGGACAGGACGCTTCAGACGGCGATTTCAAGGAAGCCGCGAAGCATCTGGGTGCCTCCGGGCTGTTCAGCGATGTCGTCTATTCCTTCTCCTACTCCGGCACTGGCGCGCAACTCGAATTGCACCTGACGGACCTCGACAAGAGCAAACTCCTGCCCGCCAGGTTCGAGAACTTTGTCTGGTTTAGCGACGCGGAACTCCTCGATTCTCTGCGGCATCATGTGCCCCTCTTCAAAGAGTTGCTGCCGGTCACAGGCAGGCTTCAGAGCGAGGTGTCAGAAGCCCTGCAGGCCGTCCTCACCGAAAAAGCGCTGCCGGGTCGAGTTGATTTCGTGCTTCAGGGTACGCAGGACGAGGGCGACCTGACCGGCGTCATCTATCGCGTCGAGGGGATCAGCACGCGCATACGGAATGTCGAATTTCCCGGGGCCTCGCCGGAGCAGGTAGCTTTCCTCACCAACGCCGTACACCGTATTGCGGGCGCCGAGTACCTTCGATCTGCACTTGCGACGGTGGCCCGATACGATATGTTGCCGCCCTTCCTGCAGCGCGGATACCTCAAGGCGGCTTTTGCCCCTTCTGAGGCGCGCGTCGTTGTCCCCTCTCCGGCGGACCCAGACGCAAACAACGACATTGAAGTGGACGCCATTCTTCCCGTGACGCCCGGCCCGCAGTACCTGGTTTCCAGCGTCCAGTGGAAAGGCACGTCCGTCGTGCCGTCCGAAGAGGCGTCGCGGAACTTCCACCTTATCCCGGGCCAGCCCGCCGATGCCATTCGGCTCGTGCAAGACGTGGGAACCCTGACGCGCCTTTATCACAGCCGCGGATACATGACGGCCGACATCAAGACCGACGCTCAACTCGATGACCAGAAGAGCACCGTCCGCTACGAAATGCACGTCACCGAGGGCGAGCTGTACAAGATGGGCGAATTAGAGATTCTGGGGCTCGATTCGGCCTCCCACGACCGCCTCCGCGATGCGTGGACACTACAGGAAGGCCAGCCCTATAACGCCGACTACACGAAGAAGTTCGTGGATGACGCCGCGCGCTTCCTGCCACGAGGGGCGCAGTACACCGTCAAAATCGACGAGGAACTAGCGGCCAAAGATAAAGTGGTAGATCTGACCATCCATTTCAAGATGCAGTAGTTTCCACCGCGCCGGCCGAGCGAATATTTTGTGCCCACCAAGGTTGTGCGGGCGTGATTATCTTGGCATCATGAGACAGTAATTTCCCATTAGGAGACAAGCACAGAATGAACGTCAATCGGATTGCGACTGCGGTTCTTGGAATCCAGCTGCTGGCAGGAATGGCGGCGGTTCCCGCATTGGCTGCGGGTAAAAGCCAGACATTAACGGGTGAAGTCAGTGACGCCATGTGCGGGGTCAAGCATGAAATGCCCGGCAAAGCGGCCGATTGCACGCGGAGTTGCGTGAAACATGGATCGAAATATGCTCTCGTCGTCGGCGATAAGGTCTACACACTGGAGACTTCCGACCCGGCAGCCCTCGACAAGTTGAGTGACCTGGCAGGAGCAAAGGCGAAAGTAACGGGAGACGTCGATGGCACCACGGTCACCGTGAAATCGGTAGCAGCGGGATCGTAGGAATCAAAACAGACAAAAAAAGACCGGCGGGGTGATCATGCCCGCCGGTTTCGTTTTCTAAAGCTTCTTGATTGCTAGTTCTGATCCGGTTTGTCGTCCCGGCGCTTCAGAGTCGGACGGTCATCGTCGCTCTTGTCGGATCCGCTGGTCTTGTCAGTGTTGGACGTCCGACGCAAGGTCGGCTTGTTTCCTTCTTTTTCGTCCATCACCTTGTGGCGGTTCTCGATCATCGCCAGCCGCGACTTCACGTCGTCAAACTCGGAGGTCGAGACCACGTACTGCGCCTTGGCTGGGAGGATCGTCGCGATCTCCTGCTGCGATTTCTCGATGCGATCCGGAGTCTGCGGGTGCGAGGCAAACGCCTTCGAGAGCGTGCCGGGCTTCTTCTTTTCCTTCGCCTGGATCTTCTCGAAAAAGCTGATAAACGCCTGCGGATCATACCCGGTCTTGTACATATACTGCAGGCCCAGATAGTCAGCCTCTGCTTCAAAGTTTCGCTGGAACTTCATGAAAGTAAGGGGCAATCCGAGACCGGCCGCTTCGTAAACAGCGTAGCCGATTCCGCCACCGACAAAAATCAGAGGAATGGTTCCGATGTTCGCCCAATTGGCTCGCGTCATCTGTCGCATCGCGTGCCGCGCGCAAACGTGGGCGATTTCGTGCGCCATCACGCCCGCCAGTTCCGCCTCTTCATCCGCGGCCAGGATCAACCCAGAATTGACGTAGAAGAATCCGCCCGGGAGCGCGAACGCGTTCACTTCGTCAGAGTCGATCACTTTGATCGTAAACGGCACCTGCGCGTCCGAATTGCGCACCAGGTTCTGGCCGATACGGTTCACATACTCGTTGACGACCGGGTCCGTGACCATCTTGACGCTGTTGTCGACCTGCATCGAGTACTGCTTGCCAACCTTGATTTCCGTCTCCAGCGAATACCAGTCGCCCAGGCCTCGGCCACCAATCTTCCGGTTGCCAATCGCATCGACGTCGTCCTTGCCGCCGTCATGCTTCACCTTGCTGTCGTCCGGTTCCTGCACGACCGCCGGCGGTGCCGCGTTAGGCGCATCGCTCGTCGCGCTTGCCGGAGCGCTATCCACCGGCGGCGCTGGGGTCTGAGTGGTCGGAGGCGTGGTGCTTGGCGGGGTTGTGCTCGGAGCCTGCGCTGTTGGCGTCTGCGTCTGAGAACTGGAACTCTGCGACGTTTGATCTTGCGCTGGCGCAAATGTCGCGGCCAGAGCCAGTAAACTGAGGGAAATCAGCGCTTTGCGGAACTGCATTTGAACACCCCGTGGGAACCCGGTCGGTTGAGTCGATTATACGCCCGATAGCAAGTCGGATTGACCGAGTTTCCCCACTTACTTGGACGCTCTCTCAGGCCTCAAAGTTACCCGTTATTTTCAGCCAAAAGCGCGATTTAGGCTCATTTGCACCATCCCCGCCATCCTGATTGTTTCGGATTTTGCCAGCCTGCGGTGTTACCATGGCGCCGTTTTAGAAAGGGACCGGAACATGTTGAACCGCCGCAATTTTCTCTCCTCCTCATTTGCCTCGTCGCTGGCCGTCGGATCTGCCCTGGCATGGCGCGGCAACCTCTGGGCTCAACTCGAGTCCCTGCCCTCCCACCTCCCAGAGCGCTCTCTTTTCGACTCGAACGAAGACGCCTATTGGCGAGAACTCCGCAAACAATTCCTGATCCCGCCTGACGAAATTTACCTGAATAACGGCACTGTCGGATCTAGCCCCGCCCCCGTGCTGCGAGCCGTATTTGAGGGCTACGAGGCCAGCGAGAAACTGAACGAAACCGATCCCGAGGACTATCCAATCTGGGGATACGCCTCCTGGAACCAGTTCCGTGATCCGCTCGCCGCATTTGTGGGCTGTGATCGCAACGAAGTCGCTCTCCTGCGCAACGCGACAGAGGCCAATAGCTATGTCGCCAATGGCGTCGACCTGAAGGCCGGCGATGAAGTTCTGATGACAGATCAGGAGCACCCTGGCGGCGAGCATCCCTGGAACCTCCGCGCCAAGCGCTACGGAATTGTGGTGAAGAAAGTAACCCTGCCCAAACCAGTCGAAAACCCAGCCCAAGTCCTGAATCTATTCCGCGAAGCCATTACGCCCCGCACGCGGGTGATTTTCTTCAGCCACATCACTACTTTTTCCGGCGTGGTGCTCCCCGCCAAGGACCTGTGCGCCCTGGCCCGTAGCAAAGGGATTATCTCTGCCGTCGATGGCGCCCACGTCCCCGGCATGATGCGGCTCAACGTCCATGATCTCGGCTGCGACATGTATTCATCGAGCCCGCATAAGTGGCTTCAGGCACCGAAGGGTTCTGGTTTCCTGTATGTCCGCGACGAAATGATCGATCGCATGTGGAACACAATTGCCACCGAGGGTTGGGACGACGTCAAGATCCGCGCCGAACGCTTCCAGCGCATCGGAAGTTCCAACGTCCCCGCACTCTGCGGCCTGCGCGCGTCCATCCAACTTGCCAATGAAATCGGCATGGAACGGATCGAGCGCCGGCATTGGCAACTGGGAGACTATATGCTCGCGGCGATGATCAAACGCGGCGCGGAATCCTGGACCTCACCCGATGCCTCGCTGCGTTGTGCCATTACAACCGTGAACGTGCCGCCCCTGGCCCGCCTCGATCTGGAAACCTGGCTCTGGAAAGAAAAGAAAATTCGTATTCGAGGCGCCGACCCCAACAAACTACGCCTGTCGACTCCCTACTACATTTCCAAGCCGGAGATCGACCGCTTCCTCGATTCCTTCGACGAGTACAAAAAGAAAAAAACGGCGTAGGCGGGATTGCACAAGGCGTGGTGAACGACAGTGCTCCAGGTTCGCGGTCGGGTTGCGGCTAACTCGGGATTCGTCCGCGAGATCCTTCTACGTCCACCGAAACCATCGCAGAGCCAGCACGAACGAAATCCCGCCCCACACCGCGAGCACCAGCAACCGCCCGGACTGTGACGCCAATGTCGCCCCTTCAATAATCGTGGCCCGCAACGCGTCGTTCAGAGCAGTGAGAGGCAAGGCCTTGATGAACGGCTGCGCCATCGCCGGAAACCGCTCGTAGGAAAAGAACACACCAGAGAAAATCCACATGGGCATCATCACCAGGTTGATGAGCCCTGACACGCTCTCAATCTTCTGCGCTCGGCACGCCGTCAGCAATCCAATCCCGCCAAAAGCTACCGCCCCAATCGATCCCAACACCACCACCGACGCGATCGAGCCCTGCACCCGCATGTGAAACACCAGCACGCCAAAGCTCAACAGCAGTCCCACCTCAATCACCATCAGCACCAACCGGCTGCTCGTCAGCGCGAGCAGGAAGTCGCTCCGGCGCATGGGCGTGGCCACAAACCGCTTCAGGAGCTTGCGCTGGCGCATTTCGACCAGCGCAAATCCCACGCCCCACATCCCGGAGTTCATTAGGTTCATGCCCAGCAACCCGGGAATCAGGAAATCGATATACCGAGATCCGGGCTCGCTGGATGCTTTCGTCGAAGTAGCAATCACATCCTTGCGTCCTGCCGCCGTCTGCAGCGCCGCGTCCACCTCCGACCGCGACAGCACACTCTCTGGACGCGCCGGATCATAGTGATACACGTAACTCCCGTCCGCCATCGGTTCGATCGCCACGTCAAACTTGCCGAACTGGAAGCCCTTCATCGCAGCCTCGCGATCCAGCACCGACGCGC
>Ga0265338_10010003_pt1 | contig 11214 bp, 9 predicted proteins | sample 42126metaG_FD_193579 | JGI IMG/M metagenome (GOLD analysis project Ga0265338, IMG submission 193579) | Rhizosphere microbial communities from Carex aquatilis grown in University of Washington, Seatle, WA, United States - 4-21-26 metaG | ecosystem: Host-associated > Plants > Roots > Rhizosphere >... | reverse complement strand
TGAACATGGTATCCAGGTGCCTGACGACCTGGCGCTGGTTGGTTTTGATGATAATCTGCTCTCCGCGCATATGCGTCCACCGTTAACTACCATTCACCAGCCCTTCTTCGAGATGGGGCGCAAGGCTATTGAAATGCTTTTGACCATGATTGATCCCGACCACAAGGCCGAGAAAGGTTTCAAGCTTCACGCAGTACAGGCTACTACCCCCGTCGAGGAACTGACAGCGCAGCCCCTTCGTGTACAATTGCCCACCAGTCTGGTAGTGCGGGCTTCAAGTCGTGTTTCCCGCTCGCTTTCCACCGGATCATAAAGCTTGTCCTCAGACTCATCAAATCAATTTGAGGAAATCTCTCATTTTCTTTCCGCTTTTTCCTCCGCTTTCCATATTTAAGTAAGTAGAGGCAGAAAAACCAGCGGCGTTTCCCATCCTTGCTTGCTCCCGTCCAGGCGCAGGTCGCACAGCTGACAGATCTGGACGCATTGCAGGAGTTGCTCTTTCTGGTCGGCACGGCGCATACAGCCAGGGAAATTGAACACTATCTTCAGGCACTTTCCTAAATATACTTCTACGAGAACAGATACATCCTGGGTTTTGAACGTTTCAAGTCTGGACGCCAGAACGTTTGTGGTGTATAGTATGGCAGATGCTGTAACGTGCAGGTATTGCTACGAGAAGATTAGCTCAGGTACTACTATGACGAGAAAATTGATTGAGGTAATGTGTTGCGCACTACAGAAAAAATGACATGTTCTCAAATGCTTTTGAGCAAGTAAGAAAGAGGCGTACTCCTTGACAGATCAGATACTGTATTGTCGTGACTGCAATCAAGAATTTACTTTTACCACCGGTGAGCAAGAGTTTTATGCCAGCCGTGGTTTGACCAACGCTCCAAGCCGCTGCCCGGATTGTCGGGCCGCCCGCAAACAGAGCGGCGGTTATCAGAGTCGGGATGGTGGCGGTCAGCGTGGCGGCGGCGGCGGTGGCTTTCGTGAGCGCGAGGCCCGTCCTATGTACACGGCTATCTGCGCCAGTTGCGGCAACGAAGCTTCTGTTCCCTTTCAGCCGCGTGAGGATCGTCCTGTCTATTGCAGCGCCTGTTATAAGCCGCAAGCAAATAACAGCCGATCTCGCTGGTAAACTAGCAGCGTAATCGCGTTTGTAAGCACTGCTTCCTGATGAGAAAAGGGAAGCCCAGACACAAAAAGGTGTGCATGGATGAATGTCCGGCACACCTTTTTCTTGTGTCCGCCAGGCTTTCCCATTGTTTCAAACAGGAAGATCTTTTTTAGAAGACCAGCCAGAGAAGGATACGTGATTTATGCAAGAGACCCTTGAACAGCTCCAACAAGAGGCATATATAAAGGGACAACAATTAAAACAATGGCATCTTCAGCAGCACCGCGTAATTGACAGCGTGGCGCTGGCAGTTCTTGCCTCCGACTTCGCACAACTCTCTATTTTTAAATCGTACCAGTATCCACATCCTACAGAGGCCCACGAACGAGCCGGATTGTGCGCCAGGGCCTTTCAGGAAGGGTATATTGGTCAGGATGACCCGCAATAAGTCAGAATAGTGACCCATTATGTTCCGGCACAGGCAAAGCATAGCACCTTTTTTATCAGGCCAGTATCATCCCCGGCTTGGTGCGCCATTTGTGGCGCGCCTGAATGTAGCGCACAGTGCCAGAGCGTGAACGCATCATCAGCGAGTGCGTACGCGCACCCCAACCAAAGTACTGTATACCTTCAAGCAGGTCGCCAGTGGTGATACCTGTGGCGGCAAAGGCCACATCGTCGCTTCTGACCAGGTCATCAGTGGTAAAGACCTGTTCCAGGTCAATGCCCTCAGATTTCATGCGTGCTCTTTCCTGTTCATCGCGCGGCCAGATTTTGCACTGGATCTCTCCGCCGATACATTTAAGAGCTGCGGCAGCCAGCACAGCTTCCGGTGCCCCTCCTATACCGAGCAGTACATCAACTCCGGTATAATCTTCCATCGCAGCCGTAATCGCGGCAAAGACATCTCCATCAGTGATCAGGCGAATGCGTGCCCCGGTGTCCCGGATTTGTTTGATAGTTTCAGCATGGCGTGGACGATCGAGGATAGCTATTGTAATATCATCAATCCGTGCATCACGCGCCCTGGCTATTTTGGCGAGATTCTGCGCAATGGGAGCATTAATATCGATCAGACCCCTGGCCGCTGGCCCAACAGCGATCTTTTCCATATAGAAAACGCCAGGAGGCGCGGAGTACATCGAGCCACGTTCGGCGGTGGCGATGACAGCAATCGCGCCGGGGGAACCGTTGGCGAGCAGGCGGGTGCCATCTACCGGGTCTACCGCAACATCCACATCTGGCGCGGAACCATTGCCGACCTTTTCTCCGACAAAGAGCATGGGGGCCTCATCTTTTTCCCCTTCGCCAATCACCACAATGCCATTCATATCGACACCATCAATAGATTGACGCATGGCATCCACTGCCGTTTGATCAACTCTGGTTTTGTCGCCTGTACCCATCCAGCGGCCCGCGCTCAGGGCGGCTGCCTCGGTTACGCGAACCAGTTCCATGCCAAGGTTGCGCTCTCTGGTGCGGGATTGTTCAAATCTTTCTTCTGCCATAGATTACCGGGCCCTCCTGACGATGTTATAAGATGATCTGACGTGGCGTAACGCGGCAATGTTCGGCGCGCATAATGGCACGTAGATCATTGGCCGCCTCCTGGAGACGATCATGGTGGTTAAAGACCAGGTAGTCGTACCAGTGCTGCTCCGCCAGTTCAGTCTCGGCATTCGTTAAACGCGTTTGAAGCTCCTCCGCAGTCTCTGTGTGGCGAGCTTCCAGACGCTGTACCAGTTCTGCGCTGGAGCCAGGATGGAGAAAAAGAAAGATCGCCTGTGGAATCAAGCGACGGATCGTTGTGGCTCCTTGAACATCAATTTTGAGCAGTACATCCCGTCCAGCGGCCAGATTTTCACGGATAGGCTTGCGTGGCTGTCCATACCAGTTTCCATGCACATTCGCATGTTCCAGGAGCTCATTATGCGCGACCATTTGCTCAAAGGTTGCGTTATCAACAAAGTAATAAGGTTGGCCCTCGCTTTCCCCAGGACGTGGGGCGCGAGTCGTGACCGAAGGGACCACGAAAAAATCCGCTCCTTGAGTTTGCAGGGCCTGAATCACCGTATCTTTTCCGGCACCAGAAGGCGCTGAAAGCACAAAGAGCAGTCCAGGGCTGGTCAAAGTTGGCGCTGTCTTGCTCATTTGAGACTCTGAGAGCTTCATTTCAATTTGCATGGCTCGTCTTTCCTGATTGTACCGGCGCTCTGGGCTGGTGTTTCCTTTACAAACGATTTGTTGTACTCTACAGATTGATCATCCAATGGATGCAGGAACGCGATCTGTCGCGCATCATGCTCTCGCTGAGCAATGTCGAGTGATAGATCGCGCCCTCTAAAATAGTTCTGAAATGACGATTTTTTCTATTGTACAACATCAGGAACTATCGTGGGTAGCCCGGAGAGCGCCGCTTGAGGGGTAGGTTTCCAAAGAGCAAAGTAAGAAGAGGATTGTATGTATATTGACGCAATGACCCTGGCGACGCTGGCCGATGAATGGCGCCTTTTACTGGCACGCGCCAGAATCGATACCATTATCCAGCCTACGGAGTACTCGCTCGCTTTTCAATGCTACACACCTGGTGAGACAGGTCAGGGTGGTCAGAATCGCTGGCTGAATCTCTCCACTCATCCACAACTGGCTCGGGTTCATATAACTGCGCGCAAACCAACCAAAATTGCCAGTGAGCCACCTCCCTTTGTGATGCTTTTGCGTAAATATCTGGAGGGAACGCGCATTGAGAGCGTTGAGCAACAGCGTTGGGAGCGTGTGCTGGAGATTATTGCCAGTCACCCCAACAGTCCAGGCAGCGAGGAGCGCACCCGCTATCGGCTGATTTTGGAGATCATGGGACGCATGAGTAACATTATCCTCTGTAATGAGCAAGGGCTGATTCTGGGCAGTCTGAAACATGTAGGGGCCGATGTCAATCGCTATCGGGTGATTGCGACCAATGTTCCCTATATGCCCCCACCACCTCAGCAGAGGGGCTTTGCCGGTCAATCCCTGCCGCGCCTGGAACCGACAACGGTGGTTGCATCCCAACTCTCGATTATTCCAGGAAACGAAACCGATGACCAGCCAGCGCCAACCGGCAAGAAAGGTCGTGCCCCTGCTAAGGCGAAACTCTGGCAGCTGTTGACCCGCAACGTGCTTGGTTTTAGCCCCTTGCTCGCTCGCGAAGTCGTCTATCGTACATTGGGAGATGCTGAGATTGCCCTGGATGCCATGCAGAGTGCTGAGCAGTGGGAGGAACTGGCCTGGAATATTCGTGAATTGACCGCGCTTTACGATAATCATCAATGGCGTCCACAACTGGTAGAACGTGTGACTACGCCCGGTGCGCCTGCTATCCCGCTGGCCTTCGCGGCCTATGTGCTTGAACAATATGCTGAGCAGCCAGGAGTGCGTGTTCGTCAGTCACCATCGCTCAACGTCCTGGTTGATGAGTATTACACTGGCGCGGAATGGCGCGATGCCATGGGTAATGTGCGCTCTCCAATCAAGAAGGTACTGCAGACCCAGCGTGATCGGTGCAAGCGTAAAGTCGAGATCTTGCGGACGGAGATGGCTGCCAGCGAGGATGCCAGTCGCTATCGCCTGCAGGCTGAACTGCTGCTTGTCCATCAGCAAGAGGTCGTACAGGGACCAACCAGCATACAACTGGAGAATTTTACTGTTGGTAAGGGTGAGACGGATTTGATAACCATTCCCCTGGACCCGCGTTTCGATGCCGTAGGCAATGCCAATCGCCTGTTCAATAAATATCATAAGCTGCGTCGTGCGCTGGCCTTGATTCCTGAGCAAATTGAGCAAAACAATACAGAACTGGCGACGATCGAACAGTTGCTCACTGATCTTGATCTGGCTGAAACCCCTGCTGAAGTTCTCCTGGTCAAGGCCGAGGTGCAGGCCGCCAGCTATATGCGGGGCAAGCCGGTCGAGAAAAAGATCAAGCAACATGCCAAAGCAAAGGGGAAAGGGAAGGGTGGCAAGCCTGCGACGCCCGGCGGCGGCGTGCCGTTATATCTGCAAAGCAAAGAAGGTTTTACTATTCTGATCGGCAAAAACAGCCGTCAGAACGAGGAAGTAACATTCCACCAGGCCACGGGTACAGATATCTGGCTGCACGCGCGCGGCGTTCCAGGAGCGCATGTGATCATCAAATCCAGTGGCCATGAGATCCCGCGCGCCACGATTGACCAGGCCGCTGCGCTGGCCGCCTATTATAGCCAGGCGCGTGGCAGTACCAGCGTCCCCGTTGATTATACGCTGCAACGCTATGTGCGGCATATGAAAAATGGCGGTCCGGGTATGGTCATCTACGAGCGCGAAAAAACGTTGTATGCGGAGCCATCCGAGCCAGTTTCAGGTGTGGTCCGCTAGCGACGTTCAGGTGTAGACCTTCCGGGCTATTGTGTGAGATTTTCATTGAATATGACGTATATTGAGTAGAGTAAGGTCTGTTCTCTGCCAAAGGACAACCTGTATTGGGTGCCGATCCCAAATTCATTTCTCTGAAAGTACGAGAAGTCTATGGATAATTCAGATCAGCCAATTGACCTGCAAGCTCCTGATACAGTAATAACAGGAGCGACGCTTGCTACGCTGGAAGCAACTTCATCTTCTGAAAACGAAAAGCCGCCTGGACAAAAATCGGTTGCTCCCACGCGTGACGCCTTTGGTCGTTTCTTTCGTGATTGGCGCGCCAAAGCCAGCCTGGGCGTGCTCGTCTTTTTTGTCTTGCTCGCGATCATAGGACCGCCCATTTACCAGCATATTGGTGGCCCTTATACCAGCAATATCGACGGCCACGTCTATGGGCCACAGGATTACCATAACTATTATCACGAGGAACTGGATCGTCAGAATGAAGGGCCTTCCGCGCAGTACTGGCTTGGTACCGACGACATTGGCCGCGATCAGTTAGCCCGCCTGATGCAGGGTGTCCTGATTTCAATTGTGCTGGCCATCGTTGTCGAAATAGCCGATATTCTTCTGGGGGTGTTCATCGGGGTGCTGGCTGGTTACTATGGCGGTTGGCTGGATCAGTTTCTGGCGCGTGCTACCGATATTACCTTTGCTTTTCCACAACTGCTCTTTTTGATTATGGTGGCCGGTATCTTCGGCACCCAGCTTGATTCCGCTTTTGATAACCTGCCGATCATCGGGCCTGCTGGTGGGGGCCGTCTGATCCTGATTTTCGTCGCGCTCTCGTTGTTTGCCTGGCCGGTTATGGCTCGCATTGTGCGTGGTCAGACGCTCCAGTTGAAAGAACAACAGTTTGTTGAGGCTGCTCGTACTTCGGGTACTACAAACTGGCGCATTATGTTCCGCCATATTGTGCCGAATTTACTGAGTATCATTATCGTCTACGCGACCCTGGATATGGCCGGGACCATTGGCGCTGAGGCTGGTTTGAGCGTGCTTGGTCTGGGAATTCAACCTCCCGGTTCCAGTCTTGGCTTAATGATTGAAAGCGGCGCGCCTTACACAGCAGTTTACCCATATGAGGTATTATTACCCTCGTTTGTACTGGTTCTGCTGGTGCTCGCGTTCTCTTTTATGGGCGATGCATTACAGGATGCATTTGATCCACATTAAGCTGCTTTATCGTTCACGAGACGAAAGAATGCCCATCTCTTCGCGATACTTGGTGACAGTACGTCGGGCCATCGGGGTGCCACGCGCGGTCAGGATACGAGCCAGTTCATCGTCACTGAACCGATGGCGTGGTTCCTCGGAGGCAATCAGTTCGCGTAGAATATCTTTGACGCTCAGCGAACCATCAAAGAAATCAGAGATAGCCATCAGCCGACCATTCGGTAGCATGGCATATTTGTTGGCTGTGGCTCGGCTGACTGTGCCCTCATCCAGATTCAGTCGCGTCGCGACTTCGGCGCGGGTGAGTGGACGCAGATAGCGAATGCCTTTCTCCAAAAACTCATGCTGGTAATCAACGACCAGTTCCGCGACGCGTTTCAGCGTGCGCCAGCGACGTTGGATGCAATCGATAAAGAAGCGGGCGCGGTCGGCGTGATGATTAACATACCGTTGCATCTCAACGCCGCCTGGATCAGCCAGGCGGTTGAGCGGTTGAGAGTCATAGGTTTGTCCAACGCGGAAACGATAGCGTTTCTCTTCGATCAGTTCAACTTCATAACCACTTTCGCCCTTGCGAATAAGCACGTCCGGGCGCATATAGGCTGTGCCCATGCGACTGGAGTTGATTTCAGCATTATAGCTATGGGCGGGATAAGGATTGAGGGTCGTACGAATATACTGCGCGGCCTGGCGTACCTCCTGTTCAGGAACTTTGAGTTCGCGCGCGATCTCCTGGAACTGACTTTTGCCCAGGCGATCCAGGTAGTGTTCAATCAGTTGCAGTGCCAGGTGTTGTTCAGCTCCCTGTTCATTCAGCGCCTGAAGTTGGAGCAAGAGGCATTCGCGCAGGTCACGGGCACCAATACCCAGCGGCTCCAGAGTTTGGAGCAGGCTTAAGACATACCTGACCCGTGTCAGAGGTACCTCCAGATGTTCAGCGACTTCCTGCAGACTGATTTCCAGATAGCCGCGCTCATTGAGATTGCCAACCAGTTGTTCAGCGATAGGGGCATCTTCAGGGGTCAGCAGGGCCTCCAGTTGTTGTAACAGGATTTCAGCCAGGGTTTGCCCCATGGGGATGCGTGCCATGGGATCGAACTCGTCATCCTCATCGTTATCTCCCCAGTTATAGTTATCCAGATCATACGGGCGATCCTCGCCCCACTGTGCCCAGGGGACTTCCGCCAGATTTTCGTCGCTGCTGCGGGTTTCACCCGTTGGGAACGTCGTTTCACCTGACTGCGCGAAATTGCCGCAGGAGACACACTGCGGACCCAGGATTGTTGCCCCACAGTAGAGGCAGACGCGCTGTTCGCGTACCTCCAGGGCAGGATTTTCAATCTGTTCCTGGTTGACCGCGTGCTCCAATTCATCCGCTGAAAGATGAAGGATCGTACTTGAAGTGACCAGTCTGGCGGATACTCTCAGCGCATGGTCAGGTCTGGGCGTTGGCTCCAGTCGCATATCTTTCCTCTTCATCAGAATCTATTGACCGTTGCTTTTTCATGGCAGCCACACGACCATGTGTGGAGCAGCGGCCATTGCTTTTGCTAGCTCTCATTTTTCGATCCATCTTGAGGATATTGCACCTGAGTTTGCAGTGCTGCCAGCGCGGCTGCTTGCTCGGCTGTTTGTTTATTGCGTCCCTGCCCTATGCCTACCACCTGTTCTTCCAGCAGGACCTCTACTGTAAAATTTCGCTCGTGGGATGGTCCTTCCTGGCTGCTGACGCGATAGATAGGTGTAATGCCTACCTGTGCTTGAGCCAGTTCCTGGAAGCGCGATTTATTATCTTTAAAGAGGCGTTGTGCTACGATTTGTTGAGCCAGTGGCTTGATACGCGGTAGAAGATAGGCCCGCACCGCCTCCAGACCCTGGTCCAGATACAGCGCGCCCAGGACCGCTTCAAAGGCGGAGGCCAGGATGCGCTGGCTTCCGCCCGCGTTGCGTTCGCCTTTGCCCATGCGTAAGAACTTGCCTAATTCGATTTCCCCGGCGAACTTCGCTAATGTATCACCTTTGACAAGCATTGCTCGTACATCGCTTAACTCGCCCTCATTTAATTCGAGGAAGGTGCGATAAAGAAAATCTGTACTGATGTAAGCCAGAATGGAGTCGCCAAGAAACTCCAGGCGTTCATTACAGTCCTGTCCTTTGCCAGCGCTTTCGTAGATAAAAGAGCGATGAGTGAGAGCAATTTGTAAAAGGGAAGCGTCCTGAAAATGTAATTCAAGCGCATCTTCCAATGTTTCGTACATATATCCTACCTCCAGCACCACCTGGTCCTCCGAGGCCATCATACCCTTGCCGTCCCTACGTATGCCGGGTTGCCTGGCATATATTCCAGTCTGGAGCCATATTCTCTAGCTTTGCGTGGTTCTGTATCCGCTTTTCTGCTGATTATTGTAGCGCGTTTTTTGTTGCAACGTCAACCGAGAGACCGAAAGTTGCCCACTTGCGTGGGTGTGTTACCCTGTAGACAGGTTGGTTTGAGCAAGACAGGTTGGTGCGGGTCCGCAAGGGTCCGAGGAAAGTCCGAACTCCAGAGAGCAGAATGCTGGCTAACGGCCAGTGAGGGTGACCTTAAGGAAAGTGCCACAGAAACATACCGCCTGGCTTCGATAGAAAGATAGCCGGGTAAGGGTGAAATGGTAAGGTAAGAGCTTACCAGCAGCCAGGCGACTGACTGGCTGGGTAAACCCCATTCGGAGCAAGACCGAGCAGAGGGATGAGCAGGTCGCTTGCGGTCTGTTCGCGGGTTGCTCGCCCGTCAACTCTCGGGTTGGTCGCACGAGGCGTCGAGTAATAGCCGCCCTAGATAGATGCCCGCCGCCCTTATCGTCGAGAGATGGTAGGGGTACAAAATTCGGCTTACGGCTTACTCACACCAGCCCCCAGAACGATTCATCACGAACCCGGACATCCCGTCCGGGTTTGTTGGTGTACAAAAAAGTTCAGGCTTATCTACGAAAATCAAACTACTTTAGTATCAAATTTAGTATCAAAATCGAGGGCTTGAAGGAAGCTCCTGGGTTACTGTGCCCTCTTGAAGCCGATGTTGTCTGGCACAACTGTTGCCGGTCCCACTGCCAGAGCAACATGATTGACGCCCAGGCACAAATTGCCCGTAGGCGTCAGGTCACGTTTTTCCTGGTGCTCATACTACACGCAAACGAAAAGCAAACAGGACTGCGTAAGCTGGCTCGGTTGAAGCAACGAGAGGCACGACCAATGGCTCAAGGCAAGAAAGGGGTCGCAGTTGATCCGGCCCACATGTCACCTTCAGATCACGCTCGTCTCAAGAGACCTTCGCTCTGGGAAGCAATGCTGAGTATGCTTGCTGTAGGAGTTCTTTACGCGTTTCTTCCCACCAAATTGCTGATTGGCCCGGCCTGGCTCCTCCTGGCGATCGAAGTAGTCTTTCTGTTGCCCATCGTCTTTACCCTTTTGACTGAACATGGCCTCCCCTACAAAACGCTCCAGCCACTTCTTCTGACGCTGCTTGGCGTGCTGACTCTCGGCCTGGGCAGTGGCATTGTGCTGCTCATCATCACCGTCGTAGGAAACAAATACGCCACCTTTCTGCTCCGCTCCGCAATTCTCCTTTGGAGTTCTAATATCCTCCTTTTCGGATTATGGTACTGGTACATCGACAGTGGAGGGCCAGGGAAACGCCAGCAGTCGAGCTCCCAGGAAGGAGATTTTCTGTTTCCACAACAGGAAAACGGCAATCCTCCTGGTTGGATACCATGCTTCCTGGATTACCTTTTCCTGGCATTTACTGGCGCCATAGCGCTTAGCCCCACGGAGATGTTTCCTCTGACACCACGAGCGAAGGTCCTGATGATGCTAGAAATCCTCCTTGCTCTGCTGGTCGTTGCAATCCCGGCCATTTCAGAGTTTCATTTGCCCTGGTAAAGGGACTGTTTCAGAAAGTGGCATCTAGGAGGAACTCAAGATCATTGGCAAAGTGTCGATAGGGACAAAAAAGAACGTTCTGTGCTATTGTCTTGTGGAAAGAGTAATTGTAACAAGAATCAGGGATGCAAAACGGAGGAAGAAGATGCGCTTTTTAATACATCGCGCTCTCCGTAAGAGTCCGTCAAGCCCAGGAGATTTTGCTACATCACACTATAGGGACCATTAAACACAGAGTAAAGGAGTACACCTCTTAAAACCTGGTATTACATATATTTATTTATATTTTTGTATTTTGTATATGTAAATATGCATGTTGTGGATGTATGTATACTAGATATAGGTTCTCTGCTTAAGGGTAGGTAGCGAGAAAAACTCGATATATTCCTATAGTTTAGAAAAATATTCTCTGATTATAAGAATATACCAGCATTGGAGAGCCTGTTAGTAGATAGTACAATAGTATCGTTTGCAAAGGAGTGAATGTTTCATGATCTTTCGTAAGGAAAAAGAAAAAATAAATCAAGGTCAAGAGACCCTTTCTGCCAGTGTTACCGAGTTGAACG
>Ga0265338_10010002_pt1 | contig 11214 bp, 11 predicted proteins | sample 42126metaG_FD_193579 | JGI IMG/M metagenome (GOLD analysis project Ga0265338, IMG submission 193579) | Rhizosphere microbial communities from Carex aquatilis grown in University of Washington, Seatle, WA, United States - 4-21-26 metaG | ecosystem: Host-associated > Plants > Roots > Rhizosphere... | reverse complement strand
CGGACGGCGCGATGGGTATTCCGACCCGGGGCCAACGAGAAACATTCAGAGACACGAATAGCGGCATTCATAAGAGTGGTTCCTTTGGACAACGTGCAGACTCGATTACATTCAGCGCGCCCCACCTCCAAGTCAACCTTTCAATCGTCGCAATTGGGCGCCACGCGCCGCCCGGAAAAAAAATCTTCAATCAGGGCTTGACGCATTTTGCGGCGTCATGCATAGACTCCCATCCAAACAGAAACGGAGCAAACGAATGGCTGAAAAATCAATCGAACAGAGAGTTAAAGATATCATTGTTGAACAACTGGGCGTGAACCCGGATCAAGTGACGCCCGAGGCCAAGTTCATTGAGGATCTCGGCGCGGACTCCTTGGACACTGTGGAACTCGTCATGGCCCTGGAAGAGGAATTTGGCAACGAAATCCCAGATGAGCAGGCCGAAAAACTCCAGACCGTCGGCGATGTGATCAAATACATCGAAGACACCCAGAAAAAGTAGTCTCCCACCTATTTGTCAGGGCAGCCTGGCGCCAGCCTCGCTGCCCTTTTTTATGGCCGATCAATCGACAGACCGCAGAGTAGTCATCACCGGGCTGGGTGTCGTCGCATCCCTCGGGCAAAAAGTCGACGTCTTCTGGCAGGCCATCGCCGCCGGCAAATGTGGCATCCACCACATCAAGTCCTTCGACGTCACAGCCTTCGACTGCAAAATCGCCGCCGAAGTCACCCATTTCGATCCGTCCATCGCCTTTCCGTCCATCAAGGAAGTCCGGCGTGCCGATCGCTACAGCCAATTCGCCGTCACCGCCGCCCACGAAGCCCTGCTGGACAGCGGCCTGGACTTGCCGAAGGAGGATTGCGACCATATCGGCGTCTTCCTGGGCTCCGGCATCGGTGGCCTGCACACCGTCTCTCAACAGCACGAAGTCTTCATGACCAAGGGGCCCGGGCGCATTTCCCCGTTCATGATTCCCATGCTCATCCTCAACATGGGTTCCGGCCTGTTCTCCATGTATTACAAATTGCGCGGGCCCAACCTCGCCACCTGCTCCGCCTGCGCCACCGCCACCCACGCCATTGGCGAGGCCTGGCGCACCCTCAAAATGGGCGACGCCACCGTCATGTTCGCCGGCGGCAGCGAAGCCACCATCGTCCCACTCGGCGTCGGCGGCTTCTCCGCCATGAGAGCCCTCAGCACTCGCAACGACGATCCTCAGCACGCCTCGCGCCCGTTTGATCGCGACCGCGATGGATTTGTCATGGGCGAAGGCGCCGGCGTCGTCGTCCTCGAAGAATTGGAGCACGCCAAAGCCCGCGGCGCCCGAATCTACGCCGAGGTCCTTGGCTACGGCAACACCGCCGACGCCAATCACATCACCGCCCCGGCACCCGAAGGCGAAGGCGCCGCCCGCTGCATGAAAATGGCCCTGCGCTCCGCCCGCCTGAACCCAACGGACATTTCCTATATCAACGCCCACGGCACAGCCACCCCGCCGGGCGACATCGCCGAAACCCAGGCGATCAAGACCGTTTTCGGCGAACACGCCTACAAACTGGCCGTCAGCTCCACCAAAGGCGCAACCGGCCACATGCTCGGCGCCGCCGGCGGCGTTGAGATGGCCATCTGCGCCAAAGCCATCGAGCAAAACGTCGTCCCGCCGACCATCAACCTCGATAATCCCGATCCGCAATGCGACCTTGATTACGTGCCCAACACCGCGCGAGAAACGCCGGTCGAATGCATCGTCAACAACTCCTTCGGTTTCGGCGGCCACAACGCCTCCATCATCGCCCGGAAATTCCGCGGCTGATTAAAACCGGAACGCACGCCTGCGCAATCCCGCCCCCCATCATCAGGGTCAGATCTAAACATTTTTACATTTGGAATCCGGCCCCCCGACAGTGTTAGTGCGACTCCCATATCAGCGTCTTGCTCCAAGCAACGATTGACTTGTCCGGACCGAACCACGGTATCCGCAAAGCTTTAGCAATGATGTCCACGACTCGCAGACAAACTTAGATACCAACTCGAAATGTAAAAATGTTTAGATTTGACCCTTCCGCTGTCAAAACACAATCCGCGACACCTGCGAAACCATCCTACTTGAACTCAACTTCCGTGAAGCCGAATTGAAACAGCAGGTTCGAGAGCTGCGCGCGGGCGCGGTCTTCGGCGTCCTTTAAAATGCCTTCCTGCAACGCGGCATGGCGCAGGTCGTCGATGGCCTGGCGGCGGGCGTTTTGCTCCAAATTCTTGTCAAATGCACGCATGACACCCGTCGTGCGATCAAGCACTTCTGTGCGGTCGTCGTCCAGGTAACAGTCGGTGATGCCCGGCTTTGGCAGGCGAATCGTGATCTTCTTTTCGGAAACCTTGATGTCGCCCGGTTGCAGGCGGCTGAGGTCAATGCCGGCCTTGGCCACGCCATGCGCGACGAGCACGACCCGGTTTTCGCTCATCGGATACCATTTGACGTCCTCAAGAACGACGACTTTTTCGAGCACGTATTTGACCGTCACAAGCTGCGACAGCGTCTGAATGCGCGTGACAACCGTTGTCGTGTTAAACCCGGGAAGGCGAGATAGCAGGAGCGATTTGGCGACAAAACCCACGGACAGTCCGAACGCGAAGATCAACGCGGCCGCCACAAACGCCAGCAGGACTTTCTTCAGCATCGCGTCGCAAACTTAAAGTTCAAAGTCCGAAGTGCAAAGTTCAAACTTCAGTTCAACCGGGCTCCAGAGCGCGCAGCAACCCGCCTTTGACTTCCCACTTCTGGAGGTCGCGACCGAGTTCGCGCGGCCAGTTCTCCTCCGTGCAAGTCATGAAAACCTGGCTGTGCGCGTGGCGCGAACGGTTCAACAGCGGCAGAAAACCGGCGCGTCGCTTGAGATCGAGCTCGCCCATGACGTCGTCAATCAAAAGAACCGGCGGCGCCCCGTGCGCGGCGGCAAGGCGTTCGGCCTGCGTCATTTTGAGCGCGATGACGATGGAGCGCTTTTGACCTTCGCTGGCGAATTTGCCCGCGGATTTGCCGTCCAGGCGCAACTGCAATTCGTCGCGATGCGGGCCGACCAGCGTCGCGCGCATGGCCAGCTCGCGTTCCCGGTGCCGGGCAAGTTCCAGCTCAAAATCGCGGGCGGCGGACGGCTGGTATTCGAGGCCGAGCTGTTCGGCCTTGCCGGAGACGCGCGCGTACGCTTCCATGGCGAGCGGCGCGATCTGCGGGATGAGCTCGCGGCGGAACGCGATGAGCTGGTTTCCGGCAAGGACGAGTTCGCGCGTAAACGCTTCGAGCGCAGAATTGTCAAATGCACGGCGTTTCAGAAGCGCGTTCCGGGACCGCAACGCCCCCGCGTAACGCTGCAGCAACGGCAAATACACCGGCACAGTCTGCGCCAGCAACAGGTCCATGAAACGCCGCCGCATGCGCGCGGCGCCCTTCACCAGTTGCGTGTCCTCCGCGCTGAACACCACCGCGCGCAAGGTTCCGAGGTAATCCGTCAACGCCCGGACCGGCTGGCCGTCCAGCGCCAGTTTCCGCTCGGCGGACGACCAATACATTTTGATTTCGTGGGTGGCGCGAGAGACGACGCTGGCGCCGACAAAGTAGCCTTTATGCCCATGCCGGACCATTTGCGCGCCGCCGACGCCGCGGAACGACCGGAGCGTGGCGAGCAGATAGATCGCCTCGAGGATGTTCGTTTTGCCCTGGGCATTATCGCCGAGCAACAGGTGAAAACCCGGCCCGAAGTCGGCGTCCAACCGCGCGTAATTGCGGAAATCGCGTAAGCGTAAATGCGCCAGGTGCATCAGTGAGAACTCAACACGGAAGCCACGGCGCTGGCAAACTCTTACTGCGCGCCAACGGAAAGCCGTCAGCGGCGGTAGAGGCGGGTCGTCGGCGGCTTGGAGGTCAGCAGCGCGTTGGCGGCGCCGACAGCGTATTTGATGTCCTGCGCGGCGCTCTCGTTGAACTTGACCACGATGAACGCCCTGCGAATTTCCTGATCCTGACAATATTGCTCCGCGGAATAGACGCTTTCGAATTCCTTGGCCTGATGAATATCCGCAGCCCAATCATGTCCATCGTAAAAGGACTTGGACTCAGGATGTTGAATCAGAATTCGCATGCTCGTGGCTATTGTAAGGTATTCGCCTACAGAAGCGCAAGGAAAACCTCGCAAAATCTTTAGCTCCACTGGATTCCGCTGCCGCGCCTCGTTGCGACGCCCTCGTTCACTTGCCTGGTAGATTAGTCTGCAACGGAGCTGGTTGCGCGACGTCCGTCGGCGCGGAATTTGTCGGTCGCCCTGATTCGCGATGGGCAACGGGCGGCCCCTCGGGCGTGTCCCAATTCTGCATCAGGCGGGAGACAATTCCCGCGTCGTCGAGGATGGCATAAAACCACCAAATGAAAAATGCAACGGCGACAAGTTTTGGCCAGAGCGCGGCGCGCTGCTCAAACCGGTCGTGGGTGTCGATGGACGCCGCGGCAGGCACGCGCGCGACGCTGGTCAGGCGGGCGCCAAACGGCGCGTTGATGCTGGCTTTGGCGTTGATGGCCCACCCGTTGGCGTCAAGTATTGGGCCCAGGTTGCGTTTGCGCAACTTGATGAACGCCATGATAAGCGACGGAGCCGAAACCACCAGCCCGATACCGGCAAACACCAGCGGCAACTCGGATTTGGGGAACTTGCCAAGAAAGGTGAGAACCGAAGCAAACGCGACAGCCAGGCTGCCAAGGGCAACGCTCACAAGCGCGATCACGCTTGGATCGAATTTCAGTTTCGCCGGCGCGACGGGCGTGGCGGGAGTCGCCGGCGCCGGCGGGACCGCGCCGGGCGTTGCCGCGCTCGTCGCCGTGGCCGCTAGTTGGGCGTCGACAGTTGCCTGGGCGTCTGCGGAACGCTTGGCAACATATTCCTCAATGGAACGCGAGAGCTTTTTATATGGCGACCAAAAGGCCTGCCGCAGGCTGATGGGGCTCGAGATGATTTTGGTGATCGTTGCGTCATAATCGCGGCCCTTGCGGTCGTAGAAAACTCCGTTGCGCCCCACCATCAGGTTATCGTCGTCGCCCTGCGAAATGACGGCAACCACGGCGAACGATTCGCCGGATCCCCTGCGAACGCAATCGCAATAGACCAGGAACGCGCCTGAAAGGCCTGCCATCACGGCATGCCTGGCGGGATCCTCCACTCTCAAACAGAGCGAACACGCGCGGCGATCCAGATACAGGACGCCCGCCTGGAATATCGCCGTCGCCGCGTCGTCGTACAAATCCTTAAAGTTGACAAAATTCTGGCAGAGATGCCGCAAGTCGCGAACGTAGCGAAGGAGCTTTTCAAGATCGCCGACCGCCGCGGCTTCATTTTGCAGCGCCGCGTCGGCGGCAATAAGGGCGTTGAGCTTCCCGCGCAACGGGGAGGCAAGAAGTTCCAGCACGCGCGGCGCTCCGAGTTTCTCGACGGCGGCTCCGACCTTGGACGATTGCCACTTCTCGTAGGGTTCCAGCTTGCCCTGCAGCGTGAGCCAGTCGCCCTCGGACAGATCGGACCGGACACCCAGAAGCGGGCGCACCGCATAAGCGCGAAGCCCGGCGAGGGCGGAGGCATGGGCGGGGTTTACCGCGCCGTCGAGCGGCAAAGGCTTGTCGGGCGCCACATGGGCGAGAGGGAAGCCGGCGATCTGCGCGGCATCAAGGCTCAGATCGTGCGCGGCGATGACCGCGTAATCCTCCTCCTTGCGATTGAGCAGCGGGACGATCCGCCCATCAAACGCGGCAAGGCGGCAACGCCCAAAATAATCGTCGACCTTGGATTTAATTGCTTTGACAGCATTGACGGCGTCGGCGGTGCCTCCCCCGGCGGGCAGAATGACGGCGGGCGACGCTTCGCCGCGGCGCACCCATGAATCAAATGCGGCGCATTCGGAAAAGAACTTGTCGGCGCGGGCCTGGTCGACGCCGGGTTTGCCGGAGCGGTCGGTCGCCCCGCCCACGCAATCGATGATTTCATTGACAAGGGCCTGGACCGCCGGTTCGGGCGCGGAGTCCACCGTAACCACCCCGTCGCCGTTCAGGGCCGCCCTGGCAAACACGGCGTTGCCCTCGATGGCTTGGGCAAGCGTGATCGCCGGCCCGCCGGCCTGGCCGAGGTTGGCAAGGATGTGGCGGGCGGAGCCGGCGATTTGGCGGCCTTCGGGATTGGCGTCGTTAATCGAGTCAAGCAAAAGCGAATCGCGCCCCTCGGCGAGCAGATCGGGATTCTTGAGCAGCGCGCCGGCCCATCGCGCCGCGGCGATCAGCTCGGCGGCGCGAATCCGCCCGTCCTTGTCTGTGTCAATCAGAGCTGCCGTTTGCTTGTCAAAGTCCAGGCTGGAAATCGGGCAGGCCAGCGCGACCCAGAGCTTCTGGTCCAGTTGGTCAAGATGAATGATGTCGGCGCCTGTCTCGATTTTGACCTGGTCAAAACCGCCGGCGCGGAAAAACCGCCACGGATGAACGTTGGCCGCTTCTGGCATGGCGCTCTGTTTAAGCGTTTCCCCGCCCAGTGGCAAGGCGGAGCGTTAGACGATTAGGCAGGAGGCAACGGATCGGTCCAGATTATTTTGAAATCCATGACTCAAACCGCTTCTTGACGTCCTCATGGGACACGACACGACCTTCCTTCGAGGCCGTCTTTGCGCGCTGAAGGGCTGCCATGATGGCAACATGCTCGTTGATCTCTTCAACTGTCGCTGTTTCTGGCAGCTTTTCGATGGCTTCCAGCACCGCCTGCTTATCGGTCATGCCTGAAGCGTAAACGCCTGACGGGAACGTTGCAAGCCACCCCGCGCCGGATCACGCGGCGGAAATGGCCGGCAGGCTGGCGGCGGCGACGGCCTGGCCGACGCGCCGGCTTTGTTCGTCCGGCAAATGCAATCGGATGCGCGCGGCCAGCTCGGGAAATTCGCGCCGGAGGACCCGGCGAGCTGTGTCAAGCAATATTTCACCGCCCGGCCCCGTCGTCACCCGCCCAAGTATCAAGGCGTCGTCGAACTCATAGAAATCCGCGTAATGCGCCATCGACCATCCCAGGTAGACGCCGATGGTCTCGTATATTTTCCCGGCGCGCGGATCGCCTTTGGACATAAGCAATTGGACTTCCTTGAGGCGCTCCGGCTGGCCCATGCCGGCCGGAAACTCGAGGCCTGCGGCGGGCAGCAGTTTGTTGACAGCCTGTTGCGAGAAATACAACGCGCCGACGCCCGCGTCCTGCGACCATTCGTCGGCGGGAGCGCCCGGATTGTAATCCACCGGCGCAAAGGCCAGTTCGCTGAGCCAGCCGGTCATCGCGCCTTGCGGGTTGATGTAACCTGCTGCCTGGCTGGATCCCATGGCAATGCCTAGCAGGCCATTCTTCTTGAGCGAAATCGCGCCGGCCAGCGCTGTGACATCTCCATCGTTGGCGACAGCCAGCGGGACCTTCCATTCGTCGCGAAGGCGCAGGAAAAGACCCCGCGCTGCGGCCAGCTTCGACGCCGGCACGGCGCGGATCAGCGACGCGACCATGATCTTATTATCGACAATCACGCCCGCGGAGCTGCCGCCAATCGCGTCAACGCGCGGCAGTTGGGACGCCGCGGCGCGCACGCCTGAGGAAAGCCGCTCGTAATGGTATTCGGGATCTGTTTGGTCCTTCGGGTTCCACGGAAACTCCGCGCTGTAAACAACTTCCCCATCCTTGACGGCGGCAACCTTGTAATCGCTGGCCCCAAGGTCAAACCCAACGCGGCAACCATCAAAATGCCCGCCGACTTCCGCGGTTGTTTCGTTCTCCGCTGGAACCGATTCTGCCTCTGCCAGGCGGACTTCAAACGGATGTTCATAAACGCGCGACATAAGATCCGCGTCGAACGCCCGTGCGCCGCCGGGTCGATACGCAGCTTGAATATGCTCGCCGATCGCGCGCGGCCCGCCGACGGTCAGACGCCACCCGCCCCGCGCCCACAACAGGAATTTCACGATCCGTTCGACATATCGCAACGTCTCCGCATCCGCGACGGGCCGGCAGATCGTGGCAAAGCGCGACACAAGGCCGTTCTCGCGTTCAAGGGCTAACGCGATGGGAGCCGTTGGATCCGCCGCGCTGGTCTTAAGATAGTCACGATTGAATTGAACAGCGGGCGCGAACTCAGCGTCCAAGGGCGCGCGACTCATCGATGGCAACATGCCAAAGTCTTATAAGTTCCAGCGGTATCTGGCAAGAATGCGCGTGGCGCATGGACAAAACTATGAATCGACTGGAGGATACTATGAAATGGCGGTTTAAACTTGAATCCAGAGGCGGCTGACACGACAAATGAACCATCGATAAAGTGGTTTGAAACTCATCCGGTAGATCATGAAACCTGAACAGTGGGATTTATTTAAAAGGGCGGCGAGGCTGGAAAAATTGGACAAGATTCCAATGGCGCTGATAATTGACAGCCCCTGGATACCTGGATACCTCGGCATCAAGCACATGGATTACTACCTGGATCCTGAGCTTTGGTTTCAATCCAATTTGAAGATCCACAACGAGTTCCCCGATATTATTTTCGTCCCCTCCTGGTGGATGGAATATGGGATGGCCGCCGAACCCTCCGCCCTGGGTTGCAAGATCAAGTTCTGGCAGGACAACACCCCCAGCGAATACCACACCCTCTACCATTTGGAGGACATCGACAAGTTCCCCGAATACGAAGTGGAGAACGACGCCTTCATGGCCATGACCCTGCACCGGATTCGCTCGCAGCGCCAAAGAATCCTCGACACAGGCGAGATCCTGCCGCTGGTGACCTCGCGCGGGCCCCTATGCACTGCCGGATTCGTGCGGAGCACGACGGATTTCATGATCGACATTGTGGAGAACCCCGAAGGGGCGCACAAGCTGATCAACCTATGCACCAATTTGATTATTGACTGGCTGAAGGCGCAGGCAAAGGCGATGGGGCCGACCGTGGAGGGCATATTCATTCTTGATGACATCGTCGGCTTCGTCAACGAGGAGCATTACAAGGAGTTCGCCCATCCCTATCTCAAACGAATCTGCGACGCCTTTCCGCAGGATTGGGTGAAGATTTACCATAACGACGCCGAGATCGACGCCTGCCTGGATTCCCTTCCCGACTGCGGCTTCAACGTCCTCAATTGGGGCAAGCAGACCGACATCGCCGAAGTCAAGCAAAGGGTCGGCGACCGGATGTGCCTGATGGGCAACGTCAATCCGCTGGAAATCGGCGTGCGCGGAACCCCGGAGGAAGTGCGCGAGGCCACCTTGTGCGTGCTCGAAAAAAGCGGCGGCGAGGGAATCATCCTGTCCGTCGGCGGCGGAACCAGCCCAGGCATGCCGCGCGAGAACATCGTGGCGATGCTCGATGCGCTGGAGGAGTTCAACACCGCCCAGGTCCATCGCTAGCCCGTGACAAGCCTATTTCGATAGCCGCCCATGCCCGATTACGCCCTCATGAACCAGTGCCTTTACGAAGGCAAGGCCAAGGAAGTCGAGCAGATGACCAAAGACGCGCTGGCTGACGGCCGCAGCGTCAAGGAGATTTTGAACGAAGGGCTGATCGCCGGGATGAGCGTCGTGGGCGAGGACTTCAAACATAATATACTTTACGTGCCGGAAGTGCTGATCGCCGCGCGGGCGATGAAGGCCGGCATGGCGGTCCTGAAACCTTTATTGACAGCCCGCGATTCCGTGGTGTCCCCCGCCGGCGTGCTCGTCATGGGCACCGTTCGCGGCGACTTGCACGACATCGGAAAAAACCTCGTCATGATGATGGCCGAGGGCGCGGGCTTCGAGGTGCATGACCTGGGCGTCGACCAGAGCATCGAGAAATTTCTCGCCGCCGCCGCGCAGTTCAAGCCGGACATCATCGGCATGAGCGCGCTGCTGACGACGACGATGACCTACATGAAAACCGTCATCGACGGCTTCGACGAACGCGGCCTGGGCCATATCAAAATGGCGATCGGCGGGGCGCCCATCAGCCAGATGTACGCCGACGAAATTGGGGCCGACGGCTACGGATCGGACGCCTCGAGCGCCGTCGATCTGTTCATCAAACTGGCGGCCAAGCGCTGAGCGCGCCGAAGGGAGGCTCCATGGCGTATTACCAAATCCTGAGCTGGAGCGGAATACCTTCGCAGGTGAAGGCCTGGGACGAGGCCGACGAAGTCAAACTGGAAATGCCGCCGCGCTTCATGGCGCGGATCGATGCCACCGCGCAGGCCAAAGGCTTGACCGCGGCGGACGATTACCTTGCGCAGTGGAGCTGGGGCGAGGAGCAGGAGCGCGAAGGCGCCGCGGCGGACGTGGCGTCAATCATACGGTCTGAGTTGGAGCGGCAATTTCTCCCCGGATGACGCTCTAGCTGCCAATTGGAAACGTTGCGCGAAAAATTCACCGAGGCCTCCAACTTTTTGGTCGGAGTCGAGCTGGTGTCGATACGCGGCACAATGGCCGAAAGGAGCGCCGTCAAGGCGCGCTCGTTCGCGCAGCGCCTCGTCGAATGCCCCGCGGTGGACTGGATTTCCATCACGGACAACGCCGGCGGCAACCCCCAACTGGCGCCGCAGGCGCTGGCCAAGCCGATCCTCTACGCTGGCAAGGAGGTCGTCATTCACTTGACATGCAAGGACCTCAACCGGAACGCTCTCGAAAGCGAGGCCTGGCTGCTCGACAGCGAGGGATTCCACAACATCCTGGCAATGACCGGCGACCACCCGGCCGCCGGCCATGACGGCCAGGCGAAGCCTGTCTTCGACATCGATTCAGTCGGCCTCATCGCCCTGCTTGACAAGATGAACCAGGGCTTCGGCCTGCGGCAAAACGGCGACACCGAACGGCGCCTCGAAAAAACCAGCTTTCTCATTGGCGCGGTCACCACCAATTTCAAGCTGAAGGAAGGCGAAGTCGTTCCTCAATACCTGAAGCTGCAAAAGAAGATCGAATGCGGCGCGAACTTCATCATCAATCAGGTCGGTTTCGACGCGCGCAAGATGCAGGAGTTGCGCCGCTACATGGACGAACACGCGATGGAGCGCACGCCGCTGATCGGCAACGTCTATGTCCTCAATCCGCGCGTGGCGGAGATTTTTCACGCCGGGCGCATTCCCGGCATTGTCGTGAGCCGCCCGCTGCTCGAATTGTGTCAAAAACACGGCGCCTCGCCGGACC
>Ga0265338_10010001_pt1 | contig 11215 bp, 9 predicted proteins | sample 42126metaG_FD_193579 | JGI IMG/M metagenome (GOLD analysis project Ga0265338, IMG submission 193579) | Rhizosphere microbial communities from Carex aquatilis grown in University of Washington, Seatle, WA, United States - 4-21-26 metaG | ecosystem: Host-associated > Plants > Roots > Rhizosphere >... | reverse complement strand
AGCCTGGATCGAAAGCGCCCAGCCAGTCCCCGACCCGTACGCGGGGAAGTGAACCGTACCTTCTCCCGATTCAGTTACGGACATACTAAACGAAGGTATAATCCGTCTCACCATGCCGTTAATCGCGGGCGCGAAACTTGATGTCTATGAGGTCCTCGGCCTGCTGGGCGCTGGCGGGATGGGAGAGGTCTATCGCGCACGAGATCCGGTTTTGAAGCGAGATGTTGCGATAAAAGTATTGCCGTCCTTTGTTCTGCACGATCCCGACCGGCTGCGACGTTTCGAGAAGGAGGCGCAGACAGCAGCGGCTCTGAACCATCCCAACATTCTTGCCGTTTACCGATTTGGAGTCTTCGAGGGTGCGCCGTTTCTGGTATCGGAGTTGCTGGTGGGCGAAACTCTGCGGCAGCAGTTGGAGCGCGGGCCGCTGCCGGTTCGCAAGGCAATCGATACGGGCGTGCAGGTTGCACATGGCTTGGCGGCCGCGCATGAGAAAGGTATCGTACATCGCGACCTCAAGCCGGAGAACCTGTTTGTTACCAGGGACGGCCGGGTAAAGATTCTGGATTTCGGTCTGGCGAAGTTGATGCAGCTTCAGGCCGATCCTGACGGGACAAGCCCGACGTTAAGCCACGTGACAGAGCCTGGCGTTGTGATGGGCACAATCGTTTACATGTCTCCGGAGCAGGTGCGCGGGAATACTGTCGACCATCGTGCCGATATCTTCGCCTTCGGCGCGATTCTGTATGGAATGCTGGCCGGCAAGCGTCCGTTCCAGCGTCCGACTTCAGCAGAGACGATGGCTGCGATCCTGAATGAAGATCCGCAGGGCCTGTCGCAGATTGCGCCAGCCATCTCTCCGGGGCTGCAACGCATTGTGCAGCGCTGCATGGAGAAAAGCCCAGAACAGCGGTTTCAGTCCGCGTCGGACCTCGCATTTGCGTTGGAGGCTCTGTCTGAATCGGGAATCGCGTCAAGTGGCGCGATCGCAGTTGAGGGTCGCCGCTGGCCGAGAAGAGTCCTTGCAGGGCCTGCCGGTCTCATTGCGATCTCTTTGCTGGTAATCGTTGCGATCATCGCCTTTGCCGCAGTCGGCCTTTTGACATTGGAGAAGCCATCTGTCGCCTCCGGCCTCCTCGATTCCACACAGATCACTTTCTCTGCAGATCTGAAACAGGGGCCGGTCTTCACCGACGGGTCGCGGCTCTTTTTCGGTAATGCCGGCCAACCATCTGAGATGTCGATCGCCGGAGGCCCCATCGTTCCCACTCAAACTCTTGGGCCAGGAATGCAGATTCTGGATATCTCCAAAGACAGCTCAAAGGTCCTCGGCTTAAAACTCGATTTGAATGACAACAACGCACGCGGCACCCTTTGGACGGCGCCGATGCTGGGCGGTACGGCTCGAAAGCTGAGCGACCATCTGGCGCTGAAGGCGCGATGGTCGCCCGATGGCCGATCGATCCTGTTTTGCAGCGATCGAACTCTCTACAGCATCGACGTGGACGGGCAGAACTTGAGAACGATATGGACCGGCCCGGGGGTCCTGAATGACCTGAGTTTTTCGCCGGACGGGCAAAATATCTCCCTGGCTGTCTACGTCACCAACTCCAAAACTCGGCTCTGGACATTGCTTGCCGATGGGAGGAATGCACACCCGCTGCAGTTTGACTGGCCGGAGAACGCCAGCCTATTTGCCGGCCAGTGGACACCCGACGGAAAGCGCTTTCTATTCTCGTCAAATCGCGAAGGACCCAATAACGTATACGAGATCGTTGCGCCACGCTGGTTCGAATTCTGGAAGAAGCCAGCCGCGGTGAGACTCACGGGGAATCAGTTATCGATTGAAGCCTTTTCCCCGGCCCGCGATGGAAATGGCGTGTACGTGCTGGGCCGGGTGGACGAAGGCACGATGCGGGCTTACGATCCGAAATCCCGGAAGATGGTGCCGTATCTCGATAACCTGTCGATGCTGGGTTTCGTAGTTTCGCCGGATGGGCAATGGATGGCCTATACGGAGTATCCGACCCGGCATTTGTGGAAGAGCAGCCTTGACGGCAGTGAGAGATTGCAGCTCACCGATTCCTACGCCGGCATGCTGGAGTGGTCGCCGGATGGAAAGTGGGTGGTCTATTCCGACTTTAATAACCTGTATCGGGTTTCGGCCGACGGCGGTGCACCGGAAAAATTGACACCCGATGGCCACGACGATGTGCAGCCCTCGTGGTTCCCCGACGGAACAAAGATCGCCTTCAACTACTTTCCTTATCCCGGTGAGCCGCTCAGAATCAGGGTGCTTGATCTGGCCACCCGCCAGGTTTCCACCATGCCAGGCGCCGATGGGTATTTCTTTCCGTTATGGTCGCCGGATGGCAAATACCTCGTGGCAGTCGCGGAGAATCCCTCGCGCATGGTGCTCTACTCCGCGGAGACGGCAAAATGGAAGGACCTGCATACTTTCGAGGCGCCCTGGGGTTGGTTGGTGTGGGCCAAAGATAGCAAATCGGTATATATGAGTTATCAATTGGGGAAGAACGGAATTTACAACCTGACGGTCCCTGACGGACGCTGGACGGAGGTGGCCGACCTCGAAGGCGTGAATCCAACTGATGTCGACTCGTACTTGAGCTTGACCCCGGACGGCCAACCCGCAATGATGAGCCGTACTGGCGTGGCGCAACTGTATTTGCTGCACTGGAATCACTGAGATCCTGACAGGTTCGTTGGTGCCCCTTCGTCGACCGCAGTTATCATCTGCAACTGTAATGCTCAGTTCCGGTTGGTCGATCTCAGTCAGCCGCTTCGGCTGCTTTAAGCAGCGGCACCTTACGCAGCATCGGCGTCAGCGCCAGCGTAAGCAACACAACCGCCGGAACAGCCACCAGCACCCAAGCCAGCAGCGCCTGGCCCGCAAGCCCGGTGAGCTGCGATGCCATATGCAGCGGGGAGAGCCGTAGCAAGGCGGTCGCGTCAACATGCGGCTCAGTCGAGGTCATGCGCCCGCCCAGCCGCACAAAAGGCACAATCAGCGCCAATTGGAATGGCATGGCTACGTAGTTCGCGGCCTGAATCGCAGGCACATTCAACCGCAGCGCCAAGGCAACCGCAGCGCACACCAGCGTCGGCAAGCCCACCACCGGAATGCAGCCGATCGCAAAACCAAGCGCCAGCGTCAGCGCCAGCCGCCGCGGCGAGATCCCTTGCCGCAGCCACTGCGTCACTTTGCCCTTCATCCGCTCTCGAATTGGGACCGCCACATCCATTTAGACACCGTTTCAAGCTTTATGACTCTGATGCAGAAAATACAAATATCGCGTCAACTCTGTCATCGACCGGAAATGAAACTTTATAAAAGGAACCAAAATTGCCAGCAATTCGCTCTGGAAAACTCGGCACGTATTAAATTCCCGTGTAGAGCAATCGGTGCTGGATCATCGGCCGGCCGCAACACAACAGTCACCGCCGCTTATGGGTTAAACTTGGACCGAATGCGGGTATTCGGTATCGACTGCGGCACCGAGGTTACGGGATTTGGCGTTGTTGATTCTGACGACGTCGGCGGAACGGCGCGCCTCATTTCAAAAGCCTTCGGCGCAATCAGGCTGGTAAAGTCGAAGACAACTGCCGAGCGGCTTAACCAGGTTTTCACTGAACTGGGCGTCGAACTTGAGCGCTGGAATCCCGACACGGTCGCAATCGAAGAGGTTTTCTACTCAGTAAACGCCAAATCGGCGCTTAAGCTTGGCCAGGTTCGCGGAGTCGCCCTTCTTGCCGCGGCGCGCCAGGCCGTACCGGTGGCCGAATACGCTCCACTCAAAATAAAATCCAGCGTAGTAGGTTACGGCATGGCCAGCAAAGAGCAGGTACAGTTCATGGTCGCCCGGCTGCTCAATCTCGACGAGCTTCCCCAACCGGCCGATGCCGCGGACGCGCTGGCGATTGCCATTTGCCACATCCACACCGCCCAGACTCTCCAGGCTCAGGGTCGACTGGCCCCCACAGTGACACGATGAAGACTTGCGCGATGAAAACCCTCCTCCTCGCCGCGGCCGGTTTTCTCACGATTTTCGTTTCCCTGGCCGCCCGTGCCGACCAAAGCTCCGTCTTGCAGGTGGAGTTTACCAACGACCAGTTGGATCCTTCCCACTGGACGCTGACCCTCCGATCTGACGGCTCTGGGCATTTCACGTCGCAAATGGGCAAGGTGCCTGCGGGAGAGGCTCCTGCCGTGATCGCCCCCAATGTCGATCGCGGCATACAGTTGAGCGCCGCATTCACTGCGCACGTTTTTCAGGTTGCCCACCGCCACCACCTCTTCAATGAGAGCTGCGAAAGCCACCTTAAGGTCGCATTTGAGGGGTGGAAGAAATTCAGCTATACAGGACCCGACGGTTCGGGCTCGTGCACCTACAACTACTCAAAGGATAAGGAGATTGAAGAGCTGGGCTCCACATTTGGAGCCGTGGCTGAGACTTTGATTGAAGGCGCGCGGCTACAGGAACTGCTGCAGCATGACCGGCTGGGCCTGGACAAGGAAATGGAATACCTGGTGGACGCCGCAGACAACGGCCACGCGCTTGAGATTTCCAACATTCGCCCGATCCTTGTAAAACTGGCCGATGACGACGAAGTCTTGGAGCGTGTTCGCAAGCGCGCCAGGCTCTTATTGGCACAGGCGGGAACCTGATCTTTAATATTAAGAAACAACATAGCAACTTTTGATTATCATTAGATGTCCAACCACAGTGGTGAAGTAGTAGGCTGCCATCAGTACCGTTTGAACGATCGCCTTCGGGGGGCGATGGAAAGGCGGGCGGCAATGAAATCGATTGCGAAACCGACCATCAGCAGGCGCCGCGGGGGCGCTGTTTTATTTTGGATTGCGACCGCTGCAGTAGCGGCTCTCGTTGCCGTTCAGCCCATTCACGCAGACGACACTCAACCTGCGGCACGCGCCGTTCACTTGAGTTATGTTGAAGGCCAGGTGCGCGTATCCCAGGGTGACCAGGTCATCGCTGAAGGCGCAACCGTAAACATGCCGCTCTTTGAGGGCATGCAGTTGGCTACCGCCCAGGACGGCCGCGCCGAAATTCAGTTTGAAGACGGCAGCGTCGCGCGCCTCTCGCCCAACTCCACGCTTACGCTCACCGTGCTCCGCGGAGTGGGAACCAATGGCGACGCTGAGATGGTGCTCAATGGCGGCCTCGCGTATTTTGAGTTTCAGGGCGCCAACCAGCTTGGCCAGTTCTCGGTTCACTTTGCCGACTCCACTGTCACGCCAAGTGGCAATGCCGTCTTTCGCGTAAAAATGGACGCGTCTCCAGGAGAGTTTGCGGTTCTCTCGGGAAATGCGAATCTCTCCCGTGGCAACGGTGGCACGCAGTTGGCCGTGCACGGCGGCGAGAGCGTAACCCTCTATCCGAACGACGCCGCCCATTACGATTTGAACGAATCGGTCGATCCGGACTCCTGGGATGCCTGGAATTCCGATCGCGATCAGGCCACCGCGACCGTTGAAGCCGCATTCACCGCCCCGCCGCCGACCCAGAACGGCCCTGAGAGCGGAAATCCCGCCTGGAGCGATCTTGACGCAAACGGCAGTTGGTACAACGTTCCCGGCCAGGGTTATATCTGGTCGCCCTATCAAGCTTCCGCCGGCGGTTGGGATCCCTACGGCTGCGGCAACTGGGTGTGGTATCCCCAGTACGGCTACATCTTTGTTCCGTGCGAAAACATGGGATTCCTGCCCTATTCCTGCGGCTCCTGGAATTACTTCAATGACTTTGGTTGGGGTTGGAACCCCGGCATGGGCGGCTGCAACCCTTGGTGGAATTCCGGCTATTATCCCGGTGCGCGGATAGGTGGTTCGTTCCCTCCAGGCTATCGGATGCCGCACCGGCCCATATCGCCCCGCGGGCCTGTTCGTGGACGCCCGGTTCCTGTAATCGTAGTGAATCGCAGAGGCGGAGGTGAAGGTACTCCGTTCCCATCTCGCGAGCGCAACCAGCCTGTGACAATCGGCGGCAACCCAGTTGCGCCGATCCGCCCCATCATCGCCCGCGGAGGTGAGAATCCTGGCGGGCCTCGTCCGGTGGGAGCGCCGCGTCAGGGCTTCCGCATCGTCGATGGAAGCTCGAGAGGCGATTCCTCCTCGGGCCGCCCGGTCTACAGTTCGCCCAACCCGGTCTATTCCACCGGTTATCGTGGCGGCAGCTCGAGTTCGTTGCCTCCGGGTTCCGCACGAGTCACATCCACTACTTCAACGCACTCCAGCTCAGCAGGCGGCTATGCGGGTGGCTATTCCAGCGGAGCGCCAGCCCGCAGCTACGGCAGCGGCAGCTATCACGCTAGCAGCAGCGGTGGCGGTGGAGGTGGTGGTGCATCCCACGCCAGCAGCGGAGGCGGCGGCGGTGGTGGTGGCGGCGCCCCCCGCGCCAGCGGCGGAGGCGGTGGTGGCGGCGGAGGCGGAGGAGCCCACAAATAACTCTTGCGACAATTGATTCGAATAGGCGCGGCAGCATAAGTTGCCGCGCCTTTTGTTTCGCGGAACACATGACTTGGCACGAAGTCAGGAATTTGTACTGCCGGTCTCTTGACCCTCAGCCATCTCAAAACAAACCCTATCTAACGGCATCAACGGCCATGTATACTTCGCCTGCTCCCCGGCCATCTACACAAAATTCCAGCAGCAAGAAAGTTGGTTTCCCATGCCCAGTTATCTCGTGCAGGTTTCCTATACTCAACAGGCGTTGAGCGCATTGATTGCAAACCCTCAGGATCGTACGCAGGCGCTGAAGAAAAACGTCAAGAATCTCGGCGGAAAAATCACCGGCTCATGGTTCTCGTTCGGCGAATACGATCTTGTGATGGTCGCCGAGTTTCCCGACAACGTGAGCGCGGCCGCATGGGCTCTGGCAGTCGCGGGTGGCGGGGCACTTAAGTCCGTAAAGACCACTCCTTTGCTCAGCATTGAAGAGGGCCTCGAAGCCCTTAAGAAGGTTCCGGAGTCGGGCTACAAGTCGATTGTCGCCTCGTAGCGATCAATCGCTCTCTTCTCTATTCAGGATTTCAAATCAGGTTCGGCACGGTCGCAATGAGGCGGCGTTCACAAAACGCCGCATTATTGCGGACCCGAGACAATGCGCGCCACCAGGTCGTAGTCGTGAGCCTCAGTGATTTGCGCTTTGTAGAAGCGGCCCCGCTCAAGCTGCTCCAGGTCGCCAAAGTCGTTAATGTAGACCTTGCCGTCAATCTCCGGCGCATGGAACTGCGTGCGGCCTTCCCACAACAGCGGCGTCTCTTCACTCTCGCCTTCGGCCAACACCACCACCTCGCGTCCAACCCACTCCTGCTTAACCGTGCGCGAAATCTTCTGCTGCAGCTTCATCAGCCGCTTGCGCCGAGCCTCAATCGTTCGCTTCGGCACCTGCGCGGTCAGTGAATATGCGTCCGATCCTTCTTCGTGCGAGTAGCTGAAGACGCCCAGCCAATCGAACTTCGCCTCGCCGATGAACTCCTCCAAAACGCTAAAGTCCGCGGAGGACTCGCCGGGGAAGCCGACAATAAAGCTGGTGCGCAGCGCGATTCCCGGCACCGCTGCACGCACTTTCTCAATGGTCTTGAGGAAAATCTCCGCGCCGGCGCCGCGCTTCATCCGCTTCAATACATCGGGTGAGGCGTGTTGCAGCGGCACATCGAGATACTTGCAAATGTTGTCGTGCTTCGCGATCGTCTCAAGCAGCCGGCCCGTAATGCGGTTGGGATACGCATAGAGGAAGCGCAACCAGCGCAGCCCATCAATCCCGGCCAGTTCGTCCAGCAGCGTAGCTAAACCATCTTTCAGACCCAGATCTTCGCCGTAGCAAGTCGTGTCCTGGCCGATCAGCGTAATCTCTTCAACGCCTCGCGACACAAGTTGCCGCGCCTCAGCCACCACGCTCTCAAAGCGCCGCGAGCGGAACTTGCCGCGCAGATTGGGAATCACGCAGAACGTGCACGGATGGTCGCAGCCCTCGGCAATCTTTATATAAGCCGAAGCGCGCGGCGTCGAAAGCAACCGCGGAGTGTTCTCGTCGTAAAGATATGTGGGTAGCAGATGCCGTGCGCCCTGCCAATCGTCGCGGCTGAAGCGGCCCTGACGTTCGCGATGATCGCCCTCCGCTCTGAATGTGGCTGTGCCGGCTTCGTGTTTCTGGGTTCCAGCAGCGGACTCTTTGCCGGCTCGCGCATCCACCTGAATGCTAGTCAGGATGTTGAATGGTGAAGTAGCCGCGACCACGTGCGTTGGCGCCAATCCGGCAGCCTCAAGAATGGCCTCGAGTTCGCCGGTGCCCACAACAGCATCAACCTCAGGAATGGTCTTGCGAATCTCGTCGCGATAGCGTTCCACCAGGCATCCTGCCACAATCAGCTTTTTGGCCGAGCCTGAGGTCTTGTGGCGCGCCATCTCAAGAATGGTGTCCACCGACTCCTGCTTGGCCGTGTCGATAAAGCTGCACGTATTCACCACCAGGATGTCGGCCTCTTCAGGGTGCGAGGTAAGCCGCGCGCCGGCGCGGTCGAGAAGGCCCATCATCACCTCTGAATCAACGAGGTTTTTGGGGCAGCCTAACGAAATGAAGCCCACGGAAGGAGCCGCGGGCGAGGATGGTTTGCTCACCCTTCTATTGTACCGGGAGCGCGATTTTTCTGTATCGGAAGTTGGCTTTGCCGCTCGCCCGCTCCTCTAACCTCAATGGATCAGGCTGTCGAGGGCCGAAGCACCGCCGCGCCCTTTATACTGAGAGGGCTCATGAACGAAAAGATCCTGGCGCTGCTGGTTCAACTCATCACTCAGACCATTCAGGCTGGCGGTTACGCCGGCATCGCGGCGCTCATGGCGTTGAACTCAAGCGGCATTCCCATTCCTTCAGAACTCATCATGCCTTTCTCCGGCTACCTGGTCTACATGGGGCGCTTCAGTTTCGTCCTGGTGGTGATTGCCGGTTCGCTGGGCTGCAATGTAGGTTCAGCGGTAGCTTATTGGATCGGCGCAAAGGGCGGCCGAACGCTGGTCATGCGCTACGGCAAATGGGTTCTGATGAGCCAGCACGATCTCGACCGCATGACCTGGTTCTTCGAACGCTACGGCTCTATCGCGATACTGCTCGGCCGCATGTTGCCGGTGGTGCAAACCTTTGTCGCATTTCCCGCGGGCATCGCCAAAATGGGTCGCCTGCGTTTTCACATCTACACTACCGCCGGCTCCCTGGTCTGGTATTCCTGCCTGGCCTGGGCCGGCATGAAGCTGGGCGAACGCTGGAACACCGATCCACGCCTCGAAAACTTGTTTCATCGCTTCCACCTGGTGGTGGAACTCGCAATCCTGCTGGGCGTGATTTGGTTCGTCTGGTCGCGTCTGAATCGCAGAAAGAACGCCGATGCAGCTTAACCGCAACACAACACCAAAGCCGTCAGAACACAGGCCCGCACGATTTGCCTGCTACAGGGTCGCGGTGTTTCACTTAATAATTGCGTGAAAATCACACAGCGCACGTATGGGCTGACTAAAATTGCAATTCGAAATCATCCATGAAGGAAGGTTGTAAACCACATGTCGACTGAAGAAACAGGCGGCCAGAAGACCGCTGGAGTAGAGCCCGCGAAGGGCAAGCTTGGAGTAATGGTGGTTGGCCTTGGCGCCGTTGCCACCACAATGATCGCCGGTGTTGAAGCCGTGCGCCGCGGTTTGGCTAAGCCCATCGGTTCGCTTACGCAGATGGGCACTATCCGCCTGGGCAAGCGCACCTCGAACCAGTCGCCGCTCATCAAAGACTTTGTGCCTCTGGCCGATCTGAACGATATCGTCTTTACTGGCTGGGACATCTTTGAAGACAACGTCTACGAATCGGCCGCGCACGCTGCCGTGCTGAAACCTGAAATTCTCGCTCAGCTCAAGCCCTATCTCGAAACCATCAAGCCCATGCCAGCCGTCTTCGATCAGTTCTACGTAAAGCGCCTACATGGCACCCACGTGAAGCACGGCAAAACCAAGCGCGAGCTCGCCGACCAGCTTATTGAAGACATTCGCGCCTTTAAGAAGACGGTCGATCGTGTGGTTATGATCTGGACCGGCTCGACTGAAATCTTCCTTGAGCCATCGGCGGTCCACCAGAGCATTGAGAATTTTGAGAAGGGCTTGCTTGCCAACGACCCTGGCATCGCTCCTTCGCAGATTTACGCCTACGCCGCGCTCAGTGAGGGCGTGCCCTTCGCCAACGGCGCTCCCAATCTCACCGTCGATACTCCGGCGCTGGTATGTCTGTCGAAGAAGAACGCCGCGCCCATCTGCGGCAAAGATTTCAAGACCGGCCAGACGTTGATGAAAACTGTCCTCGCGCCGGCTTTCAAGGCGCGCATGCTCGGCGTCAGCGGATGGTTCTCAACCAACATCCTCGGCAACCGCGACGGCGAGGTCCTTGACGATCCCGAGTCATTCAAGACCAAGGAAGAATCCAAACTCGGCTCGCTCGAGCACATCTTCCAGCCCGAGCTTTATCCCGACCTCTACAAGGATCTCTACCACAAGATCCGCATCAACTATTACCCGCCGCGCGGAGACGAAAAAGAGGCATGGGACAACATCGACATCTTCGGCTGGCTCGGCTATCCGATGCAGCTTAAGGTCAACTTCCTGTGCCGCGACTCGATTCTGGCCGCGCCCATCGCGCTCGACCTGGTGCTGTTCCTCGACCTAGCCAAGCGCTCGCCTGAACTGCAGTCCATCGGCATCCAGGAGTGGCTGAGCTTCTATCTCAAGTCGCCTCAGACGCGCGAGGGCCTCTATCCCGAGCACGATCTGTTCATCCAGTCCATGAAGCTCAAGAACACGCTCCGCCACATCATGGGCGCAGACTTAATCACCCACCTCGGACTCGAGTATTACGACTGAGTAACGAGCAGCGCGGTTGTAGCGCCGGTTTCCAAACCGGCTGTAGCGCGGGTCTCTTGACCCGCGCTTCTCTTTTTAGCTCGGATGCTAACTGAAACCAGTCTGAAGTTCTCATGCATAGCCTTTGTTCAAGGGTTCCGTGAACTGTTTACGCATTGGAATGATCATCCCGATCACGCATGTTGAATGAGTTGGTAAGATGTGGCGATGAGCATTAAGACTGCAGCGGAGAAGAGTTTCGACGCGATACTGCGGCGGATGTTGCAGTGCAAGCCTCTCTCGCGG
>Ga0265338_10010000_pt1 | contig 11215 bp, 5 predicted proteins | sample 42126metaG_FD_193579 | JGI IMG/M metagenome (GOLD analysis project Ga0265338, IMG submission 193579) | Rhizosphere microbial communities from Carex aquatilis grown in University of Washington, Seatle, WA, United States - 4-21-26 metaG | ecosystem: Host-associated > Plants > Roots > Rhizosphere >... | reverse complement strand
AAAGTTCCTGAATCCGCAACGCGATGTGCGGCGATTTGCCGTCCTCATAAACCACCTTCGGCGTGCGGCCATTTGGCAACGAAAGCCGTTCCGGCGCATGTTTGTCCAGCAAATCCCGCTGTGCCCCGGACAGCCATGACATCACCACCGGTTTTACTTCGCGTTCCTTGATGTCTTTGTAACTCACCGCGCCGTGGCAAAGTTGTTCGATGATGTGTTTGCGGTCATCGTCGGCAAATGGCGGAAGCTGGAGTTCCGGGCAATGCCGGCAAAGCAGATTTAGCCGGGCCAGCCATTGCTCGACGGCGTGGTCCCAGTTCGGCAACGGCAAACGGCCTGTGATAATTTCATCTGCCAGCAATCGCGCCGCGGCATCGACAGGCGGCGGTTCGATGCGTTTGGCGGACAATGCCAGTCCGCGAAAGCGCACCAGTTCGGCCGCCTGCACCCGTTTGGCTGTGGCATCGAACTGGACGTGCAATTCGGATTTCAAATCCTCCGGAAACAGTTCGCGCAGCCATTCAAGTTCAATCGCGGTCGCCAGCGAAAGAATCGTGTTCACTTCCCGTCCCTCGACTTCGCGGATTTCGGCGACAACGAATAGCGGGCTGTGCTGCACGACGCTTTCCCTCGCCAGCACACCGCGACGATTGTGAACAAATTCGCAGCGGAGCGTTCCCTGGTCCAAACGCCGTGCCACCCGGTCGCTGAACCCGATAAGAATGCATTTCTGCAACGCCTCGTCCTTGATCTCACGCGGTTTGGCGTCAAGGCCCTCGTCTTTGGCGATACGGAGAAATTGTTCGAGCAACGGGCCGACCTGCCGCGCAGTGACGGCATGTATGCCGAGTTTGCGGCAGGCGTCGATTCGGAATTGATTGTTCAACGCGTAATTCCAGGCGCGCATCAGTATCCAGAAGTCCGAGGACGCCTTTTCACCAAACAAATCATCGCGAGCGGACTCGGCCTCGCGTCCGACGTTGCGCAAAAGCAGATCACGTCCCTGGGTAAGCGCGGCGACGAGGCAGGCCTGATGGACGCAGCCGTACTCCTGCGCTGCCAGCAGCATGCGCGAATAGCGCGGATGCACCGGAAACGCGAGCATCTTGCGGCCGATGGGTGTGATTTGTAATCGTTCCGGGAGGGACGGCGTGCCGCCGTCCTCGATATTTGGGTCGGCAACATGCCGACCCTCCCCATCAGATTTCAACGCCCCCAAATCCAGCAACAATTCCTCGGCATGCGTGAGCGAAATCTCGTCCGGCTTTTCCAACCAGCGGAATTGTCTCAAATCCTCAACCCCGGCGGCTTTGAGCGTGAGAACCACTTCGGCGAGATCGAGCCGTTTGATTTCCGGCAACTGCTGCGGCGCGCGCTCATCATGTTCCTGGCGTGACCACAGGCGGACGCACCGGCCCGGCGCCGTCCGGCCAGCGCGACCGGCGCGTTGGTCCGCGCTGGCCTGGCTGATCTTTTCAATCAGCAATGTATTGATGCCACGGTTGGCATCGTAACGCGGAATCCGCGCCAGCCCGCTGTCAATCACCAGCCGAACGCCGTCAATGGTGATGGACGTTTCGGCGACATTGGTGGCCACGACGACTTTGGGCTGGTCGTAGCGCGCGACCGCGGCGTCCTGGTCGCGCGGTTGCAATTCACCGTGCAATGGCAGGAGGATGTAACCTTTCGATTCCGAGGTATGCCGGATTGCTTCGAGTGTTTGATTGATTTCAAAACCGCCCGGCATGAACACCAGCACGTCACCCCGTTCACCGGCGCGGACATGGTCAGCGAATACTTCTGCCGCCACTTCCCAGACCGGTGGTGGATTTGCTCCAAGCCGGTGTGGGAGGTACTCGATTTCAACGGAAAACACGCGGCCTTCGGAGGTGAGGACGGAACAATTTGGAGCGCCGATCTCCGAATCGGCGTGTTGGAGTTCAGACTTTAGCCTGCTACGCCGAATCGGAGTTCGGCGCTCCGATAAATACTCCTCCAACTCTCCGGCTTCCAACGTGGCGGACATAACGGCGATAAGCAGGTCGGGACGAAGTGTTTCCTGAATGTCGAGTGCGCGGGCGAGCGTGATGTCGCCGTAAAGATGCCGCTCATGAAATTCGTCGAAGATGACCGCCTGAATGCCGTGCAAGGCCGGGTCCTGAATCAGTTGCCGCAGTAAAATCCCTTCCGTCTCAAACTTGATGCGTGTGGCATCGCTGACGCAGTTTTCAAAACGGACCTGATAACCGACTTCGCGGCCCAGCTCCACGCCCAATTCTTTTGCGACGCGCGAAGCGAGCAAACGCGCCGCCAACCTGCGCGGCTGCAGAATGACAACCTGTCCATTGCCGAGCAGCCCATGCTTGAGCAACATTTGGGGAACCTGGGTCGATTTGCCGGAAGCGGTCGGAGCCTGGAGGACGAGCCGCTTGTTCGCCTTGAGCGCGGCGATGATGTCGTGCTCAATTTCGTAAATAGGCAGGTGGCCGGGCATGGGCTTTAGATCAAGCCAATACCCAGCCGGGTTGGATTTCGGCATCCAAATCAGTGGCCGGCAATTTGTAAAGTAGTTTTCGCTCAGCCAGAATGCCAATCATCGCCGCGTTGTCGGTGCACAAACTTTTCTCTGCGAGCCGCAACGTAAAACCATCTCGCTTACACGCGGTTTCCAAGTCACGGCGCAAGGCGCGATTGCAGGTCACACCACCCGATGCCGTCACACACCGGACATTGTTTCGTTTCGCCGCGCGGATGGTTTTTATGACGAGCACCTCGACAATCGCCGCCTGGATGCTGGCGCATAAATCACGCACTCGCTGTGGGTCATCCAACAACTTCGGATTGTCGCGCAGGAAATAGCGGACGGAGGTTTTTAAACCGCTGAAGCTGAAATCGTCGCTGGCATCATGCAGGAGCGGACGCGGGAAATCGTATGCCTTCGGATTCCCCTGCTCCGACAGCCGGTCAATCTCCGGTCCGGCGGGGTATTCCAGCCCCATCATTTTGCCGGTTTTGTCAAAGCATTCGCCAGCGGCATCGTCCACTGTCGAACCGAGCACACGATGGTTAAGTTCCGATTCAACCCGCACGAGCAGCGTGTGTCCGCCGCTGACGATGAGCGAGACATTGGGTTGAAAGGCGGCGAAGTTGGCTGCAAGGGCGCCGCCGTTACTCGCAATCCATGGCGAATACAAATGCGCCTCGTGATGGTGAATCCCGACGAATGGTTTGCGGAGGGCGAAGGCGACGGCCTGCGCGGCCTTGAATCCGACCAGCAACGCCGTCGGCAAACCCGGTCCTTGTGTGGCCGCAATAGCGTCCAACTCCAAATCGGTAGGGACGCGCTGCTGCGCGTCCTGGTCCCGCAATGCGGGATCAGCCCTGCCAATTCCTGCTTCGCTTAACGCGGTCCGGGCGGCGGGCAGGAGATTTTTTAAATGTTCGCGCGCGGCGAGTTCAGGCACAACGCCGCCGTACTCGGCGTGCAGTTTGACTTGCGAAGAAACGGCGCTGGACAAAACCCGGCCATCGCGCACGACGGCGACGCTGGTTTCGTCGCAGGAAGTTTCAAACGCAAGAATGGTCATAAGCGCTGGAGTCCAAGCTTCAGCTTGTCGTCGGAACACTCGATGCTGAACGCAAGCTAAAGCTTGGACTCCAACGTTTCATTTATCCGCCGTTTCTGCCGGTGTTTGGACATCATTCAACGAGTCATAAAGCAGAATGCCTTTGAGCAAATCCTGTGCGCGGATGAGTTGCGGGTCCTGGAATTTTGCGAGCCGCGCCCGGTTGGTTTCATTGAGCATCTCAACTCCGCCGGGCGCGCGTTTGAATTGCAGCAGGGCTTCCTCATCATCGCTCATGGGCACGACGATGTCCGGCATGATGCCGTGTTCATGGATGACCCGGTGGCTGGGCGTATAATATTTGGCGGTGGTAAGCTTGAGCGCCGAGCCGTCATCAAAGGGGAAAATGCTTTGGACCGAGCCTTTGCCGAACGTTTTTTCGCCCAGAATGATGGCGCGATGCAAATCCTGTAAACAACCGGTGACAATTTCCGACGCGCTGGCGCTGCTTAAATTGACAAGCACGACGATGGGCATGCCATGCAATTCGTCGCCGCTCCCCGCCGCGTTACGGACGGAATTTTGCGCGGGGTCGCGGCCTTCGGTGGAAACAATCAACTGGCCGCGCGGAAGAAATTTCTGGCAAACATTCACCGCCTCATCGAGCAGCCCGCCGGGATTCCAGCGCAAATCGAGAATCAACGCCTTCATGCCCTGTGCCTGGAGCTTGCGCAATGCGCCTTCGAGCTCATCACCCGTTTTGTCACCGAATTGCTTGATGGAGACGTAACCGATTTTGTCATCGCTGAGCGGAAACTCTCTTTTCCGGTTGATGTCCTCGATCATTTTCACCTGGATGACGGCGCGGATGAGTGTGTAATTTTTTACCAGGCCGGACGACGGGCGTTCAACGGTCATGGTCACCCGTGAGCCGGGCTTGCCGCGCAGTTTTTTCACCGCGTCTTCCAATGGCATTTTCACCGCGTCTTCGCTATTGATTTTGATGATGCGGTCGCCCGCCAGAATGCCGGCGCGGAACCCCGGGGTGTCTTCCATCGGCGTGATGACGGTGACGTAATTGCTGCGCACGGTGACATAAAGACCGAGCCCGCCAAACTGCCCCTCGGTGTCATCCTGCAGGTCGTGATAGGCGGCGGGATCCAGAAATTCGCTGTGCGGGTCGAGCACCTTGACCATGCCTTTGAGCGCCGCGTAAGTCAGGTCGTGATACGTCAGGTTCTGGCCGTCCACGTATTCCGCGCGCACTCGCTGGAGCACCTCGGAATACAAGCCCAGGTTCGGCTCGATGGTGTCGTTCTTCTGCGCGGCGTGCGAAAAAATCCACGCGCCGACGGAAAAATTCACCGTCAGCACCGCAATCACCAGACCGTAAACAATACGACGTTTCATACGTTTTGGTACGTTATCACAAAGACAGCCGGGCCTGAAGAAAAACTCAAGATTGATTTCGTAATAATGATTCAATAAACGGCAAATCGCCGGGCACGGTTACCTTGGGATTAGGCGCAACCCGCGAAACGAGCCGAACCGGCTGGCCGATCAATTCGCACGCCGCCGTGTCATCGGTGAACACCTGCCTGCGCCGGCGCGCTTCTGCCAGCGCGCGGCGGATGACCTCGACACGAAAAGCTTGCGGCGTTTGCACGGACCACAATCGCGAACGGTCGAGCGTGCGCTGCACAAACCGGCCGTCTTTGGATTCCTTGATGGTATCCGTCACCGGCTGGGCGGCGACGGCTGCTCCGGTTTCTTCGGCCCGTTTAATGGTCGCGGCAATCAATTCTTCGCTGGTGCAAGGGCGAGCCGCGTCATGGATTGCCACAATTTCTACCGTTGCCGGCAAAGCCTGCAGGCCATTCCAGACCGAGTCCTGCCGTTCCGCTCCGCCTCCGACGATGCGGAATGGCTTTTGAAATTTGAATCTTTTCGCCAGTTCCTCGAATACCGGCTGCATGCCTTCACGCACGACGAGAACGATTTCCTCAACGCATTTCGCGTCATCGAAGCGCTGCCACGTGTGTGCGACGACGGGACGTCCGGCAACTTCCAGAAACAATTTGTCCACGCTCGGCCCCATGCGGGTGCCTTTGCCGGCGGCGACGAGGATTGCGGCGTTCATATGGATAAAATCACGGCGATTGGGCCGGTTGCCAATCCAAAACTTTCAACTGCACCGAACGGTGCTGGTTGAATTCGTTGACCTGTGGCGCAAACGCCAGGTCGAATTTCCCTACGGGCAATGATGCGTCGCCGCCATTCCACCAGACCGCTTCGCAAATCGCGGCGCCGTCCGTGACCCACATTTTAACATGCTGCCTCTGTGCGCCGATGCGCTGAAGCGGACGCTGATGGGCCAGGCTCCGCGCGCAAAACTGAACCTGGGGATTCCCCTGCCCCGTCGGCTTCAAACGCGCCAGCGTGCCAAGCGATTCCAGGTTGATTTCGTCCAGCCCGACTTCCGCGTCGAGGCGCAACGGCGGCTGCAAGTCCTCCAATTTCAACGCGCGGCGCGCGAGTTCATTCAAACGGCGGCGCAACAAATCAACTTTTTCCGGGAGGACACTCAAGCCGGCGGCCATGGCATGTCCTCCGTGGCGTACCAGTAAATCATCGCACTCCCGCAGTGCGGCGGCCAGGTCGAATCCCGCGATGCTGCGGCCCGAACCGCGCCATTCGCCGGCTTCACCGCCCAGGATGATGGCGGGGCGGTAAAATGCCTGCAACACGCGCGAGGCCACGATGCCCACCACGCCGATGTGCCAGAGCAAATGGCCTTCCACGATGACAAAGTCCGTTTCGGGATTGAATTTTGCCCGAATGGCTCCGATGACTTCCTCGGCGATGCCGCGCTCGATTTTTTGCCGTTCGCGATTGTGCGCATCGAGTTGTTGTGCCAACGGCACAGCTTCCGCCGCATCGCGCGCAAGTAAAAGCTCCAGCGCTGCCGCTGCAGTTTCGAGCCGGCCGGCGGCATTCAGGCGCGGCGCAAGTTGAAATCCTACTTCATAAACACCGATGAGTGCGGGCGTTTCGGCGACTTTCTTCAAGGCAACGAGGCCGGGCCGATCGGTTTTGTTCAACCAGTCGAGGCCGGCGCAAACGAGGATGCGATTTTCGCCGGTCAGCGGCACCAGATCGGCAATCGTGCCAAGCGCAACCAGATCGAGCAGCGGTCTCAGGTCGAATTCCGATGCGCCGGGCAGGCCGGTCTGGCGTCCGCGTTTGACCAGGGCATGGGCCAATTTGAACGCCAGCCCGACGGAACACAACTCGGTGAAAGCGGTTGAAGGTTGAGGGTTGAGAGTTGAAAGTTGAGGATTAACGAGCGCAACGGCTTCGGGCGGTGGATTAGAAACCTGATGATGATCGAGGACGATGACGTCCACGCCCTTTTCGCGCAGCCGACGGATGGTTTCAACGGCCGTCGAACCGCAATCCACGGCCAGCAGGAGCTTCACGGGGCACGCCGAGCCGGCGGCTCGCGAAGTTGAAAATTTCTTCAGACAATTTTCAACGGCATCCTCGCTGAGGCCATAACCTTCGTCCAGGCGATGGGGCAGATAAAAATCCACCTGCCAGCCTAGTGAACGCAAGACCTGGAGGAGCAACGCAGTGGATGTGACGCCGTCCACGTCATAATCACCGAAAATGACGAGCGGCTCGCCGCGTTCACGCGCGAGCAGCAGCCGGTCAACGGCGGTGGCCATATTCGGCAAGAGAAAGGGGTCGGCGAGATTCTGCAACCGCGGCTGGAGAAAATTGGTGATGGCGGAAGGGTCGCTGAAATCGCGATTGATGAGGCACTGGGCGAGCAGCGGCGGAAGGTTGAGCTGCGATGCCAACCGGCCGGCGAGCAAGGGTTGCGATGGCGCCAGTGACCAGCGGAATTTCATTTTGATTCAACCACAGATGAACACAGATAAACACGGATAGAAAACAAAAACCGCAAATTGACGCGCTTTTGACCTGATTCCCAGCGGCCGTTTTCACCGATCGGGCTGGCGAATCAGGACGGCTCGTTTCGGTCGTCCGTGTTCATCGTGGTTGTTTTCTTTCGCGACGCGCGGCGGTGATGGACAACACGATGGAAATCAAAAAGATTCCGGCTACGACCAGCAGTGAAACGCTCGTGGGAATTTCGATCTGGAACCATTTTGGTTTATGCCCGTGCGGATCGAGCAACATTTTCAGGCCGACAAAGACAAGCACGACGGACAGGCCGGTTTTCAAATGGCGGAAATAATTGATGGCGTCCACGAGCACGAAATAAAGCGAGCGCAGGCCGAGAATCGCAAAAACATTTGACGTGAAGACAATGAACGGTTTGGTGGTAACGGCGAAAACCGCCGGGATGGAATCCAGAGCGAAAATCAGATCGGTGATTTCCACCAATGCCAGGACGAACAAAAGCGGCACCGGCGCGAACAGACCGGCCCCGCCCGATTCCGGCATTTGCTTCCCGCCATAGGCCCGGGTCGCCGAAGGAAACAACCGGTGCGCAAGCCTTATGGCGAAGTTATTTTCCGGGTTTTCTTTGGCGTCCCCGGCAAAAAGCATCCGGCCGCCGGTGAAAATGAGGAAAATGCCCAGCACATACAGGATCCAGCTAAAACTCTGGATGAGCGCCACGCCGACGGCAATCATCGCCCCGCGCATGACCAACGCGCCGATGATGCCCCAGAACAGCAGGCGATGCCGCGCTTCCTCCGGCACGCGAAAATATGCGAAGAGGAGCGCGATGACGAAAATGTTGTCCAGGGACAGCGAAAATTCGATGACATAGCCGGTGACAAATTCGACGGCTTCGTGCCGGCCGCGCCAATGGACCAGGGCGACGGCAAACAGGAGCGACAGCGCGACCCAGACCGAACTCCACGCCAGCGCTTCCTTGAATTTAACGGCGCGCGCGCGCCGGTGGAACAGGCCGAGATCGAGCGCCAGAAAAAAAAGCACGCAGAGGATGAAACCCATCCAGTGCCAGGGTGTGATTTCAATCGGGCTCATTTACGATTTATGATTTATGATTTGCCGGCACTTGGGTTCATCGCCGAGGCAATCATCAATCAAAAATCCCAAATCATAAATAAAATTCTTCAGGCCTTTGCCGTAGCGGCGCCCTGCACCGCAACCTGCGACGCGCCGATGGCGGGACGTTCGCCCTTGTGCCACCACAACACGAACGCGCTGGAAATGAAGATGCTCGAATACGTGCCGGTCAGGATGCCGATGAGAAAGGTGAAGGCGAAATCATTGATTACGCCGCCGCCCCAGATGAACAGGCAGAGTGTGGCAATCAGCACCGTCCCGCTGGTAATAATGGTGCGGCTCAGCGTCTGATTCAGCGCCTGGTTGATGATTTCACGGAAGGTGCCGCGCACGCCCAATTTCAAATTCTCCCGGATACGATCGAAGATGACGACCTTGTCGTTGAGAGAAAAGCCGATGATCGTCAGCAAAGCGGCTACCACCGTGGCATTGAATTGGCGCCCGGAAACAGCGTTGGCGATGCAGTAACAGCCGATCGCCAGAAACACGTCGTGAACCACCCCGACAATCGCGCCGACGGCGAAGGAAAATTCGTAACGGAACGCAACGTAAATCAAAATGCCGAACATGGAGAGCAGGCAGGCGAGGATCGCTGATTTCCGGATTTCCGCGCCGACGGTAGCGCCGACCTGCTGGCGTCCGATGGCCTTGAACTGCGCCTGCGGGAATTGCCCGGTAAGCGCCTGCTCAACCTTCTGTTCCGAACCGCTGGAAGTCGTTACCCGCAGCGTTTCCGTGCCGCCGCCGACGTCCTTCTGGTATTGAATTTGCGCGTCCTTCTCCCCGACGGTCGTCATGGCTGAACGAATCTGATCCACGCCGATTTTTTGCGCGAAACTGAAGGTCGTGCTGTCACCGCCCACAAAATCAACGCCAAATAGTTTTTCGCCGCGGATAAAACCGCCGTAACAGAGCGACGCAATGACAAATACCCACGTGGCGATGGACAAGGGCGTCGCCGCCTTCATGAAATTGATTTTGGCGCTCCGGATGATATGAAGCATTGGCAGCGACTTCAGCCAGTTGCGGTCCTGCAGCCAGTTAAATATCAACCGCGTCACCACCAGCGCGGTGAACAGGCTCGCCGCCACACCGATGGTCAGTGTCACGCCGAACCCTTTGATTTCGCCGGTGCCCATGAAAATCAGGATGACGGATGAAATGAGCGTGGTGACGTGCGAATCAAAAATGGTGCCGAACGCGCGGGCATAACCGGCATCAATGGCGCCGCGCAACGATTTGCCCTTGGCGAGTTCCTCGCGGATGCGTTCGTATATCAGCACGTTGGCGTCCACCGCCATGCCGACGGTGAGCACGCCGCCTGCTATTCCTGGCAACGTGAAGGTCGCGCCGATGGAGCACATGACACCCAGCAGGATGATGATGTTGGTAATGAGCGCCACGTTGGCTGCCAGCCCGGCAATCAGGTAATAAACCAACATGAAGGCGGACACGAAAATGACGCCGTAAATGGAAGCGTGGATGCCACTGCGAATGGAATCCTTGCCCAGGGTCGGGTCAACATCGCTGGCATATACAATTTTCAGCGGCGCCCGCAGCGGATTTTGCAGGACGCTGGCCAGTTGCTGCGCGGCCTCCGGGGTGAAATTTCCCGTGATCTGGCCGCTCCCGCCTTCAATCGGAGAATTGATATTCGGTGCGGACTGCAATTCGCCATCCAACACGATGGCCATGCGGTGGCCGACATTTTCACGCGTGACCTCGCCAAACCGCTTTGCCGCACCGGGATTCAAATTGAATTCAATCAGCGGGTCGCCCAGATTGCCGCGCCCCATCCATGAGCTCTTGACGATGTCACCAGACAGCCCGTTCACCGGCTTCTTGCTTACGATGACCTGCTCCACCCGCGGCGCGGCGCCGTTCGGCTGAGGTTCGATGTGTTTGAGCAATATGTATCCCGGGGGGATCGGCAGGTGATTGGCGATGATTTCGTCGCTGTCATCTCTCACCATGCGAAATTCGAGGTATGCGGCCTTCTGGATTTGTTCTTTAGCCCTTTCCTTGTCGGACGGCGACAACCCGGGCAACTGGACGAGGATCTGGTTGCCGCCGGCGGATTGAATCACCGGCTCGGCCACGCCGAACTGATCGACGCGCTTCCGCAGCACCTCAACCGCCTGGGACAACGCCGCGCTTGCCAAATCCGACTGCGACCGCACGTTGTTGGTGTCTGCATAAAGAACGTTCGTGTCCATTGCAACGAGGAACGATGTGCCGCCCGCCAGATCAATGCCTTTCTTGATCTTGCCCGAGGCGTCGCGCTGGAGCTGGTTCAAGATGAACACGTTCGGGTAGAGCTGGTCCTTCGCGCTGATAAACGGAAAATACGGTTGGAGATCGTTGGTCGATGCGGCCGTCTGCAAACTGGCAAACCCGGTGTTGGTCCCGGTCGTTTGAAGCAATTCGGCCTGCGTCAGGATGTTGGTGAACGTCGCGTCCTTGTGTTCCGCGCGCCGGGAGAATTCCTTGATCAGATCGCGCGAAGTTGGCGGATAAATTGAGATCAACGCCCAGACGATGATGGCGACGACGAGAATGAATCTCCCTAAATTGTTTCTTCT
>Ga0265338_10009999_pt1 | contig 11216 bp, 7 predicted proteins | sample 42126metaG_FD_193579 | JGI IMG/M metagenome (GOLD analysis project Ga0265338, IMG submission 193579) | Rhizosphere microbial communities from Carex aquatilis grown in University of Washington, Seatle, WA, United States - 4-21-26 metaG | ecosystem: Host-associated > Plants > Roots > Rhizosphere >... | reverse complement strand
TTATAATCTGGTCATTGACGGTTTTATCGGCAGTAGTATCCAGCTACTGCTGCCAATTGCCCTAGTCGGACTCGGTGCTTACGGGATTTTTGCCGCCCAAGGCTCCGCAGCTTTCGCAGCAATGATCGTAAGTATTGCCGTTCTGATGAGGCTGTTTCACTACCAACCACGCTTCAAGATTAACGTCTCAGTCTTACATGACATCAAGCGTTACTCATCCGCCAGCTACATTGCTAGCCTGCTGGCAGTGCTACCGACCATCATCTTACCCATCATCATCCTCGACAAACTCGGCGCCGCTCCGGCCGGTTACTACTATCTAGCCTTTATGATGGCAAATTTGCTTTTTGCGATCGCTTACGCCGTCGCACAGTCGCTCTTCACCGAAGGTTCATACGGTGAGCGGCGTTTGCGGGCGCTGGTCAAACGCAGTGCATTTTTCTTGGCCGCGATCATGATTCCAGCGTCACTACTCTTGGCTGCTCTGGGGACGTTTGTGTTGAATATCTTCGGCAGGACTTATGGTGCACATTCACATCAAGTCATCATGGTATTAGCAGCAGCCGGACCATTTGTAGCGGCCAATGCCCTGGGAAACGTCATTCTCAGTATACGAAAGCAACTCAAGGCCCTGGTATTCGTAAATCTGATCTATGCCCTGATAATCTGTACTTTCGCTCTAGCTTATGCCCACAAAGGTCTGGCTTGGGTGGCGGGAGCTTGGCTAATTGGTTATGCTGTATCGGATGTGGTTATTTTTGGACTGGTTGGATGGCAGTATCGGCGGCATCTACTGCATGCTGATATGCCTGCTTGATAACTTCACCCACTCCGTTGGCTTGACGGATATAGTCCGGCAAAACCTGACGAAGATGACAGATGTAAGCTTGGCGCTCAATGACTAATCGATCAAACAGCTCGGTTAATTTTTCGGCGGTGACTTCCTCAATCGGGATGACCCAATCACTCAGGCCAAGATCATGCATAATGCCACTGGTTTTGTGCTCGCATTCAATCGCGATAGCGGGGACATAACTTGTCAAGCTCAGGACAACCGAGTGAAATCGAGTGCCGATCACAAAATCTTGGCGGGCATATGCTCGTTTGACTTCATGATGATCCAAACGTTTCTCAATTTGCGTTACCTCAGCGCCAAATTGCCGGGCCAGACTGGCAATTCTTCGCTCCACAATTCGATCATCGTCATGATACAAAGCTGAGGTTACTTGCGGTATTAAACTTATCTGAGCTTGGTGATTTTGGTGAGCGGTGGTGATAAAACTAGCCAGGGCGCGTTCATAGGCTTGTTGCTTTGGCTTTGGTAGCCAGGCCCGAGCGGTTATACCGATTTTTGGGCCCGAGTCATGAGCTTTCTTTGTTCTATTAATCACAGTTGTATCAAAAGCAAAGCCAGAGTCGACAGCTCGACTGAGTAAGCCTCGCTGTACTCCAATTGAAGTCAATATATCAAAGCTCTTATCCTCCCGTACCAGGATGGATTCTGCGCGATTGAGCACTCGCCTCACTGCCGTCGCTTGACGTTGATTACCAAAACAGCCGAAGGACTGCGGTGCCAAAATAATTGGCTTATGGATCCTAACGGCGAGCTGAAGTGGTAAGAGCAAATACCGGATATTGAGATCACCAGCCAACGAATCTACCGCGTTCATATAGCCTCCGCCGGCCGAAATCACGAAATCCGCACGCTCCAGCTCGATCAACTCACGACCGAGCTGATTGGGTAGTAAGTTCGAAAATACCCCTCGTAATCCACACGGCAGTCGCGGCCAGACTGTCCCCACGACCAAAACCAATATTTTTCGCAGCATGCGACGCAATTTGCTTCTATCAGTGATACCGACATACTGGCGGATGGAGCCAATGTTTGGGCAGCCTTCAAACTTGGGATAATGTTCTGGATCATCCAGAGACGAAATGATTATTTCAGAATTTGGCCATTGCTGACGAAGTTGGTGAATCAGCACACTCAAGAGTACCGCGTCGCCGGTGTTTTGAGTATAGGCATTAACCAGCAGAATTTTCATCGAGTACTCCGTGATAGATATTCAACAATTTGTCGACAAAGGTTTTGTCATCAAAGCTACGCGATTTGGCCAGAGAAGCCTTTGCCATGCTCTGCAACAGATCTGGGTCGGATAAAATCCCATAGATAGCCTGAGCCAGAGCTTTTTCGTCGCCAGCTTCAACCACAAAGCCGTTCTTGCCATCATCAATCAGCTCAGCTATACCACCAGTGTTTGAGCCGACAATCGGGCGGCCGATGGCCAAAGCTTCGATCGCCACGGTCGGCAAATTTTCTGGCCAGACAGATGGTATGACGAGCATTTGAGCGGTTGCATATTGCTTGATAATGCTATCGGACTTCACCCAGCCGGTAAACTCAATGGCTTTTGATAGGTCAAGCCGTTGCGCCAGAGTTTTCAGCGCTTGACGTTGGCTACCGTCACCGACAATTTTTAATTTCACCCCCGGCAAGTCATGGCGAAGCTCCGCCAGAGCTCTGATCAAAACATCTACACCCTTGACGACTTCGAGCCGGCCGACATACAGGATTGTCGGACAAGAGGTCTGCGGTAACGGAATCATGCGTGGCAAATTGATGCCATTATAGATTTGGATTATCTGAGTAGCCGGGAAATCTGGTGTAATCGCTTGTGCCATGTACTGACTCGGCGCGATGACCAGCTTCAGTCGTTGTAAGACCAACTGGTAGACCGATCGTTGCAGATAATGGTAGTAAGCGTAGCGCAAATGACCCACCAATCGCATATCGGCTGGTTGGTAACTATGAGTTTTGTAATCGCTCGGCGGTAATAGCCAGGGTAGTAATCCCAGAGTAAATTCCTCCGGACCATGAACTGTCATAACTGTCGGCGTTCGGCCACTCCCCCAGAGAATCGACGGACTGAATTCGCTGACGGTGTGCAGATGAATAATATCGGGTCTAAAATCTCGAATCACCGAGCGCACCTGGCGATAGGCAGCCTGATACCAGAAATGTCTCAACAGGCGCACAATTCCTACCCCCTCAATCGCCGGTATCAGCTCGTCGGCAAAAATATCTTGGCCAGATGAGTCTTTGTCGGTCGCCATAACTATCGATTCATGCCCTTGACGTCGCAGTCCGTCACGAATCAGCACAATGCTTTTCTCGGCACCACCGGCTTCGTAGCCCATATCGTTGATCTGCAAAACTCTCATCGGTAGATATCCACGCCGCCATTACTATAGATGAGGTTTTTCTGTTGATTCAGAAACTGGGTCGGATAAGTGTAAGTCACCAAATCACCATTATAGGTAATGGTGGCCTGGTTGTTATGAACATTGGAGTAACCGAGCAAGACATAAGTATCTTTCTGGATGAGACCTGGATAAATATCATCCGCCAGACTCAGATTCGTATATATCGCCAACTTACTGAAGACAAACTGGTCAGCCTGGACTTCTACCGGTACGGAACCAGTGTTGGTGGCTTGGCTGGTAGCATTATTAAGCCAATGTATACCGGCAATTTCTTGAGCATGCGTGTAATAAATATCATAGTAGGTGCCCGAATTATTGAGATTCAGCTGAGCATAATAGCCACCCAGAGCCTGAGTAATCACGCCAGATGATGACAGGAAAAATAACACTGCCAACAGTACTGGTGCGCCAAGCTTGAGCAGTCGTGTCGGCAGCCAGGCAAATAAAGCGATGCTACCGAGGACAGTAAACAGACCGAGGAACATCAGCGATTGCTGGAAAGCGCGCAGCAGACCATATTGAACCGACAATACAGGCAAGATCACCTGTAAGACCACGAAGATAATGCTGGCAATCGACAAGCTGACGAAGTCGCCATCGAGTAGTCGCGTGTATCGACGCCTCATCAGGATGTAAATAAAGCCCGATATGACAAGAATTTGCAAAAGCTTGGCCGAGGCCTGGCGGAAATCAAAATTGAAGGTGGCGACGTTGAGGCCGATCTTGGCAAAAGCTTGGCCCAAGCTCGTCAATGGCTGGATTTGATCGGCTGCCACTTTGATTGGATACCGGGTATAACTAGCGACTGGATAATAGGCGCTCGGATCCTTCGCCCGTGTGACGACGACCACATTCTTGACGTAATTGCTCAACTCTTGAGTCGGAGATTCGGTGTGAAAGGAAAAAAGACTGTAGTTGGTAGTATCTGATTTGGGCACGTCGGTATTGAAGCTATTGCCAATCGCCGCGAAGGTTTCTCGGACAACCAAGACCGTATTGCTGCCGGTATTCGTCAACACAGTAGTCCACAGAAAGCTGACGCAAATCAACATGATGACCATCCATAGAGTGATCTTCTTGATGTCTTTAGCTGGCTGCTGGACTGCCATAATCGATGACTTGGCAAATATGCGTTGAGTTTTGAGCCAGTGACCGGTTCTGCGTAAGAGCGGCCAAGTGACGGCCGCCAACAAGAGAATGGCGATGATCGAGTAAGTCGTTGAGTAATGAGATAAGATTAAGCCGAGGCCAAGTACGAGAAACAATACTCTTCGTAATCTAAGATTGATCTGGACTTGAAAGATAATGTAGAACATCAGCGCCACAAAAACAAAGGCGATTTCCTGTCTATTAAGAAATGGCATATCGGTAAAGAAGGTCGGAAAAGATATGAAATACAGCGTCGCCAGAATAGCCAGGGCCGGCGACAGCCACTTGCGGACGAGTAAGTAAATAATTGGTGGGCAGATTGAAAAGATAATTTGAAAGAAGATTTTGTAGACATAGGGATTGAAGATCTTCAGTAAATTGGCAAAAATAGTCGGCAAAATGGTAATGCTCAAACAAGCATTGTAAGGGTCGCGGAAGCGCTGGATCTGCCAGACACCATTTGTCTTGGCGAGCTGAAACACCCAATACTCAAGCTGAATATCGTTTCCGGTGGTGTACCAACCGCGCAGTGAAGTCATCAGCAGAAGCGACAGTGACATCAAAAACAGCGCGTTCAGGATTGTCGTATCACTAAGTTTATTGCTTCTGTACACCAATATCAGGCTAAAAACGGCCATCCCGATCAGCATAATCATTGTCCAAATACTACTGCCGCCATTATTGAGACTGGTAGCACCGAGCACACTGAGTAACACAAAGATCAACGGCAAGCCTGATAACAGCCGGTCCAGTCGGGTCGGCAGCAGCTCGCGAAGCTTGGAACGCAGATTGAATTCCCAGTCTGCCTCCATATGGCGCCAGGCAAACACCAGCAGTGTCATCAAGAGTAGGCTGACTTCTGCGATCAGAAATGGTGGATCCAACGGACGCTTTGCCGCCCCCCACTGCAAATACGTATTGCCGATTGTGACTGCAACGATTAATTCCAAGATACTCAGACCAATGGCCAAGACAAATTTGCCCCAGGCTGGTAATGACTTCAGCCGGAGACCTAAAACGCTGAGCATGCCGGGGACTAGAATCAGGAAACTAAAACCGATCGCATTGGTAAGAATCGCCGGCGCGCCATGAAATGTTCGTAATCCCAGAAATACCAGCCACCAAGCAACCAGTGCGGCCAGTAGACCACGCTTGCTCAGCTGACGGCGGGGCGTCGCCAACGGCAGGCTACGGTACAGCTTTTGAAGTCTTGTGGCCAGTTTGGGCCAAGAGTAATCAGCCGCTTTGTCTTGCCCGGCTTGCGACAGTGTGGAAAATCGCTCATCACGATGGGAGTAAAAATCATCAATGGCTTTGGCAAAAGTACTCGGCAAAGGCCGGGGCACCAACACACCGCTACCTGCTAAATGTTCGCGAATACCCTGGACATCCGAACCGATCACTGGCAAACCAGCCGCCATGGCTTCCAAAAGCACCAGCGGCATACCCTCCTTATCAGATGGTAAGACAAAGACATCGGCCTGTTGATAGGTATCCAATAACTCCTGGCCTTCCTTTAGACCATGAAACGTAATATTCTTCAGATCGCGCTGCTTGACCAATTTCTCCAGCTTAGCCCGATCCTCGCCATCTCCGACAATATTAAGCTGCACATCAGCTTTGGTCAGGCTCAGCGCTTTGATGAGCCGATCGACGCGTTTTTGAGCCGATAGCCGACCGACGAAGAGCAGACGCAGTGGAGCAGATATTTTCTTGTTCTGAGTCTTGGATCCAAGATCCAGATATTTCTGCGATACGCCGTTTGGCAGATAGCTGACTTTGTCACTGCTTAAACGATAACGTTGTTGCACCATGTCAGCTTGCTCGGGCGAAAGCGTGATAACGTGAGCCGCACCGCGCATAATACCGGGTTGAACAAACCGCTTATAGAGCACAAACAAGAAGCCGAGTCGACCTGACGGATCAGTGTCCAGATGAAAATGGATGACGTAAGGAATCTGCCTAAGCTTGGCCACCAACCAGACCGTTTCGGGCAGAAAGGCTTGCGACAGGTGTAGATGGAAGATAGCTGGCTGCTTGACGCGCCATAATCGCCACCATAAAGTCGGCATGAAAGGCGTATGAGCAAACTCAAAAGTACGTAGTCGACGCAATCGATAATTTCGGCTTCGTTCCTGGCGGGGCGACGACTCTGCACCAACGTCAGAGCTTAGTACCTCCACCGGCCAGCCAGCCTCGGCTAAGGCTAGGCTGGTCTCTTGAGCCACTACCTCCATGCCACCCAAATGGGGCGGATAGTAGCCGACGATTTGCACAATTGTCGGATATGGGGCGGATGAATTATTGACTGATGGGGTTGTTTTCATGACGTTATTTCTGGCTATAGACTACCTGTGCGAAGCAATCTATCGGTCTTCTGGGCTTGGGTTTGCCAATTCAGGGTTTTCTCGATCTTTTGCCTGCCCCAGCTCCCAAACTCATCACCGACCGACTGATGCGACAAGAGATAATTCAGCTTCTCGGCCAAAGCTCGGCTATCACTTGGTGCAACAACAAAACCAGACTTGCCTTCTTCAATTATGGTTGGAATACTACCGACCGAGGTACTGACAACCGGCAAACCGGCCGCCATGGCCTCGAGAATTACCAACGGGAAGTTGTCGTTGAGCGACGGTAAGACAAAAATAGTGGCTGATTGGTAGGCTTTCTTCAGATCTACTCCGTATTGACCGCCCAAGAAAGTAACCCGTTTGCTTAGGTTTAGCTGATGACTCAGCGCTTCGAAGTCTTGTCGACCTGTTCCTTCGCCGACTACCACCAATTTGGCAGCCGGATGATCTTTGACGACTTCGGTCAAAGCCTCAAGTAAGTAGCGTAGCCCTTTGTGAGGATCAGATTTGTTCAGACTACCAACAAACAGTATCGTAGCCGCGGGACGATTGCTAGCCGGCGTAAAAAAATCGCTGTCCGCGGCCGGCGTGATAGTATATGACTTGTCTCGAAACGATCGCAAGAAGACATCGCGCACTGTGTCTGAAGTACAAATGATGCTATCAGACGCGCGCAGTGTTCTCGGTAGAATATATTTTTCGTAGGGCTGGATCAACCAGTCGGTCGGCACTTTACCCTTCTTCATACTAAGCATATGATAGGTCACAATCACCGGCAGATGTCTGGCCGCCCGCACCGTAATGTCAGCAAATAGTGGCACCGGAGCATGCGTGTCGACAATGTAAATATCTTCCTGCTTGATAATCCGGCGAATCCACCAACTCCACAGTGGATGAAATGGTGTGTTTGATAGCTTCAGTAAATACGGCAGCCGGTAAACGTTTAGGCCTTCGTAGTGAGTCTGGCGTACCCGCCAACCGCGCTCACCCGAAGTTGCTACCGTAACCTCCCAACCGTAATCTCGCTGCAATTGCTGCGCGATATGAAACGCGTAATTCTCTTGACCACCGAGATGTGGCGGGAAATACGGTGCGGTAATCAGGAGCTTTCTCGGATGCAATCCAACTAATTCTCCATTAGTAACGTAGCGGACTGCTTTGTGCCGGGCAATGTATTGGAAGACTTCTTCGAGCTTTTGCCAATCTTGATGAGTGTCGATCTCCCATGAATGGCCCCAGAGATGATATACGCCTCCCGTCTCCAAGGTCTGATCAAACATTGCTTTGGCGAGATTATCCCACTGGAAGTAGTGGATGATGTGGATCGGGTTGAATCGAGCAAATCGGATAATCTTCCCTAGATCTTGAAAATGATTGTAGGTGTGAATCGTAGTATTGGCCTCAAAGAGCGAGCCTTTCAGATCAAAGGCGTACCGACGAACGGTCCGGGCGTATTCCAAACCAGCACGGCGTACCAATGCTAAATGCCTTTTGCGATACTTGCCGCCTGGATAACAAAAACTGATGATCTTCTGGCCGGTGATTTTCTCGAGATACTGTTTTGAGTCGAGAATTTCTCGATAAGACGCCTTATCTGAGATTTTGGTCAGTCGCGGATGTGTCATAGTGTGTGCACCAATCTCAAAATTCCGGCTCACTTGCTTGATTTGTCGCGGGGTCAAAAGATCAGCTCGAGCAAACTCTCGATCCTGTGGTGAGACATAAAACGTCCCGGCCAGATCATATTTCTGAAGCAGCGCGGCCAACCGAACATCGAGCCGATGCCCATCATCCCAGCTAGTGGTAACAATGACTGCCGGCTTCATACTACCTCGTGCTGAGCGTGGAGCAAGCCAGCGTAAATTTGATCAAGTTGGTCAGCTACTCTCTGCCAAACAAAGTGTTGGCGAGCGTACTGCAACGACTGGCTGGCCATGCTTTGGCAACGAGCATCATCATTGAGCAGGCTCTGAATAGCCTCGCGCACCTGCTCCGAAGACGGCCGTTGTTGCAGCAGATAGACGAGATTTTGGTCCAATTCGTAGGCGGCATAGCCATCGTCATCAGCCATAATCACTGGTAGTCCACTAGCCATAGCTTCCTGGATGGTCAACGGAAAGCCCTCACTGTGCGCCGGCAGAACGAAAATATCGGCTGCTTGATAAATTTCGGCTAACTGCGATTGCGGCAACTTGCCCAAACATCGGACGTTGAGTGATCGGTTTGGCCCAAAATCGCCGCCAACAAACACCAGCTGATATTGCTCACTCGCAGCTGCCAAGACTTTGTCGAAGCCTTTTTTGTGGACGACTCGCCCAACAAAGAGAATGATTTTCTTGGTCTTGGAGAGTTGGTATTTATCACGAATGATTTTCTTTTCTTCAGGAGCAGCCGGGCGAAATAATTGGCTGTCGACACCGTTGAAGGCCAAGATGATCTTGCTGCCATCAACACCTTGGTCTACCAAGAAGCGCTTAACCCGTTCGTTGAGCACGATGATCGTGGCGCTATGGCGGAAGATAACTGCGCCAACGGTGCCATAGACCAGCTGTTGGATTATCTTGACCAAGCGACTGGCGTGGGGCACCAGGTCGATGTGCTGGGTCAAGACAATCGGCCGCCGATAGATCCGAGCGATGATCGCCGCGCACCACGACGACAGATAAAATGCATCGTGAATATGTACCACCTGAGCAGCTTTGACCGTCCGAAACAACACAGTGATCAAGCGTGGACTAAAAATCGGAAAAGGAATACCCCACTTTTCGAATCCATTGAAAGCCCTGACTCGCACTAGCCTAACACCGTTCTCAGTATGACTGACTTCATCGGCTGACACGCGACTCGTGACGACCGTGACGATGTCGCCCAGAGCCGCCAATTGTTTGGCCTGGTTTTGAGCCACATACTCGATCCCGCCAGTGTGAGGCGGGTAGTAATGAGTCACGATCAGGATTCTCTTAGACTTCGTCGGCTCGATAGTAGGCATCTTCTCTCTGCTGGATAGTTACTCGATAGTCTTGAGGCAGTGAACGCAGCACTGGAGTTTGATTTAGGTTTGGGTCTAGAGTTTGAGTTTGACGTTTGCCCAGTGCAATTCGCTTCTTGAAAAGCTCGGACAGGGTGCGCCAGGCATCCAATACCGACAACTTCTTTTCGCCGAGCCGCTGGCGGTATTGGATTGGCACTTCGGCGCAGCGAAAACCCTTGGTGTAGGCATCGATCTTGATCTCTTGAGAGAAAGGCATGCCAGGATGCGTTGTACTGAGTTCTGGCCAGATAGAACGCTTGAAGATCCACATCCCCGATTGTGAATCCTTAAATGACACACGGAACAAACTATGCGTCACGAAACTGAGGATATAATTGCCGACGACATGTGACAAATGCATGGCACTCGAGTCCAGCAAGCTCAGCCGATCAGTGGTGATGAAATCCAAATTGTCTTGCTTCATCTTGGCCAAAATGGCCGGCAAAGTATCAAACGGATACGTCATGTCGGCGTCACCCGAGACGATTATGTCGCCGGTGGCGGCGGCAAAGCCAGCTTGATAAGCATTGCCATAGCCGCGCTTGGATTGGCTGACCACGCGAGCACCGTGATCCCGAGCGATAGTGGCCGTGCGATCAGTCGAACCGTTGTCGACTACGAGTATCTCTACGCTGTAGCCAGCGGCTAGTAGCTGGTCGGTTGGAATGTTGTCGAGGGTCGGGCCAATACCAAGCTCTTCGTTGAGAGCCGGGATGACGATGGTGAGTTTCATGACGCACTGCCCAGCCAGAAGTGAATGGCTTCTGATTGATTTTGCAAGACCACACTAATCTCGGCTCGGCCGCTCAATCGTGGTAGCGTCGACTCATCAGTGACGACCTTGGTGCCACCATTCGCCAATGACAGCTCCTGCCGATCGAGCAGACTACTGCGGCCCGATGGGTCAGTGAGGATGACACTATAATCATAGGTCATGTCACGGGCTTCGACATTGTGGATAGTGAAACTGATTGGCACGACCTGTCCACTTGACACTGTCGTAGGCAAATTATTGGGGTTGGTGAAATACAGCTCAGTGAAACGTTCTGGCTGATGCGTGGTGGCTTTTATGAAAGGCTGAGTCTGGCGTACCCAATTTAGCAAGATGATAAGCGCAGAGGCCAGGACAATGGTAATTGTGCCCCGAAGAGACATTCATTTCTCCGATACCGCCCAGTCTTTAATAACGTTTCCAAAAACTGACTCCGCCTATCATGTCTTCTTATCCAATTTATACCACACTTCATCATAAGCTTCAAGATTTTGGCTTGAATTATCACACTAGTTAGATAAATTTACCAGCCAGGATCCACTATAATGACGATAATTATTGCAATGGCAATTGGTATGGTTTTAATTGTGTGATGCCTTGGCTGAGAGCGGTAGTCGAAATAAGAACCTTGATTATTGGATACACCTCG
>Ga0265338_10009998_pt1 | contig 11216 bp, 12 predicted proteins | sample 42126metaG_FD_193579 | JGI IMG/M metagenome (GOLD analysis project Ga0265338, IMG submission 193579) | Rhizosphere microbial communities from Carex aquatilis grown in University of Washington, Seatle, WA, United States - 4-21-26 metaG | ecosystem: Host-associated > Plants > Roots > Rhizosphere... | reverse complement strand
TTATAAACAACTAGTCGTAATTACCTAACGGTATTACCATAAGACTAATGAGTACACGCAAAGAACAGCCGTATATTTCGGTAGTTATTCCCGCTTTTAACGAAGCGGGCTATTTGCCGCGTGCACTCGAGAGTTTGTCTCGTCAAACTTATCGTGATTTTGAAGTAATTGTAGCCGATAACGGCAGCACCGATGCTACGGCCAGCATAGCCGAGCAATACGGTGCTCGGGTTGTAACCGAGCCAAACCGTGGTATTACGCCAGCTCGCCAAGCTGGTACTTTGGCTGCTCGCGGTCAAATTGTTGTATCAACTGATGCCGACGCCACCTACTCCACCGGTTGGTTAGCTGGCATTGCTGATACTTTTATGAAAGATGCCGAACTGGTTGGTGTAGCCGGCCCAGTTGGATTTCAAAACGCACCGCTGTGGGGCATGATTTTTGCCTGGGAATCCTTTGCTTTCGTTCGGATTTGGCAAGCCTTAACTGGCTCCACTCCAGTTATTTGGGCCTGTAACTTTGCTTTCCGCAAAAGTGCTTGGGATGGCTACAACCTTATTGGCGTTAAAGCTGACGAAGGCCAATTACTACGCTCAATTAAGTCTAAGGGCCGTGTAATTTATAAACATGACAATAAAGTAATGTCTTCTAGTCGCAGATTGCGTAAAGGCCTGTTATACAACTTGGTGGTTAGTGTTGGGCTGTACGTCTTGGTTGATTCGCTCAGTAGCCAAACTATTAATAAAAGCGTGCTGTCTCACTACGGCAAAACTTGGGATGCTAGAGCCCAAAAAGCCACTGGCTGGAAAATCGCTAGCTTTGCAATCATTATGATCGCCATGCTGTATAGCCTGGAAGCTCACCCTGCCATGGCTCACGCCATTGCTAAGCGCGGTCCTCACTTGCGCCACCTCCATAATATTGCTCTGCACATCGACCGCGACGGCCGGAGGTTTTAAGTGCTCTGGGTAGTATTAATTGCCATCATCTTGGCTGTATTGCTGTTAAAATGGGCATTGTTCTCCCCTATTAGCCAAGTTTTCGGAGCTTTCCCTTACCGTGTTAAGACCGATCAAAAGCTAGTGGCTTTAACCTTTGACGACGGCCCTAATGAGCCCTACACTTCGCAACTATTAGACGTACTAAAACGCGAACAAGTTCCAGCAACGTTCTTTGTGGTTGGCCAAAATCTTAAGAAATTCCAGGCAGTGGTTAAGCGCGCCGCAGCCGAAGGTCATACTATTGCCAACCACTCAATGAGCCATGAATTCAGTAATTACTGGAAAAGTCTCGGTTTTGCTTCAGAAATCACCCAGACTCAGCAACTTATTACTCAAACCACCGGCCAGACTCCAGCTTTGTTCAGGCCACCTTGGTTATTTCATACGCCTTGGTTATTGCGGTCGCTCAAACAACAGCAGCTATCGCCAGTTTCGGGCACCTTTGTAAAAGACTGGCAGACTGCGCAACCGCCAGCAAACTCGCTCGCCGACAAGGCCTATCGTCGGGTTAAACCAGGAACGATTTTAATCTTTCACGATGGCTACAATGCCCAGAGTGCTGCTCGGGGCGAAACAGTTGAAGCAATTCGAACACTTATTCCGCGCCTAAAAGCTGATGGGTATACATTTGTGACAGCCGACAAACTACTCAATACTAAAGCCTACCAGACTAACTAGACGGTGCTGCTGTAAAGGTGACCTCGACGGTTTGGGTTTTGCCTGAACGAATAATTGTTAATGTCACCGTTTCGCCAACTTTGTGCTTACTAATTAGGGCTGTTAAAGAATTATTGTCAGTTACGCTGTCGCTACCGACTTTCGTTATGATATCGCCGGCTTTTAATCCAGCCTTGTCGGCCGGACTACCCGGTACAATGGCCGCATCGCTACTATCACCACTTAAGTAAGCACCCTGGCTAACCGACAAATTGTTTTGCACGGCTAAATCTTTGGTTAGTGGAACGTAGCGAACACCTAGGTACGGCGTAATGATTTTTCCCTGACTCTCCACATTTGTAACTTGGGCCTTTAGCTCGTTAATCGGTATGGCAAAGCTAATATTTTGACCAGAGCTTGATACCGCCGTATTCATGCCAATCACTTGCCCCTCCAGGTTAACCAACGGACCACCAGAGTTGCCTGGATTAATGGCGGCGTCAGTTTGAATAAGGTCTTGTAGACTCTCGGTAGCATCAGTGCCTGTACCGCCGCTATCGCCAGCCACAATTGGCCGTCCTAAGCCCGAGATAATGCCGGTGGTGGCAGTGTTTTGGAATTGGCCCAAGGCGTTACCAATCGCAATAACTGACTGACCAACCACCAAGCTACTTGAATCCCCCAAAGTGGCTGCCTTTAGGCCCTTAGCCGAAATTTGCACAAAGGCCAAGTCATTAACAGGGTCCCGAGCCACAACCGTCGCAGCATATTGTTTGCCATCAGAGGTAAATACGCTGTAACTTGCGCCAGTATCGGCTACTACGTGCTTATTGGTCATAATTAAACCGTTACTAGAAACAATGATGCCAGTACCAGCTCCCTCAACACTTTGATCGCCGCCAAAAAACGATTGGGCGGTTGATTGAGACGTAATACTTACGACGCTGGGCGAAATCGCCTTAACCACATCAATAGTGGCCGAGCTCTCTTGGACTAATATCTGGCGCTTGTCTACTGGTATTTGCGACGCGCCGTAGCGAATAAACAAAGCGCCACCCAAAGCACCAGCCACTACGCCAATCAGCAGCGCCAAAACTAGGAACCCTCTAATGCGCGATAATGTCATGGATGTGTCGTGATCTTCGTGCATAATCTTGTTATAAAAGCTTAGCCATTTAAACTTAAACCAACCTTAAATTGCGCCGCTCCAGCGCGTACCGGCAATCACTATTACCACTAAGCATAACCCAATAATGGCATATTCAGCCAGGCGAGCTTTGGACAGCTTGGCATTACTATGCGCAAGGTAAATGCTACCAAAACAATAGCCAACTGCCGTAATTACCACCGCGGCTTGTGGCACCAATAAAATGTTTCCGGGCAAGACATAGCCAACTAGCCACACCGAGAATACAAAGCTAGCTTCCGCCACAATTAACCCCCAGGCAGCCGCCAAGGCTCTAACGGCTCGCTCGCTGCCGGCAAAAAAAGCTAGAGCAACCGCCACACTGGAGAGATAAACTATCACCAAAACTATTGCCACTGGCCAATGCCAAATTGTCTCGGCACTAAAGGCCGCTACCAACGCCGTGAACTCTAGCCAGGCAGCTTGCACCACTCGAAATTGCTGAGTGCTAGCATAGTGTTTTTGGCCAAGTTGCCACAATACGTATCCTACTATAACGATGATTTGCCCCACGATGTTGCTGTTTAGACTTAGTATCACTACTAGGCTAGCTAGAGCAATTGCCCAAGCTGCGCGCTGGACCAATTCATCGTGGCCTCTGGAGTGAAACCACCACAACCCCGCAGCAACTGGCCATGCCCACCACGAACTAACCCAATGAACTAGGGCCAACAAGATGGTGCCTTCAACTGCAGCAAAAGTGGCTGTTTTGATTCGTTCCATATTTAGTAAAGTGGACTCGGCGTTTTGTAGTCGGCACCAACTATGATCCGAATGTCGGGATCACTTGGGCCGCGGGTCATTTGCTGGGCCTTGACGCCAAAGCGATTCTGGAGGTAGTTAATAGTGTAAGGCTTTTTGCCACCAGTGTAATCGTAAATAACCGTGTGGGCGTAGTTTTGCTGCGCCGCAGTAGTGGTTGTCACGACATTGTAATTATAACTCTTTAAGAGAGTGGTAACAGTCGTTGCTAAGCCACTTTGCAGAGTGCCATTCTGAACATCAATCGTGGCGTTCTCGCCGGTAATATAGCTATCGAAGAAATAGGTGTGGGCGAAGGTCTGAATATCACTATAGTTGCCAATGCCAGCCGCTGGTAGCTCAATCGAGCCGGCACCAGGAATCTTACCGGAAGCATCAACCAACAAACCGCCGGGTGAAGTATCAATCACCTTGCTCGTGGTTTTGCTAGTGTCGATAGTTTGAAGAATCTGTTCCAGCTTCTTCATCTCCGAAAGCTGTAGGTCAGTTAAAACGTTGTCGCCAAAGGCATCAATCAAGCCGGCAATCTTAGCTGGATTTGTTAGTGTTTGAAGACTAAAGGCTTTTTGCCGAAGCGCTTCAAGGATTTGCTGTTGCCGGGCGGCTCGATCAAAGTCACTGGTGGTTTCACGCGACCTGGCATATTCTAGCGCCAGTGCTCCATTCATATGCTGCGTCCCGGCCTTAATGTTCACCACGGTACCCGGATAATAGGGATCATAGAGGTTCTTTTTAACGGCAATATCAACGCCACCAACGGTATTAACAGCTTGTTGGAAGCCAGCAAAGTCAACGCGAATGTAGTAATGAATCGGGATATCTAGAATGTGCTCAACCACGGCTTGAGTTAGCAGTGGCCCAGATCCAGCTTTTTGATCCTCCGCCAGAGCATCAGCGGCGTTGATTTTACTCCAGTAATAGCCCGGAATCTTTACGTATAAATCACGCGGGACACTTAGCAGTGCTACGGTCTTGCTGTGTGGATCAACGCTTGCAACCATGATGGTATCTGACAAATAAGGGCCGTCCCAGCCCTTGCCACCAATACCCAAGATCAAAATATTAATGCGCCCATCACCCTCGTTCTTGAGCTGGTCTAAGCCAAGACTACCATTAAGCGCTGGGGCGCCGCCGTTTGGCTTAGCGATAACTCGCCTGGCAGCTAATGCAACCTTTACCCCAAAAAACAGCACTGTTGCAACAATTAAAGCACCTAAGCCTAGCAATACTCGTTGGCGCCAGCTGGTAGCCTTTAACTTGGCAGTGATTTTGGCAAAGCGGCCGCGTTTGGGCGCAGAAGGTCCAGTACTAGAGGCCTTTGAATCAGAAACTGGTAGCGTCACTTGCCTGCTAGTGCGCTTGCTAGGTCGTCCGAAGATATCCATATATTTCCAAGTATACCGCGGGTGGGGCCGAGCGGTAAAGCTTGCTCCAGACGCCAACCGATCGTTATACTGGAGTTATATGGATCCTCTCAAGCCCAACCCAACTGGTAGCGATAACCAGCCCACTACCCCGTCTGCACCCGCTACAACGCCGCCAGTTTCCGCTATCCCAACGGCTAATGCCAGCGACGGACAGCCGTTAGTTTACCCAGAGATGAGCCAAATTGACCAAATTGCTAGCGGTCAGGAACTGACCGCTCCAGAGCCTGAGGAACAGCAAAATTGGGCTAAAACAATTATTTTTGGAATTATTAATTGGGCCGTTATACCACTAGCAATTGTCTTTATCTTGCACAACTTTGTGTTCCAGGCCTTCCACGTGATTGGCTCAAGCATGGTACCGACTCTGCACGACACTGACTACTTAATTGTTTCTAAAGTTGGCTCAACCGAATCCGAAATTGGCCGAGCCTTTGGTAAGAGCGATTTGTATATCCCTAAACGCGGTGAAATTATTGTTTTTCACTATCCCAAAGACCCGTCACTGGTATTCATTAAGCGAGTAATTGGTTTGCCCGGTGAGCGAGTAGTGGTTTCTAATGGTACAGTCACAATTTATAACCAACAATTTCCTAATGGCTTTAATCCTGATCTGAACTCTGACCGCACACAATACCCTACCCTTGGTGATATTGATGAAGTTATCCCCAATGACAGCGTGTTTGTGCTAGGCGACAACCGCACGCCCAATGGCTCTTACGACTCAAGGGACTGGGGCACGCTACCGTCAAGCTATATCATTGGCCATGCCGTTATTCGCTTGTTGCCGGTAGATAAAGCCGGAATTCTCTAACCGAGCAGCTGCTTAGAAATTCTCTCTAAGTCTTGATCGTCTTTATAACTAATCACTAGCCGGCCACCTTTAGCGCTGCGGTTAATAGCTACATTGGTACCCAGCTTCTGGGTCAGAGCTTGGGTCCACTGGTTAGTTGTAGCAACATGGCCCATAGCCTTTTTGGTGTCGGCCTCAGCCGGCTTAAAGCCTCTGGCTAGGTGTTCAGCCTGTCGGACGGTTAAGTTCTGGGCAATAATCATCTCGAGCATTTGGCCGCGCTTACCGGGATCTTTGAGGGCCAAGATAGCCCGGGCATGACCTTCGGTAATCGAGCCATTCACTAAAGCTTCCATGGCCTCAGGTGGTAGACCCAGCAAACGCACCGTATTAGAAACGGTCGACATATTCTTGCCCACTCGGCGAGCCACTTCCTCAAGCTTCAAGTTAAATTGATCCATTAATTTCTTGTAGGCCATAGCGGTTTCAAGTGCATTAAGCTCTGCTCGCTGGACGTTTTCTATTAATGCCACCTCAAGTTTGGCCTGCTCATCAAAACTGCGCACAATTACTGGCACGCTGGCCAGCCTAGCTTGTTTAGAAGCCCTTAGTCGCCGCTCACCAGCAATTAGCTCGTATTTGCCACCACCTAGATCTGTCACGACCAGCGGCTGCACCACGCCATACTGTTTAATTGAAGCCGCCAACTCATCCAGAGCTGCCTGATCAAATTGCTGACGTGGCTGATGTGGATTGGGAGTTATGGCAGACGGCGCCACGCTGGTAACTTGCTCGCCACCAGGCTTAACTTTATTAATTGGGTCAAATTGACCGGGCTCTTCCAGCTCTGTTGGAATTAGAGCATCCAGGCCGCGACCGAGCCCCCGGTGATTACTTGGCACGAGCTTGCACCTCCTTAGCTAACTGTTTATACCCCTTAGCGCCCTTACTCCACTTGTCATACTGCATGATAGGCATTCCATAACTTGGAGCCTCAGCCAGACGAACATTGCGCGGAATAATCGTATCAAAAACTTTATCATTAAAGTGCTTTTTAACTTCCTCGTGCACCTGAGCGCTTAGGCTTGTGCTACCGTTATGCATAGTGAGAACTACCCCTAGTAGGTCTAATTCAGGATTCAAGGCTTGCTTAACTCGTTTAATTGTCGACATTAGCTGACCCAAGCCTTCCAGTGCATAAAACTCTGCTTGCACTGGAATCAACACCGAGTCCGCCGCTACTAAGCCATTTACTGTTAAGAGCCCCAGCGACGGTGGGCAATCAATTAAAACATAATCATAATCTAAGTCAGCCAGCGCTTGTTTAAGCTGAAACTCGCGCTGCGGACGAGATACAAGCTCAATTTCGGCACCGGCTAGCCCAGCGGCTGCCGGCAACAACTTCATGCCATGATAAGGCGTTACCAAAGTAACGTCATTGGGGTGCACGCTATCGATCAAAACATCATACAAATCACGCTGCAACGATTCCTTGGCCACGCCTAAGCCGGTTGAGGTGTTGCCCTGTGGATCCAAATCAACCACCAGCACTTTTTGCTTCGACTTAGCCAAATAAGCACCGAGATTAATGGTTGTAGTGGTCTTGCCCACACCGCCCTTTTGATTTGCAATCGCAATTACTTTTGCCACAGAACCCTCATATGCTTACATTGTAGCATTGCACCAGGTTGACGAGCAAAACCACGCAGGCGGCCTGGTCCGCACTAATTAAGCTCAAGCCAAAACTTCAGCTGGTCGCGGATTAACCGTGGTAACAAGAACTTTTGACGCACCAGTTCATGGCCAGCCTTACCCATGGCTTCGGCTTTGTCAGGGTTTTGTACAAGCTCATTGATACGCTCGGCAGCCTCTTCTACTGTTTTAACTAAGTAGCCAGTTTTGCCATTCTCGATCTGCAGCAGAATACCACCAACATCCCCGCCAATTACCGGAGTTCCAGCCCACAACGCCTCTGAAACAGTTAAGCCAAAACCTTCTCGCAAGGATTTTTGCAAAATCACATTAGCTGTTTGCTGCAGTGCATCAACCAGCGCCACATCACTATCAGTAATAATGAATGCGCCGGCTTTATCTTTGGCCGCCGCCTGCACCATCTCCAAAACTTTGGCACCCTCAGGGTCATCGGCTGCAGTGTCTCCCATCAAAACCAGCTGCAATTCGGGAATTTTCCGCTTAGCTAACTCCCAAGCTTCAATTACGCCCAATGGATCTTTCCATGGATCAAATCGCGAAATCTGAGCAATGAATGGCTTATTAACATCTACCCCTCGGGCTGACACTAACCCATAGGCCCTATCAGGATCCATCGACTGATTCTTGGAACTAAGCGGATCAATTGCCACTGGAATCGCCGCTAGGTGCGTGGCAACTTTGTGACCACGCAAATGCGGCAAAACGTATTGATTTAGCGTAAATACTGCCCCATCATAATCCTTTAAATAATCAGCAATCTGGTCACCAACTGCCACATTTGGAAACGAACTATCAATATGGCAGCGCCAAGCCCACTTAGCCGCACTAGGATTCTTAGTAAACGAGCGGACAGCGGCTGGTTGGGGGTCATGAATCATTACATAGTCCCAAGCACCAGCATCAAAAGCCACCCCCAATTTGCGATTTTCTTCTTCATAAACCTGCCATTGCTCTGCTGTCGGCGTATGTTTATCACCCTGCAGTGCGTTATGAATCATCTTGGTAACCTCAAAGAACTCCGGCTCAGCCTGCAGCACCCACCAATGCGCATCAATACCCAAATCTTGCAGCAAGGGCGTCTGACTCTGCAAAATCTCTGCCACTCCCCCGCCCTTAGCCGTGGCATTGATCTCCACAATCCGTTTGCCCTTAAGCTTAGTCGCCAGTTCTACCACTTCTCTATACAAACCCGGATCAATAATTGACCGGTAGTCTTCAAATGACCGTTTTTCTAATGGAACTTCTTGGAACATAGGTTAACTATACCCGTTATAATCGTTTGACTGCAATTTAAGCATCAACTTATCGCGCCTTAAACGGCATAAAGTAAAAGACTGCTACGGTTGCTTCGTCCAAGGTGTGCCCGTCTCGAACAGCCCAGCGCAGATCAGGATTTCCTTCTATCGGCTGGTCATTTAGCCACGCACTATCGTCGCCTGGGGAGTCTAAATACTCTGCCTCATCTTCTTCCCAATACTCCAAATTTTCGTCTTCAGGAAGTCTCCCCTCATATTCATCAACGGCTATCATTAAGTCACTATTAAATACTGCCACCGCAGGTAGTGTCTCTCCTTTACTAAGGGCATATTCAATCGGGTTCTGGCCCGAAGTACCCAATCTATCATTGGAGCCAGCCTCATTGCGTAAATGCTCTTCGTCGACCGCATAAGTAGACCGTCTGCGACCAAAACTTTTGGCCGCATATACCGGGGTGCCGTCAATGCCGGCGTACAGCAGATCTTGCCTGTAGCCGCGCCTAGCTTCAAGTCCTTTTATAATGGTGTCGACTATCTCAGCGTGGTCTCTGAGTTGGACGTCAGGTTTAAGAAAGATCTCCTTAAATGGCACTCGAGACTTCTGCTCAGCGCTATTGGATACAACTCGCTCAACCCCAGCATTTGCTAGAGCCCGGTAAGCTTTGCCAGCTGCAAATTGATCTCGACTGCCGTCTTTTGTTTCTTCTGTTTCATGTTGAGTCATAGCTATAATTTAGCACATACCAAAAATGACCCTTTCGGGCCGCTTTAGTTAAACCGAGATCTTGGTAATCTTGATTTGACTGTAATGTTGGCGGTGGCCAGTTAAAGTATGTTCGCGCTTTTTAGCCTTAAACTTTAATACTTTAATCTTGTCGCCCTTGGTTTCGCCCAGCACTTCGGCCACAACCTTAGCGCCTTTTACTACAGGCGCACCAACGTGAACCTTGTCGCCGTCAATAACCAGCAAAGGCTCTAGTTCTAATTTATTATCTTTGGCTTCGACCAATTCGACTTCTAGCGTCTCGCCGTCTCCAACGAGGTACTGCTTGCCGCCGGTCTTAATGACTGCTTGCATAACCCAAGTAGATTAACATATCCTGGCTAACCTGTAAATACTAAGCATCGAACTGAATCTTCTGCCTGCGAATCGAGATGCTTTCAAGCAATCCAACTGCGGCCAAGCTAACAAGCAAGCTGGTACCACCGTAGCTAACGAACGGCAATGGAATACCCGTTACCGGCATGATGCCCATGTTCATACCAACATTAATCACAATATGAAAAATCAACATTGCCACAATCCCTATTCCGAGAAAAAAACCAAATCTGTCCTGCGAATTGTAGGTTACAATTAGCGCCCTCCCCAAGAGCGCCACAAAAATTAATAACAAGATAAATCCACCAACAAAGCCCAACTTTTCGGCCAGTACAGCAAAGATAAAATCAGTGTGCTGTGATGGCAAAAAGTTTAGCTGGCTTTGCGTGCCGGCTGCCAGCCCCCTGCCAAACAGCTGCCCGCTGCCCACTGCAATAGTTGATTGCACCACGTTATAGCCACTACCCAATGGGTTTGCGGTTGGCTTTAAAAACGTATCGATGCGTTGGCGCTGATACGGCTTTAGCGAATGTATACCAACGGGTAGAAGCAGCAGCCCAATCGCAATAATTGCCACTAAATAACGCTTCGGCATACTGCTAGTTGCGGCCATAGCAAACCAAATAATGATCAACACCAAGCCGGTCCCCAAGTCGGGTTGGGCCAGCACCAAAGCTAGCGGCAACAGCAAGTACCCCAGAGATAACAGCACTTGGCGCGGGTCTTCCAGTTTGTCGTAATGCTCGCTAAAGAACTTGGCAAAAACAATAATTAGGATGATCTTCGCTATCTCGGATGGCTGGAACTGAAAGAACCCCAAATTAATCCACCGGGTGGCCCCAAGAGCAGTCTTGCCCAGGAATTCCACCACCAAGAGCAAGCCGATCATTATTAAATATAAAGGTCGAGTTAGCTTAGTCCACACCCGATAATCGACCCAAGCCAGCATAAAGAAACCAACCAAAGAAATTACCAGAAAAATGATTTGGTTGCGAACGTCTGTAGATGGCGCAATGCTCGAAACTTTGAAGTTGGTCGAAAAAATCACCAAAATGCCAATCAGCGACAGCAGTAATGCGCCAATGAATAGCCACCAATCAAAGTTTTTCCAAAACCTAGAACGAAACATACCAACCACCTTTCAGTAGTGTTAGTTTAGCATTTTTGACTGGTGTTAGGCTGAGGTTTTACTGAGCTTAATACTAACGTTTTGACCGTCTACTCGCACCGGCACCACCGTGCCATCAACCTTTTCAGTCCTTAGGTTGGTTGCTAAGGTCTCAGTTTTGATCAACTTCTCAAAAGCCCTAATAGCTTCATTTAAT
>Ga0265338_10009997_pt1 | contig 11216 bp, 10 predicted proteins | sample 42126metaG_FD_193579 | JGI IMG/M metagenome (GOLD analysis project Ga0265338, IMG submission 193579) | Rhizosphere microbial communities from Carex aquatilis grown in University of Washington, Seatle, WA, United States - 4-21-26 metaG | ecosystem: Host-associated > Plants > Roots > Rhizosphere... | reverse complement strand
ATAGTCGGTTAGGGTGAGAGGTAAGCAGTCCTTGCCTACTCAGCATCCGCTCAGTATAAGTTACGGCAGCGCGCAGAAAAGGAACTATAGATATGTCACACGACAAACGTTTGAGGCTGGCAATTTCATTGCTGTCCGTTGCCGTGCTTGCGGTAACCGGTTGCGGCAGCGGATCCCTTTCATCGTCACTATCGGCTAACTCAGGGTCGGTATTCGTCGTCGGTACGGATGCTCCTTTGGCAAGCGTCACTTCGTTTGCCGTACAGATCAACAGCGTAGTGCTGACAAACAGCGGTGGAAGTACGCCGTCTTTAGTCAGCGGCACGCCCACTGTTGACTTCGCGCGTTACAACGGGCTGCAGTCCTTGCTCGACATGAACAGCGTTCCGGCGGGCACCTATACGGGCGTGACTATTTCGCTTGGCTCGGCCACCATTGGCTATCTCAACACCGGCACAGCTCGCCCAAGCATCTCAAGCCAGGCCGCAACGCTCACCAGTTCCACAGTGAACATCACGCTTAACAAGCCGCTGGTCGTCACCACCGGCGGAGAGCCCGTGGGCCTGCGTATGGACTTCGATCTCAGGCAGTCCATTCAGACGGACGCAGGCGGCAACTTCACTGGCACCGTGAACCCCACGTTTGACGTTCGTACCGTGGCGCGCGCAGAGCCCGGCGCTTACATTGATGAGTTCATCGCCGGGGTAATGAGCGTAAACACCAGCGGCCAATCGTTCGTTGTGCAGGGGCCGCATGGACGGCAGTTTACCGTTAAGGTGGACGGCAGCACGGAGTGGGACGGCAATGCGAGCCTGAGCACTCTCAACACCAGCAGCATTGTTCAGCTTTCCGGACATTTCGATGCCGCGGATAGTACGTTGGACGCGGATGAAGTCGCCGTGCTGACGGATACAGGCTTCTATGCAACAGGCCAGGTGACCTACGTGACTCCGGCGAGTGGACCGGCCACCAGCTTTGACCTCTACGTTCGCGGACTCGAACCAACTAACACAGGTCTCACGCTGGGTCAGCTTGCAACCGTCAACCTGACCGGCAATGAGAAGTACTTCATCTACTGGATGCACAACCCATTCACACAATTTCTGTTCAACTCCAGTGCGTTGGTTCCGGGACAGGCGTTAGCAGTAGGCGGACCGGCAACCGGCGCAGCCAATGCCAGTGCCGTAACTGTCGCACGCATCCATCTGCGCAACTGGGGCTTTAACGGCACGATCGTTCCCAGCAGTCAAAACACAACCAACGGAACGTTCCAGATGAAGATCGACGGATTCGCTGGAGTGCTAGTTCCGCAGAATGTGACGGTCTACCTGGGAGCGGATTCTGATTTCCGCTATGGCATGGGCAAATTCGGTGACTTGACGAACGCCACGCAAATCCGTGTAGTTGGCCTGTTGTTGAAGAACCCCAACAACGGTCAACTGGTATTGCTGGCCCGCCACGTTGACGGATTCAACTTTGCTGACCTTTCAACCTTCGCGTTCTAAACGAGAGCACGAAACAACAAGCGCCGGGGCTGCTGATGCCCCGGCGCTTTTTTTTGATAGTTGGAAGTGAATTGGACTTGCTTGGCCGGTTCAATAATGCATAGAACCCGAAACTATGCGTAGTTTCACTTATCTTTCTTGCCCCAGGTCCAATACATGCCGAGGTAGGCGTAATTCTCTGTTTGTCCTGCGACAGAATGGCCATAACAGAACAGGACTTGGTGATCTGGATTGTGTTTGAAGTGATAGTAGCCGCCCATGTCAATCATGGTTGAAGATTGCGTCTGAGGAGCTGCCTTGCCCTCCGGTCCATGAGAGAAGACTTCCGCCCCAAGTTCAAGCCGCTCATTCAACTTCTTTTTTACGAGCCACCCGGTGTAGGGGAAGTTGCGGTAACCAGTTTGCGGAACGACCTCATAACCCGCACCTCCATCCAAGGTCCAGGAGCCGATATTCTTCTGCATCCAGATTGGGAGTTTGTACCAGACCTTTCCAATTCCCAATCCCTTGTCATAGCTGCCGGTGGGCATCTCAAACATAGTGAAGGACCCAATCTGGGGAACGTATTTGCTTTCTTTGATGAATGCGATCTTTGCGCCTAGTTCCATATCCGCCAACCCGAACGCGCTTGCGCCCTGGCCTGCCGGGGCATACACGAGACTGTTGGTGGGCGCTGATTCACCCCCGGGAAGAACTGCGTGAAGCTGCACGCGCGGCAGCGCGCCCCAATTGAACTCGAAGGCCGGGCCTGCGGATGTGGCGATTACCGGTGTCGAATCAGTGGCGCCAAAAATATAGAACTCGTAGTGCCCGTAATCAACAGGTACGGGATCGTCAGTTTGATAAGGAGGGCCTTGAGCCCATAATCCGGGAACAATTAGGAAGCAGAACAAAGCCACGATGGCCATTTTGAGGGGAAGTGTCATCGCCGCTCCTATGCGAATTGGATGCCGCCTGAAATTGGAAGATCAAGCATCGAGCGAATTAAATATCGAACATCGTTAACGACGGCGAGCTTGCATCTGGGAAGAATCGAAGGCTATTTCTTGCGCAGTCCCCATGCGGCAACTGTATTCCAGCGTGTTTCGGAATCACAAGCTACTGAGTTTGAGTTACAAGCCGATCATCGGCGTGCAATGAAGTAGACTCAGCGCGACGGAGGCACCGAAAGTTGACGCTAGCCGGCAAGCTGCTTCTTGACCTGTTCGCTTACCAGGCGGCCATCTGCGCGAGCACCGGCGGCCTGCAGTTTGGCCTGCACAGCCTTCATCACCGGGCCCATTTCTTTTTGCGTGGGCTTGTGTCCCAGCGCAGCACTTACCTCTGCTACGGCTTCGGTCACCAGCGTTGTCAGTCCAGCGTCGTCCAGCGCCTTGGGAAGGAACTCTTCAATCACTGTGATCTCGATTGCCTCTTTGTCCGCCAGATCCGGCCGATTGCCTTTCGTAAACTGGTCAATCGAGTCACGGCGCTGCTTGATCATGCTTGCCAGCACCTGCTCTGACTCGGCCTGTGTCAGTTCCGTGCGTTTCTCAATTGCCTTGTTCTTGAGAGCGTTCTTGATCAGCCGCAGAATGCCGGTGCGCTCGGCGTCGTGTGCCTTCATGGAAATTATTATTTTCTGACTGATGAGAGATTCAAGTGCCCCTGCTCCGGTCATTTAGTTCGCTCCTGGTACGTCTTTCCAAACAAGAATTGTACCGACTCAGGGTCTCTGTAAAAGGGAAGAGAGTGAGGTGTCGCCTTTTATTCCCCTTCCAGGAGGTTTTCCACGAAATCACAATATTCACAAAAACCACAAAAGTGTGTATTCTGTGATTGACGCTGCGCCGGCCAATTACCCGGTCCCAAGCGAGGAGAATTCCACATGATCAGGAAGACACGTCTTTTTACACCCGGCCCAACGCCGCTGCTTCCTGCCGCCCAGTTCGCCATGGCGGCCGCAGACATGCATCACCGCACACCCGAGTTTCGCGCCCTCTTTCTGAAGGTCCTGGCGCAGCTGAAGGTGTTCGTTGGTACGCAGAATGACGTGCTGCTGCTATCGTGCTCCGGCACGGGAGCCATGGAAGCGTCAGTATCGAACCTGACTTCTCCGGGTGACAAAGTGCTGGTGCTGACGGCTGGCAAGTTCGGCGAACGCTGGACAGGATTGGCCAAGGCATTCGGTTGCGACGTTGATGTTCACTCCGCTCCTTATGGCGATACGTTCGACTTGGCAGAAGTTAAGAAAGCCATCAAGCCGGAGCATCGTGTTATTTACATGCAGGCCACTGAAACCTCAACGGCCGTGCGTCACGATGTGGAAGCCATTGCCAAGCTGGTAAAGGGCACCGACACGCTGCTGGTTGTGGATGGGATTACCGGCCTGGGTACCACGCACTTCGATGTGGATGGCTGGGGCATTGACGTTTTGATCGGCGGCTCGCAAAAGGCGGTCATGATTCCGCCGGGGCTGGCTTACCTGAGCGTGAGCGAACGCGCGTGGGGGGCGATGGAGAAGTCAAAAAATCCGCGCTACTACTTCGATCTGCGCAAGGAACGCAAAAACGCCGTGAAGGGCGAGAGCGCATACACACCCGCCGTCGCGCTGGTTGCGGGTCTTGGCGCGGCGCTGGACTACATTGCCGGGCAGGCCGGTGGCGATCTTGAAAAGGGTCGCATTGCGCTGGTGAACAACGCCGAGGTGAATGCCGCGGCCACACGCGCAGGCCTGGTGGCGCTGGGTTTCACGCTGTTCGCACCCAAAGCGCCTGCGGCTGCTGCTACTGCTGTGGCGGTGCCGGAGGGCATGGACTCGGGCGCAGTGGTGAAGGCGTTAAAGGCGAAGTTCGCCCTCGTTACGGCGAACGGTCAGGGAGAGATGCAGGGCAAGATCTTCCGCGTGGCGCACCTCGGCTTCTTCGACTATCTCGACACCATCGCGTTTCTGGGCGCTGCAGAGCACATTGCCAAGGACACACTGGGATTGCCGGTTACGTATGGCCACGCAGTGGCGGCCGCGCAAAAAGTTTATGCGGAACAAGCGAAGTAATCGCTGGACCGCGAAGCCGGCGGTCAACCGCCACTTCGCATGTTAGCGGAGTTGACGAAACGCCAACCAGCGATTCATCAACCCCGCTAACTCAACCAGCACCGCCGCAATGAAACAACAAAGCAGCGAAATCGCATTATCAAGCCTTTGGGTAGAAGTCAGGGGCTAACAGCTAGGAGCTGTATTTCATGGCTGAGCTTACATTCGGGGAGAAGTTGCTGATCGCTCGCAAGCGGCTGGATCTCTACCAATACGAGATGGCGGAGAAGCTGGGTGTTCACGCCAACTCGATTACCAACTACGAGCGCGGCGAAGGAAAGCCGCATGCGGCAGTGGTGCGGATGTTCGATCTGCTCTGCGAGCAACAGGGCATTCGTTTTGACGAGTATGAAACTGCGCAAAAGGGAGACAGTATGAAGGTCGTATTGGCAGAGAAGGTTTCTCCAGCAACGCTGGCCGTGTTCTCAGCTGAGCCTGGTTGGGATGTGAAGACGCACGATCAACTGCCGGACGGCCTGGCAGCCGCGCTGGCTGATGCTGACGCACTGGTGGTTCGCTCGGCGGTGCAGGTTGACGACGCACTTATGGAGAAGGCTCCGAAGCTGCGTGTGGTTGGTCGCGCCGGCGTGGGCGTTGACAATATCGACGCCGAAGCGGCGACACGCCGCGGTATTGTGGTGATGAATACGCCAGGCGCAAACGCAGTGGCGGTCGCTGAACTCACGGTGGGCCTGATGATTGCCCTGGCACGCAAGCTGCCCGCGGCAAATACGACGATGCATGCAGGCAAATGGGACAAGAAGAATCTGCAGGGCGGGGAACTGCGCGGCAAAACACTTGGCATTCTCGGCCTGGGCCGCATTGGACTTGAAGTGGCAAAGCGCGCTCGCGGTTTCGGCGTGGACATCATCGGCAGCGATCCGTTTGTCTCTGCCGCAGTGGCGCGCGAGAACGGCATCAAGCTTGTCACGCTCGATGAACTCATTGCCGGATGCGATTTTTTGACTCTGCATGTCGGCCTGACTCCGCAAACTAATGGTGTCATCAATGAGAAGTCGATCGCAAAAATGAAGAAGGGCATTCGCATCATCAACTGCGCGCGCGGCGAGTTGATTGAAGATGCTGCCCTGGTGGCCGCGCTCAAGAGTGGCCAGGTAGCCGGCGCAGCACTTGATGTATTTACCGTGGAGCCGCCCAAAGAGTCTCCCTACTTCGGTATGGACAACGTCATCCTTACCCCGCACATTGCCGGTTCGACGGCCGAAGCGCAGGAAGCAGTCGGCATACAGATTGCGCGCCAGGTACGCGACTACTTGAAGCTCGGCGTGGTGCAGAATGCTGTGAATCTGCCTTCGCTCACGCACGAGGAATATGTTGTACTCGCTCCGCACATCGACATGGCGGGCAGGCTGGGAGCATTCCTTGCGCAGGCGGGCAAGGGCGGCATTGAGTCAATCGATTTGATCTATAGTGGCACGCTGACCGAAGCAAAAACGGAACTGGTGCGCAACGCTGCCGTCGCCGGCCTGCTACAAGGCTCGGAGAATGTGAACCGCATTAACGCGGTTGCTGTCGCCGAGGAGCGCGGCATTCGTATCTGCGAGCAGAAAGCAGAGACGCACCGTGGCGGCGCCGCCAGCGTGCTAACCATTGAGTTGCATACCGCGAATGGAGTCAGCCGCGCCAGCGCCACAGTCATTCACGGTGAGCAGCCGCGTTTGCTTGAGTTCGATTCGATTGATATTGAAACGCCGCTCGAAGGCAACCTGCTTGTTTGCCGCAATCTCGACGTGCCTGGCGTCATCGGCCGCATCGGAACAATCCTTGGCGAGAAAGGCGTAAACATTGCCAACTTCGCGCTGGGCCGCGAACGCGCCGGAGCCAAGCCAGTGAAGGCCTTGGCCGTCGTGCAGGTGGACGCGCCAGTTTCGGCAACCGTGCTCGAAGCCTTGGGCACCATCGAGGCTCTGCTTGAGGCAAGACCGGTAACACTGCCAAACGGCAATCACTGAGTTGCAGTTTGGCCCTTGAATGCAAAAAAAGAAAAACCACCGTCAATCAGCGGTGGTTTTTCTGCAATAGAAGCATCGAAATTATGCGCGGCTCAGGTAAGCACCTTCGCTCGTATCCACGCGGATTTTTTCGCCTTCGTTTATGAATGAAGGCACCTGCACAACGAGGCCGGTTTCAGTCTTGGCCGGTTTGGTGACAGAGGATGCGGTTGCCGACTTGAGTCCCGGTTCGGTTTCTAACACTGTGAGCTCAACGGATGAGGGTAGCTCAATGCCGACGGCGTGTCCATCGTGATAGCTGACCTTGATCTGCAGATTGGGCGTAAGGTATTCAACGGCGTCGCCCAGTGTTGAGCCCTTGAGCACGGTCTGTTCGTAGTCCACGGGATTCATGAAGTAGTAGTCGTCGCCATCGGCGTAGAGAAACTCCATGGAGATTTCATCCACCACAACCTTCTCGATTGCGTCGGCAGAGCGGAAGCGATGTTCGAACATGGCACCCGTTTTGAGGTTGCGCAGCTTGGCCTGGATGAATGCTCGCAGGTTGCCGGGCGTGCGGTGCTCTACCTTGAACACAAGGTGAAGATTGTCGTTGTGCTTGATGATCATGCCCGGACGCATTTGTGTGGCGGGAATCGCCATAGGAATTGAAACTCCTTACTGGGGTTGCGCTCAGTGCGCAATGAAGATTGGCCTTAGCCCACTATTCATTGTAAATGAGACTATGTGAGTGCAGGCTCCAACGGTACAGGAAGGGTGATATTGGCGAACGTGGCGCGGTTGGCAGGCATAAATACGACGGGAAAATGGAAACCCGTGGCCGCGCTTTTTCTGCTCTGCCTTTTGTGGGCGCTGGACGGGCTTGGTCCAGACTTGTTCCCTGTCTTACGCTATTCTCAATTGCCTGCCATGGAGCGCCAGGCAATTACGTATGCGTTGCTTGCTGTAGTTGCAGTGTCCTACGCAGTAACGCAGCGAGCCAAATGGCCCGCAGGACGAACGGCGGCGGTATGGGTGGGCATCGGGCTGTTGCTTTTTGCGACTCCGGTATTGCTCGTGGCCGCTGCTCAGGGCTGGGTGTCGCAACTGGAGCGGGTTGCAATCTTTTCGCTTGCGCCGGTGTTCGCCGTAGTGCTTGAGCCTCATCTGGGCAATCCGGAGCTTCGCAGAAGCGGCGAACTGCTATCTGCATTGGTCGCGGTGGCCGGCGCTCTATGCATCTTTCCACTGAATGTGCCCGGCAGTCCCGGTGCGGTTGCCGCTGTACTTGCCATTGTTGCTGCGGCGGCATGTGCGGCAACAGGAAATTGCATCGCCGTACGCTTTGCATCTTCTCAATCAAATCCCTCGCTTGCGTTGTGCGCAGCTTTCGCTTGCGGTTCCGCTGCCCTGGCATTTGCGGTGGCTGGCGCCCGCACTGAACACGCGCAATGGCACATGTCGCAATGCGTAACGCAACTTGTCTGGATTGCATTGATCGATCTACCAGCATTGCTGCTGATCTTCTGGCTTTTGCGTTGTATGACGGCTGTGCGCATGACCACGCGCTACATTCTTGTTCCGCTGCTTATAGTCCTCGCAGGCATCGCGCTGGAGCAGCCCGCAATCACCACGCGCATGGTTCTCGGAACAATTCTGATGGCGGTAGGTGCAATGGGTCTATTGTTAGCGCCGGATGACGACCCCCACAGAAACCATATCGGCATTGTCTAAAGGGACTAACGCCTTATCGCTGCGGCTCGTACGGCTCCACCCGCAAAAAATCAGAGAGGATTCCGCGTTCCTGCGGCGAAAACATATTCTGGTAGCGCGATGATTTCAGTACTGTCTGCCGCTGATCGAGCGGAACGCCGCGTAGGTCCTGAAATGCGCGCCGCATCTGCGTCTGGCGATCGGCCGGCAGTGATGACCACGAGCGACCCGACCGATTGATGCTCAGACGATCCTCGGGCGACAGCCGTTCCAACATTTCGTTACGCGCCAGCCTGCGCTCGCGCTGCTGTTCCGGCATGCGGTCCACGGAGCGCAGTTGCTGCGTGAGCCTCTGTTGATCGGCCTGCGGCAGACGCCTGAAGCTGGGATCGTTGCGCAACTGCCGCTCCTGATCCTGCAGCGGCACATTCTGATTACGATTCAGCCAGTCCTGCAAATGCACTCCATTATTTGGCTGCCTTGCGCCGTAATTGTTTGGCTGCGAGCCCGTGAATGTTTGCCGGTTGCTGTTGTAGGGTTGATTTGCTCCCGGTTGATTACTGCCAAAAGGCTGCCGATTGCCGTACGTTTGCGGAACGGCGCCGTTGTACGGTGGCTGTGCGCCGTTCATTCTGGGCCGTGAAGATGGCGCAAAATTATTCTGTGGTCCGCGCTGCGGGAAATTTCCTTCATTGCTGCCCTGCGGCTGCGGAGCCGGCCTGAACTGCTGCCGATTTTCCTGTCGCGGGGCCTGACGCATCTGCGGACCAAAATTGCGGCCTTCATTGCGCGGCTGCGCGGCACGAGGCGCCTGTGCAGATCGCTGCCCGCCGCCTCCCCCGCGTTGTCCACCTCGGTCGCGCTGCGACCAGTCAGGAGAGACACAGAGGACCAGTATTGCCGCAGCTAATGCCACGGTACGCATCACTCGCGCGTTGGTCACTCTTGCCACAATGTTCTCCTTCGGTCCCCAACCGAAAAATTAGAGGAAATTCCTTTAAGCCAGCGGCTATTCGCCGTCCCGATTCCTATTCGCCGTCCTGATTATTGTTGTCTGCAATCGACTCCAACTGATCGAGAACCTGCGCATTGCTGTCGAGCAACTGCAGATCGTGAACGACTGCGGTTTGCGCCGGCGGCTGCGTCGTCTGCGTCCAATCCGTCAAGCCCAGGTAAGTGCCGCCACCCAGCAGCAGTAGAACAGTCAGCGCCATCGCGGCCAGCGGCCGTGTGTGAGTTACAGGCCCGTAGGCAAAGCTCGAGCGCAATCCTGCAAGTTTGCGGGCAAGCCATCCGCCTGGAGCCGTCTCGCGCTCTTCGCGCATTCGCGCTTGCATGCGCGTTGCAAAGTACGGGCTGGGCTCAGGCGCTTTCCACTCGTCCAGCAAATTCATAGTGGCCTGCAACTCCGCCAACTGAGTCCGGCAGTCGTCGCACTCCGTCAAATGCATTTGAACCTTGGCAGGCACGGCTTCAGCATCGAGCAGCAAGTCCGCCAGCTTCGATTCCATCTCCGCGCAATTCATCTTCACGTGTTCCATGGTTGCCACCCCGCCTTCCGCCGGTTCATTCCGGCGTGTCTCCACTTAAATAAATTCCTTCAGCTTGTCACGCAGCGTCTGATATGCGCGAAACAGCAGCGACTTAGTTGCAGACTCGCTCAGCTTCAACACATCGCCAATCTGCTTGTAATCCATCCCCTGGTACTTGTGCATCAGCACAGCCATTCTCTGCCGCTCCGGCAAAGCCATTACGTGGTTGCGAATGGCGGCCATGCGTTCATCCTTCATCAGCCGTTGTTCTACTGACGGATCGTCGTCGGCAACGTCCGGCGTTGTGCCGGTTTCCGGGTCAGGTGCATCCAGATAAATCGTCTGCGCCGAACGTTCCTGCTTCGTGTCGCGCGCGTTGTTTACCGCCAGGTTGGTTGCGATCCGGTAAAGCCAAGTGGTAAATTTCGCCTCGGCCCGGTAGCTGTCCCTGGCGCGATACACGCGCAAAAAAACTTCCTGCGCTAATTCCTCGGCAACCGCCTGGTTATGGACCATCCGGTACAGGAAATGGATCACCGGACGATTGTGCTTTTCCACCAGGAAATTGAATGCACCTTCATCGCCGGCAGCCACGCGCAGCATAACTGCTGCATCGCTTGCCGGGTCCAGTTCCGCCCGCAGTCCGGCTGTCTCCGGCCGTATCGTTGAGCTCGTTCCCAGGGTCGTGTTGTCCAGGACCATGGTTGCCATGTCTTCTGAAACCCCATTCTCACCGGAAGGTTGCGCTGGATAAGCAGTTTCTGCCTCGAAATCCTCATCCTTGATGGGGTTGCGGCCCGAGCCGGTTCCCCCCCCGGCTTTAGACACCGGCTGGACAGTTCCGGGTGCTTTGCGTGCGTCACTCTTCAGGCTGGAGCCAGCCAGCCGTACACGACCGATTCCAGCTCCGGGATCATGCGCCGCCTCCCCTTCCGCGGGAAAGTCATCGGGCTGCCGGATTGGTCTGTTGCGCCAGTACATTTCAGGTTCCGCAGGTGCTTAGGATGCGCTGTTCGACCCGGCCGCCAACTCGCCAGCTGCTTGCCGCTTGAGTTGGTCCTAAAGCCCTGCTGGTGTTACTCTAACCTACGGCGAGGCTTCTCGTGAGCCTTCCATTACCGCCAAATATCTGGGCGCTTAACTCAGCGGTAGAGTGCCACCTTCACACGGTGGAAGTCGCAGGTTCGAATCCTGCAGCGCCCACCATAAACTCCTTAAAATTAAACGGTTTAGCGAGAGTGTGGCACTCGTCTGATTGGTCACATGGGAACACAAAGGAACAACTAGGCAGTAGCGCTAGTTTCCCATGTGGCATGTGGGGCACTTTCGGTCGCTTTCGGCAGGATCATCTGGACTACCTTGGTTTGTGCAGTCCGCTTGTCCTGAGTGAGTGCCTGAGCGTACATCTCCATCGTGATCCGAGCGTTTGCATGGCGAAGTG
>Ga0265338_10009995_pt1 | contig 11218 bp, 2 predicted proteins | sample 42126metaG_FD_193579 | JGI IMG/M metagenome (GOLD analysis project Ga0265338, IMG submission 193579) | Rhizosphere microbial communities from Carex aquatilis grown in University of Washington, Seatle, WA, United States - 4-21-26 metaG | ecosystem: Host-associated > Plants > Roots > Rhizosphere >... | reverse complement strand
TCCCGGTTCCGCCGAACGTATCGAATTCATCGGCACCAAAGGCACTGCAGTGCTCTCGGGCTACGGTTTCTCCGCCCAATTCCATGACGGCAGCGAAGAGACCTTCTCTCCGCCAGCAGCATCCATGGGCGGCGGCGCTGATCCCATGGATTTCCCGCATGATCTGCATCGCGCCGTCTGGGCGGATTTCCTGGATGCCGTCGAAAGCGGTCGCCCTCCCCGCATTCCCGCCGCCGAGGCCCTGAAAGTGCATCACCTTGTCGATGCCATGCTGACAGCAGGCAAAGTGGGCGGCAACGTGAAAGTCAGCGCATAGAAAAGGGCCTGACCAGACGAACTGATCAGGCCCTATTTGCTACTGACTATTCGCTATTCACTTTTACTGCGGCGCAGGTCCTTGCGTGACCCGCACCAGATCGTCGGGGCGGATCCATTTGGCGAAGGCCGCCTGGATTTCCCCGGATTTGAGCTCCACATAATGCTTGGCCGCAATGCTGGGCTCATCCAGCGGTAGATCGAGATCGGCACGATCCAGATAACCGCGGGCGATTTGCTCGACACTATCCTCACCAAGGGGAAGCTGGCGCAACACCATCGCCTTGACGCGATCGAGTTCTTCCTGCGGCACAGGCTTTTCCTGCATTCCCTTCAGATTTTGCACAATGATATTGACGGCTTTGCTGACATTCTCAGGATCGCTAGCATAATGCACGGAGTAGTAGCCGCGCGTGCGCCCGGCCTGGAGCGATGAGCCCACCGAATAGACTAGCCCCGCATTCTTGCGCAGATCGACCGAGAGCCGCGCGGAGTAGAAGCCGCCGCCCAAAACCTGATTGCCGAGTTGCAGTGCGTAGTAATCGGGATTGGCGCGGGTAAGCGCGAGGGTATGGGCGAGAACGACATTGTCCTGCACCCGCGCCGTATCGGGCACGGCAAAACTGCCAGGCTTGTTGGCGGGTGCTTCCGGCAAATCGACCAAAGGTTTGGGTCCTTCTGCCGTCCAGCCGCCAAAGGCTTTTTCGATGGTCGCGCGCGCTCGTTCCGGCGTCACATTACCGATGACGACGATGGTCGTCATGTCGGGGCGGAAGACTGCTTTGTAATAGGCTTTCACATCGTCGAGCGTGGTGGCGACGACGGTGGCGGCAGTGGCTTGGCGCAAGGACGGATCGCTGGGCGGATAAAGCTGCTCGACCAACGCCCGCTGCGCCAGATAGCCCGGGGTGTGATTGCGCGATTCCACCGACTGGGCGAATTGCGGCTTGATGGCGTTTAGCGCCATTTCCGGAAGCGCCGGGTGCAGCTCGTGTTCTGCAAGCAGGGAGACGCCAGGCTCAAAATCCTGCGCCAGAACCTGGAGCGAAAAATCGGCGCCTGCGCGCTCTTCGGCACCGAGGGCATCCAGCGCGGTCTCAAAGGCGAGCCGGTCATGGCTTTGCGTGCCGAAGGTGAAAAGCGCTCCCAACAGGGTCGAAACCCCGTCCTTGCCCGCGGGAGCCTGAAGCTCGGCGCGATTGCGGATGTGGCCATAGACCGCCACCGTGTCGCTGACATCGACCGGTTGCACAATGAGGCGAAGGCCATTGGGCAGCACCGAAACCACCGGCTTCAGGGCGGTCTCAGGCACCGCGAGACGATTCACTGCCGTCTTGGCCCAATCGGGAAGCTCTGTCGGTTTGGCTTCGCCGAGATTGAAGGTCTCCTTGCCGCCCGAAGATGCTGCCGCGACTGCTTTGCCCGAGCCTTTGGGCAAAAGCAGGCCCGAGACCGAAGCGTCGAGCTTTAGATATTCCCGCGCCACCCGGTTCACATCGGCGACGGTGACTTTTTCGATGCGCTGCAAATCTTCGTCGGGCGATTTGAGGCCGTAAAGGGCGATGGCGTCGGACCATACCGAAGCCAGATCGGCAATCGAATTCTTCTGCCGTTCGGTGTCGCGGCGCTCCTGAATTTTGGCCGCTTCCACCAGCTCAGGCGGCGCGCCTTCCTTGACCACCTTTTGTAGAATAGCGCGCACCGAGGCCTCCAGCGCATTGCCATCGGCACCGGGGGCGTAACTTACCGCGGCATAAGCGATAGAGGCTTCTTTGAACGGCTGCAGCGAAAAGGATGTCCCCAGTGCCTTGCCCTCGGCTACGAGGTCAAACAGGGCAAAGCGGCGGCTGGAGAGGACATCGCTCAAGACTTCCAGCGCAGCGAAATCCTTCGATTTCAGGCCAGGAAAGCGCATGGCGATGACGCGGGTGAAATTACCCGCATCCGAATCAATCGTGAAGATCGTCGGCTTCACGGGCTGGAAGGCCATCTTCGGGCGGGCCGGCAGGGCGTGGGGTTTGATATCCCCGAACAAGGCTTTGACTTTACCCAGCGCAACTTCGGGATCGACATTCCCGGCGATGACCAGGATGGCGTTGTTGGGCGCGTACCATTTGTTGTGAAATTCTTTCAGCATGGCGCCGCTGGTCTTGTCGAAAGTGGGGCGGCTGCCGAGGGCATCGTGCTCGTAAGGTGTGCCGGCAAAGAGCTCGGCCCTGAGGCGCTCGTAGAGCTTATAGCCTGGCGCCGACATGTCTTGCGCCACTTCCTGCTCGATGGCGCCGCGTTCCTTTGCCCAATCGGCCTCGCTGGAGGCCACATCGCGCATGCGCAGCGACTCAATGTGGAGCGCCACGTCGAGATCCTCAGACGGCACTGTGTAGAGGTATTGGGTCAGCGCCTCACGGGTGTTGGCGTTGAATTCGCCCCCCATGATGCTGCCGAGATTGGCCAACTGGTCGGCGGAAAGGCCCTGACTGCCGCGGAACATCATGTGCTCCAACGCATGGGCTGTGCCTGGAAAGCCATCCGGTGCCTCGTCGGAGCCAGCCAGATAATTGACCGATGTTGCCACCACGGGCGCCAGCGTATTTTTGATAATAATTACTCGCAGGCCATTGGCGAGCCGGGTACGCAGGACATTCTGCTCCTGCTGCGGAACCTTCTGGGCGTGATGGCTGTGATGGCGCGCCAGGGCTGGCGACAAGCCGACCGTCAGCGACAGGAGGAAAGCCGCGAAGAACGCCCGGCCGATAAATGCGCGTCTCATGATGATTCCTTTGACTATCGCGAAGGGAGCAACCCTAGAGCGCAATAAGGATATGTGGAAAGTACGCAGCACCGCAAAATGGGTGAATTCGGCGATAATGGTTTTGGCCCTTTTGCTGGTTACTGCGACCAAAGGCGCATCGGGATGAATACGGGTACCGTTGCGGAATAGGGGACAATCCGCATAGCAAGCGCGTTTTGGTTAGCGCTTCATGCGTCCACGCAACACCCCCCGTTGGTGAGCCAGATGTGCACTTTGATCCGCGTAATCTTCCGCGAAGGCGTGCCGAGACAGCGCGCTCAAAATCGCAACACCACACCGCGCCGCTCGGCCTTGGCGCGGGAGCGCGGACTGACCCTTTGGCGCGAACGGGACGACCTTGTCATTGCGGCAGCGTATCGCGTCGCCCCTCCCACAGAACCTCGCGCCGACCAAGACGGACTGACCCTTACCCCCCTAAGGTTTGCACCTCACTCGTAAGGGACCCCCTTCGGTTCTTTCTGGTGGGCCGAGAGCGGCGGCGGGAGTGAAAGCTTCCGTCGCCGAATTCTTTTTTGGAGCATTCCAAATCCTCGAAACTATGCTGCATCGCAATATATCCACGCTGCACAGCAGCGCCTGATGCGAATGAAGCACAATCACATCGTTTGTGACCCCAACAAAGAGGTACGGTAAGAGCCTCTTTTGCTTGCCCGCCTTACAATTTGATGACATTTCGATGCCACTTTGCCGGTGCGCCGCTCTGCCTCACCGCTGCGCGTTTACGCAGCATTCCCGAATAACCATCACAAGTTTATCGCCAATCTCTAGCCGCGGGCTCTTTAGCTACGGCGCCCAGGAGAGAAACTTGATTCATATCATGTTCGGGGGCGTTGCCGGAGTGCTAGCTGCGAGGCGCGTGATCCGCGTTTTCGCAAGCGGGTGCGGCTTTAGCAAAAGCAAACTGGGCGTCCCTTAGGCGCAACAGCAACTGCAATCCACGTTACAAGCAATGGGCGGAAAACATGAACGTAAAATATCCTGGAACCCCTACGGTTATTCACGGTAACGGCGCCGTAGCCGAAGTCATGGGCAACGTATGCGGCGGCGTCATCGGGTATCCGATCACTCCGTCCACTGAGATTTCCGAAATCTACGAGGCCTTCCGGGCCCAGGGCGGTCAGAACGTCTGGGGCAAGCACCCCTTCTTCTTCGAGCCTGAAGGCGAGCATTCCGCCCAATCCGGTGCGCTGGGCGCCTCTTTGACCGGCGGCAAGTACATTTCCAACGCCTCGTCGAGCCAGGGCATCCTCTACGGCCTGGAGTCGCATTACGTAACGGTCGGCAAGCGCGTCGGCGGCTTTGTGCTGCAATGCGCGGCCCGCGTGGTCACCAAGCATTCCTTGAACGTTATGGCCGGCCATGACGACGTCTATGCCCTGCTGCAGTCGGGCTACACCATTCTGTTCGGCTCCAATCCGCAGGAAGCAGCCGATTTGGCGGCGATCTCCTATCGCGTCAGCGCCACCAGCCTGATCCCCGTGACCAATGCGATGGACGGCTTCACCACCTCGCACATGCTCAGCGAAACGCTGATGCCCGAAAAGGAACTCCTCAAGGAGTTCGTCGGCGACCCGCAAGACCGCATCCCCTGCCCGACCGTGGCGCAGGAAATGCTGTTCGGCGCCAAGGGCCGCGTCTATCAACTGAAGCAATACCTTTCCAAGCACGAAGCCGATTTCGTCCCGGCGAGCTACGAGACCTTGGTCGAATTCCTCGACAAGAACGCGGCCGCTGTCGAGAAAGACAATGCCGGCAAGCTCGTCTCCAAGACGGCCGAACTCGTGCCGGAAGAAATTCTGGGCCAGTGGCGCCGCCAATGGACCAATTCCTATGAGAAGGGCACCCGCCAGCGCGTTCCCGCCCTTGTCGACATCCACAATCCGGGCCTGACCGGCGCGGTGCAGAACCAACCCGACTTCCAGGCCGGTTCCGCCGATCATCGCACCCACTTCGTGCGCGACGTGCCGCGTTTCGTCAAAGAAGCGATGGCGGAGTATTCCAAGCTCACCGGCCGCGACTATTCCCCGATCAAGACCTATTTCTGCGACGATGCGGAAACCGTGATGATCGGCCTTGGCTCGGTCACCGATGACGCTTTGGCGGTTGCGAAATATCTGCGCGGCCAAGGCAAGAAGGTCGGCGTCATCAGCATCAAGCTGCTGCAGCCGTTCCCGGAATCCGATCTGGTTGCCGCTCTGAAGGGCAAAAAGGCCGTCACCATCCTGGAACGCTCCGACGTCACCGCGCTGACCAGCTTCGTCACCCAGGCGATGTTCAAGGGCGTCGAAAATGCCGCCGGCATTCGCCATGAAGGCATCCCGGCCATCGACAAGCTGCCCAAGTTCACGACCGCGATCTTCGGCCTCGGCGCCCATGATCTGCAGCCGCGCCACTTGATCGCCGCTTACAAGAACATGGAGACCAAGAACGCGCCCTTCATCTATCTGGGCTCGCAATTCTTCTCCAAGAACCCGACGCCCCGTATGGCGGCGGCCCAAGCCAAACTGCGCGAAGCTTATCCGGAAACCGAGCTGATGCAGCTCGACACGGAAGAAAATCCGAACCTGCTGCCCAAAGGCGCCTTCCGCATCCGTTTCCACTCGGTGGGTGGTTACGGCACGATGGCCACAGGCAAGCTGCTGACGGACATTCTGGCCAGCGTCATGGATCTGCACTCCAAAGCCGCGCCGAAATATGGCTCGGAAAAGTCCGGCGCGCCGACCAACTACTACATCACCTTGAGCCCCGAACCGGTGTTGCAATCCAACGCCGACATTGAGGACGTTGAGATCGTCGTCTCTCCCGACCACAAAGTGTTTGCGCATTCCAATCCGTTGCGCGGCATCGTCGAAGGCGGCACTTTCATCCTGCAGTCACAGCTTTCCGCGTTGGAAGTCTGGCAGGAACTGCCTCAGGCAGCCCGCAAAGTCATCCGTGACAAGAAGATCAACTTCTTCATCATCGATGGCTTCAAAGTTGCCAAGCCGCATGCCCCGACGCCGGAACTCGAAACCCGCATGATGGGCATCGCCTTCATTGGCGCCATTTGCGGCCATGTCGATCGCATCGTGGCAGGCGCCACAGAAGAAGCCATGCTGGATAAGATCCGCAAGGATCTGCAGAAGAAGTTCGGCGCCAAAGGCGCGGCGGTCGTCGAGGGCAACCTCACCGTCATCAAGGAAGCCTTCGCAGCGACCCAGCGCGTGGACTACAGCTCCGCTGCTTACATCGAAGCCGAAAAAGTACCGGCCAAGGTCAGCAGCATGACCAACGACATCTCGGCCCATATGTGCAAAGCCAACAAGCCGGGTGCCAGCTCCAACTTCCTCGATGCCGAGTATTTCGACGACATCGTTGCCCAGCCTTTCCGCGATGGCACGATCTCCGAAGCCCCGGTGATGCCCGGTACCGGCATGTTCCTGCCGTCGGGCAGTGCCGCCGACAAGGAAAAAGGTCTGTTCCGTCGTCAAGTGCCGGAGTTCCACGCGGAGCTCTGCACGGGTTGCATGGAATGCACCATGGTCTGCCCGGATGCCGCGATCCCCAATACGGTTCATGACATCCGCGATCTCTTGAACGTAGCGATCCGCCAGCTCGATCTTGCCCCCGCCCAGCGCGATGGCTTGCGCGAGCAGGTTGCCGCCCTCTCTGACTCCGTGCGCGAGAGCTATCGTCAAGCCAAAGACGCCCTCGTCCTGCACGAGGTTGTTGCGGCTGCTGCCGAAAAACTCGACATCGATAACGCCGTCCTCAAAAAGAACCTCGGCAAGCTCGCCGCGGCGCTTTCGGTGTTCCCGGTGGCCAAGACCAAGCCGTTCTTCGACGCCATGGAAAAAGCCAATCCCGGCACTGGCGGCCTATTCTCCGCGGCTGTTGATCCGTGGAAATGCTCGGGTTGCCTGGAATGCATCGAGGTTTGCGGACCCCATGCCTTGGTGACCCGTCAGCAGGATGAGGCGCTTCTGGAAACCCTTCAGACCCGCTTTGAATTCCTCAGCCGCACGCCGAATACCGCGGCGCGCTTCACCGATGCGGCCACCAAGCCCGATGGCGATATCAAGCGCCTGATGCTCGACCGCAACAACTACTACACCACGACGGGCGGCCATGGTGCCTGCCGCGGCTGCGGTGAAGTGACGGCGATCCGTATTGTCACCTCCACCAACCGCGCCATCCAGGAACGCCGCCGCAAGGATCACCTCAAAGATGTCGATGGCGTGATCACCAAGCTGACCGCAAAACTCGCCACGGTGAGTGAACCGGTTCGCGCGGCGCGCATCACCAAGGCGATCAAGACCCTGGAAACGCGCCTCTTCAATCTGGAAAGCGGCCCCACCGGCAACGGCCCGGCCTCGACCGTGATTGCCAATGCCACGGGTTGCTCGAGTGTTTATGCCTCGACCTTTCCCTTCAACCCCTACAACGATCCCTGGGTGAACAGCCTGTTCCAGGATACCCCGGCTGTTGCCAAGGGCATCTTCGAAGGTCTGGCGGCCGAAGCGACGGGCGACATCATCGCACTTCGCACCGCCAAGCTTGAACTCGAAGACGAGTATGATGCCGTCGTGCACGACAAGTTCTTCCGCACCTTTAGCTGGAGCCAGTTCTCCACCGAAGAGATGAACCTGTTGCCGACCGTGATCAGCATGGGCGGCGACGGTGCCACCTACGACATCGGCTTCGGTGCCCTGTCGCGTCTTCTGGCCACTTCGACCCCGATCAAGGTCGTGGTGCTCAACACCGGTGCCTATTCCAACACCGGCGGCCAGGCTTCCACCTCGACTCTGACCGGTCATGACGCTGATCTGTCGCGCTTCGGTGCAGCCCATCAGGGCAAGCAGGAAGACCGCAAGGATCTGGGCTTGATCGCCACCTTCCACCCGAATGTCTTCGTGGTGCAGTCCGCTGCCGCCTTGCAGGGCCATTTCCTGCATTCGGTGATGGAATACCTGAACCACAATGACGGCCCGGCGGTTCTTGACGTCTACACACCCTGCCAGGGAGAACAGGGCATTGCCGACTCCGCTTCCAGCGAACATGGTCGCATGGCGGTTGAGTCCCGCATCAGCCCGGTCTTCGTTCATGATCCGCGCAAGGGTCCGGACCTGCACAGCCGTTACTCGCTGGACGGCAATCCGGAACCGACCAAGGATTGGGGCAACTTCACGCTCGAATATGTCGAGGGTGGCGAGACCAAGCTGATGGACCTTCCCTTCACGCCAGCGGACTTTGCGCATAACGAAACTCGCTTCAAAAAGCAGTTCCGCAAGCTTGCCGCCGATGCCGACGCAGTTGCCATCGCCGACTATGTCAATCTGCCGGCAGGTGAACGGACGGGCAAAGTGCCGTTCGTCTATTCCACCGACGACAAGAAGAAGCTGATCAAGCTCGAAGTCTCGCACACCATCGTTCACCTCGTCGAAGAGCGGCGCAAATACTGGCGTACCTTGCAGTATTTGGCTGGTATCAATGTCGAGTTGGTCGATGCCAACCACAAGGCCGAACTCGAAGCCATCACGGCCAAGTACAATGCTGCGATCAACGACCGTGAAACCACGCTCGACAGCATTGCCCAGGCCATGAGTGAGCTTGCAGCATCTTCCAAGGCCCCCGCTTCCAGCGGTCTCAGCCTTGGTCTCGGTGTCTCTGCGGCTCCGGCAGCAACAGCCCCAGTAGCGTCCGCCAACGGAAGTGCCGTGGCCAGCTTTGACGATGCCAATATCGCCAAATGCACCAACTGCAAGACTTGCTACACGGATGTTCCCGAGCTGTTCGAGAAGACCAAGATCGTCGTCGACGGTTCGCCGAGGGAAGTCGCGCACATGATTCCAGGCGCGATCGACAAGGTGAAAGTGACGGCGGAACTGAAAGCCAAAGTGGCTCGCGTGGCCGCCAATTGCGATGCGGAGATCGTTCATGGGCAGTGAAGCAACAAAAAGCACTGTCGGCGATGACCTCGCGCGTTACCGTGAGGTAGCGAACGTCCTCGAAACGACAGAAAATGAGATCGAGGAGCTGGAGGGCACAGAAGCCTTCCAGGTCTTCCAGAAGCAGCTCAAACTTTTGCAACGGCGCCTTCTGAACGATCCCAAATCCTTGCGTCAGGTCTTCATCGAAGACGGCACCCAGGCCATCGCCTGGGAGTTCAAGCAGGAAGAACTCGGCGCCGAATTCACCACGGCGCTGTGGGCCATCCTGTTGCGTGGCGATGACATGGCAACGATCCTGCAGCGCTTCATTTGGGCGGCTCCGCTCAAGTTCAAGCGCAAGTTCATCGTCGCGATCGACAAGCACCTTGGCGCTCGCTACCCGATGTTCAAGGGTCTTTCGGAAAACTGGCCGAGCGGGAATTTCATCCACCCCTACGTTCGCCCTGCTGAAGAGCGCAATCACGACTTCGAACTGGTCACGACCGGGTATCTTGGCTATCGCGCATTGGGTTACTCCATGCGCGAGGTCGACCTTTTCGTCTGGCTCGAAGTGCTGCGCGACAAGCAGTGCCAGGATCGCCCTTGCGAACTTGGCGCTCTTGTCCATGGCAAGAAAAAGGGTGGCTGCCCGCTGGTGATCCACGTCCCCGAGATGATCAATCTTCTGGGACAGGGCAAACTCAAGGACGCCATGAAGCTGATCCAGGCCTGCAACCCGCTGCCGAATGTGACCGGCCGCGTTTGCCCGCAGGAGCATCAGTGCCAGGGCGTCTGCAACATCTCGGGCCAGCCGATCGAAATCGGTCAGCTCGAATGGTATTTGCCCGAGCGCCAGCGCCTGGAAGAGCAGGAGAAGGGCATCGATCCGGCCGAGTGGGAAGGCTATGTCAGCCCCTGGGTGCATGCCGAAAAGCCGCCAATCGCGGTGGTCGGCTCCGGCCCTGCCGGCCTGATCAATGCCTATCTGTTGTCGGTTGAAGGCTATCCGGTGACGGTGTTCGAAGCTTTCCACGACCTCGGCGGTGTGCTGCGCTACGGAATTCCCGAATTCCGTCTGCCCAACGCGCTGATCGACGATGTGGTCAGCAAGATCGACCGCCTCGGCGGCAAGTTCGTCAAGAACTTTGTCGTCGGCAAGACGGCCACCATCCAAGACCTGAAAGATGCCGGTTTCTACAAGATCTTTGTGGGCACCGGTGCGGGTCTGCCGCGCTTCATGAACATTCCGGGCGAGCACCTCAACGGCGTGATGAGCGCCAATGAGTTCCTTACCCGCGTGAACCTGATGCAGGCACGCCTCGACGAATACGAGACCCCGCTTCCCATCGTGAAGGACAAGAACGTCATCATCATCGGCGGTGGCAACACCGCGATGGATGCGGCGCGCACCTCCAAGCGTTTGGGCGCGAATGTCACCATCGTCTATCGCCGGACCAAGAAAGAAATGCCGGCACGTGTCGAAGAACTGGCACATGCTCTGGAAGAAGGCATCGCTCTGTCAGTGCTGCGTGGCCCCACCGAGTTCATCTCGGGCGGCGATCACAAGGTCTGCCATTGCAAGCTCGACATTATGGAGCTGGGTGCTCCTGACGCGTCGGGCCGCCGCACCCCAGTGCCCACGGGCAAGACCGAGACTATCCCGGTTGATCTCGTGATCATGGCGCTGGGAAATGACTCCAACCCAATCATCAAAGATAGCGAACCCCGCATCAAGACATCGAAATGGGGCACGCTGGTGGTCGAGCATGGGGCGGAAACGACGCTGAAAGACGTCTATTCGGGCGGCGATGCCACCCGTGGCGGCTCCACAGCGGTCAATGCGGCGGGTGACGGCAAGACTGCCGCCATTCAGATCGCCGAAGAAAACCCCTTCACGGCGGCGCAGATCAAGGATCTGGTCAAGCGGGCTGGGGAATACACGACAAAGGCGCAGACCAAGTACACTATCGTCGGACGCCGCGATATCGCCGTTGGTATCGTGGAAATCACCGTCAAAGCACCGATGGTGGCCAAATCTGCCCAAGCCGGTCAGTTCGTTCGCGTGCTCTCCACCCCCAAGGGTGAGTTGATCCCGCTGACACTGGCCGATTGGGACGCCAAGGCTGGAACCATCACCCTGGTCATTCAGGGCATGGGCACCAGCTCCATACAGATCAACGCC
>Ga0265338_10009993_pt1 | contig 11219 bp, 7 predicted proteins | sample 42126metaG_FD_193579 | JGI IMG/M metagenome (GOLD analysis project Ga0265338, IMG submission 193579) | Rhizosphere microbial communities from Carex aquatilis grown in University of Washington, Seatle, WA, United States - 4-21-26 metaG | ecosystem: Host-associated > Plants > Roots > Rhizosphere >... | reverse complement strand
TTGCGGCAGTTCGTCCAGGCCGGACGCGCGCAGCAACACGCCGAAGGGAATGATGCGGGGATCCCCCTGCGAATCCATTTTCATCATGGGCGTGTTCGAACTCATCAAGTGTTGCAAATGCCCCTGGTGCGTTTTCGTGTCCGCATCCACATACATCGTCCGAAACTTGAGGCACATGAACCGCCGGCCCATATGGCCGACGCGTTCCTGCATGAATAAAACCGGGCCGGGAGAACCCATTCGAATCAACAAGGCGATGAACAACGCCAGTGGAATCAGGAACGGCAGGGCCAGCAAGATGAGCAGAACATCCAGCGCACGCTTCCAGTAAAATTCCTGATCAGCCCCGGGTGAAAGAGAAGACTTTAACTCACGCGCTTCGATTGAAAAATCCATAGACAAAAACTTGAGACAAACTTAAAACAACAAAAATCCAGACAATTTATTTTAAAGCAAAGCTCCGCACTTGTTCGTTGGAAATCATTCCAGCCAACTTTGCCTTATCCCTAACTTCCATGTATCTTAGTTTCCACGGTCGGGAAACTTTTTCGCCGCAACTTCAACCCACAGCTGCAGCATTTTGCACCCAGGGCGCCGCCAACATTGGAACCAAAGCCGCCACCTCATTTCCTTCAATAACGACTGAGTTTTCATCAAGTTCCGCCGGAGTGGGACGCCCCAAAACATCAAGCAACACCTGAACCCGTTTTCTCGCCGGCATCACCCGCAAAACAAATGCCCGCATGCCGCGAAAAGCTCCTTCGGCTACAACCACCTCATCCCCGGGCGAAAGCCGGTCTTCAACAGTGATCGTCTCCTCTCCCTCAAAACATTCCTTCAATTCTTCAATAACCGTATCCGCTATCTTCGGTATCCGGTGGGCAAAATGCACAATCGTGCTGATCCCGCTTGTCCGTTTTATTTCGCCCAGTTTTTCGTCAATCAAACAACGGACAAAGATGTAACACGGAAAAAGGGGCTCACTCACCCGCATCACGCCCCGTTTGGTTGCCCGCTCAATCCGTAACCGGGGGTGAAACACCTCCAGATTCAAATTCTTTCTCAGATTCGCCGCTGCGATGTGCTCATGCTTGGGCTTCGTACGAGCACAATACCAAGCTGGGGATTCAATTTTCATCTCGGATTTAAAAAACATTAAACAAACACATCACGGCATCTATTTATTCCTTTGCTCTCAAAACTTTACTTATCCCCTTCTGACGGGTTGCATACTGTCATAAAACATTTCCAAGAGCCTGAGTATTTTTTAACCTCCATCGCCCCCCATGCTCTAACTTCACGGGCTTTATTATAAAATCCCGCCAGAAAGATGCAAACTATTTCTTATTTTGTATATCAACCTTATAATCAACGCGTTATAATAAAAAACGACAAGGTGAGCACAATTATTCGGATGAAAAAAAGCCAAAAACTGACAAAAAATAGGACAGAATCTGCAAAGCTGTTGGGAGAGTAAACCTATCGGGGAAGAACCGGAAGACCCAGTTCCTGAAGAAACGACCCAGCAAATCCTAATTACAAAAACACGGACAATAATCCTGAATTACCAAGTGCCTGGCCATTTATCTTGCGTTTGTTTGACGCCGAAATGGAACCCGCCTTCGTCCTGATAACCCAAGGGAACATGCTTTGCAATTATGCTACTTAACTTTGCGATGACAGCCACAAAAAGCATATTCAACGCAAATGTATGCAACCATGATGTTCTGTGCATGCCCTTCCGTCAGCATTCATAGTGCCAGCATGATTTCAATGCTCTATCGGAACTGATCTGCATGGAACCGTCTAACTCCTGTGCAGGCAGTGTACCATTTTGAGTCAGTGCTGAATTTCGCAACTTAATTTGAGGGGCAATTTAATCGCTTGAAGCCAAAATGTTTCTACCGAGCTGCAGCCGGGTCAACGTCAAAATCAGCCATCAATCCCGCTCGATATTGCATCTTGCATGAAGAATGGTGCCTAGGGGCTCTCCGATTTCTTCAATTCCCGCGAGGTGGCCAGCGCAATGACTCGCCCTTCCCGGCCAACGGCACAGTAAAAATGATAGACCACGTCCTTGTATTTCAGCACCCATGGTTTGTGTGCGTAGGTCTGATCATACGGCTCGCTCGGCTCGATAAGATGGGAGCCGGTCCATTTGGTCCAATGCACCAAATCATGGGAACAGGCAAAGGTGTCAAAGGCTTTCGGTTGCCAGCCCGCGCCAAAATAAAACATCACCCAGACATCGCCGATTTTGACAATTTGCGGGTCGCCGCTGATGCCATTTGTTTTGGCTTCCCCATTCGCGACCACTGGGTTGGCTCCGTACCGGTTCCAATGAACCATATCGCGGGACACGGCCATGCCGATACGCTCATAGCCATTCTTTACTTTCGCGTTATAAAACATCACGAAGGGGAAACCCAGCGATTCAGACGAGTCGTGGATGATGGAGCTTTTGTAGAGTGTCTTTTTCTCGAATTCCCTTATGTCCGGCTGGTCATGAGCCAACACCGGATTCTCTTTTAGCCGGGTCCATTCCTCTGCCTTCACCGGTTGGCCGGTCCAGGCCAATCCGATGGACAGCGGATCGGTTTCATAGCCGTGCTTTGCCCCGCCGATATAGGACAGCCAGTATTTGCCGTCGAATGTCTGGAGTTCATGGGTGCCGTCCCAACGATAATCCCCCAGGGCGATCCCCCCGTCGGCCTGCCAGGCGTCCCAGCCGCTTTCGCTGAAGGAAAGAATTTTCCCGAGCTTTTCCCAGTGTAACAAATCATCGCTGCGGGCAAGAAAGGTCTGGTAACCGACCTTGTTCGTGATGGCCACATACATCATGTACCAATGCCCATCGCTCCGGAAAATACTGGGGCAGTCGACCAATTCATTCGTGCTTTCCCCTTTGAGAACCACACCGTATTTGAACGGGGTTTTCACCTGTTCAAAAATCCGTTGCATCGCATTTGTATCCACTACCGGACCCTCCGGCCGGGCAGGAATAATGGTGCGGACCCCATTGGTTTCAGCCGCCAAAGCGGACAACTCCAAATAACCAGTGAGGCCCATCAGGCAGCAAAACAACCGCGTAAATTTGCATATGCTCATAAAGGAGGTATGATCCCGGCCACGGACGACGTGCACGCAACCGTCCAGACGTGCTTGAGCCCTTTGGACTGCAGCCGGCAGGCGTCCAGTCCGAAGCCGAACAGCCCAACCCTGAGTGGTCTTCTGGTTTTGGTTTGCATTTGGCGCGGGGAAATGAGTTGTCATGGTTTAGCAAACCGGGCGCGCCATCGGCAATGTTTGAAATGAAAAACTTGACGCCGGCGTGCGCTTCCAATAATTGCAACCCCATCAGCAACCCATCAAACATGCAATTAACCCACAGACCTGAGTCGATGGGTCTGAAATCCTTGGAAAGCACGTTTGAATTTTCAGTGTGTCCCCAAATACCATGAACACAAATCAGAAAAGCCTTTTCGTGATGCCGGACGGCAAGAAACTGACAGTCACGTTCTTCCTGGTCGCGTCGCTCTTCCTCCTGTGGGGATTCTGCAACGGGATGATTGATACGATGGACAAGCATTTCCAGGACAAGCTGCACCTGACCAAGGCGCAGTCCGCCTGGGTACAGTTCGCCCATTACATGGGCTATGCCTTGATGGCGTTGCCCGCAGGACTACTCACGCGGCGGCTGGGTTACAAAGGAGGGATCATTTCCGGGCTGTTTCTGGTCGCGCTCGGCGGGTTCTGGTTCATGCCAGCGACACACATCTCCCAATTTTGGGCCTTCCTCATGGGCGTCTGGGTAATCGCGATGGGTCTTACCATACTCGAAACCGTGGCCAACCCTTACACCACCGTGCTCGGCCCGAAGGAATACGCGCCCACGCGCATCAATCTTGCCCAATCTTTCAACGGGGTTGGCTGGATGCTCGGCCCTTATATCGGCGGGAAGTATTTCTATTCCGAAGGGGGTGTTGAGGTGGCGCACGGGCAGCTTTACATCCCTTATGTTGGCGTGGGTGTCATCGTGCTCGTTCTGGCAGGGTTGTTTTTCCTGGCGCAAGTACCCGACATCAAGGTGGAGGATGAGTACCACACCGACGAGTCGGATACGCCGGCAGCGCAATGCAAGCCGAGCCATCCCTCAATGATTTTCCTTTTCATGTTCCTGAATGTGGCAGCGTTGGGGCTTTCAATCTATCTTGTATGCAATACGATTTTGCCATTAATTGGGGTCAGCGCCCGGCCGATTTTCTACCTCACTTGGGCGATTGTCGTTGGAGTGTTGCTCACCGCCCCGAAACTTTATTCGACGGCAAAGAAAGTTACCGAACATAGTATCTGGGCGCATCCACATTTCGCCGGAGCGACACTGGCGCAGTTTCTCTATGTCGCGGCGCAGGCCGGCATCTTCAGTTTCTTCATCAACTACGTTATCTCTGAAATGCCGCCGGTTTCGGAATCCGTGGCTCACATGTGGCCGATCAGCGGTCACGCCACCCACGACGGCGGCGTCTGGCGAGTCGCCGAACAGGGTGCCAGCGCGTTACAGGGTTTCGTGGCCTTCGGTTGCTTCACCCTGGGCCGTTTTATCGGCTCGGCATTGCTTAAACGATTCCCGGCGCACAAACTGCTCGGCACCTATTGTGTCATCAACATGTTCCTCTGCGGTGTCGTCATGCTAAAGCTGGGCTGGATTTCGGTCGCGGCCGTCTTTGGCACCTTCTTCTTCATGTCCATCGGCTTCCCGACAATCTTCGCGCTCGGTATCCACGGGCTGGGCTCACAGGCCAAGAAACGAGCTTCGGCGTTCATCGTGATGTCCATCACGGGTGGTGCGCTGATGCCAAAAATCATGGGCCACCTCGGGGATGTTTACAACATGTCCATTGCGTTCCTCATGCCGCTGTGCTGTTTCCTGCTGATGGCGGCTTACAGCTTCTTCTGGAGCAAGCTCAGCCAATCGGAAAGCGCGATCGAGATGAGAGCGGGCGGCGGACATTAAGCACAATATCCAAGTCAGCCCGAAATCAGGATCAGGTTCGCGTATGGAATCGTGTCGCCCGTGCGAATCAAGCCGATGGCCCCCGGCACGCGCTTTTTGAATTCCGCGTGTGGCTCAAATTCCACCGGTATCCCCTGCAAACCCCCGGCGAACTTTCCCCGCACGGTGGTGGTGTTGTTCTTCTGGAACTCTCGCGCCATGTAGGCTTGGGTGGCGTCGAAATTCAACCGGACCGCCGCCAATACCTGCAGTACCGTCGGCACATCGTCCACGAGCGAAAGATCCACCGTCTCAATCTGCGGCCAGAACGGAAAACCGCGATCGGCAATGACCAGCGCGTTGGTATGACGCACCCGGGCCAGCAGGGAAAGGACTTGCGGATGGAGAATGCCGGCCTTGATCATAGCAAACTAGCGTCGAGTCAGTGACACGCCAAGTTTCAAAAGCTTTTGGACATCGCGGTCCGATTTCGCCTCGGCGTAGATTCGCAAAATCGGTTCCGTCCCGGAGCCGCGCAACATGAGCCACGACGAATCCGCCGCGACAAACTTTACGCCATCGAAGGTCTTCATGCCGGCCAGCGGCGAGCGCAGCAGCTTCTCCGGCGGATGGTTTTTCAGGAATTCCATCAGCGATGCCCGTTTTTCCAATGGATAACGAGTGTCAATCCGCCCGTAACGGTGCGGGCCGAACTGTTTCTCCAGCTTCGCCAGCAGACGGTTCACCGGCACCCGCTCAGTCGCCAGCAATTCGAGCAGCATCAAGCCGGCGGCGATGCCGTCGCGCTCGGGAATATGGCCAGGAAAGCCAATGCCGCCGCTTTCTTCCGCGCCCAGTAACACACCGCCTTTCAGCATTTCGGCGCAGATGTATTTGAAGCCGACACCGGTTTCGACCAGTGGCAGCCCATACGCCGCACACATTTTGTCCACCATCGAAGTAGTCGTCAGCGCCTTGACCACCCGTCCCCTGCCCTGGCGGTTGACCACCAGATGATGCAGCAGCAGGCAGATGATCTGGTGCGTGGTCAGATATTTGCCGCGGCCGTCCATGCCGCCCACCCGGTCGGCGTCGCCGTCAGTCACCAGGCAGATGTCATGCGGATGCTTTTTGAGATACGCCTGGCTGCGCGCGTAATTCTGAACAATCGGTTCGGGATTGATACCGCCGAACAGCGGGTCGTGATTGCCGTTCAAAGTGGTCACCTTGCACGTCGTGCCGGCGAGCAGTTGTTCAAAACAACCCGCCCCGACGCCAAACAAGGCATCATGCGCAAAACGAAGTTTTGACTTTGCGATGAGCTTGAAGTCCACCAGCTTTTTGAGCGCGGCGTAATGGGCCGGCCGGACATCGGAAATTTTGATCTGGCCGACTTTGACGGCCTCGGCCAGCGGCTTTGATTTGACCACATTACGGTCCAGAAAACTTTCGACCGCCAGACAGGTTTCGGAATCACTGGAGCCGCCGTAATCCGACTTGAGTTTGAAACCGTTGAAAATCGGTGGATTATGACTGGCGGTAATCATCACGCCACCAATGGCGCGTTGCGCCTTGACGGCAAATGAAACCGACGGGGTCGGACTCGGTTCCGGCGTGAGCACGACCCGAAAGTCATTGCCGGCAAATACTTCCGCGGCAATTTGCGCAAATCGGTCCGATAAAAACCGGCGGTCGTAGCCGACGATGATTTTTCGTTTCGTGCCAGCCACCGGATTTGTGGCCCAATAATCCACGGTCGCCTGCGCGACCCGGGCGACGTTGGCAAAGGTGAAATCCTCCGCGATGACCGCGCGCCAGCCGTCCGTGCCGAATTTGATTTGGGCCATAGCGGGAAAATCAGACTTTTAAATCCGCCAACGCCGGGTCATTGGCGTCGGCGATCTGGCGCATTTTTTTTACGGCGGCGCGCATGTTGCGCTGGCGAAACAAGGAAGTCCCGGCCACGAACGTGTCCGCCCCGACGCGGGCGCATTCGGCGACCGTCTGGAAATTGATGCCCCCGTCCACGCTGATGCGATAGGGCAGTTTCTTTTCGAGCCGCCAGGCCTCGACCTGTTGGATTTTGGGCAGCGTCTCGTGGATAAATTCCTGCCCGCCGAACCCGGGGTTCACGGTCATGACCAGCAGCAAATCAATCTGCTCCAGGTAGGGCTGGACTTCGTTGATATTGGTGGGGGGATTGACGGCCAGGCCGACTTTCTTTCCCAATTGTTTGATCTTCCAGATCAGCGAGGAAACCTGGTCCCCGAGTTCAACGTGGATGATGAGCTCGTCCGCACCGGCCTGGGCAAAGGGTTCCAGCAAAATCTGCGGGCGCGAGCACATCAGGTGAACGTCAAAGAACATTTTGGTCAGCGGCCGGATGGAACGGACGACGCCCGGCCCAAAGGAAATGTTGGGGACAAAATGGCCGTCCATGATGTCCAGGTGCAGCCACTCCGCGCCGGAGCGGTCGGCACGCTCAACTTCCTTGCCGAAGCGGGTGTAATCGGAGGCCAGCAACGAAGGCGCAATAATCATACGCCGAGTTTAAGCGAAGAATGCGGCCAAAGAAAAGTTGGAATTGGGCCGCATCCCACAATCGCCCGGTCAGGCCAGTTTATCGTCCAGGCAGCGCCTCACCGTAATTGCCAGCGCCTGCGGTTGATAGGGTTTCTGCAGGAAATTCAACTCCGGCTCCAGCTTGAAATCCTTCCCGACGATGTCGGCACTGTAACCGCTGGTAAAAATGACCTTTAATCCGGGCCGGTCGGCCCGGAGTTTTTCCGCCAGTTCACGCCCGTTCATGTTGTCGGGCATCACGAGGTCGGTGAATAACAGGGCGATTTCGCTCTTGCTCCGGTTCCAATGTTCGACGGCTTCGGCACCGGTGCCGGCCTGGATGATTTTATACCCGTATTTTTGGAGCACCCGCGAAACCAATTCCCGCACGGGCTTCTCGTCTTCCACGAGTAAAATGGTCTCTGTGCCGCCCCGGATGGTGATTTGCGTGGTCGGCTTTTCCGCACTGGCCTCCGCCGAACCTACGTGCGGAATGTAAATACGGAAGGTCGTGCCTTTGCCAATGGTGCTTTCAACTTCAATCCAGCCCTGGTGTTGTTTGACAATTCCATAAACTGTCGCCAGACCAAGGCCGGTGCCTTTGCCGACCTCCTTCGTGGTGAAAAACGGCTCAAAGATGCGCTGAATATTTTCCTGCGGAATACCGCAGCCGGTGTCCGTCTTGCTGACGCAAACAAAGCGCCCGATGCGCGCTTCGGGGTGACGCTGAACATGCGCCTCGTTCACCTCCACGAGCGAAATCCGCACGGTCAGTTTCCCGCCTTTGGGCATGGCATCGCGCGCATTGACTGCCAGGTTGAGCAGCACCTGTTCCATCATCCCTACATCCGCCTCCACCACGGCCGGTGACTGGCAGTAATTCAACTGCAGCGACACGTCCTCCCCCAAAAGCCGCCCCAACAGGTCGGTCATGTTCCCCACAATCTTGTTCATGTCCAGTTTCTTGGGCTGGATGAGCTGGCGACGACTGAACGTCAGCAATTGCCGGGTCAAGGACGCCGCACGCTCAGCCGCTTGCGAGATTTGCTGGGCTGACCGGGTCGCCGAATCGTCGATGTCCGAAGACAACAACAACGAAGCGTGGCCGTGAATGACGGTAAGGATGTTGTTGAAATCATGCGCCACGCCACCCGCGAGCTGACCGATGGCCTCCATTTTTTGCGACTGGCGCAACTGTTCCTCCAATCGCCGTTGCGTGGTGGCGTCACGAAACAAACTGAACAGCAACAGCGGCTGCCCATGCAATTCAATGAATGAATCGGTGATTTCCAATGCCATCACCTGGCCATTGTGGAGGGTATATTGGCGCTGGATCTTGCGGTTCGCCGCGCGCGCGCGAAAATGTTCGCGCTGTCGTTCGAGGATGGCCGGCGGATTTTCGGATTCGGCATAGACGACCGTGAACAGTTTGCCCTCCAGCTGTTCCGGCTTTAAGCCGACCAGGCTGCAGTAGGCCTTGTTGACCGCAATGATGACGCCGTTTTCATCCGTCAGGCGCATCCCATCCACGGAATTCTCCCAGACGGAACGGAAAAGCATTTCGGAACTTTGTACCGCCGCCTCGGCGGCGCGACGTTCGCTGATATCACGCACATGCAGCAGCAAGGCCGGCTTGCCGCTGTACTCCACCCGGCCAGCCCGGACTTCCACCGGAGTGACGTTGCCGTCAGCGGTCAGGCTTTCGCTCTCGACCCAGGATAATTTTCCGCTCGCCAGTTTTTGAAAATCACGACGGGCGTTCTCCCGGCGCGGCAGCGGAACCAGATCCGTCAGGGCGCTTTTGCCGATCAATTGCTCGCGCGTCAGCCCGTGCAACACGCAGGCGGCAAAATTGACATCCAGCACCGTGCCATCCAGATCATCCACAAAGATCGCATCGGGCGAATTTTCAAACAGGTCGCGAAACCGCTGCTGGCTTTCGCGCAAGTCCTGCTGGGCCCGGACACGTTCCAGCGCGCCGCTGCACTGGTCGGCCAGGGTCTGGATCACCTCCAGGTCCCGATCGGTGTAGGCCCCGGGGGTGTGGCTCTGAACGAACAGCACACCGATGACCAGTTCGCCCTTGCGGATGGGCGCCAGCATGGTCACCGCGGAAAATTGCTTGGCCTCGAAGGAGGACACCAATTCAGCGCCCTTTTTTATTACGCGCTGGACCAGGGCATTGGCAGTCTTGGGCTGTGGTGACGAGGGAATTTCCACCCGCTGCCCCCCGACCGTGGTGATGGCGAGCAGCGAAAAAACCTCGTCGCGCTCGGCAAAATACAGGTCGAGCGCGAAATCATCCCATTTAAAAAGCGCATCGGCCGCTTCGCAAATGATGGTGGCCGCCTCGGAACTGGTGGTGGCCGAACTGAGGCGGTGGCCGAGTTTGGAAAAAACCGCGTTCCGATGCTCGGTGCGGAGACGTTCGGTCACATCCGTGGCCATGGCCAGGGCGGCGAAACGCTCACCAAAGGCAATCGGACTCCAGAAGATTTCAACGTCGATGAGACTGCCGTCCTTGCGCCGGTGCCGCCAGATGAGATTGCGACCGGCGGTATCCGGCGAGATGGGCGGCGGGGGACCGCCCTTTTCCAGGGGCCGAATGTCCGCCAGGGTATGGGCCAGGAATTCCTCCCGCGAATAACCGTAATGTTTAATGGCCGCTTCGTTGACCTCCAAAAACGCCTGTGTCTCAAGGTCGAAAACCCACATCGGGTTCGGATTGCCCTGAAAGAGAAGCCGGTATTGTTTTTCGCTGTTGCGCAGTTCCTCTTCCACACGCCAGCGATCCGTCACATCGCGACAACTGGCCACCAGGCCGCCGATTTCCGGGTCCTGCAGGCGGTTCTGTCCAACCAGTTCCAGTTGCCGCCACTCGCCCATTTTATTCCGGTGGCGAAACTGTATTTTCACCGTCTGATCCGGCTGATTGATGGCCTGTTGAATGGCCGCCTTGACCCGGGGAGCATCCTCCGGGTGAACAAAGTCCAGGACAGCCCGCCCGCGCAATTCCTCCGGCGTGTAGCCCTTGACACGCTCGATCGAAGGCGTGGCATAGATGTAATTTCCCTCGCGGCTCAAAATGGCCAGCACATCGAGGGAATTTTCCGTGAGCGTGCGAAAATATTTCTCCCGGCGGACCAGTTCCGTTTCCGCCGCCCGCAGCCGGGCCCGCTCTTCCGCCTCCTGCACGGCGCGCCGAACAGCAGAGGGCAGACGCTCCGGGTGTTGCTTGAGCAGGTAATCCGTAGCGCCCGCCTTCAAACTTTCAATCGCCGCCTGTTCACCGATGGTGCCGGAAACGAGAATAAACGGAATGTGCGGATCTCTTTCCCGCACAATCGCCAGCGCATCGAGGCCGGAGAACGACGGCAAGTGATAGTCGGAAATGATGATGTCAAAGGTACCATTCTTCATCGCCTCCTCGAGCGTCGTGCGTGTGCCGACGCATTTGACGTCGGCATCCAGACCGTCTTGCGCAAACATGTTGCGAACCAGTTCGGCGAAATCCGGCTCGTCTTCCAGATGTAATACCTGTAACTTTTTATTCATTGGCGCTTGGACTGAGACCACGACCTGCGGTGCGGACAGCAAACACTCAAATGCTCTCAAAGTAAAGCGCGATGAACCGGCTTTCGCTGTTGACATTCACCCGCCATGG
>Ga0265338_10009992_pt1 | contig 11219 bp, 5 predicted proteins | sample 42126metaG_FD_193579 | JGI IMG/M metagenome (GOLD analysis project Ga0265338, IMG submission 193579) | Rhizosphere microbial communities from Carex aquatilis grown in University of Washington, Seatle, WA, United States - 4-21-26 metaG | ecosystem: Host-associated > Plants > Roots > Rhizosphere >... | reverse complement strand
CCCAAGCTGCATCTTGTCGGTATCCCACAATTCGTTGGCTTCTTCGCCCTCTTTGGGCGCACCAGCCTTGTAATCCACCGGGCAGACTTCCAACGCACTGAACAAGTCCTCGGCCTCGCCGGTCGCGACATTAGCCCGCGCGGCTCGCACCTCGACCAAATCCATCTTCGCCACAACACCCAACCGCTCCGACCCCATCTGGACAGAGCGCGAATGAATTATTTCGGGCTCCGCATTTTGTGTTTCTTCCTCCTTGCTTGCAGCGTCAACGGTCGCCGCTGCATCGCTCTCTGCCTTCTTCTCTGTTTTCGGCTTTTTCTTGGCCGCAGGCAAAGCCCCATTGCCCGAATCAACCCGCTGATGAATGGCCCCACCACGCAACGTATCCACGCTCTCGACAAAAACACCCTCGACGAATTCGTAATAGAACAACCGCTGACAATAAACGAACTCGTTCAGCATCCGCGCGGGAATCTGCTGTGGTTCGGCTTCCGCGCGAACATTGCGCTCCGAGGTTTCCGGCGGCACGGGTGTCTGCAAATTTGCATCCTGGGACGGCGGAGGACTTGAGACGGGCGGAGCCGAGATTTCAACAATGGGCTTCGGTGCTTCGCTCGACGGCGCTTCGGCTCGTGCAACGCGCACCACGATTGTCAATTTCTTCGGCTCGGTCGTGGACTGGGAAGATTGAAGGTTGCCTCCTGTCCTCGCCCCGGATGTTCCGGGCGTGAGACCCCTCGGCGTCAGTGACGATTCCGGTTCACTCAAACGGTTTTCGGACGAAGCCGATGGGTCTTTGTCGTTCATAATTTTGGTCGGTTGCGGATGGACAATTCCATAATTCCTACTGCGTTGGCAAAAATAACCCAAAACCTTGATAACGCCGGTCACCCATCAACAACGGACCACGGACGCAGCGAGGGAATTCCAGACGTGCATGGACGAATGGAGCGCGCTCTTCTTTGGGCCGGTAGCGTTCTGCTCGCTCGGTGGTGGAAAGCAGCGGGCTGGGCGTCAGTTGAATCTGGCAAGCATCCACGAGGTCGGCGGGGAGACGGATGTCGCGCAGACTGGAGCGCACGAGCTTCGTCCACTCTGCATGACGGCGAAGGTGGCGCTCGTTGCTGGAAAGCTGTGTGCCATCAGGCGCGTGAGTGGGGACTTTGAAGCCACGAGCAATAACAAGCGGTGTAACTGAGACCCAGCATCGGCTGGCGCGGGTGTAGAGCGGCCAGACTTTGTCTTTACGCTGGTCGGCGATGAGTTGGAGTCGGAAGTCAGATTCGATGGTCTCTCCGTCAAGACTGGCAGCGAGTGTGCGGTAGATGGATGCTGCGGCATTTGCGTTGTCGGGATTTGAATAACCGAGCAGCGCGAAGCGGCGCACACGCCCATCTGCTTTGCCGCCGAGGCTAAACGATGGGAGCGGAACAAAGGCGAGGTGCGGTTGCTGCGTATGTCCTCCACCGGCGTGGTGACCGGAGATGAGTTCGTTAGCGAGAACGGGATCGTTCCAGCGGTCCACATTCTTGGCAGTTTTGCACGCGAGTGCTCGAAGCGGGGAACGCCAGCGGTGGGCGTTTATGGCATCGCAGACTTCGGGAAGCTGGTCGGGGTTGCCGGTGTCGCGCAGGATTTGAAAAATGGCGACGTGAACGGGCAGCAGTCCTTCGGCGACATCTCGCGTGTAGTTCTGCTCGCGGAGAAAAAGACGTGCAGGCCGTTTTGCGCCGCGTGCGATGCGTGTTTCGGCCTGTTGAAATTCAGCCATCAGATCGTCGGTGGACTTGGGGCGTGCGGTGAGAAGGTTGATGTCTTCTGCTTGACTGGCTGGTCGCCAGACTTCGAGCGATTCGCTGATGGGTTCCTGAATCCCGTTGGTGTGCCAGTGGACTTCACATTCCACGCGGTCTTCAGCGCGGCCCATGTAGCGGAGCTTCGCTGCTGCTTCGTGCAAGGCGGGCAAGTGAAGTTCAGCGTTGCGGCAAAACTCGGGCGTGTCGCCCATCCAGCGATATGCGCCGGATAGCTCGCCATCGTGCTCCGGTGTGGCGCGAAGCACGGGCGCGAGGTCAGGGTGATACCTGGAAAAGTCCCCTTTCGCCGGGCTGTTGTGCGGCATGGCGACGAGAAGCGCGCGACGGTGTTCGCTGTCATCAGCGAGTTTGCTGGCGATAATTTCTGGCGGCGGCAGGGACTCCAGCCAGCGCAGAGCCTCCAGCGTTTTGTCCGAGAAGGCGGCCCGCTCAGAATCCGGGAGATTCGTCAGCGTCGAAGCGATGAATGCCTGATGCAGCCGCGCCGGAGCGGGCGGCCAGTCAAGTTCATCCCGCCCGTCGCGGTTCTGCCGCACGCCGGTGTAGCTATATGCGATGAAACGGCACTGGATGGTGAGTTCGCTCATGCCTCGGTGCTTGGGACTTCCGAGTCCTCAGTGGAGCCAGCCGCAGGAGCGTCAGCAGGTGTTGCCTCAGCAGCAGCACCTTTACCGCCCCGCTTGGGCTTGGCAGCAGCAGTCTTCGCCTTCTTCCCGCCCTGTTCCAACTCGCCTTTCAAGCTCGTTTGGGTGGACTCGAAGACAGCGCATTCGGGAATAGGTGTCGCTTGGATTTTCAGAATGTTGTGTGCAGCCTTGGCAACCTCAATGAGCAGTTCGCGGTCTTCGCAAAGAGCTTTGAGCGCAGTGGCGGCATTTGTATTCAGTCCAGAGCCAAGCAGCGTAGTTTCCTTTTTCGAAGGCAGCAACTCGCACCCAGAACGCAACCGATAACTTCCATTGGAACGTGGATGACCTTCCGCGAGCAATGCGAGCGAAAGTAGGTAGCGGCGTGCGGCGTTCGTCAGTTCCCTGTCCAGTTCTGGCTTCTTTGTTGGGTTCGACTTGGAAGTTGTGCCATCCGATGCCGCTTCCGGTTTGAAGCAGAAGACGCTCGCGATGTCGGTGAGGGAGATGAGGGCCAGTCGCTCGATGCGGTCGGCAAAGACGCCACCAAGACCACTTCCGAGTGCGTTGCTGAATCCACGCTCAGCCATCTTGTCTGCCCACTTTTTAGCTTCCTTGCCTGCCTTGGCTTTCTCATCGTCATCAGTGCTGTCTTGTTCGGAGAGCTTTTCGGCTAGGTTGTCATCGTCCAACACAACGGAGGCGCATTCATCTTTCGAGTAGGGGCCAGTATAGACAGAGTGTTTCTGGCAAGGCACCACACCAAAGGCGTCAATGCGCGTGAGCAGGATGCGCGCGTGCTTGTGCTGGTAGCCTTCGGCACGGCTGTCCCAGAAACCGAAAACGATGCTCGTCGGCATGAAGCGCAGCAAGGGGAGCGCATCGCCTTTGGCGAATGCCTTGATGGTCTTTGCAGCGGCGTCCTTTTGATCGGAGGCACGAACGCGAAAGTCAGCAATGCGATGTGGCAGCGCGAGCAGGTTGGTGTTCGACTGGTCGGCGAACTCCGGCTTGCGTGGAATCTTGGCCTCGGCCTGCGGCACGAGTGAGCACAAGTCCGGGTCGTCGCGAAAGGCAATCTCCGTTCGATTTGCGTGAGACTGCGGCGAATCCATCGTGCAGTGCCGGGCACGCTTGATGTAATGCGTGATGCGCTTGGTGCCGTCTTTGGCGGACTTCTCGCGCAGCACCTCGCCCCATTCGATGCCGTTCAGGTCATAAACTGGCGGGGCGTTCGTTCCTTCACCTGCATACGATGGCGGAAAGACGGGGAAGTCTTTGCCGCCTGCGGGTTCGAGAGTTTCGGTGATACGGATGACGGCTGGCAGTTTCGCTGCGGTGCCGGGTTTGCGAACATCCATGCCGAGCAGGTCGTCGAGATGGTCGTTGATGGCTTTTACTTCGGCTTTGATTTCAGGTTCTTTGCTCATGGTGTCATGGTGTTGTTGGTTGAATGGTAGCTGGTGGAAAGAAACGAAAGGAACCGCCTTTGCCGTGGGCACCACCGCGTGGCAGAAACTTTAGTTTTCGGGATGGAAGGCCATGAACCCGGCCAGCACTCGCAAAGGCAGCCATGCTCAAAGGCACAGGCTTTGCCCAAGCGACCGCGCTCAACCCGCTGCTCTCCGATGTCCATGCGTGTGCTGGCGCAAAAAAAGCGGCTCCGGCAAGGCTGAGAAGTTCTATGGCCGGGAAAATTGGATCCAAGTGACCAGTCTTCTCCGCGTCAGATGAAATGCCCGCATCACTGGCATGGACATTGACTCGGCAATCGTAACCCCAACTGCTGACGCCATCCTTGATTCGCCTTTCTGCGCCGACGGCGAGTTGCTTGAGCCATTCGCTGCATTCAGACGGAGCTTTCAACTCAGCAACCTGCTGAGGCAGCACTTTCATCGGGACGACTTTGGCGCTGAATGCGCGCAGAGGTGGTCTGTTATCGCTGCCATCCAGCGGGACAAAAGGATTCAGCCCGACTTCGTCGCCGCTGGAGATTACGCCGTGCTCGACACCTCCGAGGCCGGAGTGCCATATCATGTTCGAGATAAAGGCGTGCGCTCTGGCGAAAAGGAGCGAGCGAAATTCGTCGCGATGTTGCTCGGTCTGGATGGCGAAGCGGCCCGGCTCCGGCCACCAGCAGCGGCGGGACTCAGACGCGTTTACCGGCTCGCGTTCGGCGAGCGCAGACAGCGCGAGAGCGGAGAGGAAGTGGGCGAGGTTTCGTTCGTCCAGTTCGAGCAGGAGCGGGGTGTCAGTTTCCATCGGGTTCCTCCTCGGCGATGATGCGGCTGCCTTCGGCATCGGCGGTTTTCAGCAGGGCTTCAAGGTAGGCGAGCCGCCAGCGGCCAAGCTGGCGTTGAAGGCGGGTGAATCGCTCGGCGGATTCAAGGCGCAACGGGTTTTGTTTCTCCGCTTCAAAGTCGGGCGTAAGACCAGCGTCAGAGATGGAAGGCCGGAGATGCCCATGATGCACGCCGACGAGATAAAGCAGCAGATCGCGCCACAGCGCGTGTGAGTCCGGCGGGATGTCAAATGGTGGCGTTGTGCCAGCGCCAACCAGCTTGCGCAGCGATTCCCACTCGTGGCGGAAGCCCTTGAGCGGCGCGGGTCTTTCCAATCCGGGAACGAGCTTGGCGATGTCATACGGCTCCTTTCGGCGACCAAAGGCACGTTGCCAATGCGAGTGGCGCTTGCCTTCATCGTGTTGCAGAGCGGCGGTGGAGAGCAGCGCCCGCAAGAAGGTGTCGCCGGGCGCGATGGCTTCGGCGATGCGGGTGGTCTCGTTTTCTGCGCGATGCAGGTGTCCGGGAGTGCCGTTGTGGTCGTCGAGAAATTGCAGTCCCTTGTCCCCATACTCGGGGCGGAAGTAGCGGAACGTGTATTCCGTGCCGCCGACGCGGAGCTTTTTCAGAAGCGAACGTTTGTAGCCATCCGTCTTGGCGACCGGGGCATCTTTTTCCTCGGCATCGGAGTCCCACAGCCAAGCGCCATCGCCGCCCGTGCGCCCTGTCTTTGGCTCGATGGTGCGGAGATAGCGTGCGTGCTGCGGGTCCGAGACTCCTTCCAGCACATCGCTGATGGCGGTGTTCGGTTCTTCACTCTGCTGACAATTCTTCATAAACGAGTCAAACGTCTTGCTCCTCATGAGCGCGCTGGCTGGAAGGATGAGCGTGCTGTTCGGGCTGAGCGCACGAGCGGCATCGGATGCGGATTGATCGGCTGCTTTCGCGTGCCACTTGTCGCGACTGCGATAGGCGAGCGGATGTTTCTCTCCTTCAGGCGAGGCGAGCCATTCGCGGACTGCGGAGAGTTTCATCTGATGCAGCTCGGCACGCAGCGGCGGGAACCGCTCGAAGATTTCCAGCACTTCAGCAGCGGTGTTTGGCGTCTCCAGGTCATCTTCATCACCAGTGGTTTCACGCAAGGCTTCAGCTTCGAGCCTGAACGCCACGCCAACGAGCGGCGTGCCTTCGTCATCCTCCGCCAGACCGTAGAGAAATGGATGCGGCGAGAGATGCGGGCTGCGCGCATCGGTGGTGGCGCTCCAGTAGTCGAGCACTGCGTCCGTCATAGGCGGCACGACCACAGGCCCGGCGGCAATCTTGGCAAAGTCGTGGGCGAGCCACTCTTTGGGCGATGTGCAGATTCCATCCTTCGGGTTGAGCACGCTCCTTGTCGCTGCGTCGATGAGAGGGGCAGTCTGGTTCTTGGCAGACTTTTCCTCCTTCTTTTCGTCTGCGGTTTCGGCCGCGTCGGTGCCTTCTGAGTCTGCTTCTTTGTCCTCAGCGAGCCAATGTGTGCCGGCCATCAGCTTCGCAGAATACGGTGCCGTATCGTCTTTCAGCGCCTTGGCGATTTTGATGAGTTGGCTCTGAATCTTTGCTTTCGTTTCGTCCTGCCAAGCGAAGACCTGCATGGTCGGTGTGTCTCCGTTCTTTTTTAAGTGGCGACGGCTCAAAACACCGCGCCGGTCCAAGCGGCCCAGCCGTTGCAGCAGCGTCAACAATGAAGCGAAGTCGCAAAGAATCACGTCAGCATCGGCGTCTAAACCGACTTCCGCCGCTGCGGTGCCGACAAGGAAGTATTGCTCTCCGCCTGATTCTGCGGCGGGGTCTGTTCGTTCCGAGAGGAAGATTCTGAATGCCTCTTGCTGTGCAAGGCGGTCTCGCTCGTAGCCGCGAATGCGTCCGGTGATTTTGCAGATGCGATTCTTGGCGATACCAGCTGTGGCAAGACCATCGGCAACTTTGTCCGCGACCCCAACTTCACGCACGAAGACCGCGACGCGCGCGGCTTTTGAGCCGGTTGCCGCTGCCACTAGCTTTTGGATGAGCGAGTCCTTTGGTTTGTCGGCTTTGGGAAGCCATTCTACCTGCACCCGGCGCGTGCCAGCAGCCAACACCCGGTCAGCGATTACGTGGTCAGTTCTTTCTTCATCGGTCAGACGGAAAGGCTTCTCTGCCGAAGGTGCTGGTAAACTCGGTGTGGCCGAAAGCTCGGTGAGCCAAAAGGGGAGCCGCGCAAAGACTGCGTTGAATGGCCGCGGCAAACTCTCAGAAAAAACGCATCGCTCACGAAGCTGCCGAAGCGTGAGCACGAATGCCGGAACCAAGTGCGCTTCATCCACAGCCACCCACGAATCCACACCGAGCAAACCCGCTTGCTGTGGACGGCCCCATTTTCCGAGACCATAGCCTTGGAAAAGCAGGCGGCTGCCGATTTGATCCACCGTGCCGATAATAAGTTGGGGCATCGCGGGCTGGATGGCCCAATCGCGGTCTGCCACAATCTGACCACGCAACTCGACGACTTGAAACACTTCACCATCCACGCCGCACAATTCCCGAAGCCCCGCGCGCACATCGTCGAATTTTGGCACGGCATCGGGTTTCAGCTTTTCGCGAAGCTTCTTCGCAATCTCAAACACCTGCTGCACCAACACACGCCGGTTCACGACCCACACCAACCGCCGTGGCACAGGCGAACTTTTGCGTCCGTTCAGGCCGAACCATGCCAGCGCCAGCAGCCAGATGACGACGAGTTCCGTCTTTCCGGCACCCGTTTCCAAGTCCACGAGGCGGCGAGGCTTTCCAGCAATGACCTCCTCGAAAAATCGCACCATCCAACGCATGGGTGATTTGTCGCGCAGCGAGATGTAACTGCTCTCAAAGAATGCGGATGGCGTTTTGAAATCAGGCATGGTGCTCAGTCGGTTTGGGTTTCGGTGAGTCGGCGCGGCCACTTCGGATTTAGAAGTTGAATACGATTCCAAAGCCATGCGAGCACGACGGCGACGGTTTTGCCGAGACCGGTTGGGATGTTGATGAGTCGGGAATTGCATTCCGTGCCACTGGCCAACCATTTGGCTTCGGGACGGCCATTGCGTTCACCACACGCAACGCGACGTTGGTAGTCGTAGGGCGACGGTTTTTTCGTGGCGGCTTGAAAAAAGCCGTCGAATTGAGGCGGGATCACAACTCACCGCCTTCTTGACATGTTGATGCAAGATGCCTGGTCATTGACTGCCTTCGTTAATTTGGCGTCACGCCAAGGCCAAATCCGCACTGCATCTTCCCCGGCGGGTTTCATATTTATATCAAATCAATACCCGAAGGCGAGCCTGAAAAGCAGCGTCACCCCTTGTTGATTAACGGCAGAGCCGGGGCTGAGGACTGTTGAGGTCGGGGTTTGTTTGCGGACGGTTCGGGAATGGGTTCAGTGCGAGACTACGCATGAGTCGAGGCAGTTGTCTGCCCACGACTGCGCACTGTTCTTAGACAAACCAAGGAAGCGGACGGAACGAAACCGCCGACGGTTCACAGAAGCGACCGATGCCCGGACTTTGGCTAGGACATTCCTCGCCAATTCGCGGGATGATTCATTGGACGCTGCGTGGATTGCTGTGCGGTCTGCCAACTGGACACCGATTCGGATGCTTCGTGTATGCCAAGTGAACCGCTACGCGGACGACCACGGCAATTGCCCGGACACTTCCGAGCCATCGCGCCAACTGTTGTGCGGACATTCTGTGGACTGGCGTGGGGCGTTCCCGCCAACTGCCCGGACAATGCCTGACAGTTGCCTGGCACGAACTGGAGTTATTCGCCGGAAATTGCGTGGATGATTCGCGGGACGCCAACCGGTCTGCTGCGTGAGTTGCTGCTTGGACTTCACCGGCAATTGCCGGGTCATTCGTGAACCGTTGCGCCAACAATTGTGCGAACATTGACCGGCGTTGTGTGAGACGTTTCCCGACAACTGATCGGACATCGCTCGTCAGTCGCCCGGCAATTGCCCGGTTGATTTATCGGACGTTGCGCGGACGCTGCACGGACATTGCGCGGCTTGCGGCCTCACCTTCATGTAAGGGGATGGTGTCATCAAAAAATCAAGGCTTTCAAGTTTCAGAAAGCCGCCAGAGATTTCGTTCGGATGAACGTCTCAAATGGACGCACTGATGTGCAAATTCCAAAGCACTGAACGAGCGTTCTGAAACCAGAAGCGGAACGGAGCAGGTCGGAAGTGGGATGAACGGACGACGGCGGAGTGGAGCGTGGTTTCAGGAACGCTTGTTGAGTGCGCGACCGTCTAGGTTTGTGTTGCGGCGATTTGTCTGGCCGGTTTCCGAGTGCCCGCAGGAAAGCCGGGCAGTCAAAGCGCCGACACAATAGTTGTGCATTGACCAACAGCTTGCTTCGCTCAAAATTGGTTTTGTGGTTGCCCCGTTCATGAGCAAGATCAAGAATAGATTTTTCAAGCAGGGTGTTTCTTGGACGCCTGAAGAAGATGCCTTGCTGGGCACCATGCCGGACAAGAAATTGGCACGCCGGTTGAAGCGCACCTACGATGCCGTGGCTGTGCGTCGGCTGAACAAGGGTATCCCGCCCTGCAATCCAAAACGCAAATCTTGGCGGACTGAGGACGACAAAGTTTTAGGATCGCGGCCCGATGATCAGATTGCCCTGCTCCTGCGTCGCACGGTCTTTTCCGTAAAAAACCGCCGTCGCAAACTTGGCATTCGGTCCAAACGCGCAAGGCTTTCACATCCTTGGACGGCTAGCGAAGACCTGATTCTCGGCACCCGGCCAGACCCTGAACTGGCGCGCAAATTCGGACGCAGTCTGGAATCCATCCGCAACCGCCGCCGAAAATTAGGCGTTCGAGCTGCTCCGCTCGACAAGGCTTGGAGTCCACGCGAATTGAAACTGCTCGGCACCATGCCAGACAAGAATGTGGCACAACTCATCGGTCGCGGTTGTGGCACGGTGCGATTTCACCGCTACAAGCTGGGACTTCCGCCGCATAATCCGGTCTGGAAACCTTGGACGGAAACGGAACTGGCGCTTTTGGGAAAATTCACGGACGCGGAAGTGACCGCTCGCACTGGCCATCCAGTCGGCTCGGTCAAAATGCAGCGTTGCAAGTTGGGCATACCGTGCTGCGACTCCAAACGTCGTCCTTGGCTGCCAGAGGAAGATGCTTTGCTGGGTAAACTGTCTGACCGGGAAGTGTCCCGGCGAACGCAACGCACCTTTGCCGCCGTGCGCACCCGCCGGATTGCACGCGGTCTGGCGGAACCAGCAGCGGGCAAATGATTCCCATAGCGCGGCGTCCGTTTTTTACTCCCCGTTCAACAGTCGAAAGAGTTCCCTGCGCGGCACGCCTTCAGTTTTCCCCTTTGGATGAGCCGGGGGGCATCGTTCCGCTACGGAATATGTGGCGGTGATTTCATGGTTCTGTCAGGTGAAGAGTCGAAGTCGCCAATAAATTCAATGCTTTCACACCATTTCTTCGACCAGCAGTGAGGTTTCATTTTGTGTAAGGATTGCACAAAGGAGGGTGTTTTATTGGTCATGCTGGTTGTCGGATGAAAAAAACATCGGCCAAGTGCATTTCGTGTATCAGCTACACCCGCGCGGGAAACGATTCAGGCAAACTGCCGGGCATGGCTGAATTGGCGAAAATACAGATTGAGTGTGACACACACTTACCGGGGTTGGGAATTCGATAGCCTGACTGCGTATGTTCACTGCCGTCGCGCATAAACACCTGGCTGATGCCGAGAGCTACTTCGACGAGCATCTGGCGCAGAACGATTATTACGCCGTCGGTGAAATCCGTCCCGGCCAGTGGATCGGCGCGGGCGCGGAACGGTTGGGATTGAAGAACGCTGTCACCCGCGAACAATTTCATGCGCTGTGTGAGAATCGAAATCCCGAAACCGGCGAACGGATGACGCAGCGGCAACTGAAAGAGGACAAGCGCCGGGTGTTTTACGATTTCACCTGTTCCCCGCCCAAATCCGTATCGGTGCTGGCGGTGACATTGGACGATCAGCGATTGGTCGAAGCGCATGAGGAATCGGCGCGCATTGCGTTCCGCGAACTCGAAACCTTCGCCGCAACCAGAGTCCGCAAGCAGGGCAATCAACGTGACCGCACGACGGGCAATCTCGTCGCCGCATCATTCGTGCATAACAGTTCGCGTGAACTGGACCCGCAGTTGCACACGCATTTCACGGTGTTCAACGTCTCGTTTGACGAAAGTGAACGGTGCTGGAAAGCCCTGCAAGCGGGTGGAATGTATGATGCGATCCGTTACGGCACGGCGGTTTATCGGAATGAATTGGCCCGCAGAGTCCGCGCCATTGGTTATCGAACCGTTCCGGCCAAGCATGGATTTGAAATCGAGGGCGTGAACCCGGATGTCCTGAAACGCTTCTCCAAACGCGCGCAGCAACGGGACCAGGTGGTTCAGGAGATGGAACAAAAGCTGG
>Ga0265338_10009991_pt1 | contig 11219 bp, 10 predicted proteins | sample 42126metaG_FD_193579 | JGI IMG/M metagenome (GOLD analysis project Ga0265338, IMG submission 193579) | Rhizosphere microbial communities from Carex aquatilis grown in University of Washington, Seatle, WA, United States - 4-21-26 metaG | ecosystem: Host-associated > Plants > Roots > Rhizosphere... | reverse complement strand
GAGGCCGGCGCCCTCGTCTAGGCCGGGTATCCAGAACGTTTCCATGGCGAAGTTGTTCGCGGCGTTGCTCCAGCCTTCGATCTGCTTCGTCTTGGCCGCCCGCGAGCCGGCGTTGATAGCCGCGCCGATGTTGGCGATGTCCTGCGGCGACAGCAACGGCTTGTCGGCGGGCTTGAGGGCGGTGACGGCCTTCCTCCGGACGGCCGGCTTCGATACGGCCAGGTGCGCGAGGTGGGCCAGGTGCGCGGTGTGCGCGGTGCGCGCGGCGCTGGCATTTCTCGCGGCGGCTTTCCTGTATGCGGCGGCGGAGTCCCTGATGGCGACCAAGTCGTCGGAGCCGTCGGGGTTCTTGGCCCTGTGACCTGAGGGGTCAGTGAGGTCCAGCGGGTTATCGGCCGCATAGGCGAACGGGTTGCCCGCCGCCGGGTCCGGCACCGGGCTCACCTGCACCGAGTCCGCCGACGTGAAGTCCCCCGCCGACGGGTCATACCAGCGCGCCCCCATCAGCACCTTGGCCGACGCCGGGTCCGACCACCCCGACTGGTAACCCAGCAGCCCCGACACCGAGCCCGCGGCCGCGGTGACGTTGCCCCACGGGTCGTACGCTCTCGACCCAGAAAGGCCGGTGCCCGCGGCAGTGAACTGCCCGACCAGGTTACCGTGCAGGTCAGTCAGGGCCTGCACTCCCGACGTGCCGCCGCCGGCCGGCCCAGTCGCGGCCAGCTGGCTCCCCGACGGGTCCCAGGCGTAGGTGGCCGTCCCGTCCGAGGCGATCGCACCGCTCGACCCGACGTAGGTGAACCCGTAGCCCGCCCCCGACGCCGTGTCACCGGTCAACCGGCCCAGCGCGTCGTACGCGTATGCGCGGGTGCCCGCAGTCGCCTGGTCACCGTAGGCGTCGAACGTGGTCGCCAGCGACCCCGACGGGCCCGGCTCCGACACCGGCGTCCCCCGCGCGGTGTAGGCGTACGTGCCGGTCCCGTCGCCGGTCATCTCATCACGGGCGTCGTAGGCGTAGCTCTTCGCGCCGCTGGTGGTCAGGTTCCCGTTCGCGTCATAGCCGTAGGCGGTCGTCGCCGTGCCGTTGTTCCACGACGCCAGCCGCCCCGCCTCGTCATAGGTGTACGTGCTGGAGGCCGCCCCGGCTAGCCCGGTCGTCGACTCCGACGTGATCGAGCTGTTCGCGTTGTACCCGTAGGAGATAGAGGCGTAGGCGGTGCCGGAGGGGTTCTTCAGGGTGTCAGAGGTCAGCCGGTGCCGGGCGTCGTAACCGAACGACCGGGTGTCGCTCCCCGACCCGTAGGAGATCCCGCTGACCAGCGAGTCACTGTTGTAGGAGTACGTCGCGGTCGACCCCGTCACCGGGTTCGCCAGCGTCCCCAGCCGCCCCGCACCGTCATAGGTGTACGACGTGGTCCCGGCCGCGTCGGCCACCGACGCCTTCTGCCCGTCCCCGTTATAGCCGATCGTGGTCGACCCGGCCGACCCCGATGCGGTCAGCACCTGCCCGCGGTCGTTGTAGGTGAACGCCTCACTCGTCGCGTTCGACCCGGACCCGAGGGTGTTCGACGTGGCCGCCGAGGTCAGGTTCCCCGCCGTGTCGTACCCGAACGACCGCGTCGCGGTAGCCGCGTCCGCCCCGCTGCCCGACTGCCCGGTCAGCTCCCCCACGTTGCTGTAGCTGCTGGCGACCGTCACCCCGCCCGGGTCGGCCAGCGTCACCGGCTGCTGGTCCGCGTTGTAGCCGGTCGTGAACGTCGACGTCGCCGCGGTCGCGTACGCGGTGGTGTACGGCTCGACCCGCGACTCCCGCAGCCCCCAGCTGTTGAACGTGTCCCACCACTGGCCGCCGTTCCCGTCGGCGTACCGGGTCTGCTTGCCGTCCGCGTCATACCCGAACGAGGTCGTGATCGCGCTGGTCGCGGTGACCGGCTGCACCTCCTGGGTCACCAGCCCGCCCGCGGTGTAAGTGAACGCCGTGCTGCTGCCCGCCGCGTCAGTCGCCGACACCTGGTCGCCCTCCCCGTCATAAGCCGCCGACGTGCCGGCCAGCGTGTTACCTGAGGCGTCCAGGCTCGCGGTCGACACCGGGTTGCCGGCGCCGTCGTAACCGGTCGCGGTCGCAGTCCCGTCCGGGTAGGCGACCTTCGTCTGCTCCCCGAGCCCGTCGAAGGAGTACGAGGTGGTGTTCCCGGCCCCGTCGGTGACCGCGGTCTTCTCCCTGACCGCGTCGTAGGAGTAGGACGTGGACACCCCGTCCGGGCTGGCCACCCGCGACAGCCAGCCGCCGCCCGCACCGGGCCCGCCCGCGTCGCCGTAGAAGTAGCCCGTCGTGTAAGCCGCGGTACCCGACCCGGAGTACCGCTCAACCTGCGTCGAGGTCACCACCCGGCCCAGGTAGTCATAGGTGGACCGGGCCTGCGCCCCGGTCGGGCCGGTCACCGACAACGGCTCCCCGTTGGCGTCGTAGACGGTGCTGGTGACGCTGCTGTCCGGCGCCGTCTCGGTCACCCGGTTACCGAGCTGGGCATAGGCGTATTGAGTGGTGCTGCCCAGCCCGTCCGTAACCGAGGTGACCAGGCCGTTACCGTCGTAAGCGGTGGTGTCGATGGGGGTGACTTGCGACCCGCCCGGCGGCGTGTACGCGGGCATCGTCCGCGACACCTGCCGACCGTCAGCGTCGTAACCGTAGCTGGTGACGTCACCGACCGGATCCTTGCTCTCGACAGGCTCGCCGAACGTGTTGTAGCCGGCGGTGGTGAGCGGGCTCGCGGTCACCGGGGAACCGCCGTACACCTGGGTAACGGCCGCCGGCGCGGCGGTGAGCGTGAGCTGCCCCGCCTGGTCGCAGGTGTAGCCGGTGACTGCGCCGTCCGGGCTGGTCATGGTCTTGGGCAGGCCCCGCTGGTCCCGCGTCCAGCTCGTGGTCAGCGTGCTGGTGGTGATGTCGTTACTGGTCCCGTACAGCGACTGCACCTCGGCCGCGGACAGGGAGCGCGGGTAGACCTGGATGTCGGCCGCCTGCCCCTCGAACCAGTCGCCCTGCGCGCCCCCGGCCTTCGCGCTGCCGATGGTAAACGCCCCGTTGGCGGCGACCGGGGTCGCGTCCACGGCAGTACCGGACGACGCCCCGTTCACGTACAGGGTCATCGCGTTAGTGCTGGCGTTGTAAGTGCCGGCCAGGAACGTCCACACCCCGGTGGTCGCGGCGGCGCTGGAGTTGGCGGCGGCGAGGGCCCTCCCGGGTGCAACCGCGTCCCGGAAACAGAGCCGGGACAAGAAGGCCAACATCAGAAGCCCAGGCCAAAGGGGATCACCCGAACGGGAGCGTGCTGCGCGCCCGCCGCGTCCCGTGACCCCGCAAGGCGGACCCGTGCATTGTTTCGCGGGGCCGCGGCTTAACGTTTTCGTGCCTGTAGCGCTTGAGCAAGACGGTGATCTTCTCGTCGTTGCCTTCGCCGTTCAGCTCGTCCAGGAGGTCACCGGGGCAGGGCTCGCACAGCTCTCCCCACCGTAGTCCGAGCAAGGCGAGCACGCGTAGCACCGCCAGGTAAGCCAGTCGGGGTGATACGGGTACTGAGTGCGTCAGCGGCTGCCTCCGCCTGGGAAGCTTGCCGGCCAGTTTTGTTTGACTATAATTCAGGTCATGACGATGACGATTCCCCTGGCGGACGCCAAGGCCCGGCTGTCCGCCGTGCTTGACGGCGTGCGGGACACGCACGACCGCGTAGTGATCACCCGCAACGGCCGCCCCGAGGCCGTGATCATCTCCGTGGCAGACCTGGAAACGATAGAAGAGACCCTCGACCTGCTGTCCACGCCTGGCGCGGTTGACGAGATCCGCGCCGCGGAGGCCGAGATCGCGCGCGGCGAGGCCACCGGCGCCGACGAGCTGCGGCGCCTCATGGCACAGCGCGCCCGGAATGAGCGCAACGCCGGGTGAGCGACGAGGCCTACGCCCTGTCGCTGGCCCCGGCCGCCCGGCGCGTCCTTACCGAGGGGCCGCCCCGCGGACTGCCGATCGCGGCCGCGGCGGCGGTGACCAAGTCCCTCACCGGCGCGCTGCTGGACAACCCGCACCGGGTAGGCAAGCCCCTCACCCGCGAGCTAGCCGGGTACCACTCCGCGCGCCGCGGCGCCTACCGGGTGGTCTACCGGATCGACGAGCCCGCCCGCGCAGTCCACGTCGTGCGCATCGACCACCGCGCCGACGTATACCGGGCACGCTAGGACCGATGCGGGGTGAAGGTAACGGGACCCGCATGCGATTCCGGGAGCGGGACCAAGCCCCCGGCGGCATCGGGATCCTGGGCCGCGTGCTCGGCGAGCACCGCGCTGAAAGAGACGCCGGCCCGGGTCCGGAAGCCCCGCAAGGTCGGCGGGATCACCACCGCGTACCACGCCTCCGGGTCCGGCCCGACCGGCGCCCAGGCACAGTTCCAGCCCTCAGTCGTCTCCCCCCAGCAGACCGTCCCGCCGGGCTCGGGATAGAACGGCGGGTCGGATCATACGTTTCCGTATTCTCCGTGCAAACGACCACAAAGCAACGTCGCCAACAAGCCGAACATTCGCCAACTAATTAGACACGGTTCCTACAATCAGGACGGGTTCATGCCGCCGGGCCGGTCCTCGGCGGGGAAGACGTTCCGCTGCAGCAGAATGAGCTTCTGGGTCTTTTCGATCGCGCCGCTCAGCTGGTCTGCGGCCGCCTGTCCCTCGGCCAGCGCGGGCGCGCGGTATTCCAGCCGGACCAGCGTTCCATAGTCAGGGAACTCCTCTTCACGAGTATAGATGCCGTCTTCGTCCTCTAGCTGATTCGACTCAACGGTAATTTCCTGACCCGCTGGGCCGCGCGCGAGGAAATATTCGCCGAGATAATAACTCTCATGCTCCTCGAACGTCAATCCGAGCGAAGACGATAGCAGTGCGCAGATCCCTTGGAGAGTCGCCTCCCGCGAGCCGTACATCTCATACACGTCAAACATCGATGCCTCCTCCAGTATGTGCATGATATAGATGTAGCGTAACGACGAGGTCGCCGCTGATCTTATCGCTTCGAAGGCTCAGATCGTTCCCGGCGGAACACTTGGGCACATGGAGGGGGCTGGCATGAGGACTCGGCAACCGCCCGGGCTAAACATGCCACCGTGCCGCTGAGCATCTATGAACAAGAGGATCCAGACGATCGGGCCAAGCACGTCGCCTGCGCCCGCATCCGCGCCTCCGGCCGCAGGCTCGCTTTCCGGCGGCCCAGCCGGACGGGCGGTGTTTATCTCACCTACGCTTGCGGCAGGAATGCTCGCGCTGCGCGCCATTGCAGCCTCGGATGACTGGTAAATCATGAAGTTCACCGGACGCCCGGCAGCAGCAGAAAGTTCCTTTCTGAGACCCGCCAGACCCAGTTTCCGCAACTGCGTCGCTGTCAGCGGCCCCGTCCGCACCGGGCCTTGGCGGAGTTCAATTTTCAGATTCTTCGCAGCATTGAAAATATCAGGGCCTGCTATAGCGATATCGAAGTCTCTAGGATTGTTCCCGACAGGCTCACCAGTTTATACCTAATTCCGGTGACCGAGCTTCCCTGGAAGATGGGCTCAGTTTTCCCGTACCCGGCCCGGCTCAGGCCACTGCGCAATGCCCCGCTGAAATCGTCAAATGCTTCTTTATTCGCAAAGCCGCGCGGAATTCTTGCGTCGGCCGGTGCGCTGCCGAGGCTGGCCAGCTGCCGCCTGGTGACCGGGGCCTCCATCAGGGCCCTGGCCCGCGCTGCCTTTGCCTCGGCCGCGCGCTCGGTCTTGGCCGCCGCCGCGCTCTTCGACTTCGCGGCGGTGGAAGCCTTCGCGATGGCGGCGATCCTGTTTGCGTTGGAGGCCTTGATGGCGACCAAGTCATCGGAGCCGTCGGGGTTCTTGGCCATGTGACCTCAGGGGTCGGTGAGGTCGAGGGGGTTATCGGCCGCGTAGGCGAACGGGTTGCCCGCGGCCGGGTCCGGCACCGGGCTCACCTGCACCGAGTCCGCCGAGGTGAAGTCACCCGCCGACGGGTCGTACCAGCGCGCCCCCATCAGGTCCTTCCCGGCCGCGCCGTCCGACCAGGCCGACTGGTAGCCCAGCAGGCCCGAGATCGTGCCGGTGGCCGCGGTGACGTTCCCCCACGGGTCATAGCCCTTCGACCCCGACACCGCCGTGCCCGCCGCGGTGAACTGGCCGACCACGTTCGTGTGGATGTCGTTCAGGGTGAGCACCCCGGACGTCCCGCCGCCGACCGTGCCCGTCCCGGCCAGCACGCTGCCCGACGGGTCCCAGGCATAGGCGGAGCTGCCGTCCGACGCCATCGCCCCGGATGAGCCGACGTAAGAGAACGCGTACCCGGCCCCGGACAGGGTGTCACCAGTCAGCCGGCCCAGCGCGTCATACCCGTAGGCGCGGGTGCCCGCGGTCGCCTGGTCGCCGTAGGCGTCGAACGTCACTGCCAGCGACCCCGACGGGCCCGGCTCCGACGAAGGCGTGCCCCGCGCCGTGTAGGCGTAGGTACCAGTCCCGTCGCCGGTCATCTCGTCGCGGGCGTCGTAGGTGTAGGCCTTGGTGCCGCTGGTGGTCAGGTTCCCGTTGGCGTCATACCCGTAATTGGTCGTGGTGGTGCCGTTGTTCCACGACGCCAGCCGCCCCGCCTGGTCATAGGTGTAGGTATTCGACGCCGCGCCCGCCAGCCCCGTGGTCGTCTCCGACGTGATCAGGCTGTTGGCGTTGTACCCGTAGGAAATAGAGGCGTAGCTGGTGCCGGACGGGTTCTTGAGGGTGTCAGACGTCAGCCGGTGCCGGGCGTCGTAGCCGAACGACTGCGTGTCGTTGCCCGTCCCGTAGGAGATCCCCGACACCTGCGAGTCAGCGTTATAGGAGTACGCCGCGGTCGTCCCGGTCACCGGGTTCGCCAGGGTCGCCAGCCGCCCCGCGGTGTCGTAGGTGTACGAAGTCTGGCCGGCCGCGTCAGCCACCGACGCCGCCTGCCCGTCGCCGTTGTAGGTAAGGGTGGTCGACCCGGCCGACCCGACGCGGTTAGCACCTGGCCCCGGTCGTTATAGGTAAAGCTCTCGCTGGTCGCGTTCGACCCGGTCCCCAGCGTGTTGGAGGAGGCCGCCGAGGTCATGTTCCCCGCCGTGTCGTACCCGAACGTGCGGGTCGCGGTCGCCGCGTCCGCCCCGCTGCCGGACTGGCCGGTCAGCTCCCCCACGTTGTTGTAGCTGCTGGTGACCGTGACCCCGCCCGGCTCGGTCAGCGTCACCGGCTGCTGGTCGGCGTTGTAAGCAGTGGTGAAGGTCGACGTCGCCGCGGTCGTGTACGAGGTCGTGTACGGCTCGACCCGCGACTCCTGCAGGCCCCAGCTGTTGAACGTGTCCCACCACTGGCTTGGGGATGGCCGGCCGACTGCTCGCGGCGGTGTGTGCACTTCAGGGCAGCATCGGGAGTACCTCTTCCCACTGTTCCATCTCGGCCGCGCTGTTCTCCCCGGGTATCAGATCGCGGACCAAGAGCATGGGGGTAACAAGGTTCCTAATGAGCCGGAGGCGGCGCATGTCAGCGATCCCGAGGTTACGCCAGTCTGCTGCCAAAGACCGCGCCTGTCGTGCCGGCATCGGCACGGCCTCAGCGAAGAGCGCCGCCATGCGGCCCGGACTCAGGATCGGGATGTCATCACGGGGAGACTCACTCCGCAGGACGGCAGCCGACAGGTTGAGCCGCCGGATGACCGATTCATCATGCCCGATGGCACCAGCGGCTTCTGCAGATGTCAGGACGTAGTCCGCCGCCACAGAGGCGGCCGCCCAGTCATCGGCGGAGAACACCTCTCGACCATCGCTCAGGCGCAACGTCAAAAGCTCCGTCACGGCAAGCCACTCTCCCTTACTAAGCCCATCCAGGCCAGGAACAGGACGGGCAAGGAAACGGGCAAGCTGTCGGCCGCCGAGGGCAGCCAGCTCCGGTGGTGTCATCACGGGAACTCGATTCCCACCTCGGCGAAGGAATTCATTCCGGTCTGCACGCTCTCATCTGGCGGGAGGAAGTGGCCGCTATGGTTGTTGATCTCAAGGCCGAAGTAACCCGTGTCGGCAGACCCTGCTACCTCCGCCTCGCCAACGGCCCGGACCGGCGCCCCTCCGCTGAGAACAGAATGAGCGATCTCGACGCCGTTCACGAACTTCGGCACAACGACAAGCGTGCCATCCTCAAGAACCGCCCACTTAACGGTACCACTGCGGAGCGCTGCGTCGAAACCCTCAGAGCCGGGAGAAGCAGGCTTAACTCCGAGCTGCCGCGCACGGGAGAGCTCTTGGTCCAGCATCTTCGGCATCTTGTTCGGAATGAGCCCAGCGCCTCTGGAACCAAAAGATGACGACTTCGAAGTTACAATGGCAAACCCTGCAGGGCCGAGGGCTGTACTGATGAGAAACTTGGAATTAAGCGGGGCGGTGTTGTTCCCTGGAACAGTTTGGGAGATGAAATGCGGCTCACAGGCGCCTGGACCGGCGGCATGGCAGGCGATGCTCCATACCCAGTCTTGGGTGTTGATATTTCCATTTTGCAGAAGTTTCCCATAGCCGGGGTTTTCACTCAGGAGGTTTCGGATCGCCTTACTCATGCTGCCGTAGTAAGGATCGCTCTTCTGGATGATCACGTCTGGCGAAAGAAGGACGAATTTCTTGCCGTCGGCGATTCTTTTGGCTTGCGCCTGCTTCGCCCGCGCTGCGGCGGCCTTCTGCTCCCGGGCGATCTGGGCGTTCGTGGCCTTGACGGCGGCGTGGACGCGGGCGGTCATGGCGGCGGCGGCTTTCCTGGCCTGGGCCGGGCCGACCCTGTGGACCTCGGCGGTGTAGGCCAGGCTGTAGGTGACCTGGTCGGTGTAGCCAGGGTTGGTCCTGGCCGACCCGCCCGGGTCGACGTAGTGCCCGGTCGGGTCGGTCAGGTCCAGCGGCTCGTCCGCCGCGTAGGCGAACGGGTTACCCGCCGCCGGGTCCGGCACCGGGCTCACCTGCACCGAGTCCGCCGACGTGAAGTCCCCCGCCCCCGGGTCATACCAGCGCGCCCCCATCAGGTCCTTCCCTGCCGCGCCGTCCGACCACGCCGACTGGTAACCCAGCAGCCCCGACACCGAGCCCGTGACCACGTTTCCCCACGGGTCATACGCCTTCGACGCGGACAACGCCGTGCCCGCCGCGGCGAACTGGCCGACCAGGTTGCCGTGGATATCGGTCAGCGCCAGCGTGCCCGAGGTACCGCCCCCGGCCGCCCCCGTCCCGGCCAGCACGCCGCCCGACGGGTCCCACGCGTACGTCGAGCTGCCGTCCGACGCCATCGCCCCCGACGACCCGACGTAGGAGAACGCGTACCCCGACCCGGACAAGGTGTCACCAGTCAGCCGGCCAAGCGCGTCATACGCGTACGCGCGGGTCCCCGCGGTGGCCTGGTCGCCGTAGGCGTCGAACGTCACCGCCAGGCTGCCCGACGGGCCCGGCTCCGACGACGACGTCCCCCGCGCGGTATAGGAGTACGTGCCAGTGCCGTCGCCGGTCATCTCATCGCGGGCGTCGTAGGTGTAGCTCTTCGCGCCGCTGGTGGTCAGGTTCCCGTTCGCGTCGTAGCCGTAGGCGGTCGTCGTGGTGCCGTTGTTCCACGACGCCAGCCGCCCCGCCTGGTCATAGGTGTAGGTGTTCGACGCGGCACCCGCCAGCCCGGTGGTGGTCTCCGACGTGATCAGGCTGTTCGCGTTGTACCCGTAGGAAACTGAGGCGTAAGCGGTGCCGGAGGGGTTCTTCAGGGTGTCCGACGTCAGCCGGTGCCGGGCGTCGTAACCGAACGACCGGGTGTCGTTCCCCGTCCCGTAGGAGATCCCCGACACCTGCGAGTCACTGTTGTAGGAGTACGTGCCGGTGGTCCCGGTCACCGGGTTGGCCAGCGTCCCCAGCCGCCCCGCGCTGTCATAGGTGTAGGAAGTGGTCCCGGCCGCGTCCGCAACCGACGCCTTCTGCCCGTCCCCGTTATAGGTAACGGTGGTCGACCCGGCCGACCCCGAAGCGGTCAGCACCTGGCCGCGGTCGTTGTAGGTGAACGCCTCACTGGTCGCGTTCGACCCGGTCCCCAGGGTGTTCGACGTGGACGCCGAGGTCAGGTTCCCCGCCGTGTCGTACCCGAACGACCGCGTCGCGGTAGCCGCGTCCGCCCCGGACCCCGACTGCCCGGTCAGCTCCCCCACGTTGTTATAGCTGCTGGTCACGGTGACCCCCGCCCGGGTCGGTCAAGGTAACCGGCTGCTGGTCGGCGTTATAGGCGGTCGTGAACGTCGAGGTCGCCGCGGTCGTGTAGGCGGTGGTGTACGGCTCTACCCGCGACTCCTGCAGCCCCCAGCTGTTGAACGTGTCCCACCACTGGCCGCCCTTCCCGTCGGCGTAGCGGGTCTGCTTGCCGTCCGCGTCGTACCCGAACGAGGTAGTGATCGCGCTGGTGGCCGTGACCGGCTGCACCTCCTGGGTCACCAGGCCGCCCGCGGTGTAGGTGAAGGTCGTGCTGCTGCCCGCCGCGTCGGTCGCCGACAGCTGGTTGCCCTCCCCGTCGTAGGCCGCCGCCGTGCCGGCCAGCGTGTTGCCTGAGGCGTCCAGGCTCGCGGTCGACACCGGGTTGCCGGCGCCGTCGTAGCCGGTCGCGGTCGCGGTCCCGTCCGGGTAGGCGAGCTTCGTCTGCTGGCCGAGCGCGTCGAAGGAGTAGCTGGTGGTGTTCCCGGCCCCGTCGGTGACCCCGGTCTTCTCCCTGACCGCGTCATAGGCGTAGGAGGTCGACACCCCGTCCGGGCTGGCCACCCGCGACAGCCAGCCGCCGCCCGCACCGGGCCCGCCGCTGTCACCGTAGAAGTAGCCGGTCGTGTAAGCCGCGGTACCCGACCCGGAGTACCGCTCAACCTGCGTCGAGGTCACCACCCGGCCCAGGTAGTCATAGGTCGACCGGGCCTGCGCCCCGGTCGGGCCGGTGACCGAACGCGGCTCGCCGGCCTTGTCATAGGCGGTCGTGGTGACGCTGTTGTCCGGCGCGGTCTCGGTGACCCGGTTGCCGAGCTGGTCGTAGGCGTAACGGGTGGTGTTGCCCAGCCCGTCGCTGACCGAGGTGACCAGGCCGTCGCCATCGTAAGCTGGCCACGCCTGCAGGCCGCTACCATTGCTAGCGTGGACAATCAGG
>Ga0265338_10009990_pt1 | contig 11222 bp, 8 predicted proteins | sample 42126metaG_FD_193579 | JGI IMG/M metagenome (GOLD analysis project Ga0265338, IMG submission 193579) | Rhizosphere microbial communities from Carex aquatilis grown in University of Washington, Seatle, WA, United States - 4-21-26 metaG | ecosystem: Host-associated > Plants > Roots > Rhizosphere >... | reverse complement strand
CCAACTTCGCCGATCAGGTGGCCCTGTGGCGGCGCGGCGATTACATAAGCCTGCCGCTTCGACCCGAAACCGTCCGCGCGCGCTTCGCCCGCAGGATCGTGCTCACGCCATGATCGATGCGACGCTTGCGCTGAAACTCTATGCGCGCCGGCGCGCGGTCCGGCTGAACGCGGAAAATGCCGTCGAGGCGCAGGAAGCCGAACTGTTGAATCTCGTGCGTCACGCAGCGAACACGCGGTTCGGTGTCGACCATGGCTTCGACAGGATCAACTCCGTCGCCGATTTCCAGGCACGCGTTGAACTCAGGCGTTACGAGGACATGTGGCGCGACTATTGGCAGCCCGCTTTCCCGAGGCTTGTGGATTGCACCTGGCCGGGTCTCATTCCCGCCTTCGCGATGAGTTCCGGCACCAGCAGCGGCACGACCAAATACATTCCCTGCTCAGCGGAGATGAACCGTTCGAACAAGAACGGCGCGCTCGACATGCTGGTGCATCATCTGCGCAACCGCCCCCATTCGCGCCTGCTTGCCGGGAAAAATTTCATGCTCGGCGGCAGCACCGATCTGACCACGCTCGCGCCTGGAATCGTGGCGGGCGATCTCTCCGGCATAGTCGCCGCACGCATGCCGCCCTGGGCGCGTGCCTTCGTCTATCCGCCGCGCGAACTTGCGCTGATCGCCGATTGGGAGAAGAAGATCGAAGCAATCGCCCACGGCATCGTGAAGGAAGACATCCGTCAGATCGCCGGCACGCCGAGCTGGCTCTTGATCTTCTTCGACCGCCTGTTCGCGATGTATCCCGGGCGCCAACCGAAGCTTTCTTCGTTCTTTCCGAATCTCGAACTGATCTGCCATGGCGGCGTGAATTTCGCGCCCTACCGGCCGCAATTCGAACAGCTGATGGAAGGCACCCGTGCGGAAACGCGCGAAGTCTATGCCGCCAGCGAAGGCTTCATCGCGTCGGCCGACCGCGGGCCGGGCGAAGGCATGCGGCTGGTCGCCGATAACGGCCTCTTCTTCGAATTCGTGCCCGTAAGCGAACTGACGGCGGATAATCCGGCGCGCCACTGGGCGGCGAATGTCGAGCTCGGCGTCGACTATGCCATCGTGGTCACGAGCTGCGCCGGACTGTTCGCCTATGTGCTCGGCGATATAGTGAAGTTCGTCACCCGCACGCCGCCGCGTCTGGTCGTGACCGGACGCACCTCCTATTACCTTTCCTCCTTCGGCGAACATCTGACGGGCGACGAAATCGAGGACGCGGTGAGTGAAGCCGCGCGCTCGATTGGCGCGACGCTCGCCGATTTTTCCGTCGGCGCCGTCTTCCCCGATGCCGGACGCAACCGCGGCGGGCATCTCTACATCGTGGAATTCAACGGCCCCCCGCCGGACGCAGACCGAAGCCGGCGTTTCGCCGAACGCATCGATTCGGTGCTCTGCCGCCGTAACGACGATTACCGCGCCCACCGCTCAGGCGGGTTCGGGCTCGACCCGCCGCAAGTGATCGCCGCCAAACGCGGCACGTTCGAGGCGTGGATGAAATCGCGTGGCAGACTCGGCGGCCAGAACAAGGTCCCGCGAATCATCGCCGATCCCGACCTGTTCCAATCGCTGCGGCATTATGCCGAGCGCTGAAACCTCATCGGGACGGTGTTTCGAGCGATTTCAGATAGGCGATCAGATCGTCGATCTGGTCGGGCTGCAGCACGAAGCGAGGCATCGGACGGGGACCGCTATGGGCCACCACGACGCCCTCCGCGAATGCTTCGGCAAGCCCCGAGACATCGTATTTCTCGTGCAAGGTGCGGAATGGCGGTGCCGGAGCATAGGGGCTTTTTCCCCCGCGGCCGATGGCGTGACAGGTGGCACAATTGAGCTGGGCCAAAACCTGGCCGCGTTTGGCGTCGCCTGCGGCGTGTGCGGGGAGGCCCGCGAAAAGCAACGCGGCCACGGCCAGGCTCGAAACAGCGGCAACGAATCTCATAAATTAATGATTAGATAGAGCCCGGATCGCCGCCTTGATCTGTCTCAACGGCCACTCGGCCGAGTGAGTGAGCTGTGGCGTTTCCATGGCAAAGGCGCCGGTCACCGCCCCAATGGCGCGACAATCGCACCGCCTTCGCGCCCAAATCCCAAGCGATGATCCTCCCTCACGGCGAACCCGCCCCGGGCGCCGCTTGAAGAGGAAAAGTGAAAAAACATGCGTAAAATTTTGCTTGCAGCGAGTGTTGCTCTCGCTCCTTCGATTGCTTTTGCCGCCGGCGCGGGCACGGACGCGAGCGTTTCCGCCCCTGCCAAGGCCGAAGCGCAGGTTGTCAAAACCGATAATGTCATCAAGGCCGACAATGTGAAGGCCAATGACAAGGCTGCGGTGAAGACCGACGCCAAAGCGGACGTGAAGGCCGATGCATCCAAGCCGGTCACCCACAAGGTTGCGGCCAAGACGCACAAGAAAGTTGTCAAGGACGAGCACAAGACGGACGAAACCGCGACGCATTAATCGGCGGATTTGTGCCAAAAGGGCTCCGCGCGGGTTCGCGCGGGGCCCTTTTCCGTTTGCGCCCTCCCCCATCTTGGCGGTTGACGCTGCTTGCGCTGGCTAGCACCATTGGCGCGCCGGTATTCGTCAGGAGGAACGCGTGAGGTTTTCCAGTTGTTTGTGTCTCGTATCGCTCGGAGTGGCCGTCGCGGGCTGCGCATCGCCCGATATGCCAAGGCCGCCCCAGGACGTCGCGCTCGACCTGATGCCGGCCGCTACGCAATGCGACGCATTCCAGCACGGTGTTGCGATTGCGCACACCGACGCTGCCAAGGGCTCGATCACGCTTCCGATGCGCGATGGCAGCACGGACATCGTCTGTTCCGCCGCCGGCTACAAGGAAAAGCGCGTCAGCATCGTGGCCAATCAGGGGAAGTACGCGTTCTATCTCGCGGATTTCGGCGGCGCCAATGTGGGGATGTACCCACCCCGCCTCGCGATTGTGCTGGACCCCACGGATAAACCAGGCTCTCCGGGCTAGGGGCGCGCGCGCCAGACATCGGCAGCGGAACGAGCAGCCCCTAGACCCGCCATGAAGGAGGATCGCCCATGAAGCCCTTCACAGCCATCGCCGGCGCAGCCCTTCTGCTTGTCGCATCGGGATCGGCGAATCTGAGCGTCGCGGCGCCCGCCCCGAAGGTCTGCCTCATCCTTCAGGAAATTCAGCGCACAGAAACGCCGGACGACCGGACCATCATCTTTCACATGCGCGACGGCAAGACTTGGCGCAACACGCTGAAGGCGGCGTGTCCGATGTTGAAGCTGAGCCCGTGGACCGAAGTCACCCATAGCGACCTGGTGTGCTCCAACCAGCAGATGATTCACGTCGCGTTGACGGGCGACACCTGCGCGCTCGGCGATTTCACGCCGGTCCCCCCGCCGGAGCACTGACCGGTTCCGCCGCGCGAAAGCGGCATTTCCTTCGGTAGATCACAAAATTGCGAGCCCGCCAGGGATGGCGGCGTGTGCCCTTTGGCGTCCCCACGTGCGGCAAAAATGTGCCAGGGGCCGGCGAAATGGCCCTTCCTGTGGGTGAAGTGGTTGTCATGACCACCCGGTAATGCTGTCGTTAACAAAACGCTAACCGCGTCCGGGAACCGGAGTTTCCAACAGCGGCCGGCTATCGGGGAACACGCACCAACAACATTGCCAATTGAATCATACACCGACCAAAAGGGGGGGATCCGAAAATGAATTCCACGACGTCGCGGCTTGGCACGCTGCTCGGCACTGCATCTTTCATGGCCATCGCGGTTGCCGGAGGGGCGCGCGCGCAAGGGCAGATGACGGCCCAGGCAGCGCCGCAAATGCCTCCCGAACAGGTGCTCATCACGGGTTCGCTGATTCAGGGCGCAGCCGCCGTCGGCGTGCCGGTCTCCGACATTCGTCCCGCGGACATCGTGGAAACGGGCAAGCTTACCGTCACCGAAGTCCTGAAGACCATTCCCTCGCTGCGCATCGACGCGGAAGCCTCGCCCACCTATGGCGGCGGCACCCTGAGCTTCTTGCAGAACGTCCAGATCCACGGTCTCGGCACCGGGTCGGGCGTTGAGACTCTGTTGCTGGTCAACGGGCTTCGCTGGCCGCCGCAGAATTACAGCAACGACACCGTCAACCCCTCCATCATTCCCCCGATCGCCATCGAGCGCATCGACGTGCTGAGCGCGGGCGCGTCGGCAACCTATGGGTCCGACGCAACGGCCGGCGTGATCAACGTCATCCTGCGCCGCGGCTATGACGGGGCCATGTCGCAGGTGAGCGTCACCACCAATCCCGACATCGGCTATCTCGCCGAGTCCGCGGCTCAGCTCTATGGCAAGTCCTGGGATGGCGGCAATGTCACGCTCAGCTATTCGTTCACGGATAACAGGAACGAACCGACCAGCAAGCGCAGCTATTACACACAGGATTTCACGCCCTGGGGTCTGATGGACCTCACGCCGCGCGGATCGAGCCTCCCGGCCATCGCCCATGTCGGCAATGCGACCAATGTCGCGGCCGCGCCCGGTCTCACTTACCTGCCCGCGGGCGAATCCAACGCCAACGGCACGCTGTTTTGCGCAAATTGCTTCTCCGTTCCGGCGGGCCAAAACGGAAAGAGTCTCACCTGGGCATCGATCATCGCCAATCCCGGCATCAAGAACGAGTTCAATCCCTGGGCTTACGCGGACGCGCGCCCCCGGCAGCAGCAAAATGCGGTCACCGGCACCTTCGATCAGCAACTGACCAACGACTTCTTCGGCTTGGGCCCGGTGGCGTTGTTCGCGGACGGCTTCTATTCCAACCAGCGCGGCAAGCAGATCTATCCCTCCGGACAGGGGCAAGCCCGCGCGGAACAGCAAACCAACCTTCTGGTCCCGACCATCAACCCCTACTACCCGGTCGGCGCGCCGTCGGGCGTGCGGGTGGACTACAGTTTCGCGCTCGAAATGCCCGCCATCGTTACCGGCGGCGAAGTCGCCACCCACTGGGACGTGGGCTTCAATCTGGACAAGCTGCCCTTCGACTGGATCGGCAAGCTCACCTATTCCATGAGCGACGACCGCAATTATGGCGACGTGGCAAATTCGATCAATCCGAAAAACCTCAGTGCCGCTCTCGGCAACGTCGTCACGACGACAGCCATCGGAACATTCGTGAAGCCTGCCGCCATCCCGTATCTGAACGTGTTCTGCGATCCGCGCTCCTTCACCTGCAACGATCCCGCCACCCTGGCTTACATCGCCGGGTATCGTCTCCAGCACGAGACATTCAAGGTCCAGGAGACCGGCTTCAATTTCAACGGTCCGGTGTTCGACCTTCCCGGCGGCCCCCTCAAGCTCGCCATCGCGGGCCAGACGCTGCGGGAGCATTGGACCTACGTCAATATCGAGAACGACAATACCGACAGCACCATCGTCGTCACCAATACGCCGTCGGCGAACTGGCAATACAGCTACGCCTTCTTCGGTCAGGCGGACATTCCGATCTTCGGCGAAGCCAACGCGATTCCGTTCTTCCAATCGCTGGTCGTCGAACTCGGCTACCGCTACGACAAATACAACAATCTGAGCGATCCCGTGTGGACGCCGAAGGCCGCCGTGAACTGGGACGTCGGCGAAGGCCTCACGCTCCGCGGCTCCTGGGGCAAATCGTTCCGCGTGCCGTCTTTCGCGGAGAACGATCCGGGCGGTTCGCGCGTCGCCGGCTACAACCCCCTGGGCGGGTTCTCCAATGCCACCAACGTGGCCCTTCTCGACTGCAAATCCGTCAATGGTTCGCCGGCGGGCGTCGCGATTCCGGGATCGCTGACCGCCCTCTTGAATCCGACCTGTTCCACCAATCCCAGCCTCGTCCAGCCGGGCGGCGTCAGCGTCGAACTTTCCGGCAACGGCGCGGCCGCGCTTCTGAGGGGGCATGGCCTCAGCCCGCAGCATCTCAGCCAATGGAGCATGGGCTTCAATTTCACACCGCAGCAGCCCATTCTTGGCATCAATCTGTCCGGGCTCAATCTCGACGCGTCATTCTTCCGGTTGGAGTTCACCGGGCTGATTGCCAGCAATTCGCTGGGACAGGGCCCTAACGACCCGGTCTCGTTCCCGCGCTACACGGTGATCCCGCGTCCCGACCTGCCGATCACCGCACCCGAGAACAAGTCGTTCCTGGATCTCGTGACGGCGCTTTCGGTCTTCCCGCAGCGGTCGGGCTTCACCTTCGACCCGGCGTTCATTCCGAACATCAAATTCATCCAGGATATTGCGCTGACCAACTTGGGATCGCGCGTGTTTTCCGGCATCGATTTCGACGGCCGCTACGATTTCGATCTCGCCAATGTCGGCCTTACCAATATGGGCTCGATCAATATCGGAGCGGCGGGCTTTTATGAAACCATCGACAAGAGCCGCGCAACCGCCGACCAGCCGCTGGTTTCTGTCTTCACCGGAAAGGACTCCGGCAACCATCTGCAGCGCGTGCGCTATCGTCTGGGCTGGTCCGACGATACGTGGAGCGTCACGGCCTTCGCCAATTATTTCGGCCATGGCGCCAACACGGCGACGCTGGGCGTCAATTTCGCCGGCAACAACCTGATACCAGGCTGCTTCTTCACCGCGGCTTCGAGTTCCCTTCCCGGATCGGGTGCGCCGGGCGCTTGCTACACCGGTTCGCCGTTCTACGGGCCATACAGCACCTATCCCAACATGGCGCCGGCCCAGGTCTTCTTCGATCTGACGATTGGGTATCAGACCGGAGAAAAACCGGCGAACGAGTATCTGCGCAATCTCGGCATCCAGTTCACCATCAACGACCTGTTCGACAAACCGCCGCCGTTCGAAGTGGGCGCCCGCGGCAACGGCTCCATTCGTGCCTTCGAAAACGCATTCTCCGACCTGCAGCGGACCTTCACCCTCACTCTCACCAAGACCTGGTAGATTTCAGCAGCATGCGAAAGGGCCGCGATCCATCGGGTCGCGGCCCTTTCGTTTTGGCCACGCTCAAGCCCGCGTCTCGGCGCAGCGTTAGGCTTTGCCCTACATGCCCGGGCGGCGAATCCGTACACAGAGCGATTTGAGGCGCATCTTCCGCGGATTTCGCGGTTTTCCTTCATCGTTTCCATACTGCGTGTGACGTCCTTACGCGCGCTTAATCATTATTTCAGCGTGCCGATGTCATATTCGCGGCCGTCGTTCCGCCGTAGCCCGCAGGATTTCATGCTCCGACCGCTCTACGCCACGCTACCCCTTGCCCTGCGCGACAATGCCGAGTGGACGTGGCGCGCATTCCGAAAGACCAAGGCCTACGATCTCATGGTCGCGATGCCGCTGCTGCTCTGGTACGGCGCCTCGGTCGGACAGGTGATTCCGTCGCTCGCGGCGAAGCTGCTGACGCTCGATCCGACGGCCATGGATTTCGCCTTCATCGTCTCGGTGCTGGTGGAGATGGCGAGCGTTGCGATCATCGTGCTGGCGCTCATCTGTCTCCTGATGCGCGGTCCTGCCCGGGCCAAGGCAAAAGGGGCCACGCCGCGCATCGCCGCCCTTGGGGGCAGCTATCTGGGCGTGGCGATCGTGTGGCTTCCGCCCGCCGCCATCGGTATCCCGCTGTCGCTTGTTTCGCTCGTCCTCATGCTCGGCGGCATCGGCTTTTCGTTTCTGTCGCTGATGCATCTCGGCCGCTCCTTCAGCCTGATGGCCGAAGCCCGCGCGCTGGTTACCGACGGGCCTTATCGCCTGATCCGGCATCCGCTCTATCTCGGCGAATTGCTGACGCTGGTCGGATTCATGCTGCAATATATTTCGGCCTATGCGGTCGTGGTCGTGGGCCTGCAATTCGCCTTTCAGACCTACCGGATGCGGAACGAGGAACAGGTTTTGGCCTCGCAATTCCCGGAATATGAAGGCTACCGCTCGCGCACCTATCGCATTCTTCCGTGGCTGTATTGACGCCGCGCACTGGCTGGTCGCGAACGCCCGGCCATTGTCGCCCGTGCGGTGGATCATCATCCAACGCCGATATGAAGTAGGAGCTTTGGAGGCACGCCTCACCTCCTGAAGCCTTCACCGAAAGCTGTAGTCGTAGCCTTCCAACTGGCTCAACAGGTCCGGCGGTGCATCCGTGGCCGTGATGCGGCCCTCGACCCGAGGCGCCACCGGCGAGAATCTGCCCAGATATTCGCGCATGATGTTGTGCATCGTGATGCCAGCCCGGCGCGGATTTGTCACGTTTTCCAGCCGGCAAAGCGTATCGACGGGATCGCCGGAGCGTTCGCACGCAGCGAGCCGATAAGTCTTGTCAAGGTCGATGGGCCGGTCCGCGATTTTGATCCAGTTCACCCGCTTTCCAAAATCATTGCGCATCGTGAAATTGGCCGTCATGCCCTTGAAGCGCACGAGCCAACCGCCAAACCGCGAAGCTGGGTCTTTGGCAAAAACATTATCCAGTTCCTTTTCCAGCCAGTTCCACAGTTGCCGCCCGGTCGCTTCGCCATATTTGGCTTCGCTGTCTTCGGGGATCATGCTCCAGAGGTCGTCATTGGTTATCGGCGTCGGGGTCTTTCCATCGGCTGCGATCGGCGGGCAGAAGCGAAAGCCGTTGCTCAGCGCGACGTCGGGTTGCAATTTCCACATGATCGCGTCGGTGATCAGATTGTCCAACGGGTTCTCGATGACATAGTAACGGACAAGGGTTGTGTTCGTGCTTCCGACGACGGTACGAAGCCGTTCCCGATAAGGCGCGCTCACTTCGGCCACCAGGTCGAGCATGGCCTTGTCTGCCGGATATTTTTCCGGGTCTACTTCGAGAAGTTCGTAGTGGCTATCCTTGAGCTTGCCGTCTTCCAGGACCACGTCGAGACGCGCCACAAAGGAACCGAACGCTCCGGGTTCGGTCACGCGCGCATATTTGCCGGCAATCGGCTTGCGCACGCGTTCATGCGTGTCGGCGCCCAGGATGAAATCCACGCCTCTCACTTCGGGCTTGTTGGCAAGGTTTACCTGTTGCGCGAGCCCCATATGCGTCACCAGGAAAACCATTGCGCATTGTTCGTAATCGCGCAGTACGCGGATGTAGTCCGCGACGTTCGCTTCCGGTTTCGTGAATGCGATGCCGTAGCTGTAAGCCGGCGACTGACGGTTCGACGTCAGCGGGTCGTTGTATCCGATAAAACCTATCTTCGCCCCGCCCACTTGTCCGATCCAATAAGGCGGAAAGATAAGTTCGCCCTTGAGACCGGCGTTCGGATCGGAAGCGATCTGGGCGGTTGCCGGATACGGCGCGTGAAACATGTTCGCGCAGACCTTTTGCGCGCGATAGGCACCGAGGTTCTTCAGCATCATTTCCTTGCCGTAGATCACCTCCCAATTGCCGGGCAGCACGAGGTCGTAACCGATCCGGTCCATGAGGGGCACAAGCGCGCGGCCCTGACTCAGCGCCGCCACGCCCCCGCCCTGGAAGCAGTCGCCGCCATCGATCAGAATCGTGTTGCCGGGGTCCTCCGCCCGCAGCGTGTCGATCATGGTTTTGAGCACACCAAATCCACCGCGCTTCCTGTAGACGGCTCGCCGGTTCTCGTAGAAGAACTCGTCGTGGGTTTGCAGTTGCGCGTGGATGTCGGCCGTGTGCAGGATGGTAAACTTGCTGGCTTTGCCGTTCAGCACCGCCCTGCTTCTCACCAGTTCATCGCGCCCGTCGCGCGATGCAGCCGAGGCCACCACTGGGCCCATTGCAAGGCCCGCACCCAGCGCACTGAACAGACGCAGCATCTCGCGACGCTGGAAGCGGTTGCCGGGTTCGTTGGCGCTGTTGCAACCGTGGCCTGCAGGGTGTTTGGCGTCGCTCACAATCGTCTCATGCCGGGCAAGAATTCGCCGCGGCGGTTAGATCCGAGATAAAACCGTATTGTTCCTAACGCGCGGTTTTTTCAACTGTCGAATGCCCCATCCTCGCGTCCCCGCGCGACCATTCTAACCAAGTTGTACCTGCTGCCGACTCTTATGCCCTAATTATCAGGGGGGCGATGGTGAGATTCCGACGCAGCGCCCGGCGCAAACGCGATTCTGCCGCCCAATCATCGTCCTTCCGAACACGCGCTGCTGTGAATCGACGCCGATCCTGAGTGGCAGTGGGAGCCATTGTCCCGTTTAACTGGCATGGATCCCATGCGGCGGGTACTATGCGCGGGGTAAACCCCGTCCGTCGCGATACAGTGCAGCCATCTCGACCAGTGAAGGAGCCGTTGCCATGATTCGACAGGCGCTTATGACGTTGACCCTCGCGCTGGCCGCGGGCCTCGGCGTCTCCCCGGTCGTCGCCCAGACTCCACCCAACACCGTTGCGCTGCAGCCGGCTCCCAACATCCCCGGCGTCATCGCCGGCGGCACGATGCCGGAGGTGGTCATCAAGGGATTGACAAGCTCGGACGACCCGTTCTGGTTGCCGAATGTCGGCCTCATCTTCTCGGAGTCGCAGGCCAACCGCATCGTGCGGCTGGACGAGCACGACCAGCCCGTCACCTTCCTGGGCGATCTGCTCAACCCGCTCGGCATGACCTTCGACGCGAAGAACGGCGAGCTCGTTTCGATCCAAACGAAGCCCGGTTTCCTCGGACCTCGCGTCGTATGGCCGAAAGGGAAGGAGAGAATCATCGCTGACAATTACCAGGGGAAGAGCTTTGGCCGTCCCAACGACATCGTCGCGGACCTCAAGGGCGGCCTGTACTTCACGGACCCTCCGGCCTCCGCGGTGTATTACGTGCCCCGCGGCGGCGCGATAATCCGCGTGGTGGAGGAAGGGATCAAATCTCCAAACGGCCTGCAGCTCAGCCACGACGAGAAGACGCTCTATGTGAACGACACCCAGGGCATCAACATCTACGCGTTCGACGTGCAGCCGGATGGGCGCCTCGCCAATCGGCGGGTCTTCGCCACCTATACAGGGCGCGACATGTCGCTGCCCCCGACGGCACCGCCGGTGTCGAGAGCCGATGGGCTGGTCACCGATGACGACGGCCGGCTGTATGCGCTGACGGATTCGGGCATCGAGGTCTTAAGCCCAACCGGACAGCACCTCGGCGCCATCCCGGTCTGGTGCATCACGCGGCGCTGTCAGAACCTGGGGTTCGGCGGCCCCGACAAGCGGACGCTCTACGTGGCCGGTGGCGGCACGCTGCTTCGGATTCCGATGCTTACGCGCGGGTTCAGCGGCCGC